>Ga0179593_1494668_pt1 | contig 12030 bp, 16 predicted proteins | sample CZODoug2_1_08_16_FD_185931 | JGI IMG/M metagenome (GOLD analysis project Ga0179593, IMG submission 185931) | Vadose zone soil fungal communities from Angelo Coast Range Reserve, California, USA - CZODoug2_1_08_16fungal (PacBio error correction) | ecosystem: Environmental > Terrestrial > Soil >...
GGCGTATGGGAGAGTGGAGGTTCGGGGAAAGTATCGAAAATCAACAACAACGGGATGAAAACATAGACAGAGAACGAAGAGAAGAACCTCCACTCTCCCATACGCAAGGGGATCCTCCCATGGCGCGAACGAAGCGTAGTATTCAATAAAAGTGACAGAGTGGAGTTAAGGGTGATGGATGTGGCTGGGAATGAAGAAAGTCCATGCTACATGCATCACCGTAAGAACATAACTTTCAACAAATCGTTGCAACGAGGTGTACTGAAAAAAGAAGTGTCCATCAAGTCCGGAGGGGGAAAAAGGGAAATCTAGGAGCGCAAGTTGTGGCGTCTAGGGTCGGAAAAAAAAGATTGGGGGGTCGGTGGGGTCTGGATGTTTTTTTCAGATGGGAACGAGGGACTGTTATGGAGGCAGAACACCGCCGATAACGAAATAATCAAACCAAGAAGGGGGGAAAAGGATCTTCCATATAGGGGAAAAACTGGAGGAGTGCTGGGACCTCTCCAGAGGAACGTGAGCAAAACAACTGGTGAAAAGTTTGCAGTCCGTGGGTACCTCCGAGGGGGGGACTGGTTGATCCGGAGGGGAGAAAAGAGCAGGGTTCGAGGGAGCTGGGAAAAATGAATGGGAGTTAGTTTTGACCACTATAATAATAAAATAACTAAAGCAGAGGGGGTCCCCAAACCAGTGCATTCAAGAGGCAAGAAGGGGGTTTACAAATGCGGAAAGTAAGCAGAATAGCGCTCCTTACAAAAGTGAAAGGAAAGATGTGGCCCGCAGCGGTTCAAAGGAAATTAAAAACAGGGGAGATGTGGACCGATTCGGCAAGCGTGAAACGCATATATGCGAAACATTGGGAAGTGAGCCGGCTGTGGGCCTGGAACTGGAAAGGGGACGAGAGGGGGTTTGTCAAGACCCTGGTAATAACCGCAAAAGCGGGAAGGTCATTCAAAGGAAAATAAAAAAATGTAATTCAATTAATTTCTACTGGGAAAAAACACGAGGGGCGGCCTTTGGGAAAAGGAATAGGCAATAAATATAGTATTAAGTTTCAATGGGTCAAACTAACCGAAAAGAGGGGAAGAGGGAAGGGACTTTGTGCACCCAGACTTTCGTCAAGGGAAGTTTTTCGAGTGGAAATCGAGGCTTCCGTCCGAAGACGGGTGGGCATACGGCTCCTAGAAATAGACCGAAAGGGGACTGAAAATCTATTCTGGAAAAAACAACGCCCGAAACAGAGCCGGCGGAGGACAATGTTCGGACAATGTAAGGAACGGAGAAATCGCCTAGGACCGTCAAACCTGAAAGATAAGGGTAAGAGAATGCCACAAGTTTGAGATACAGAATTGAGGAGGGGGGAGGAGGAACGGGAAATCCGTAACGCAAAATTACCACTCCCGAGATAAGAATTTTCAAAGTTGAGGGATAAGGGTATCTCCCTTAATTTGGGGGTAAGGGTTGAAAAACTAAGGGCGTTTGCCGGGTTCAATCGCAAGTTCCATCAACGAATAGTGCTAAAAAAAAGGGGCTAACTGCTCTGTCGCAGCAAAGAAGGATGGGGGACAGCTACAAACAGGGTGTCACTAGGGGTAAACGTCAAAAGGTGCTGGAGACACTGGGAGGGGGGGCGGAATAAGCAGAATGACTAGGGATGGGTAGAATAGGGAGAACGCTGGCAGGTGATAGGAATGGAAAACGCGGGACCCCTCAGGGGCATATAACCATTTAATGAGAGGCCTGATCAGCCGGCTCAAGTTGGATTATAAGAGGGGGGTAGCAGCCACTGAACAAATGGGGTGAACCCTTGGTCGGATGGAAAGATTGTCCCTTTACACGAAACAAAGCTGGGAAAGTAATCTACTGAACCCTGGAAACCGTAGTACCCGCCCCGGCATCAAGTCTCGTTCGGGGATAGAAATTAAAGGGGTGGACTCTTCTCTAGGGAGGCTAGAAAAAAACTAATTGTAAACCTAAAAAAAACCATTGGGGGTTGGAAGAAAAAGCAGAGTCCAATGAAGGATCTCAACGCCTACGGAAGACGCTAGAATGCCTGCCACCGGGTAAAACAAAAACAGTACACAGAATAGCAGGGAAAAGTAAAGCTCATCGTGAAGTCATCAAACACTAGGAAAACAAAATTGGATACTCATTTTCGGACAGAACGTCGGAGGCACGAAGCCTGGCACAAAGTCGTCGACATAAGGTGAAAAAGAGGACTTTCTATCTTCAAGAGGGCTGAATTTTGCGAACTGCAAGGGTGCAAAGAGACTGAAGGCGAGGGTTTAGGAAATAGGGGAAGAACCCAAGTAGTACAACTCAGAACTTCATTATGAGTCATCAATTTACTCAGATAAGAAGGTGAAAAAGTAAAAAACTGACAGACTACACGCCAGTCTTGGGGGCCCCCGAAGCAATTCGATCCAACAACAAACACCAATAGGGAAGGGGGTAAGTAAGTAAGATACGGGGAAAGAAGGCTGGGATTTATTCAGGGCGCAAAGTTAAAGAAGCATTGCTTCTCTGCTATTGGAGAAACAGGAGTGTGGTTATGTGGGTGAGGGGGAAAAAGTAAAAGAAGCCTAATATAGGGCAGAAAGATTCATCTAGAAGGACCAGAACTGCCTGTTGACGTAATCAAAAAAGGGATATTTCACATGCTTCACAGATGCGACGACGGTGGGGGAACTTCTTCAAGAGAAAAGACGGGTTGACTAGAAAACGTCTTTAGCGGCTGGTAACGTTGTGGGGTTATCTTCAGACCAATTTATGAGGGGCCGAAGAGGAGGGATCGTGGGCATAATAGCGTTCTTTCGGGGTCGTGAGTCCCAGAGGGCCTAGGGTCTCAACAAGGGGGTCTAAAAAAAAAAAAAAAAGGTTACACGAGTGATCCGAGGACAGTACTAGCGGAGAAGAACCTAGGAACTTTCAAGATCCCCAGGCGACAGCAATGGTGTCAGGCAAGAGGGATAAGAAAAGGTCGCTCTTGGGTTCCCAGCGGCGGGCGCTACGCTTTCACGGGAGATTCTCCAAGCCAGTGGAGTCGCAAGGGTCGAGCGCAAGTGTCAGGAGGGATCCGATCTAAGGGGGAAAAATGAAAAAGGGCAATCGATACGTTGAATCTTTAACCGGGTCGGGCCGACGAAAAGATCACAAGGGCGACCAGAGCCATCACGCCAAAGACCATCCAAACGAGGGGAAAGACAGGGAACACACCATCAACTAAAGAAAGTGGGAGCCACAAGGGGAAAGGGTAGCACCCAAAACGACTGTTGGTCCTGAACATCTTCTGGGAGGAGAGGAAAAAAAAGAAAGTCGAGCAGCCAGGGAAAAATATTAAGCTTGGGGCTGGAAAACGGCGATTGAACCGCAAACGGGGTCCCAAGAAAATAAGGGAATAGGATGACCGACACTATAAAGGATCGGCAATAAGATGGGGGAGGCCAGATGAAGAGGTCCTCATCAAGCACCTGCGAGAAGAGAAAAAGTTGTTGATCCAGAGAGGGGGAAAAAAGCGTATGCCGTGTGGGTCTCCAGGACTCGCACGGTTTCGAAGATCAAAAAAAGGTTACGAAGGAGCGAGGCTAGTGCGGCAATGGAGAGACTCAATATATTTGAAGAGGAAAATGGAAGAAGAACGGAAGACCGAATCCACCCCAAAAAGGGCCCAAGAAAAGGGAAAGAGCTGACGAACTGACCCATGGGGGAAAAACTTTGTGAAAACGAAATATCACTTGAAGAAAGAAGGTAAATTTCGATCAGAAAGAAGAGTAATGTATTCAAACTTGAAGGGGGGGGGGGGGGGGGGGTTTAGGATATAGTTGCACTGCCACCAGTTTTCCAACAGGAAGAAAAGCTGGCAAGGAAAATAATGAGCATTCTGAGTTCACAGTGAAGATAACTGCCGGAGCCGGTTATCAGACTTTTTTACAAACATAGGTGCAAAATCTCGAAAAAAAAGGGCTGACCGGTCAAAAAACAGCCGTGTCAACCCTTACGTCGGACTGAGCGGTGGATGAGAATCTTAAGACTCTTGAAACATAATACGGTGTTTGAATCCTCGTGCACTAGGAGGAGGAAAAACTGCAAAGCTGATGTGTGGCGATTCTTAGGCTTGTAAGGGAAAAGGGGGCTAGGGCGCTGGATGAAACGGGCCATTATACAGCAGGATAGAGAAAAATAATAAAGGAGGAGTATAGACCTCGAACCCGCAGCGCACACTACAAGGACAAAACAAAAGCGGCAGGAACAGAACCCCAGCAACAGGGGGTAGACCAAACTGCAACACCATGCGTATAGGTGACAAAGTTCTCATACCTCACACGAAGAAAGAAAGCGAGCCTGAAAAAGAGAGGTAAGTCGCGAGCTCCTAAGAAACTACTAAGAGAAAAAGAAAAAAGACAAACGAATTTGCGCCTCACCAACAGACGCCACCTTGCTCTGCTTATGCTTCCTATAAAAGAAAGGGGGAGGGAAGGGGGCAAGGGGGAGAAGAACGACACTTCAACTCCTTAAAAGAGGGAGGAAAAAGAGAAAAGGAGGACGTACGGGCAGAAGGCTTGACTCAGGAATCGCGAAATCCCTCAAGAATCGCGCTCCTCCGTGTAGGGAATAGAAATGAAAAAAAGGAAAGGATGCGGCGGAGTCGAAGCTTAGGGGGAGTATGCTAGTGGAGGGAAATAAGTCAACGGTGAGTAAAAGAGATATTAACCGGACAAATCCACTCTCCATACGCACAGGGAAAGCAAAAGAAGTCTCTAAGGAGGAAAATCTGAAATACACAGCGCGATTTTGAGGGGGTTCGGTAAGGGAAGGATCCAAGCTTACGGAAGAAAAAGGACCCGACGTCAATGGGGGCAGAAGCGTCGGACCGGATGACGAGGAGCCAGGGGGGCCAGCACCGCCTTTAAGTTTGGGAGGGATAAGAGCGCAAGGGTGGGCGCGAGGTAAACAAATAGGTGGACGGGTTGGGGTGAGGGATAGTGGTTTGAAGAGGGTGGGACGGGCGCGGGAGCTCCTCCGACGACGACCTTCTACGGCGAGAAGTAAGTAGGCCTGTGCGGTCTGCGAACTGGCAGGAAGACAAGAAGGACGGATGGAAAACCCAAGGAGGATTTGGGCATTCGTGTGTCTGAAGAAAGAGTTGGGCCAATCCTGTATTGGGAGAACAAGTGGGAAGGGTAGAGGGAGCATAACGTGAATTATGGTATGGGGGGACCAAGAGAAGCCCGACTTGCCGACTGTGGGGGGGACCGTTTCATTCATGCAGCCAGAATGGGGCCAAATTCGGGTGCAAAAGGACAAGGAAAAGAGAGAGAAGAAATCCAGAGAGGGAGATGTGCGCGCAGGTGGTCACGTTGCACAATCATAAGGGAGGGAAAGAGTTAAATAGGGGCTTCCCATGGGTCAAGAAGAATTCAAAAAAAAGACTCAAGGCTGCCTGCTAACCTGGGAGTTATAAGTACACCGCTGTGTGTGCTGGAGGTTGCACGAAAGTGAGAGATTTGGTGCAAGACATTGGTAATATGAGGACACTATGGGGAGGAGCAACGGACCCCTGCAATGTTAAAGGATTTAGTCACTTGCCAAGATGGGGGCGGCTTTTGAAACAGTAGGTCGAGAGGACAACTAGGGAATGAACGGGCAAGGGGGGGTCCTATAAAGGAGTGCATCTGAAAATTTGGAAGGGCATGAAGTCGAGGAAACTGGGGTCACCAGTTTTCGCTCTGGCTGGGCAATGAAGAGGGTGAAACGTGGGGGGGTTGAGGGGAGGCAGAAACGTCAGTTTAGGTGGGTCGTAAAAGGGCAAAGCGAAAGGGAGGATCTAAAGGAAGAAGTCCGCACCTAGCAAGCACGCGCCAGGGCGTTAAGGGGGAAAAGGACCCGGAAGAAAAAGGGAAAAAGAGAGGAAAGGGAAAAGGCGAAAAGCGGAGCGAGGAAGAGGATCCTGGGAAATTCCAAAAAATTTTGAATGATCGCGTCGTCTTGGGGATGACGAAAGTTCCGTCAAGCTGCGAAAACAAGGTCAAACGAGGAGAAGTGACCTTTTCGGATAGGAAGAAAAGAAGATGAACAAACCGGAAAGGGTGGGGCTAATGTCGTGGCCAGTTGCACTGTCAGTTTGGCAAGCACTGCGAATAGGGGGGTCGGAGGAGAACGGAGAGGAACAGGCAACTAAGCAAGACCAAATTCGGGGGCAAAAAAGACCAGGGCCCAGTTTTTAAGACAAGGGAGATGGTGGAGGGAGAAAGAAGGTGCAGACGATTGGGGGTAATCAGGGGGGAGTGGGGAAATGCTCCCTTTGTAAGGGAACCTTGCCTCGCGGACCCCTCAAGGTTAAGAAAAAAGAGAGAGAGTTATGCCATCTCAGTTCTAGGTTCAAGGGAAAACGCCAGGCAACTTGCGTGCCATGTCTACGCAGAAGAGGGGAAAGCTGGGGAAAGAAACTCGTAGGAAAACATGAGAGGGAAAATAGAGCGGAACTTGACGCTTATTGAAAACCGCGGACTGAAAAACCGGGCAGAGACAAGCAGGTAGTAATCGGTCCTAAAATCGGTGAATCGGAGAGAAGGGAATCTAGCTTGGCTAAGTGTCAAACCTCTCCGGGAGATAAAAAAGGGGGGGAAAACATGACCAAAATAGTGAGAAGGGAGAAGAAAGGAAAAGACTCACATCCTCACTGAATGCTTAAATAATAGGAAGGCACCTGAAAAAACAACACAGGGGTGTTAGAAAAAAAAACTTGAAAAAATAGCTTAACAGACATTTGAAGAGTCTTCTAAGAAACAACTAGGGAAAAAATAAGAAGACGCATCAGTACGGAGGAGAGACAGTAATCATGAAAAGTAGGGAAATCGGTCGAAAGCAAGTGGGGAATTGGGGGTGATGCGCGGATGAGAGGGGATGGGGAAAACAGAACTGGTCAACATGCTTCCGAAGGTGGAAATAAGTCAAAAGAACCCCAAGCGACAATCAAACATAACAAATTAACATGGAGGTTTCAGAACTCAGGGAAGCGACTAACAAGGAAATATGGACGACAGTCAGAAAAGAAGGCCTTCAGTTGAAAACGAACAATTTTCTTGGGGATTCATCTCTGCTCAAAAAAAAGGGAAAGAGGGAAAAAAAAAGAAGGAGGGGGGAAAAGGAAAAAGTGGGGGGGGCGGCGGGCAAAAGAATGGATGCAGGGGTAGAACAGGGTTGTAATAGAAGTTCTTATGTGCGGGGCGAAATCATCAGGGAAGAAACTGTGGGAAGGGGGACGAAGTGGGGGGGGAATAAAAAAAAAGGGGAATTTCATAAAATGAAAGGACGATAAGTGGAAACTACGGAAAGGGTGGCGGCAAACGATACGGCTTGACGATAAAAGGGAAAAACTCAATTGCAACAGTTCAGAAAATCGCGACTTGGAACAGGGGAGGAAGGAACAAAAACTTTTGCTAAGAAAATGGACAAAAAATACCAGCTTGACTGGAAAAGGGGGGAAAAGATATCTAGGGAAACTTGTGCTTTATGGAGTGGGTGCATGTTGGGGAGGAAAAAGGGGCAGCAGTCTACGTTCTTGAAGGTAATTGTAGGAAGGAGTCATGAAGGGATACTGAAGGGGGGTAGAACACCATTTGATAAGCACTATAAAAAAAAAAAAAAAAAATTGTTAAACTTAGTGACGTCAAAAAAAATCCTAGCGTTTCACCAGAGTCTAAAGGGAAGGTGGCCGAATTCTAACTATTGCAAAATTTCAGTCACGCGGGAAAGATTACAAAGGGGGGTAAGCTCGTCTTTGGAAAAAATTAATGGGGCAAAGCCGAGATGCAATCTGGTAAAGCAAGGAGTACCAAAGGGTCGCGAAAAGAAAGTGGGTGGCAGGGAGGGGCAAAAAAAGCCGACCGGCTAGAGGCATGAACTCAGAAGAGGGTTCCTCGGGAACCTGGAAGGGGAAGGGCCGACAGTCAGAATAAAAAAGGTGGAGAAAATCGGAAGAGGCAGATCTCACCAACGGTAATAAAAAAAGGGGGGAACAGCACATCACACAGCACAGCCATTTTCTCCATCACCTGGTACCCGGAACCCAATAAAAGAAGTTGGGGGTACAGAGGACCAAGTGGGTTCTACGTTGACCACGCGCTCATAAAAAGAAAAAAGTAAAAGAATACGCGTGAAGGAAACTGAGATTTAAAGGAAAACAAAGGAGTAACAAAGATCAACCTTTAAGGGAGAAAGATACTTGGATCCGAAAAGACCACTTCTAGGAGGATGTTTTCAAACGAAGGAGAAACAGTAAAAACTAACCAAGACAGACCTGCAAATATCAAAAAATGGGGGGGTGGAAGAAAATATGAGAGGAATCGCTCAGCGGAGGAAAAAGGTTCGCGCAGCGAACGGGCAGTCAAAAAGGGTGGACAACTATGTGCTTGGTAGGGGAAAGAAGAGATTTTGGTGACCAGAGCAATGATAAGGAAACTGAAAAGAAAACGAATCCAAGAAAACCGGCCAAGAGAGTGGAAACGTGAAGAGAAGAGACATAAAACCAGTACGGTAAAATGGTGAAGAAAGAAAGAAGTATCATCGGGAACTTTCGGTGAACCATTTTGCAACCAGGAAAAACTGGCATGCCTCAACGCCACTGTTTTCCAAAGCAGCAAATGCGGAGAGAAAAATAAATGATGTGACATAGGGCGACTTGAGAGGGGAGCCTGGAGAACTAGAGGGAAAAGGAGGATTAAACATGTCTTGCAAAAGAAATAAAGAGGAAAACATTTCACAGCCCCACAAGAAGGGTTACATACATGAACGGGAGAAAAAGTGGCGGAGGAAAAACTTCACGATGACGCAAGAGGGACACGATTGGGGATACCGTCACGGGACCAGAGACAGGAAGAGACTTGGAAGTGAAAGAAAAAATTACTTGGGACGGGAAAAGGGCCCCAAGGCTGGGGGAGGGAGAATAAGGCAAGAGCAACTAATGAGAAATGGAGGGGTCAAAGAAAAAAGCCATTCTCATGAGCTAAAGCTCCTCGAACACCGGCGGGAAACATACCAGGGGGGCTTTCAAAGCCATCGCTTCCGAACAAGAAAAGGAACAAATGGACCAGAAGGGGGGGGAAACAAATAACGTTAAGAAAACCGTTTGGCGGGCGAAGCACAGACTGAGAGGGCGAAATGCAATTCTTGATGGTGGAGGAGAGGAGCAGCAGAGAAGGAAGGAAAACGAAGAAGATCAGAACCGGAAAAACTATCAGAAACGCCAAAAGGTGCCTCCTAAATGAGCCACCCCTGCGTCGAGGAGACTGAAAGAGGGAGGGGGGCAAATTGGAGAACAAAAAATTCTTCAGCACAACAAAAGAAGGGAAGAAAAGAAAGTCGTGAAGCTCGTAATGAGGTAAGAAGCACGGGGACTGACAGGGTGTCAAAAAGACCTCAAGACGCCGTATTTAAAGCAGAAGGGAAAAGAAGGAAAACAAGCAAAAGGTCAAAAAAGGTAACCCAATTGATATGGGAGGGGACTATGGTTCAGTGAATCATCTCTCTCAAAAAATAAAAGTCTTGTAGGAAAAATAGAAAGGGAAGTTGAAAAAAACGACATGTCTACAAACTCCCATACGCAGGGATCCGAAAAATCAAAAAAAGGAAACGTTATCAGCAATACACGGGAACGAGGAATAGTGATGGTCTGGGATAGGAAAAAAGGGAAAGGGCGATCACCCGTAGACGGAATTAAGGTGACTACAGATAAAAGGGGAACGAAGTTCCGGGCTCTCCTCCATTTGCCATAAAAAAGGAAGGGGGGGATAACATCAGCGCTGTGTCGGACCTAGTTGGAGAGTCGTGTTTTTGGCGGGGGGGGAGGCTCTTTTTGGTAGAAGAGGGGACGAAAGCGGAAACGGGAAGAGACATCTCTCCGACGTGAAGGCTCGTCCAGCAGAAGGAGAAAGGGGGGAAGAGTGTGCACCTACTCCACGAATGGAAGTAGGGGGCGAAAAAACTGGAGACCTTTGGGCAGCGTTGGAAGAGGGGGGTTTTTGGGGGAAGCCGGGGGGGGGTGAAAAAACGGGAAGGGAGCTGGTTTTACAAAGGAAAGGCTGTATTTGTTTGACCCCGTAATCCTAAGGGGAAAAAGAAGGGGACCGGGAACAAACAAGATTGTGGCCAAAAAGGGGTAAAGAACAATCATAAGAGCTCAGAACGTGAAAGCAAGAAGTGAGAAAGGAGGGGCTCGCAGGAGAGAAGACGGGAGTTAAACCGGGACGAGTTAAATATGGCATAGGAAAAGGCTCAAAGATCAGGTAGCAGGGGAAGAACGGGCAGTGTTCTGAACCGGAGTGGATGGAACTGTGGTAAGAAGTGGTCTAAGGGTGCAAGAACATGGGTATAACCAGGAGGAACAGAGAGTGACGTCATCCTTCTAGAAGGAACTCCCGAATGGTCCCGGAGAGGGAAGTGAGAAAAGGTGAAACACGATGGTCGGTACAAGGGGTTTAAAATGGCATGCAAATAGAGGAAGGAGGGGTTGAAATGGGGTGCCTAAAGGCCGAAGAAATTGCATCAGAAAGGTCCTTTGAGGGTTTGCACATTCGTCAAGTAAAGAAGGGGGGAAAGGGGTAAATCAACACATCACAACAACAAATTACGGTCCCTGAAAGAAGGAAAGGGTTGGGGGCGTGAGGCGGCTCATCGTTTCTTTCGGCAAGGAAAGGAGGAAGACAGATGAGTCACTCTACGCCATCAAAAAGCACCATACAGCGCACGACCCTTTATAGCATTTGACTGCCCTGCGACCGTCGAGGCCGGGAACAAAACGGGCATACCGAAGAGATTAAGAAGCTTTATAAAAAGGTGGTTTATAGCACTCGGAAAATTGAGAGGGGGGGATGGAAGGGACGAACGCTGGCGAACATTAAAATCGCGAAGCATGGTCAAGGGCGGAAGGAAAAAAAAAAAGGAAGACCTTATTACACAATAAATGGGGGGGATCTTGGGGTATAAGGAGGTTGCCAGGGATCAAGTTTGTGCCAGCAGCCAGGAGATCGACACGACTCTGAAAAGGCGTTTGGGGACAGAGACAAACTCTTTTCAAAAACCAATTCTTTTTTCTTGGAAAGGGAACCGGCCAGGTGCTGGAAAACGGGCTGAGAGGTGATGGAGGATGCCATCCGGCTGCAGAAGATTAGTTTAAGCAATCTAGAGATGGTCACTAAGGGAGAAGGTGATCTGAATTGCAGCGGCGGAAAGAAAGAAAGTTAACGAGGGAAATTATTATAGGGGCCTAAAAAAAAAGCCTATCAAGTTATGAAACGGACGTGAAAAATCAGAAAGCAAATGATCTAAGTCAAAAAACGGGGCAAAGTTGGTGGGGGTGGCGAATACCGACTTGGGCAAGGAAAGAGTAAGCAACACTCACTGAAAATAAACCGGGGTAACGGGAAAAGGTAAAGTAACAAACCGGAGTACGGCGCCGGCGGGGAGAGAAAACAAGGGGAGAATCGGGTGAAATTCTCGACTTTCGCTGGCCGGGAAGAAAAAGGTTCAAAAACATATCCGCGGACCACTGGTGCGAAAGCATCTCCATCTTCAGTACTCACTAACTAATTACCAAAGGCTGAAAGGAGAGAATGGCCTGCCACAGGGTTTAAAAAATGAAAACAATATTCGGCACGAAGCATCAAGACATTTGAAGAGTGGGTCTTGTCTAATAACAACGAGTAAAACAAGGGGAGGATAAGAAGAAGGGGATATGCAGGAAACTCGAGACCTAGAAGTGAACGGGCACCAATGAGGGGCGCTAGCGATCAATGGTGAAAAGGATTAGAAGGGGGGAGAGAGGAACGTCGTATCGCTGTGCGAAACAGGTCAGTCCTGGAAAAAGGGGGGGACGGATAGCCACGCAAGTTAAGAAATAATGGGAAAACCTCTCCATCCATACCAACTTCGAGGTGGTCCCCTCAAGGAAGAAGCTACTCCTCATGCGAAGAACACGGGGGGGATACCGACATAAAGAAGGACTTGTGCCAATCCTCAACAAGTGGAGGAAGAGAG
>Ga0179593_1623866_pt1 | contig 12030 bp, 13 predicted proteins | sample CZODoug2_1_08_16_FD_185931 | JGI IMG/M metagenome (GOLD analysis project Ga0179593, IMG submission 185931) | Vadose zone soil fungal communities from Angelo Coast Range Reserve, California, USA - CZODoug2_1_08_16fungal (PacBio error correction) | ecosystem: Environmental > Terrestrial > Soil >...
GGGTAGGGGAAAAAATCCCTGGTGAACCGGGTGCAATCAGGAGGAACGTGAAGGGGGGAAAATCAGGGAGGGTCAGACGCGCGGCGAAAGCCAGAATGGGGGGAAAAAAAGATCCGACTAATTCCCGGGGAAAGGTTAAAGAGGGAACAGCCTCCTCATAAAGGCCCGGGGCAGGGGAAGTGGGGGGGGGGCTGGGAATCAGAAAAAGGGGGGGGGGGGGAATCATGCGCCAGTTAATCAGAAAAAAAAGGGGGAAAAGAGAGAGACTGAAAGGCTTGATGAAAAGTTCTGACCTCACATGGGGGTCGCACCCTACGGATCAAAGCTAGGAAAAAAGGATTTTTCTGGGGGAGGGGGAGGTCCCCCTCATGGAGGGCCGAAAAAAAAAACCTTTGCTCAAAAGACTTGTCAGTCGGCCGCGGGAAGAAAGGGGGGGGGGGGAAAGAGGGGGCTGTGGTGTCGAGGGTTGGAGGGAATCAGGGTGGTACAGGGGGAGGGGAGGAGCGCAGGGTGGGCATAGACTGGGAGCTCCCCAAAGTGATACGAAAAGGAGGAGGGGCTTCACGGAAAGGGAAGACGAAAAAAAAGAAAAAGCGGGTTCGGAGCCACAAGGGAGCGGCCGAGAAAGAAAAAAAGGTTGTTGCCGGACTAAAAAAAAAAAGGAAGACCGCGACACCAGGCGGACAAAAAGGGAGGGGCCAGGGCCCGGAGAGAACCGTCGGAACCCCAAAAAAAAAGAACTCTAAAACGGTCCGTTCGGAAGAATTGGAGCGTACAGCAAAACGCAAAAAAAACCGGCTGGAGGACGAAACAATACGACGGACGGATGTCAGAAAAAAAAAAGCCCCCAAGGGAAAGAAAAGGGGGGGGGGAAAAAGGATGTGGTGAAAAAGCAGATTCAAAAAGAAAAAAAAAAAAAGAACGAACTCAAGAGAATGGGAAAAAGACACACACTAAACGTTCGAATCTCGGGATTCCGCGGGCTTTCACCTGAAAAAAAAAGGGAAACCCGGAAGTCCAGTGGGGAGAAGAAAAAAGGGGGGAAAATCAGGAGGGGGGAAGGGAAGTGCGCGCTCATCCTTGAGGACCGGGAAAAAACCGTCCAACCCGATCCCCACGTGGGGTGGCAACACGAACGGAACAACGGGAAAACCACCAAAAACCAAAACGCCGAAGGTGAAAAAAGGAAGGAACAAAGGCTCCATAGATCCTTCAAAGTCCAGGGACACCGCAAAAATTGGGGGAACCTCACTACGAAATCAAACCGCCTGGGGACAGAAAGAAAAGCGGAAACGTCAACGATTTAGTAAAGGGAGGGGGAAGGCTCGAACCTGTCGATCAAAGGGGGGGGAAGGGGGGGATCCAGCAGCCCGCATTGGACTTCGCCGTACAAGGAAGGGAGGGGAACCAAAAAAAAACCTTCAATAGGCAGAAGCGAAAAGATCCGCCCCGGGCAGAGAAACAGAGACTTAAGGAAAAAAACACAGACGGCTGCGTTAGATTGGGGGAAAAGACAAAAAATATGAGTAGGTCATCCCGAACGGAAACAAAAGGAAGAAGCAGGGGTGGGGGGAGCACTGCACAAAACGCGGGCTTACGCGGGGGAAAAAGAATGGAACCGTTAAAGGCAGGGTAAGATCGCTGCGGGACTGGGGGGAAAAGGGAGGGGTGAAGTCCCGAAAGGGGGGATCGGAATAGCCTCTTAACGACCAAACTGGGCGGGCCGGCAGGGGACCCCCCTAAGAAGGGAAAGGTAGCACGTCCATCATTGAAAAAAAACCTATGAAGAAAGGGGGCCGGTTCATCCCTTCAAGGAAAAAATTAGCCTAGAAAAGGCATACCGGAGGGGGGAACAGAACACCACGAGGAAGGGGGTACGATGGTGGTATGAAGCCCGAGGGGGCGCCCAGCCCCAGTCCAAAAAAAATAACCAAGACAGGAACAAGCTCGGGAAAGGTTGGGGGCACACCGCCCGGGATTGAGAGAAAGGCAAGCAAGGCAAAAGAAAAAAGGCGTAAAGAAAAAAAAGAAAAAAAAAAAAAACAGATTTGCTCGCGCAGATGGAGGGTGAAGGTCAGACACGCGATGGGAGAGTCAGTTTTACCAAAGAAAAGACAGTCCTCAAAGTAGGACAGCCTCCGAACTGGGGTAGGGGAGGGAAAGCCCAAAAGCGAAGAAAAAAAAGAATCGCTCAAAAAAAAGATGGGGTCACAAATGACAGCTACAACAACCCGCGGGAAAAAGGAGTTGTATTCACAAAGTTAGGCGTGAATTAGAGGAAGGGGGAACAGCCTCGTAGAATGGAGAACGAACCGCAGAGACAGTGTACACTTCAAGGAAAGGGAGGTCAATCGGGAAAAGGGGAAAGAAGGTTCAAACCTACTGCAATGCCCCGGTGGAAAAACGGTCCGGCGGAGCGCATGATCCCGAGAAAGGAGGCAGGGTACATAAGGACCTGAATCGCTTGTGGAATCGAAAAAAAAAAAAACAACGAGTATCCAAGGAAAAAGCCACTTTGAGAACGCCTCCGTTTGAAAGAACGGTGTTAAAAAAAAAAGGGGTAAAAAGATGATGGGCGAGGAGGGCCGATGGATTGGCTAATAAATGACGAAAAATTCTTGAACCCTAACACCGGCCTGGGAAAGAAGAGGAGAAGGGGTCCACCAAAAAAAAGTCGGTTTCTTGGGGCAAGTTAACACAGAAGATTGGATGGGGGGTCCAAGGTGGGGGGCTCATAAGATCGCAAACACGGAATGGGAGGAAAAAAGGATGAATGGCGCAACTCAACACACGTACGAAATATGTGTAATCAAAAAATAAAAAAATAGCTAATGTTGGAGGTTCAGGATTCCTCGGGGTCGAAGAAAAAGGGTTGAGATAGCGATTGGCGATGGACATGGAATCAGAGATATTGCTGGGAAGATAGGCACAAGAAGGGGAGAAGCAATTGATGTGTCCTAGGGGGAGGGAGGGGGAGAAACAAGGGGACCGCCTTCATAGGGGAAGAGTAGGCGGACTAATCCTACAGCTAGGAACCTTTCAGGTACCTGCCTAAAAGGAAAAAAAGAGAAAGGGGGGGCCATCCTAAAATCATGCACCGGCATTCCTGGTTAAAGGCAAAACGAGATGACGGCAATTGTCGCTCGAGGTAGTCAGGGGCGATTCATCTGAGTCGAGGGGGGAAAAAAGGAATTAAAAGGGGACGCCCGGTCACTGTCTTGCAGGGGGGAAAGAAAAAGGGGGGGGGGGGGGAGTCGGTTTTTACGCGCCTGGGGAAAAAAGATGGTGCTGCGAGAGGAAAAATACTTGTGCGAAAGGCAAAAAAAAGAGACGTTACAACAGCCGAGATGAGAGAGAAGGACCGAGCGCAGTTGGAACTGGGAAGCTCGCCCATGCGCTCTCTGCGTCTTAGCAAAAGGGGTCAAAAAGGGGCCCGCGAGAGCAAAGGGAGGGGGAGTGTATAAAGGCTTCGCCGACGCTGGAAAGGAAATCGCCGCTCAACTGGCGTTAAAAAAAAAAAAAAAAAACACACAGCGATCAACGGCAAAGGCACTGGCGAAGGGGGCAGCTGGAAAAAGGGGAGGATCAAAAAAAAAAATCCTAGTTGACTAACCACCCGTCAAAAAAAACTCGAACGGCGTGGTAAGGGGGGAGAGGGAAAAAGCCTGGGGGGTTCAGCGCGACTTGGGACAGGAACAGCTCAGCAAGGCGGGGGCGGTGGGCCAACTTGGCAAAAAAGAAGGAAAAGGTTGCAAAACGGCCGCGCGGTTGAAAGAAACCAGCTGCGAAAAAGACGATCCTAAAAATCCCTCTATAAGGCTGCGCCGGAAAAAAAAAGGGGGCCCGCCGTAAAGATAGAAAAAGGGAAAATCAGACAAACGGGGAGGCCTTCTATAAAGAAAAAAAAAAAGCAAAAGGCCGCAGAGGTAGAAAAAAAAAACCACCGCGATCTCCCTTCGCAAAGTAGAATCAAAGGAAGGACGGCTTCAGAGAGAACAGGTAGGTGTGTCTCCCAGGACTTCAAGGGGGGGCGGGCTGGGGGGAGGGGGGGAAACGGACGCTGCATTAAGGGTCGGGAAAACACTGTGTAACGGCGTGAGCTGGAAATCCGCCGGGGGGAAAGGGCCGTCAGCCACTTAAGAAGAAAAAGAAAGAAAAGGGGTCCCGCCGTGCAGGGGGTTGAGGAGCCGGTTCGACTCGAGGGCGAACACGGGGGGGGGAGGGTAATGAACATGATAAAAATTTCAGAAAGGAAAGGAAGTCATGCGGAGTGGTTGAAGGGGGACCAATGAGGCCACGGCACGTACTCAAAGGGAAAGGGCCCGGCCATGATGAATGAAGCAACGAACTACCTACGCAGACGGGGCGTTGGGAAACCAAAAAAAAAGCGGGCACCAAAAGGTAAAAAAAAGGGGGGTCGCGAGTAGAAAAAGCGAAACATTGGACAAATAAAAGACGTGGAGGGTCCGGTGTTTGGGGATCATGCCATTCGCGTTAGGTCTCAAAAACATAAAAAGGGAGCAATTGGGTTGGAAAAAAACATTCAAACAGTGGGATGGCGTAATGTGGGGTCAGGAGGTTAAGTCGTAGTTGTTGTTAGAAGGAAAAAGATATTTTGGCGGTATTCCAACGCGCCCTTTCAGTCCGAAAAATGGAGGGGAAAATTGGAAATTGATGGGGTCTTTGGTTGGGGACGAAAAGATTTTTGCACCTGGGAACGCCCCAGACGGCCGCGGTCATTAAGGCTGGGGGGGGACTGAAGTCAAAAAAAGAGCGCGGATAGCTTTGAAAGGGGGGGGAAGAAAAGAAGGTCGACGTGTGGACTTAGGAGGAAAGGAAAACACCTCCTCTTCAATGGGACGGAAGTGATACGTGTGGGAAACAGGAAAACTACCTTCAAAAAAAAAAAACGGGAGGTCTAAGGAGGAAGGTAAAACAGGTCTCACAGTACGGCACTAAGGAAGGAAAAAAAGACTTAGTCAGGAAATTCACGGGGGCAAAGGACTTTCTCCTCGCAGGGCCGGGGGCAAGCGAAGGGGCAAAGAAAGCGCTGCTTCATAAAAGGTAGCAGTCGCGCGTATTCAAGAGGAAGGAAGAAAGATTGCAAACCAGCGATCATGGGGGGAAGGGGGGGAAAGGACTAAAGCGTGCAGTGTGAGAAGTCCTTACCAAAAAGGGGAGAAACGGTGACTGGCTCACCAGGGAAAAAAAAAAGTCAAAACTGCAGTCGTGCGTGATTCTGAGGGGAAGGGGAAAGTTCCGCATTTCCATGGCCACTTAAAAGGAAGAGAGAACTATCTTTCTCTTCGTCGCGAGGCTTGGATGAATATCTGGATTTAAAAAAACTCCTCGGGGACATTTGTCAGAAAATATCCAAATCGGCCAACAACACCTTAGGGAAAGAAGAGAAAGGTTAAAAAGGGTGAACTGCTAAATTAGGGTCGTTTCCGGCCATCGAGCCTTTTGCACTCGTTCATTGTTCAGGCAGGAAAAACGGAACTGCAGAAGGGAAAAAAAAGATCAAAAGCCCTGCACGGGCCAGCTTATTTATTGGGGAAAAAAAAAAGAGGGGAGACAAAAAACGCTGTGCAGTATGGAAAATTAAGGGGAGGGGACCGGGACGACGGATATTTCAGCAGAGATATAGCCGCCTCCGGTTAAAAAAACAGGCGCTCTCCCGACGTAGAAAAAAGAGGAAGTGTAAAAAACGGTCAAGCATTCGTGCTGCGCGACATGCAGATGGTGTATCTTCTCACGGGAGGGAAATCACGTCGCGGAACAAACAAAAAAAAAGGGCTATTTGAAAAAGGGTCAAACACTGTAAAGAAAAGAAATCGGAAGGTGGCGCGCGGCAGGGGGCGACATGCAATCTCGGCGTAGCTGTTGAGTTCGGTTAAAGGCCAGTTTGTACAATCGTCTAGACGGGACTTCAAAAAAAAGGTGGTCGACGTTATGGAAAGGGGAAAAAAAAAGGGGAACAACGCAGTAGGTGCTCCTGAGATTGGGGGACTGCATGGAAACGAAGGGTCAAGAAATCGCTGTTCGTGAGGAAAAAAAAACAAGGAAGCGCGCGCTTTCAGACGCGAGGCGACCGTTCCTCCCGGCCCACGCGTAAACAGGGAAAAAAACAAGCCTGAGTGCCCAGAATGTAAAAAGGAAAGAGTGAAATCCCCCTGCACAGAAGGGAAAGTAAAGAAAACTTGACGACAATGTCTGGGAAAAGAAAATCACGCCCAAAAAAAGACGATGGCTTCGTCCGCGACTAACCAAAGACGGAAAAGCAATGACAAAAACAGAGCAGTACTAAAAACTACGCCGTAGAAGAAAGGGAATGAAAAAGGTGACAATCCGCTTACCAGAAAGTAACGAATGAGGGGCACAGACTCAACCACAACACTCTACTTTCAAAAGGAAGGGCAACCGGGGGAGTTCTGTAGGGGTGAAAAAAACACAAGCTGGCCGGCGGCTGGGGGAAAAAAGGAAAAAAAAGGACACGGGGCACCTGGCCGTCCTGGAAAGGATTAAAAAAAGTGAAAGGATCACTGCGAATGTGCCTTACCATCGCTCCGTCCCCCAACGTTGTCAAGGGAGGGATCTAAAAGGCCCCCCACCTCAATGAAAAGAAAAAATTGGTCATCCGGAGCCCAACGTTGGGGACCCGCACACGAATGTTGAAACGCAAACTCTTAAAAGTCTCCAAAGGAAACGTAAAAAACACGGACGGATGTCGGGAAAAGGGGACTTAGAGGCTGCGGTTGGAGAAGGGTATGATCTCACCACAAAAATGCACTGACAAAAGGAAAAATAGGAAGAAATGGGGGACCGGCTCTGAAGAAAAAAAATGTCAGGCACTACAGCTAAAGAGAAACCCAGGAATTTCCGGGAACTAGCACGTCAAAAGGAGGAAAATTGGGTCGCTGGAATTCACGTAGATAAAAAGACTCGCTCGACGGTCTGGAAAAAATCTGGGGGGGTGGCCGCGCAGAGAAACGATCACGGTCTTAAAAAAAAAGGGGAAGCGTTTCTTGGGACAACCGTCCGTGGATATCTTGCGCTGGTAAGGAGGGCAAGGGGGGGAAAAGGGGAGGAACTGAAGCTTATGGGGTGCTCTTAGCAGGACTCATTACTAATACCGTGATGGAGAAGCTGGGGACCCAATGGCCCAGACTCTGGAAGGAAAAAACTTGGAATGCAAGGGCCGGCCGGGAAATCCTATTCCTGCGGTCTTCAGTGGGGAAAAGCGATCAATCTCACTCACGAAAAAAAAAAACGACAAAGGCATCTCTGTCATCGGGTATGAAAAAAAAGGAAAAAAGGTGTCGATGGGGTGGCTGGGGGGACGTAGTAAATCAGTCAGGAGTTTGTGCCGTTCTTCAAATCTTCCAAGAAACCCCCGACGAGAGAGAAAGGAGGACGTAGAAGACTGGGTGCTCCCGCCCTTCCGAATGGGAGAATAAATAGAATACGCGAGCCGGCGAGCAAAATTCGGAGAAAAAAGACAGGGTGTCTCGCATAGCAGAGTGCACACAAAAGGACGGGTCATGTGAGAAAGGGAAAGCTTAAAAAGCACAATCCCACTGGGTGAGAGGACACCTGACCCGGGGATGGGAGGTTAAGGTTGCGATCGTCGAACAATTACCTAAGCTATCACTATCTGCGCTCAACACTAGAAAGGGGGGAAATAGGCAAACTAGGACAAAAGAAAAAAAAAAAAGGACAGAGGAAGCCGTGCTCGAGCGTGCGGTGCATCTCACATGGAACAGACAGAGAAAGTCTGAATCGCGCCCCACATTGCTGAAGGAAAGCGCGAGGAAAAAAGGGGCGTAGTCGATCGTTGATTGAACCTCACCACAGGCATGCAACTTGAGCAAACTACAAACGGGAGCCTCCAATAAGTGACAATTCCCCGAAGACTAAAAAGGTACGGCCGCTTGGCGGTTGAGGGGAAGGTGGGGGTCTCGAGTCCCGTGAAGCAGCTCTCTCTGGCAGGGTAAAAGGGAGAAAACGAATTAAATAAACAATGCTAGTTTGTTTTTTCAATAACAAGACCCTGCGGAAAAGAAATCTATACTGAGAAATCGTTGTCCTCGTCATTTGGGGGAAAAGGTCATGCGGAACTCAACAGCGAGGGGTCCGACCTATGATATCCAAGAAACGAGGGGGGGCAGTGCTCAATGCAGTGTCGTAAGGGAAAGTAACACAATCAGACAAACCACTCGTTGCCTGGGTTGCAAAAGGGAAAAGATACTGAGGATGCACGTGAGGGGAGTTGAGACAGGGGCTCTTCTCAACAACAAAAAAAGGAAATGGGGGAAAAAAAAAAAATGCAGCAACGCAAAAAACCAAGAAAAATACGAACGTGTCATCACTCCAGAACTAGGGGGGGCTGTGTGCATGAAAACGGTCTGCGCGTAGACCGGGGGGGGGTGAATGGTCATGTGAAAAGATAAAGAGGGGTTGAATCATGACTGCAGGAAATAAAAAGAAACAAAAAAAGCTGGCCTCGCGAATGTACGTGTAAATTGGGAAAAAAGGGATGCGCTTGCATAAAAAGGCTCGGCCGTCTGGATAGGGAGGAGTCGTAGGGGGGGAAGTGGGGAATGTCACAGAGTAGTCACAAGCGAGGTAAAAGAGCAGATACAATGAAAAGGGATGACAAAAAGACGAGCCCTCACGGGGAAAATGGACGGTGGCATGCCGTATGTGATCATCACCGAGGGAAACAGCGAGATCCACATAAGAGCGGGGGGGGGGATGTCGTCTGTGGTTCTGAAGGAAAGAGATTAGGTGGGGGAAACAGATGATCAAGGAAGTGCGCATCTGCTGATCACAGGGGGGGGCTCGCTCAGGGGAATCATGTTGAGGAAAACTTGGTTTGGAAACGAAAGGAGGACTAGAAATTAGACGCCCCAGCTCCCTCCCATGAAAACAAAAAAGCGACTCCATGAATCAAGGGTTCAGGGTAAGCATCAAGCGGAGCATCATGACGTCCAAGCACAGGTCTAATGAACAAAAAACCAAATTCTCTGTTTCGATTGGGGGGGAAGGGAAAGGAGACGGCAGCGTTCTTCAATATTCATCACCGGCTTAGGAAGCCAAGCCCCCGAAGTGCCGAAAACAAAAAAAAAAAAGTGAGGGCCCTGCGTCCGGTTAAAGAAAAAGGGGGGAAACTGGAAAAGGGGGGTTTGGGGGGAAGGGGGGGGGGGTGGGGGCAGGGGGGGTGGTGGGGAGGGGGACTGCAAAAAAAAAAAAAAAAAAAAAACTATTGGGGGGACCTACGCTGCACTGCAAATCGGGAAAAAAAAGAAACGGATGGGCACTTTTTCCAAAACGGTGAGAGTGCGGGGCGAAAAAAAAGAAAGCGATTGGAAAAGAAAAGATTGATTGGTCGCGGGGAAAGAGTGGAGGTCCCGTAATTTGAAAAAAATCTCCAAGGACGACAACTGAACCAATCCGGTAGGAGCTAAAAAACAAAAAAAATCTTGTGGAAGAACAAAAATAGCGGTCCAACTGAAATCCAACCGTCCCACTCGGAGGAACCAAAAAGAACTCTGCGAATACCTGAAAAAAATCCTGGGTCACCTTTGATGAGCGAAAAGAGTTAAAGCAGTGCATTCCATTACCAGGAATAGAAAGTGGATGTTTGCGGACTTTCTGCGCGGGTAAAAAAAAAAGATGTAGGGTCGAGGGAAAAAAAGGGTAAAAACCAAACTCCTTTCCGTGAGAACATGAGTTAACTCACTTGTAAGCTTAAAAGGGGACCTAGTCTCATCCCTCAGCGAATATGAAGTTTGCTCTGAAAAGGCAGGTGGCGGACTGTGCAAAACGCACGGGCCTGAGGAGGGCGACCAAATTGTGAGGTAAAAGAAATGGATCGATGCTTAGGATGCGCACCTCAGGTGGGGGGCCGTTCACTATGCGTAAACTTACTCAACTGACGGGACAACCAGCGCAAAAAAAAAAGGGAGGATCAAATGTAACCTTTGTTCGCAAGACGGCAAGTTGGAAAGGAGAGGGGGTTGAATCTCGTTCACTGACGCTGGTCAGGAAGGGGGAAGTAAGCGCGGCCGTTGGCCCCAAACGCATCCAGTGATCCCAAAGAAAATGCGGTTGAGGTAAGGAAGAAAACCAAAACGAGGTAGCGATGTCCCACAGGAAAACTGGGGAGGTATTCTGGGGCGGGGTCTGAGAAAAGTCAGAGGGGTTGCGGACGAATAATATTAGTGGCGGTGGGCGTGAGTCACAAAAAAACTGAGTCCTGGGCAGTAAATCGAGATTGATGGTTCAGGGGGGGGAGGAGCCTTTCTTGCCGGTACCAAACCTCAAACTTCATTCGAGTTGAATATAAAGCGTCCGCGGAGAAGAGGGCAAATTGTTCCCATGTTGATAAAGGAAAAACCGAACGTGTGGGGAAACCTGAACTTAGGGGTCATGAAACTCGAATTTCCGGGGGTAGAAAAAACTGGGCGCGAAACAATAAGTGGGACAATAAGAACCACGGCGAGTTCCAAAAAAAAATACGCGCGTCAAAAGGAAAAGAAAGCAAAAAGCTTCGGCCTTCGACCGGGGGGTGGGGGGGGGGGGGGGGGGGGTGGGTGGGGGGGGGGGGGGGGGGGGGGGGGTGGGGTGGGAGTGCGTGGGGGGGGGTGGTGTGGTTGGGTGTTGTGTGGTGGGGTGTGGGGGTGTGTGGTGGTCTAAAGAAGAGGAGAGGCTCAGTGCGCCGGGTATGAGACGTAAGGATTCACAATGCAAGGGGGGGGGGGGGGGTGGGGGGGGGGCAGCTTTCGTCTGCGGGGAAAAACTGCGCAAAAACTGAGTGTTCCGCCCAGCAACTATATCGGGAGGCCTAAGAAACAAAAAACCTTGATGCGATAAAGGGAAGGGATCTTTCTGCTTATCCTCCGTATCAATTGGAAACGCCCCGGCACGCTCCCTGCAGCTTCGGTAGTCAGGTAGACTTCGCCCAGTTTCGAACCTAGGCGCGTCTGTTCTTCTAGGAAGGTATGGTCAAAAACCGCCGCGCGTGGATAAAAAGGAGCGGTCTTCGGCCCCAAAAAAAAAGGACATTCAGAAAGTGGGGTCACCCAGGTTTGGAAGGGTCTCCTTCTCAACAAACAACTCAAACTAACGAGGAGGAGGGTTATGTGGCACAGTTCAAGGTGGGAACTTTTGGAGAAGAATGAGGCCGCCCCTCGCTGATTCCTTAGACAGCGGTTCCAAAATCAGTAAAAAAGAGTTGAAGCAGCCAAACCAAAAATTACCTAACCGAGGAGATTGTGGTCAAACAGGCGAGTTCGCCTATGAACATTTCTTAGGTATGGGGGAGGGAAAATCTCACGGGAGGATGCACAAAAAACAATCCAGGCTGCCCAGGGGAACTAGAGCAAAAAAAAAAGATCAAATCGGCGGGTGGGAAAAGACAACTTTGCTTTACCACAGCTCGTTCAACTGTTGAAAGCGCGGAAGGGTAAAAGCAAGCCGCTTCGGGTTCTGGGGGGTTGCTGCGGAATGAGAAAGTGGGGCAACTTACTAAACTGCACAGCCTAAAAGGGAATCATCTTCTCCGGGGATAAGAAAGGTAGAAAAGGACTCCTGAGGAGGGGAGGGGAGGGGACGGGAAGGGTGAAAAAAAGCGAGCACTCTGGGGAGATATTAAAAACGGCGCCAGGGGGGAACGTAAAAGGGGTTCCACGAAAAAAAATCACGAGGTTTGGAAGTAAAGTCCCTTCGAGAAAAGCAAAAGGGGCCGGAAAAAATCTGCCCATTGGGGGAAACACTCACTTGCGCAGCTGTTCTCGTAGGCGAACGTGAAACGCCAAAAAAAAAGCCGTGAGAAGGGGCCAATGCAAGAAAAATGATTCGAGAAAACAGACCCCCGCCCTCAAGACAGCCGTTTCGGAAACATAGGCGTGAGCTTACATGAGAACTAACTTCTTACCGTCACAACTAAGGAAAAAACCGGAAGACCACACACAACCAGTAAGGCGAGTTCCGATAATTCAAAGGTGGACGGGCAAAGGTTTAAAAATA
>Ga0179593_1427034_pt1 | contig 12029 bp, 28 predicted proteins | sample CZODoug2_1_08_16_FD_185931 | JGI IMG/M metagenome (GOLD analysis project Ga0179593, IMG submission 185931) | Vadose zone soil fungal communities from Angelo Coast Range Reserve, California, USA - CZODoug2_1_08_16fungal (PacBio error correction) | ecosystem: Environmental > Terrestrial > Soil >...
AAAAGCGTTCAGTAAATAAAAAAAAACCAAATAAAAACTTGGCAAACCAAAAAAGATTCTGCCCACAGAGGAAACTCATTCAGAGGAGCAAAGCAAGAAATGGGTTCAACCAAAAAAAACGGTGGGCAAAGAGAGAAAGCACAACTGCAAACTTGGAAAAAAAATTCGTCAGGCTCGACGGGTTGGAAAAAAAAGAAGCTCGCTAAGGGAAAGGAGCAAAAAACAACGGGGGGCAAACCGACAACGTCAAAATCGCAGGGCGAAACAAACATCACAACCTTTATGAGAGAAAAACAAGATGAGGGGAAAAAAAAAAACCATTAACCTGGAACCGTCCAAAGGCCGTTGTTTGTATCGAAAGAAAAGAGAAACGGCAAACTGGAGAAGATCACTGTATTTTTGGGGGGGGAAAAAATAAAAAGAACTAAATCTCTGGAGGCACAAAACGCCGCAGTGTCTGGAAAAACAGGGAACCAAAGGGAAATATCGTTTAGGGAAGAGAATGGGGGTGGGTACATAGAAAAGGCCAAAAAAAAGAGTATGAGATGATTGGAGTTCTCCAAAGATGGGAGTTAAGAAGAAAAGAACATCGCCTTGGAAAGTCGAAAAGAAAATGGAGCCGTCAAAGACAAGGGGGGTCCCTATAAAACCGACAGCAAAAAAGTGTGCACAAGGAACCCAATAATGAAACAAAGACATGAGGGGAAAGGGAGAAAAATGACGGAAAAAATAAGCGGAAACGTAAAAAACTGGGGTGAGAAGTGGAAGGGGGGGGGGTGAAAAAAAACGGACGAAAGGAAAGGTAAAATACGGAAGGTCAGCATGTTGACGTCACTGCCAGAGCAAAAAGCGAAGTCGGGGGAGTAAAAAAAAAGAGGGAAGGAAACCACGACAACAAAACGTACCAGGATTCCCTCGCGGAACACAGGGGATGAAAAGGGTACATGAATGGTAAAAAAGGCAACGAAGATTCAAATAATAATAAAGAGTGTCCAACCTTGATAGCAGGCAAAAAGACACCAAAAAAACAAATCAGGTCCCTGTCAGGGGAAAAATGAGGGACGGGCGTGTTTTTCAAGTGGCAGGGACAGAAGGGGGTCACACTGAAAAAAGGGGGAAAGCGTCCGTGAAAAACCGGAGAGATAAATTAACAATGCTGAAGAAAGGAAAGGACAGAGGGAGGTGGGTTGGACAGCGGGTCCAGAAAGGAAATGCAACGGAGGGAGGGCACGGGGAGGGAAAAAAATGAACGTTCGAGTGAAACAGAAAAGGGGGGAAGGGAGTAACGGTCAAAAATAAAATGGCCGGCACGAAAAAAATCAAAAATCAGACCATCCTAAACTTAAAGAAAGACACGAAATCAAAATCGAAAAACTGCACCCGTCTCACAGATAGTGTGACAAGGTTAAATCAAGAAATAAATGCTCGGCGAAACGGGAAAAAAAAAGAAGTATGCGGCGGAGGTACACGAAGGGGGGAATGCCACCTCGAGACAAAAAAGGGGTGGAGGGGAAAAAATCGGGTTGGAAAGAAGGAAGAAACTTTGGGGGGGGGGAAAAGAGCGTTCCACAACGTCACCAATAAACCAGTGAACTTTGAAAAGAAGGCTCGGGCGGGGGAAGACAAGAAGGGAAAAAACGGTGGGTTAAAAAAGGGGGAGGGCAAAACAAAGAGGGGAAAATGGGCAAGTTGGGTGACCGGTACTGTGGGACACGACGAAAAGGGGAGCCGTCCGACTACAAAAAGGGCTGGCAAAAACAGGGGGGGGGGAAAGACGAGGGGGGAAAAAAGTTGTAAGAGGAAAAACATCCAAGAAGCGGCGAGGGCTAAAAAGGAATCGGAAATTTACTAATAAGTTGCAAAGGGGGAGACTGTCAAAGGAAAAAGCAAAAGAAAAAAAGGAAAGCGTAGGGAGGGGGAAGATCAAGCAGGGATGCCACCAAAACGAGTCAAAAAGATCAAGAAAAAACACTCCGCCTGTGAATTTATCGGCTCGCAAAGGTAAAGGAGAACGAGAAAAAGTCACGGCCCGCTTGGTGGGGTGGAAACGAAAAAATAAAAGAGAAAAACGGGACATTGACAAGAAACGATCGGGGGGGAAAAAAAACGGAACACAAAAAGTGCAAGGACTAAAAAAAGAGCAGAACTTTGGTTTTTCAAAAAATGATCAAGTGGGGGGGTAAGGAAAGACTAGATAACAGGGAAAAACAAGGTGTGGGCAAAAAGGAAAGGGCGTGTAGGGAACATACCTGCAGGGCTCAAAAGGGGGCTTCTCAGAAAGATCAGGAAAATCAGGGCGGCTCAATAGTCGCGAAAACAAAAAAAAAACTTCCAAAGAAAAATTGTTGTTGAACTACACATTGGGGGAAAAAAAGCTCTTCACAGCGTTCTGCAAACAAAGGAAAAAAACCAAAGGGAACAATAAAAAAAGGACACATGTGGCCAATTAAAGGGGAGGAAAAAAATGAAAGGGCTAAAAAATCAGAGGGGTAGCAAAAAGGGGAGAAGTGGAAAATCTGAAGGGAAAAGGCTAAAAAAAAAGGCAAAAGAGGGAATTGGGGATCGATAGGTCGAACCTAACATCTCGCCAAAAAGGGGGAAAGGGGAGCTGCCCAGAGGGAAAAATAAGAGGGGACAAAAAAGAACCAGCAAAGTCACGAGGAAGACGGTCAAAAATACAAATTACCCAAGAAGGATAAAAGAACAAGCAAAAAGGGGGAGTGGGGGTTGGTTGGTTGGTGGTTGGTTGAAGGGGAAAACCTGATGCCAATTTAAAGAAGCTCAACCAACAAAGGGGAAGGGAGGGAGGGAAAAAGAAAGAGAATAAATAAAAAAAACAAAGGACCGGGAAACAGGGCGGGAACAAAGAAAAAAGAAGGGGGTCGAAAAGGCTGTACAAGGGCTGTCCCTCCTGGTTTCTGGTGTGGGAAGAAAAACATGAACGCAGAACAACAAATAGCAACAGGAGGAAAAAGGTTGAGATAAAAAAAATTGGACTGCAAGGGAAAAAAAGAAAAAGTTCAAAAAAAAGCTGGGTCGAACCTCAAGTTGGAAAAGAAGGAAAACAAAAGTCCTACTCCTCGCAAGGTGAGATGGGGGTTGGGGATTTCGGTGAGAGGGGCAAGGTGGGGGGGGGAAAGGGAAGGGGCCAGCAAAGGCCAACTTAAAAACAGGTAAAAAGTGGGAAACGGACGGGGGGGGTGGTGGGGGTTGGGCCGGGGACAGAAGAGTAAGTCAAGAGAAAAAGGACAAGGGGGTAAGAAGGGACTTATAAGAGGAAGAAGTGATAAAGAAAAAGGGGGGGTGCTGACAGAGGGGAAAGTCACAAAAAAAAGGGAAAAAAAGGGTCATGGGAAGAATGAAGATTACTACCAAAAATTTTTTGAAAACAAAAACGGAGAAGGGGGGTGGGGTGAAGGAAGGGATCGGCTGGGGGAAAAAGAGTTGCAGGGGGGCCCAGACTCACGGATCAAAATCAAAAAGATCTAATCAGAAACCGGAGGAGGGGGGGCAAAGGGGTATAGAACCCGGGGAAAAAAGTGTAAAAAGGGAGGGAGGGAGGAAGGGGGGGGGTGGATAGTCCCAAAGTATATAGGGGGGGAAGCAGGCCGAGAGGGCCGAAAGAAAGTTGAGGGGGAAAAAAGAAAAACACAGGAAAGTAATAACGCTAATCAAAACAGGAAAGAAAAGGTGAAGAAAGAGGAAAGAAAAGGTGAGGGGCGAAGCAAAAAGGGGGGAGCATTCTATGGCAGGACAAAACGGGAGGAATGGGGCAAAAGTCAGATCAAGACTGAGCAGGGGAAAAAGACACTAAAAAAAAGTCACACTGGTTAAAAAAAGGGGTGGTTGGAAGAAAAGGGGGAAAAACAGTAACTTGAAAATGCCAATCCAAAACTTACCCCAGGAAAAAGAAAGATAACCAGAAAAGAAAAGGAGAGGGGTAAAGTCAGTGGGGGAAAATGAAACCTCGAGTAACAAATCAAAGATTAAAAAGACGATCATCATAACAGGGGAAAGAAAAAGGAAAAAAAACGAATTGGGGAACCTAAATCGGGGTTAAAGAAACGAAGCGAAGAAGGGTCAACAACGTGGTCAAAAAGCGGGGGAAGATTAAATTTTATCAGCTTTGGACTTGAAAAAAAGATCTTGGAGGAGAAAAACGACGGGGAAAGACTGTGAAAAATTAGAAGTGAGGATGATAGGACACCTGAAAAAATAAAGTAGCTAGAAAGGGGAAAAAAAAAAAAAGCAAGGAGACAACTCCAAGAACGAAAGGGGAAACGGTGGGAAAAAAAAGCGAAAGAGGGGCCTGCTTGCGCAGAAATAGAGGGAAAAAACGCGAGTTGTAATGGAACTGAAAAAAATCTGGGAAATGAAGGGGCATATTTTAAAAAAAGAGGAGAATCGGGGGGAAAAATGGGAAGGAAACGAGGAGAAAAGAACAAAAGAAATGACCTGAAAGTCAAGGGTCTAATCTCTCGCGGGGAAAAAGAAGGCGTATAAAGGTAGGGAAATTTAGAGGATTCTTGGAAAAGAAAAAAAAGACTGCACTTTCGAAAACTTCAGGGAAAAAAAAATCTCAAAAAAACGGCCGGGTAAATAAAAGCACGTGGGACGAGGGGAGTACAGGTCAGGCGGGGGGTCTAATAGGAGGAAAAAAAAAACGGATAGGTGGAAGGGGAGAGGAGGAAAAGAGCCGCTGAGGAGGGACATGGGCTTCTCCTTACCGAGGGGAAGCCGTTTTGGGAAATAAATAGGCAAAAACCCCGTCCAACACAACCTAGATCAACCCATAACTGGGGTTTAACTTGACCTCTCATCGGTTTCCATCGTATCTCCGGCCTGCGGACATCACCGCCTTGGGGGAATTGGGACTACTTGGGGGAAGCAAAAAAAAGGGGTGGGGGGCGCATTATAAGAAAAAGGGGGAGGGAAAAGGGAAGGGGGAGGTTCAGAAGTTTTGCCAATGGAAAGAAAAAGGGATGGCCTTTGGTGGAAGGGGAAGAGGACCCGAAGGATTGAACGAAAGGCGAGCCACGTACGGGGTGGAAGTGGAACCTTCCCCTCCTAAATGTCCCAGAGAAACCCGAACGGGATGGGAAAGTCAAGTCCCCGGGGGTGTCAGTGGTTTCTTGACCCATGGGCCACTCGGAAATATGGTAAAAAGTACCAAATACTGGGGGGAAACGGGGTCAGAATGAGGCTTGGGTGCATAGTGAGGACCAGAGAAGGAACAGTATCAAAGAATTTGGTGTTGGAAGGGTCAAGAAAAAAGGTTGGTTTTGGGGGAAAAGGGGAAATAGAGGGAACCAGTGTAGGGGGGGTCTGAAGAAAGTGCAACCCTTACTACACCCGGGTTGTGAAGTGGGGGGGGGGGGGGAGAACCATGAGGAGAGCGGCAGGTCAAGACAGAGGGGAAGAAAGACAGGGAAGGGGAAACTGGGAAGGGAAATTGGATTGTCTGACCTTGGAAAAGTAGTTTACGAAACCAAAAAAAGAACGTTCTTGTACTGGGGGGGAGGAAAAAGAGGTGAAGGGAGAAGAAGAAAAAAAGCAAAAGAAGGGGGGAAACAGCCCAAGGTTGAGGGAAAAAAAAAAAAATGTTTGTGATGGAAAGGGGAAACGGAGTATCGAGGAGAAAAAAAAAAAAAAAAGGAGATGAAAAGAGAGGAGTAAGAAAAAAAGGGAAAGTCAATCAACCGAAACCAACATGAAAAACGTGACCTTGGTAATCACCTGGAAGGCTGTCGCCCAAAAGACGCCTCATTAAAGGGAACAATAAGAAAATGGGGAGGTGGAGGAAAAAAAAAAACTGGCAACACGACAGGAACCGAAGTTCAAACTTGAACGCAGGGAGAAGGGGGGGGACTCTCGGGGAAAAAAGAAAAGGGGGGGGGACAGGGGACTCTCACGTATGTTGGTCAGGTGAAAAAAAACACCACTGAAAGGGAATCTACGGTCAAAAGAAGAAAAAATAGGGAAAAGGACATCAACAAACTTTATAAGGAGGGGAAAGGGTGCAGGGGGGGGGTCAACCAAAAAAGAAAAGGAGAGGGACCATTCAGTAATAACGGGGGGGGGTGTGGGGGAGAAACGAAAAAGCAGGGACACCCTTCAAAATCCAACTGAAGGGGGGGAAAGACTACGTAAAAAATGGGAACCGAAACCCGAAACCAGGGGAATGTAGACAAAATCGGGACAAAAATGGGGAAGGAGGGGGAGGGTGCGGGAACCTGCTGGGTAAAAGATGTCAAAACCAGGGCAAAAAGAGTTAAAGATGAGTATCATAGGGGGGGGAGGGAAGCAATGAAAAATAGAAGAGACTTGGGAAAATGCTAAGAGACTAAGGAAAAAGCCAACAACCCATTGGGGGGGCACAAGGAAAGGAAAAAAAAACGTACTAAGACAAACAAGAGGAAAAAAAAAAAAAAGTTAGGATGGGAGGAGGCAGGTAAAATATTAAACAGGGCAACGAAGCAGGGGAAGTGTGATAGTGAAGGGAGGAGGAAGTTGCGAAGCAACCAAAAAGGGGATCGGGGGGGGGAGGATACAAAGGGAAAGGACTGAAACTTACAGGAATGCGCCGAAGGTAGTCAGGGGTTGTAGGAACGAAATCTACACTTCCTGACACAAAAAAAAAACAACTGGAGAGGGCTCCGTAGATTGTGTATTGACAAAAAAAAAGTATTTCAACTGTAAGCTGCAGAAAAGATAAGTCTTCACTACAGAATAAACGGGGACAAGGAGAAAAGGGGCACAGCACTAAGAGGGAAAAAAGGAGGAGAAAGAAGGGAGGCACGGGGGGGAACTTGTGGTCTTCAACTCTTTTGGTGACCAAAAAACTAAAGTGGGAAGGAGGAAAAAACGTGCGAAGATCATTGCAGGGGGGGAGGAAACATAGAAAAGTAAGGAAAAAGTCCGGTCCGAAACGTGTAGGAAAAGAAAAGGACAAGATATCTGGGGAAGGCCTTTATCAGGGGAAGGGGCGTGGGGTGTCGGGTGAAGGACAACGGGGGGGGAATCAAGAACTAATTTAAGGCAGAGGACAATACGACCACAGACTGATATTGAAAAAAACCTCAAAGGGGAATCCGATCGAACCAAGATCTGATAAAAAGAGGGGGTGAAAAATTTCCAACGGAACGGTCATGACGAGAGGGCAGAGGGTCAGTAAACCTGGAAAAAACGAACTCGAAGCAGACGGTAAAATTGGGAAACGATAGGGTTGAAGAGAGGGAGGACTAGATTCTCGGAAAGCCAAGGGGGCCGGGTATTAAGGGGGGACCGGTAAAAGGATTGGGGGGAAGAAGAGGCCTGACAGTAAAAAGGAGGACCCAGAACGGTTTAATAATGACGGATAAGCAGATCTGGGGGGGATCCAGGGGGGGAAGGAAAAAAAAAGAAAGAAACTGTTGGGGAAAGGGAAAAAAAATGGTATGAAAAACATCCAAAAAAAGGGGGGTCCTGGTTTTTAAAGGGGAGGGGGAACCCGAAAGAGAAGAAGGTGAAAAAAGATATGGAAAAGAAAATTCGACCATGGGCGGTGGGGAAAAACGGTGGAGGGCTGGGGCGGGTGGCGCCACGGTTTGATATGAAAAACCAGACCGAGAGTCAAAGCGGAAAAAGTGGGGAATCAGGGAAGGGAAGGGGGGGGAGCAAATAGGGGAAAGTTGGAGGAAAGGGGTAAGGGGGATCACAAAGAAAAGGCAAGATGCAAGGAACGGGGCACCATCCAGTAAAGTGAAGACCCTTGACCAACGAAAAAGAAAGTAATAATACACACAGAGAGAGTGAATTTCCTACGAGAGGGAGTTTCGAAACTTCAGGTGGTGCTCGAAAAAAGTAAGAATTGAAGTCATCTTCTGGGAGGAAGCAAAGTTGGGATCCTTGTTGACCCAAAGTAAACAGATTAAAAAATAATCCTCAGAGATGACTCACCATCCGAAAAAGAGGGGGGGGGTAAAAAAAGGGAGGGGTTATAAAGAGGGGAAAGAACACTATCAGTGTGTGTGCAAAACATATCCATACGGTCTACAGACAGGACTGGGGGTCTTCCACTTCTACAGGAAAGGAAAATAATAAAGGACAAATAAGAAAAAAACACAGACGAGTGCTACCAAAAAAAACTACACAAGAATAACTCAATCACACACACAACACAACGTCCCCATCAAACGGGGGGTTGGGGGGGGGGGGGGTAAGAAAAAGGAAGGGTGAAGAGGACGGAAAGTGGATGGAAACTCACGGGGCCACACAAGGTACCAAGAAATCCAACAAAAAAAATCAGGGGGGGACCAGGAGGGGGAGAGGGGAAAAAAAACTGAAAATCAACAGGTGGGGGAGACAAAACACGTGAAAAGGAAGAGGGTTGTAAAACTGAAAAGTCGGAGCGAATGAAAAAAAAAAAGGGACAAGGCTCGCGCCCCAGGGGGGGGACTGGGAATGGATCCTTAGAAGGGTTAAGGTCATAAACGCAGGGGATTCAAACCACAAGAAAAAAAAAAGGGGAAAGGAGGGGGCAAATGGGACAGTCAAACTGGGGGGAAGAAAGGAGGGTCAAACATCTGAGAAAGGGAACGAAGGTGGGGCCGGGGGAAAAGGTGGACACATTTTACTGAGGAGATGAAAAAAAAACAACAACTTGGGAGAAGGAAAGAAGGGGAGGAGAGGAAAGAAAAAGCGAGGAGAGGAAGACAGAGCGGAAAGGATCATAAGTGCCAGGGTGTTAGTGTTTGGACCCAAACAATCTTTGGAAAAACCATTAAAACAGGAAGAAGAACCAATGGGACAAACAGGGGAGAAATGAAAAGAACTCATGGGAAAAAAAAGGAGAACTATTAAAGTCATCGAAAAATCAGGGAAGTGGTGGGATAATTTACAAAATTGAAAAAAGAATAGGGAAAAAATTATCGGGGGGGGGGGGTGTGGTAGGGTGGGTCAAACTTTTTGGGGGGGGGTGTGACCCCCGGGGAACGTTCAACAAATAAAGCAAATGGGGAAGGAGGGGGAAGGGGGAAGCGGGTTCAAAAAAAAACGTGGCGGTTGTGTTTTTTGGGAGATTGAAAGAAAGGGGTAAGAAATCAATAGTGAGGGGGGAAAAGGGGAATGGGTGGTTGAGGAAATCAAAAAATCAAGACGGGGGGGAAAGGAGGGGGGGTTCGACGATTGTCCGGACAAAAAAAAGAGGAGAACCAAAACGAGGATTCCGAAAAAAAGGAGGGGAGAAAAAACTGATTGTAAGGGGGAAAGAAGAGGATAGCTAGTGTTTCCCGAGGAATTGTCGGGAAGGCATCAAAACTTAAAAGCGAAAAGAAAAAGAAGCCTCGCAGGGGGGAAGGGAGAAAGGGGGGACACAATTATAGGGGAAGGACAAAATTCAAGCTCGGGTGAGGGGAAATGGTCCCCTGGGGGGGGATTAGCGGGGGGGGGAAAAAGCGACATGCAAAAAGAAAAAAGGGGTGAGAAAAAAAGAAAAGCGAAAACACCACAGAAAAACAAGAGAGGAGAAAAATAAGAGGAAGAGAAAGGGGCAAGAAAGAAAAATAAAAAGCTCGCGGGGGAAAAGGGACCAAGAAAGTGTTTCTCACCCGGTGAACAGAAGGCAAGGCACAGAAAAAGGGGCAGTCAGGACAGTCGGAGAAAACGAGAGGAGTGCTACGGAAAGACCAGGGACCAAAGACCGGACCAGAAGGGTAGAGGGTCATCCAAGGAAAAAAGACCTTTGTTGCCTTGGATTGCCGAAAAAAAGATGCAAACGGAACAAAAAAGGTGATGAAAATCAACTGATAGAACGGGTCTCATTTTGAGCAGGGAAAAATCGGTGAAAAGAGCTTCCAAGAAAGAGGAAAGAGGGGGACGGGAAAACGAAGAACATGCGGAAAAAATTGAAAAAAGAAGGTGTAACCAGAAGAAAGAAAAATTGGGTGGTGTAAAAAGGGGGTGAACAAAGCCTAAAAGGGGAAAAAGTGGAAAAACCACGAAAGGGGGACTGGAAAAAAAAAAAAGGGGGGGAAAAACTGGCCGCCCGTAAAAAGAGTCCTTCGCATTTCCGTGGGTATAATTGGGCAAAAAAGGGAGAACGGGACGCGGAAAAGGGCTGGGGAGAGGGCACCGGTAAATCCGGCACTAAAAAAATACCTAACCGTCAAAGAGGAAGAGAAATTCCCAAAAAGGCCCAAACTAAGGGAAGGGGAAAGAAAACGCTCAGGTACCAATCTCCGGAACTCCGAAACTGAAAAAAAAAAGGGGAGGACAGAATAGGATATGATGTGACGAAGGGGGACAAAAAAAGGGAAAATTCAGCCTACAAAAAAACGAAGAATAAAAGAAAACAACTCCCGTAAAAGAACTTAGAGCAGAGTAAAGGAAACTATGAAAGAAGGGTACTTATGGGAAGAGGACGTGGAAAGAAGTCTTGGGAAGGGACGGGAGAAAATCAGAGAGAGGGGCACGAAAATAAAACTTCTAGGGGGAGCACGAAAAGGATTTAAAAGGCATGGGCGGGTGGGGTCAACGAAAGAAAGATAAGACTAGATCTAATAGCGAAAAACGAGAAAAAAGAAAAAAATAAAACGATTCAGGGAAGACTTTCCCTCCTGGGGGTACAAAAGTTCTGAAAAAAGGGAACACGGAAATACAACCTTAAAAAAAACGAGAAAGACGAGAGGGAAGTTCAAAAACAGGACTAATAGTGAAACGACCACGTCGGACAAAGAAAAAAAAGAATAGGGTTAAGACTGGGGTCTCAAAAGTTAAAAGGCCAAAATACGAACGGGGAGTATAAAAGGACAAACGTTTTAGGAGAAGGGAGTGAATTCAGAAAAAGTGGTTGAAGGAGGAGGATAGGCAGGTGAAAAGATTAAGAAAAAAATAGAAAAAAAGTATAAATAAACGCGGGCAATGGGAATGGTGAAAAAAAAGAAGGGAGGAAAAACCGCAAAAGAGGGGTAAAAACACGGATTTTGGTTGAAAAAAAAAACATGGGGGACGGGGGTGGACGTCAAAAAAAAGGGGGTACAGGAGAGGGGGGAAAATCTTTTAAAAAAACTACGTAAAAACAGGGGGGGGAAGGCTTGGAGAGGGAGGGGGGCGAAAAGCACGGACAAAAAAAACAAGAATAGGATAATTTTAGGGTACAAATAAAAGGTGGTTGTGGGGAAAAAGGGAAAAGGAAAGGCGGAGTCCTGTGAAAGTGGGTTGGGGATCTATCAGCTGGAAGGGACAGAAGGGGGTCAATGGGGGGGGGGGTGTGATCTCCCAGAAAGACGAAGGAGAGGTAATGAAAACAAAAAAAGTACCGAAGGTAAATCGATGGAAAAAAATTTTTCGGGGGGTAATGCAGGGGGAAAGGGGCGGTGGGGAAAAATCCAGTCAGGAAGGTTGGGGGGAAGTGAAAGGTAGGGGAAAAAGAGAATCTGGTCATATCCTCATAAGGGGACTCAAAGGGCAAAAAGGGAAGGGGGAATGGGGGTGGTTAAAAGAAGAGTAAAGAGGAGAAAAAAACAAAAGAAAAGAAGGGAAGATAGAAACCTCTAGAAATCCAAAAAAGAGACCCATAACTGTAATTGCTACAAAGAAGGGAAGAAATGCCCCAGATTCGCATCTCCAGAAAAGAAGGGTAAACGAAAAACAGTGGAGGGCAAAAAAAAAAAGGTGGCACAAAAAAAAAAAGGGTCCTTTGACGAAAGGATTCGTCGGGCATCCCGAAGTAGTGGAAACGAGGGGGGACGATTTGAAGAAAAAACACCCACGGGGGGGGAAAAACCTTACAGACGGAAAAAGACTTTTCGGGGGGCCGAACACAGGAAAAAACACGGTAGGAAGATTCACTTTAAAAAAAAAACATTCAGTGGGGGGAAACAGAAAGAAAGATCAGGGGCGGTGTGGGGGGGGGGGGAAAATAGAATGAAAAAAACAAAAAAAAAGATCACGGAAGGGGTGGGGGAAAATCGACAATAAGGCATGGTCCAAAACCCTCACAAGGGGGCTGAACGTCGAAAAAGGGAGAAAAAAAACGTGTCCAAGTGGAA
>Ga0179593_1467814_pt1 | contig 12029 bp, 9 predicted proteins | sample CZODoug2_1_08_16_FD_185931 | JGI IMG/M metagenome (GOLD analysis project Ga0179593, IMG submission 185931) | Vadose zone soil fungal communities from Angelo Coast Range Reserve, California, USA - CZODoug2_1_08_16fungal (PacBio error correction) | ecosystem: Environmental > Terrestrial > Soil >...
GAGGGGAGAAATTTCTGCACGGCGAAACAGGCAAAGGCTGTAAGAAAGAACCGCCAACTTACAGTGGGGCGGAATAGCGGCCGGGGAACGCAAATCATAAGACAAAAGCGAAGGCATAATACCGACAATAAAAATTCGGACGGGCCATGGAAAAATTGAGGCCGGCAGGGGGCGAAAACGCAGGTTGGAAGTGGAGGGTCCGCATAAGGAATGTGTGAGGGGACACTCGAGTGGAAGGGCGGCAAAATAAAAACTGTGAAAAAAATCCAGCCGGGGGCGGGTAGCGGGCTCCTAGGGGTACACACCTGTGGCGCCGAAAAGAAATCTCGGGTTTGAGGTTGCGGCTCTACGCGTTGTAGACGTCGATAAGAACAAGCATAGCACGCTTCACACTTTGACAAGCTCGCCGCTCCGCAGACGATTTGCACAGGACGGGACGAAAATCGGGTGTCCCACTCGGTTTAAAACGCCTAACAATTGACAGGCAGCATCAAAAATGGGAACATTAAGGCGAGCAGGTCTCCGGCGCGCGGGGCGATAAGTCAAGATCAAAGTACAAAAGTGGTCAAGGTCAGGGGGTACAGCACCAAGAGGGGAGGGGGGAAATCGCCAATAGCGCCCAGGGGGAAACACAGTTACAAATAGTGGCGCTCCAGCCGAAGGGGCACGTGTGGAAGGGGTAAAATCCGGCCGGAGAGTCGAAGCGATCGCAGGAGGCGGGTTTCCCAGGGTACTAGTGCAAATGTAAAACATTGGAAATAGTGGACAGGCAGTAAAAGAGACGCGGTCTGTGATCACCAACATTACGAGCCGAAATGAGTTGCCAGACCGAGGTCAGGGATCGTTGGCTAAACGCGGAAGGTGACCGCAAAGCGTACATGGAGTGACAACAACCGTGGTAGGAGGGACTTCGATGAACGCGACAAAGCAGTTACTGGTGTTAAAATGCCGCCACGGTCGGGTAGATCCACATGACGGGAGAAAGGGCATAGTGTTGGGTCGGGGCCGGAAGACGAGAGGACGAATGAAAGGTGAGCATGAAATGCCATGACGCAATGGCCGAGAGAGGACTAAAAGTATCCTAAGCGCGGCGTCGGATGTGTAAGGAAGTGCCAGAGGAGCGCGGAACCAAAAAAACCCACTACCAAAGAAGCCCAAAGTAGGGGGTATCGAGACACGGAAGTGCACGCAGATTCTGGGGGGTGGAAAGAATCATGATGCCCGCCGATTGCGCCATAGAAGAATGCGGGAAAAGAAGCGCGCGTGCGAAGAAGAGAACCCCAAAGGCAGGGTCGCCGCGACCGGGACACCGAGGTTCAACTAGGGGAGCAACTTCGGGGAAGGCGAAGGCGTCGAGAAAGTCGTAAAGGGAAAAAAAGGATCAGAAAAATCGAGAAACCAAGATTGAAAGGAGAAAGAAGGGGAGGCATGAAAACCCGGCGAAAGAACAATCAACCAAATGGACGGGAAATTCCCCAGAATAGCATCGGACATCAAGCGCGGCGCACGAGTGGTGGGCTCGTGAAGCGCCAAGGAGAGAGGATGTCATCGAAGATCAGAGAAAAGAAGGGGACAGCATCCGCTGCACTAGTACGAGAGGGGAAAAAAAGATCTGAGCGTGCAGGGGATGCGCTCGGGGGACCCTTTGGGAGGGGGCGCGACCGGCAGGCCCGAGGCGAAGGGTCGGCAAATTCCTTACAATATAGAGGAATCAGGCTCTGTTGAGGATCAGGCGCAGCGAGCTGCCATTGATGCATGAGCATTGTCATGCTACAGTGGGAAAGGCGTCTATCAAGGAAACGTCCAGCAGAACAAACCTATGGGGGGCAAAGAATGACAATCATGGGCCGAAGTGGCGGAGTCGAAAAAAAATGTTCGAATCGGTCCCGGGCGCGGGACACCAACAAGCCGCCCAAAAGGGACTGTTCCAGAGCCATGTCCACTCGGACTGCCAAATGGCTCGAGACGGAATGACGGTGCTATCCTCTGCGGGGGGGGAAGGAAGCTTGACGAGGAAAGGAGAAAAATAGTGCAGTGGTCTTAAAGTTGACGACAACAACGAGAAATGCGATTCCTGAGCAAATAGCCAGATACGAAGTACAGACACCCGCGCGGCAAGGTTCGGAGAAGGCTCGCCGACCCAACGAGAGGTTCGACTCAAAGTCAAGATGCGGGTACCAAGAAAGCGGTTGGGGGGTGAGGTTGGCCCTGACTGGGGGGGGGGGACCGAGAGCGAAAGAGCAGGGGGACAGGTACGGGGAAATATGGCGGGACGTACGGAGGCTTGCGGCAGGGTGATGTAATGAAATTTGTCGAATTGGTGCCCCCAACAGGGGAACCCTCAGAAGGTGGAACTCTTGCTGTATCGGAGCGGAGGAGGCTAAGGTAAAGCGGAAAGGCTCGGGTGCGTGGTGTAGGGACCTAAGGGGAACAAACCGCGAGAGACCGGGCACCCAAAGTGCTGAGCGTTACTTAAGAGCTTGAGCTTGATCGGAATTGGCCCACGACGTGCAACGCACGGCACGGGCCTCCGGAGTTTCAAAAGCTCACAAAAACGTACCGGAAATGCCGCTCCCGAAAAGCTAAACGGTGGCGCAAATCACGGAAAGGAAAAATCATGGAAAGCCAGGAAGAGGGGACCTGCACCAAAAACCTGCTCAGAAGTGGGGAGTACTTCTTCTATCGAGGAGAAAGACAATCAAGAGCGGGGAAAACGTGTTTGGGTTTCCTCGTGCAAAAGGACCATAGGAAAGGGAGGACAGGTCACGGCGAGGGGCATGATCAAAAACGCCCTGAGCGCAATGTTAGGAAAAAGAGAGAATCGCGATGCGAGAAAATGGCATCAAGCCTGGCAGGGGGGGGAAAATTTCTTTACTCTCGAACATGGCCCGGATCGAGACGAACCCGGCACCTGCAAGGGCGCACACCTGTCGCCGATGAGGGCGGAACTGAACAAAAAAAAAAAAAAATGAAGTAGTTCCAAAAGTCGGAGACAAACTAGAGACCTATGCAGGAAGACTATCAGATGGGCCTGGGGTATTAGACGCGGAACTATAAAACTGACTACGGATGAAAGGGAGAGAAAGAAGATAGGTATTGGCTGTGCGTGCGCTCTTCGAATTGGCAATCGCGCCAGCCAAATCAGGAAAAAAAATACTCTCTTGGGGGCCAGAGTAAGAACAATCACGAAATCTCATCCTAACAACGGAGTAGAGGGGAGAAGAGATCTATCTGTTTGAAGGATTACAGAAAATGAGGAACAGAGCGCCATCATGGAAGTCGAAGTCGCGATGACTCAGGCGCCGACGACCAGAAAAATCAGATCGGCGGATGGCGAACCTATTGACGGGAAAGACGTGCAACATAAGGAGGAGGTATAAGACAAGAATGGCTCCCTAAACGGATTACTAGGGAATGGCACCGGAGGACACTATCGCGTCGATCAGCCAAGCCCAAAGGGGGGTAGTCAAACAGGGTTGGGCAAAAACAAACAACGGGACTATAACGCGCCGGCAGAGGCCACATAGCGAAGAGAAGGAAGACGAACCATCCCGGGGTTTCCTCAATTAACGGGGGAAGATAAGGGGGATGGAGCCAGTGGTGTGAAACCGGCTGAAAAGGGGTAAATGGCACAAACGGGGGGTCAGACGTTTTAAGGCGGAACACGGATATAAAGAGTCTCGATCCAAGCGAAAAAAAGGTACTGTGAAGGAATTTACCTTGGATGAAAAGAGGCACGGCGCAGTGCGCTTAAGGCAGGGACGGTGGAAAATGCGTATAAACAAAAATGGCAGTCGCTCCCGGTCGTACAAGTCAATCAACCCAAAAAAGGTACTTACACCTCATAATCAGGGGTGTTCGTGGGTGCACGCGCCAGTTGGCACAGAACAAGGTCCCGAGAGAGGTAAGTTTAACGGAGAGCCCGCTTGTACTCCGGGGAAGGAGCATATGGTGAGAAAAGAGGTTTAGCGGAAAATTCAAACCAATGAAAAATCAACATGGAAGGCTCACTCAAAAAAGGGTAAGGCCAGCGGCTTTTTCGCTCGCGCCAGCGGTCCAACAGAAACAAAGAGGGCGGGAAGAAAAGCACCATGGAGTAAGGTTAGGAGGCTACAAAGAAAAAGATGCGCGGGGGGTAAAAGCTTTCCGGTGGCGGAGATGCAAAATCGAGGGACTGTCGAGAAACCCTTAATGAAGCAAAGAATGTGAAGCCGGGTGTCGAAAAGCGGCCGGGGAAAACAGAAAGCGTAGAAAAGAGAAGCGGGGCACCGAGGGGAAGAAAAAAAGATGGAACCGAACCTGGGGGGGGGGGGGGGGAAGCCTGGAAAGACACCCAGACTGAGACAAAGTGGTGCAAAAAACGGACGCAAACGGCAGCAGGACGGGAAAAGCTTGACAAAGGGTGTCGAAAGAAAGACGAGATAAAGGAGTCAATTGTTAAAGACATCGCAATGGCAAAGACGGAAAAGGAAAGGGCAGAAACACAGAGGCAGTCGAGATATGGTTATGTGCCAACAAGAGAAAGGCCACCGCGAAACGCCCCAAATCAGGCTAGAGGTGGAACTGGAAAAAAGAGGAAGAAAATTCAAGTGTGAGCGGGCTGCAGCGGGAGAAAGAGGAGGGCGATACATAACGCTGGCGGCAAGAACCAGAAGCGCCGCGCCCAGGGAAAGATTAAAACGAGGAGAGGACGGGGGGGCAGGAGAAAGGGCGTCAGATTAGACCTAAGAGAGAACAACAAGAGGAGAAAAATGAGTTTATGATACCGGAGGGTCAAAACGAAAATCCTCGACTCCATTTTTGACAAGAAGGAAACAGAAAGAGCTCAAGGAAAAACCGGGGGTGGCTGACTTGGAGAAGGGAAAGCCACCTCTTTAGTAAAGAAATCGATCGGGGGCGAGGTCAATTAGGAAAGCACGAAGTCGAAACCAGAAAACTTGGCCAAACTAATTAGAAAATGGCTAATCAGAAGGGCAAGATGGACGGGCGGCAACCGTCAGGAGAGCCGGAAAGCAATCCGTGGACGGCGAACCTGGAGGACTAAAAATGGTCACATGCTGAAGAGGAGGGGGAGTGATCCGCACTTAAGCAAAGAAAAACAAGAATCTATGGCCGAGGGACCTCATGGGGGGAAAGAATTGCAAAAGGGGAGAGTCTGCCGGACAGCCGCTCCCAAGACTGGTCAGCCAGTATTGTCGAAAATCACCAGGAGGTCATTCAAGAAATAAGCAGGGCACGGCCCCACTCGCCACCAGGCGCAAAAGGGGCAATGGTCAAGGGTGAAAAGAACGTAATCGAAATGGCTGGGAGCAAAGAAACGGAACTGACCCCTCGGAAGGCCTCGGCTCGCCCCTCCACTCGGTTAAAACGGACCAGAAATCGGGGGTGGCTTGTTTGATCACTTTGAAGCTAGAATAGGGGGGGGAGTGATTAACCGAGGGCATTGAAGACTGAAGAAGGCTCCATAGGCCTGGAATTTGTGCCCGCCAACCGGACACGACGAATGATCGGGAGCTCGCAGGAAACTCGAGAGTGGTATGATCGTACAGCCACAACGAAAGTCTAAACATAACAAGAAAACCCTAGATTCGGCAAAAGAGGGGGGACAAAGGAAGAGGGTCTTGCCGGGAAAAAGCAACGGGCGGTCCTAGGAAAGAACTGGGGTGAACCATTTGAAAAGCACAACCCCTCACAAAGGGGCGTCTCAACTTTCCCTCAGGAAGAGCAAGCGAAAGGGAAAAAAAGAACCGAGGGGTCCCGGAATTAATATCGGAGCATCCAACGCCAAAATGGTAGGTCTCTGCACCATTGGAAAGTCGCATGAGGAAGCGGGCAATGCTAAACGCCAAACACGGGAACGAAAAAAGGTGAAAGGACACAGGGTAGTCGTCTGCGAAATCCACCGCAAGCCTGCAGGGTTTCAGGGGGTACTCACCCGGAGCCGTTTCAAGAAAGGGAGGGAAGCGCTAGAATAGAAAGCAATGAAGCGGAAGAACTTGTTGATGCAACGGAGAAAACTAGGAAGAGGAGGATTCCTAAGCTCGGAGATGGGGGGATACAGAGGGGAATCGGAACACCGGTACGAGGAAAAATCGAGAAGCTGGTTCGTAGAAGGGACGGGGGGGGGGGAAGCGTACCTAAGAAAAGGACGCGGATTCGCTTATCATACTTGTTCACGAAAAGCCGACAACAACAACTGAGTAAAAAATAAGGAAGGGAGAGAGTTATGGGCCTTTGGAGGATCCCATAGAAAAAGCCTTCTAAGGTATGGGTTCCCTAGGGGGGACGCAGACTTACCACAATACATAATCAAGAAAGAAGATGGGCACAACCTGCCGAGGAGTCTCCCATGTAGAGCGTAATATATTGGGCCTTCAGAAAACAGGGCAGTAGAGAGCGAATGATCGGGGGAAAAATCATCGGCACTTACTGCCCTGGGGGGGCCTCTTGGGGGAACGAGCGGTCAGGAGACCTGCTGGGAAGGGTATGACAAAAAACGCAATCTCCGGGGCGGTTTCACGACTTTCGCAAAATTTATGAATCACTAAGGGGGACTGGCAGGAATGTGAAGGGGGTAATGGGCAAGATATCATTTCGGCGGGGAAGAGGATTACCTATCACTAATGCAGAGGTCGATCCTTGGGTTCCCGGGGGGCCGGGCAGGAAGGTGAAAACGAGCACTTCGAGTGATAATTGGGGTCGGGACACTTGCACAGGAAGACGGAAGTACCCCGCGGAACAGGGGGAATCGACCGCCTCTGCAGGAAAAAGAAGAAATTCTGTTTGGCTTGTGGCAAGAGTGGGCGCGATCGAACCGCAAGATCGTTCAAGTGGACCTGCTGCAAGGGATTGATTGCAAAGGAAAAAGATAACATGGTCGCGGCACAAGGAACCTGCAGCACAAGGGCCGAAAACGGTAAGCCAGGGGACCGTCCAAGGTCAGGGAAGTTGCTCGAGGACAACAGCACCAAATGGGGGATTGCCCGCGGTAATAACGGCGGCGCCCTTGGTTCAGCGCTTCAAAAGAGCTGCGAATTGAAAGAAAAGGAAATTTAGGCTGGCAACCATGGGAAAAACATTGCAGTCGCATAGAAAATCGAGGACAAGCATGAACTTTCAGGACGTCATGGGGCCAGATCGAAGGCGCAATAGACACGGAACAATGCAAGACTGGAACGTACGGACTTTAAAAATCTAAAACATGGTTTTGAGAAGTCCTCGAAAAAAATGGTATTTTGATTTGCTGGAACTAAAACAAGGGTCAAGCATATCCACAAGAAAATAAAGGAGAAACTCCGGAACTTCGTGGGAAGATGGAAATGGTTGAAAAGAAAAGTCCACTAAGAGAGAAAGGTCCCAGTCGTCCAGCGATGCCAACTGACAATGTGCGAAAAAAAATCGGCTTGACGATAGCGAGATCGAGAGAACAAAAAAAAAAAGTAGGAGGCAAAGTCGGCGCCGCGAAGTTGAAAACCGATGCTAAAGAGGCGTCGGGAGGATCGAGAATGCAAAAAAAGAGATCTCAACCAACAAGAAGAGGTTGCTCCATGATCCGGCGTCAAATCCTCGACCCATGTCCCCCGGACGGGGGCAGACGCAAAAAAAAGGCCCTGACTGTCAAAGCAACAGGCGCTGTCAGAAGATCGCTAGTGGCGCAATCGCGAAAAAAAGAGGGAAAAAAAAAGAAAAACATCTGCGGCAACGGAAAAGGATGAGCAGCGATAAATCCTGGGGGGGACCTCTTGGACGGCCCCTGCGATAAGTTCGGCAACCGGAATTACAATCGTCGACGGGCTGTTGGATAAGGAAAGCGAAGTACCAACATTGCACTGGGCAAATAAGTCGTCGGAGGCTACCGAAAACAAACCCGGGTTACGTCATGGGGGGGCACGCAGTGGCGAAAAACTGTGTCAGGGTCCCTGAAGGGAAAACGCCACCAAGGAAAGGGAAAAGCTGCGCCGACGCTTGCCCAACCGAGTGGAGATATCGTCAAGCGGCGAAAAAAGCATGCTGGTCAAGGGTCTCGGAAAGCTCAAAATATGAAAAAAAGGCAGGAAGAAATCGAGCCGAAGACCATTCGGGGGAAACGAAGAGGACACCCTCAAACAATTAAACTTCATCTCCGCACGAGAGGGGTAAAACAAGGCTAACAGTTCTGGAGGACTAACTGGCTAAAAACTCTGCGAGGGTGACTGGAGGTACAGAAGAAAAGGGACACGGTGTGGGGGGCCGAAAGAGGGTGAACGGTTGACTAGGGATCTGGAGCTAAAAACATGTAAAGCACTAGACTAGCGGGCTTTTTACGCAAAAAAAAATCGAAGCCACAAGGAACAGGGGGAATCAAATTTCCAAGAAGATGCGGGGGAGGGCTTGCAGCAGGAGGCAACCAGCTTAAGAATTAAAGGAAAAAGACACCGTATTCAAGTAACTCAACTGGTGACTCTAGCGGTCGCACATTAACTCTGAAGCCCGGGAAAATGAACAAAAGGGGAAACCGGTTGAAGGGGGAAGATCGAGGGATCATATCATGGATCAGTGCACATTAAAACCCATGAAGGAAGTCCGACGGCCTGATAACAGAAGGGCCGGAGAATAGGAATAACGGCAAGGAAGAACTGCGATCGTAACCAGTAAAAAGAAAGGGAAGGCTCGACGTCGCGTGATGAAGAACGAAATCAAGAATCAAAGGGAGGAGATTGGAGAAAAATCGCCACGAAGGTGCCATGAACTCTAACCATAGTGCTGATGGCGAATCGATCGGAGGGGAGCGACCGCGGGAATCGCACACGAAGATGCCCTTAATGCGGACCATCATTCTGGAGGGGCATCGGAAAAAGTGGTGAAAAATAACAAATTTGCGCAGATCGTCGATACTGGCATGAAAAAAAACGTTCATCAGATCACTAGAGAGATCGAAAACAAAGGGGGACGAACAAAACCGTGCTAGTACCTTCGAATGAAAAGCGAATACAAGTTTGAAAGGGGGGGGGCCCGATGTAGAAGAAAAAGAACTTCGGTAAGCAGGTCGAATCATTTTAGTCATCGGAAACGGCACTATACAAAGAAGATGATAGCCAGAAACAAAAAAAGATAGGATAGGATGCCGGCAATAATTGGGGGCGAAAATCGCGACAGGGGAGTCGCACAAGGGGGGGACGCGGGCGTAAGGTAGGAATGAAGGGAGGACTATCACAAAATTCCTTTATTAATGGGGCTAGCCTACTACGCCCCAGGGTGTAAACATTGAATTCCAGCCAGCGGGGAGTGTAAGCCGACATCCTGAAAGAAAAGGATGGGGGGCAAAAACCGCTAAATCCTCGAACTAATTACACGACAATCACTGGGGTTACGGGTTCAAAAAAGGAGCCGTATTTCCGGGGGCAAAACTGCTATAACCGTCGTGAGCATTCAGTCGTGTCTTCGTGAAAACCATTGGGGCAGTGACGACACGGCGGCAGAACGGAAATCGACAGCCGTGGAACAGGCATTTTTTTCCGCTTAGACTCGCGGTCAATCCGAAACGGAAAGGTAGAAGCAGATGCAGCATGTGAAAGGCGACGCGAAAAAAAAAAGGAAAAAGCAATGAGAGGGCAATCCGTGTCCATCTCGGGGAGGCCCACATGCAAGTAAGCATGGGGAAGGAAAGCAAAATCAAGAGAGAGCGACGGTAAGAGAGCGTCAGGCGAAAAGCAAGAGACGTGGGCAGCATTCGCCTAGATACCGGAGTCGCTCGACAGGGGAACGCGGGTGTCCTCGGGACGCCGGGGGGAGGGCAAATCGGGAGGGGGTTGCTTCGCGTGGTTTAAACTTAGACCATTAGAAAGTCGTGAAAAATAAGCACGGCGTTACAAAAATGCGGAGCAAGACGGTCCTGCCGCTCGGGGGCAGCAATCAGCAAAAAAAGCAAAAAAAAATGGCTGAACTGGGGTGGTTGGCCGTGATTGGAACACCGGGCTCGTAAAAGGGGGCGAAGTCCGCAAGGGCCAACAGAGGGGGAAAGCCCATAGTCAAAAAAGGAGTCGGCATGGACCGACGACTTTCAGGGCATGAAATGCCTAAAAATCCCGCTACGAAGGGGAAGAAAGAAAACAGCAGAAGTCGAGAAATATGGGAATGCAAGAAAAAAAGACTCACAAAAAGCCTCAGCAATCTCCCAAGGGCCGCATCGCTTCACTGGATCGATTCTGGGGTGGAGCGAAGAAAGAGGTGCAGGACAGGGAAACTTATCCTTGTAAAAGAACAAACAAAGGGGAAAAGTCGGCAAGAGAAAAATCCTTTCTATCGAAGAAAGATTTCCACTGGCGCTTGGGTGTCATTCAGACTGTGGTTCTGAGGAAGGAAGAGGATTAAGGAAGGGATCATGAAGAAAGACTAAACACAACAAAGGGGGGGAAAAGTTAGAAAGATTTGAATCCATGCGGAAAAAGACAATCCTGAGGCCATTTAAGGCCCCCGAAGGAGCGCATCAATCGGCCCAGAGAGCCCTGAAAGGGGGGATACGTGCAGCACCTCGCTGAAGTAGTGAGAAGGTGAGGGAATTGGAGAAATCTCAAAAAAGGTAACGCTCACAAAAAGGAGCATGAAACGGTGAAGATGCAAAAAAATACCGAGGTGGCGCTTGGGGAGAGACGGAGAAAAAAAAAAAAGGAAAAAAACATCGATTCCTGGCAATCCGACGCCGCTGCTGTTTCGGTCTGCCTCCTGTCGCAAGCAGAGAGGAGTGGGGAAAAGGTGCTGACGGAAAAGAATGGGAGGAGGGAGCAGCGGAACAAAGGAAAAAAAAAAAAAGGGCTCTGGGCTTCCATGTTGGGACGCCTTGCGAGTCCAAAGAAAAAAAGGGACGGGGAGGGGTAAAAAAACACGGAGGGTGCGCACCAAGAGGGGGGGTTCAAGCATTTGACTCAGGGCTGCCACATGCGCTTGGGATGGAAAAAGAAGGGAGGTGCCTCAGCATGCAGGGAAATTAAGTCAAAGGAAGGGAAAAATGCCTATGGACCGTGGTGAATCACCCGGGTAAACGGAGAAGAACATAGCTGCGCGCTCGGCGGAAAAGGGGAACACGAGCCTTCGGCCATCTCTCCGCCAGACTCTCTCGGGGGAGAGAATGCACGCAAGGGAGGGCTTACAAGAAGAAATACTTGGTGTCGAAAAGTAATGAAAGGAAAAGCGAACAATGTCCCTCGGGGAATGCGTACCGAATTCTGCTGGCTGAGAAGTCAGAAGGGGGGCCCGCCGAACCGATGGGGGGAGGAACACAGGGGGAGGACAGAGGGGGATATGGAGGAGGGGAGGGGAGCAAGCTGAAGGTATGGGTACGGGCGGTATCGCGCACACGGTAAGTCCCGTGAAAAAAAAAATGCTGGGGGGAGGATAAAAAAAGGGAAAAATTTGATCCCTTTAAAAACCGCAGGACTGGTGACTAGAGGCATCAGGGGGGGTGGGTCACAGGAATCCGTAAGAAACCGGAGGAAACTCGACGGCTCTGGAGTGGGCAGCAGTCTCATGTAACGCGGTGAAGCGTAAAAAAAGGGAACCAATATCCGAGGGGGAAAGAAGTATAGTAATAGAAGACAAGATAAGCTACAAGCTTGGGTATGAAAAAATCGTGCACCATTACATGAGACAGTTCCCGGAGAAAGGGGGAGAAAAACGCCCTGGGGCAAGATAGAAAAAGTGTTGAAGGAAGACAGTAGGAGACGGAGAGCATCCCCTACTTTTCATGGGGGAGGGGGACTCGCGCACGCCGTTAGACTAAAGATGACACCATTCAGGGAAGACAAAATTCTGAAAAGGAATGGTGGAGGGCGAGGCTAGGTACCTCAGGTGCAAAAACGGGAAGAAAAGAAAGCCTGATGCAAAAAGAAGTCGGAGGAGGGGAAATGGGATGCTAAAGAATGAAAACTAAAAACGACTCTCTGATTCGGAAAACCCGAGGCTGTCTTCGTCAGGCGACGTCAAAAAATCAACCAAAAAGGAGACGCGTACTAAGAATCGCGAGACTCGACAAGGGTCATCCGGTCACTAGGAAA
>Ga0179593_1298786_pt1 | contig 12028 bp, 10 predicted proteins | sample CZODoug2_1_08_16_FD_185931 | JGI IMG/M metagenome (GOLD analysis project Ga0179593, IMG submission 185931) | Vadose zone soil fungal communities from Angelo Coast Range Reserve, California, USA - CZODoug2_1_08_16fungal (PacBio error correction) | ecosystem: Environmental > Terrestrial > Soil >...
GTAGAGGAGAGTTCACTTGGGCATATTAAGCGGTCTGTCGCTTTTGCTGAGTTGGCGGAAGCAGGGGAGGAAGACCTTAAACACATACAAGCACGAAAACTATGCAGGCTTAAGGATACTTCTAACTGTCGCACCGGAAGACGACTGGTCACGCAAAGGGGAGGGGTGGACACCGAGCCTCTTCACAGGGAAAAGGGGGGAGGTTCGTTCATTACAGGCGAAAGGGGGTGGCTTCAACCCGATGTAACAGGCAGCCGATGAAAGGAGTGAAGTTGTACACCAAACCTGGCCTAATCCATTGCCTTAACTCCAGGAACCTTGTAGACTGAAGACGAGAGGGTGCCGGTTTGGCGCGGGGAAAAAGGGAGGGGGTGACAGCCAAGACGGAAAGGGAAAGGGTGGGTCAAAAAACATAAAAGGGGAACCATGAGCCGTCTCCGTTCTATGGAAGATAGTGAACTAGAAACTAAAAGGATGACTTTTACAGCACTCGGTAGCGGGAAGAGGGGGGTCAAGAAGGAGAAAAGGTCTGGGGGGCGGAGCCGGGCGGACATAGTATAAGTCCCCGCGGTTAAAAGACTTGGGGAAGTAACCAGACAACAACCAAAGTAGAAAAAACCAGGGCGGTGCGGTTAGGAGCTGGGAGGAGGGCCGAGGGGGTGGGGTCCAGGAGGGCGTCACAAGGTAGGGAACTACGTGTCAGTGGGCAGGAGCCGCAGGACCGGAAGGACGTTGCAAGTAGACTCATGGGGCGGCGGCTAAATGAATTGCACATCAGGATAGGGGTGCTGGTCTACCTACGAAGGAGAACGCAGTGCTAGATACGGAAGGTACTCTCGGCGTAGTGGACGCCACCGCCGCCTCGAAACCAGAGTAGACCATGAATGATGAGAGCAGCTCACACCCACAGAAACAGGATCTGTACATCACGAAGGGGGGGGGGACAGGCTTTCCAGAAAGGGGTGGGAGGGGTAACACGCGTGATCCACAAAGGTGGTCAAAGGACTACAAGTAACCTACTTAGTCTGGGTCAAGCACCTGTGGAAGGGGAAGCCGTCATCGAAAATAAAAGGAAGTGCTAGGGGGGGGAAAGGTCTTTCCTGAAACCGCATTCTGGAAATGGCCTGCAAAAAGAAGCTGATCTGGGAAGGAAGGAGACGCTAAAGTTTGAAGAAAGGGGGGGGTACTGACATCTATCACCCTTTTCTACAAGGATGATTTGTCCTATTTCCCTGCCGCACGCAGGAAAAAAAGCATATGGTAAGAACTCCAAGAAGCCTGCCACCGATAAAAAGCCGCCTCCGCGACCCTGCTGGGGGGAAGGCGAAAGATATAGCTGGGTTGCCATCAATTGACTAAAAAAGAGAAGTCAGACATTCCGGCCACATGTGGACCAATTCCCGTGGACCGTCTTAAAGCAAAGCAAAAGAGTGGGTAACGGATATACTCAAGTTGGTACCAAGACACCGAGTGCTTGCCGTAGGGGAGTGGATAGCGGTACTACAAGATGGAAAAAGAGAGGACCAAGGGGAGAGTGTCCTCTTCATGACACAACGTAGGAAAATGGGAAGGGCGTACTGGGTAGGCGGGGAGAAATGCAGTGTCAGAGGATAAAGGTTAAGCAAGGGCTTCAGACGGATAAGCGGGCATGACGAGGGGGGATAATCCAAAAAGAAATAGTGCCGAAGGGGTGGAAAAGTTAGGTAGATAGAAATAGAAAAAGGGGGTCGGGGTATTCGAATTGTTTGCCGGGGTGTGAGAATGAGAGAACGTCATGTCGTTCACTGCCTTGAAGAAAAAACGTGTAGCAAGACTAAGAGTAGGTAAATAAGATAAAAGAAAAAAGCGTCATCACGGTCCCCTGGGGCCAGACCGGAAGAGGGGGGAAAACGATACCGACTACTCTAACCTAAAAAATTTGTAGTAAGGAAAGGGGGGGTCTAGGACCGGGGGACTACCAGACTCACCAGGGCCAGTGGACTTGGGCCGCACGGGGGATCTAGGCTACAGAACTACAAACAGAAAGCAGGCTCCACACATCCTTCCAGGATAGGGAAAAAAAAGAAGCAAGGAAATCTTAATTATCAGAGGTCGGGGGGGTGTTCTATTGTTTGGCCGTTTCATGGGGAACCGTTGGTTCCAATTGCGCGACACAGGATACTGATATATCGGGGGGGAAAAAGAGGTAAAAATATTCCCCTTTATGTTCCCCCGTATAAAAGAAATGGGGAGAAACCGGCGCCGAATGGGAACCTACAAAGGTTTCATCAATAAACCTGACGATTTGTCCCTGTATTCCACCCACCAGAAGCCCGTTCAGATAACAAAAGGAGGTCTTAGTGGACTATGTTGGCAAGAACGCGCCCATTTCTAACGAGATGAAAAATCACACGTCGTATAAGAAAAAGGTTTTTCGGAGTAAACCATTTTTGGGCCTCCGAATCGTGGTCACTACCAGGGGAAAAAAAGGGGGATTTCTATGCAAGGGCAAAGATAACTCAAAAAAAAAAAGGAGGGAGGAGGAAAGAGAGATGCGGCCCGGGTGATTGAAAGGGAAAAGGGCCCGGGGGTTGAAAGAGGGTCGTCTACCACGGGGTTATAGGCAAAAAACCACGCCTGTTGAAGAAACACCTTTGTATTAACACGAATCAGTCTTGCTTGGGGGAGAGGAGAAAGGGGTCGTCGGATGGCGGTCAACTCGGCCACACAACAGGAAGAAAAAGGTTGGGCGGGGGTTGGGGGGGGAGGGGGGGTTTCAAGGGGTGTGGACTCACCTTCATCTCTTACCATAACTGCGAACTTTTAGGGGGGGAAGGCGGACGGTGGGTGCTACAACCTCGCCGCCGTACGGGGCACGGAAAAAATCAGATGGGAAGAGGTCTAAAAAGAGGAGACCTTTGAAATTTTGTTTTGCACAGGAAAAACCGCTCTACTCCCATAAACCAAAAAAAATAGAGACCCGGATACACTCACTGGAGGTGGTTCGGCACGAGGTATTGCGGATGTGTGGTAAAGGGGGAGGAGGCCCGTGAGGTAGCGAAGACCCTTTAGGTCGAAAAGTTTTTGTCGTGTGAGATTAAAGACCTTCCAGGCCAAAATAGAAGGGAATTCCTGTCTTTTTTTCTCGATAGATCGTGTTCCGGAAAAAAAAGGGGACTGGGTCTTTTACGAGGGTCTAGCGGGAGAATACGGGTAGGTCTGACGAGGGGTAACTCTCAGATGTGGTCTTCAGGGTAAAACAGGCATGCAGGAGGGGAGGAGGTCAGGGGGGAAAAGTAAGTCGGAAGAAATTCAAGAAAAAAACCAGAAGCCAGCCGCTTGGAGGAGCCAAATGAACAGGAGAGGACAAAGAATAAAAAGTTCTCTTGTGTGCATGTCCTTCGCTTACAAAAAAAAGCAAGGGGCAGGCAGGGTACTTCAAAGGGGGGGGGGGGGCTAGAATCTACAATCCTTCTGCCCCCAGACACATGCAATGGAAGCGACCAGTACACGTGTGCGTCAGCTGGGAAACAAAAAAGGACGTGAAGGGGGAAAAGGGGGAGGGGGTTCCCGTCTCTGTAAGTACCTAACATTCGTTCAAGGAAAGAACTGCAAGACACTAGGTGTCGGGAACACACCTGTATCGATGAAGTGGAGAAATTTTTAAAAAGCACGTTGTGGAAGGGGGGATCCTATTGGGGTTTTTAAGACGCCGTGCCCAAATGGGGAAAGAAGGCGTGATATTCCCCTTCATCGTAGGGAGAAGGATGCGCCAGCTCTTGAGATGGGAGAGAAAAGTTAGGCATTGGGTCCTAGGGGAGGGGTCTTTGACTGGAGAGAGGTGTCTGCATTTGGGACTAAAAAGTTGCTGTACTCCCCTTTGTGGGGAAAAAGGGCGTTGAGGACCTGGGGAAATCTGAAAAAGGAGAAGACAAGTGTCCGTCCAGGTGATTAGCACAGTCTCAATCTCTCAAATAAGTGAAAAGAAAAAAGAACGAGACGTCTTTATCAGGCTCCTTGCCCCTGAAACAAAAGCAAAACACACATCTCACTTAAGGAAGGGCAAGGACAATGCCAATTTCAACCCAGTCACCGTTCCGAAGGGGGGTAAGTTCAGGGATCTCCGGGACGTGTGGGAAGAGAGAAGACAACAGGGAAGGGGGCAGACCCGACCGCTTGAAATCGCAAGAGGGGAAGGGGTGGGCTCGCCTACCGTCAATTGGTTCACACGGAGTCTCTGAAGTGCGAATTCGGAAGAAAGAAGAAGAAAACGGCCCAAGAAAGGAGGAGCGACTTCGAAACCACTTTCTTATTTATAACCAATACAGAAGTGAAGGAGGCAACCTTCGATTAAACAGAAAAGGAGAGAGTTACATAATTGAGTGGGTGAGATAAGTCCCTTCCACGGGGCATCGGGAAAAGATCAATGAGGGATGCAAAAAAAGAGAGAATCCTCAGACCGGTAAAAGAAAATTTGTGGTCAATAATTGTTTTTGGTCAGAGGCGAGGGGTTTCTTTGAGACTATGTCGGCATTCGGAACGACCCTCGATACTCAGAGGTGAAAAAGAAATGACTCAAACAAGATTATAAAAAGGAACTCCGTTGAATATTCTTCAGTTAGATCTTTTTTAAGGGAAACTTGACTTAAGCAAGGGGCGCAGGTGCGGGCAAAAAACAGGGGGAGTATGGGAGGTTAATGAAATCCCGATGGGTTTTCACAGGTAGACCCAAAGAGAACTTCTTGCGCGGTATAAAGGGAGGTTAGACAATGGGGGGGAAAGAGATGGGGCGTACACAGCAAGAAACTCGGAGGGGAGAGGGCCGACAAAGGGAGGGGAAGGGGAGGGATGGCTAACCGGTTAACATCTTAACGAGCTGTAGTCGAAGAAACTACTACCGGGGAGGGGAGAAAGAACTTATGAAGGTTCGACATGTTCTGAGCAATAATATAAGGGGGGGGGAAGGAAGGGGATAAAAAAAACAGACTTTCCAAAAGTCAAAGGGGACTCAGTTGAATCTGGGGGAACCACGCTATCATTCGACCTCTCTACAACAAGGAATTGAGAGTGAAGAAAGGCGGTGGTTCATATTACATGACGGCGATGTTGCTGAGGTTGTAAAAAGTGGGCTGAAAAGTCCCGTACCAAAAGAAAACCAAACCACCCGTCACGGAAATATTTGACTTATCATCCCAGTCGAACTGGACGCACCGGGAATACGGTATGGGGAAAGAAGGGGGAAAGGGGGGGAGATGGAAATTCTGACCTGGAAGGTCACATGGAACTGCGGCAGCTTGTCCGGGTAACCGTGTAATGAAACCCTCTGAGGGAAGGGGAAAGGGGTAATGTGGACGACCTCCTGCTCCCAATTTCTAAAAAAAAAACGGTGAGACGAGCCGGGGGAGGGAAGGTTTGTGGGAAGGTTCACCAGATGTTCAAAAACGAATTAAAAGGTAAGTGTGTGGGCCCCGAAAGGGTCAGAGAAAAACACCATTAGTAAGCCCGGTCTTGTCACTCAAAATAGAAGAGCTTAACTAAGAGAAAATGACGGGGAGTATGGGTCAATACTCTGGTAGAGGAAAGAGGGGGGAAAAGGCATTATCGACGGTTGGGGTGGATTGACTATTACAAAAAAGAAAGAAGCCCTTGTAGGATGGGGATCAAAAAAGATAAGAAACCAGGGAGAGTGGTGGGGGGAGATCGTCAGAAGGTCTCATTGGGGGACGGTTCAAAGCTTCACACGTGTTCCCTTATATGATATCGCCGGCCGAAAGGCTGGCATGAACGAGGGAGGGATCCGACAATGCTTTCCAATCAGCTGCTGGTGGAGGGGGGGGGGCCTAAAGAGAAGGGGAAGAACATTCTACGGAGAGGGGGACTTTTTCAAAAGGGGGGGCTACGTCCCGAAGTGCTACGGTCGAAAGGACATTCGGGAAGAGCGACTCAAAAATCTCAGAAGAAACGCAAGGCCAAGAAGGTGACGGAACGAAGGGGGGGGTGTAATGAAAAGAGGGAAAGAAAAATACCTTTGCCACGCTACGTACATACTTCTCACAAGCACTATAGGAAGGGAAGAACTGAAGACAAGAAGGTCATTGTGTTAATAACTAGGGGAGGGGGGGATAAAGTCTCTACCTTACCTCAGGGAATTAGCTTGTGGCGCCTTCAGAGAATCTGGGATCATGTTCCTTCATCATCACCAGACGGGGAGTAGCCCTTTCAAGGAACGAAGGTAAAAAGGGAAACAATCGAGTCCAAAAGACAGTCCAACCGCTACAGAGACGAGAAAGAAGAGGAAAGAGAACTTTGCGTAAAGAAAATATCAAGAGAGGGCTGAGGGGCCTAAAGCTACAAATATCACAAGAAGGACTGGAAAAAAAAAAACAAAAATGGGAAAAAGAAAAACGACGGGCCAGGGGAAGTCAGGCAAACTAAAGAGGAGGTCACATTAAGAACTATATATGAAAGTTATTGATCTCCTCCATGTGGGTACCGATTTTCTGGTAGGGTAAGTGAGTCTTAATCGGTACTCAAAGGGACCCGCTAATTCCTGCACGGGGAATCCAAAAGGAAGCATACGTAAACTTCCGGAAGGATAAATCTTTGGGAGGAGTTTTTACCATTTTCTATCTCGCCGCCGGGACCGAGAAGGGGGCCTCGTGTGCATACTGAAGAGCCTGCAAAAGAAGTCTAGGGGCATACGAGTTTCCTTAAGGTCCTGTCACGACTGGATATGTAGGCGAGATGGGGTGTTGCGGGAAAGAAAAATCATTCCTCATGCAGGAAGTAATGGAGGAACTCCTGACTAGACAAAAAAATGATCGCATCAGACATCTGGAATAACGACGACTTCAGCAACTACCCGAGAAAAATCACAAAGTCACACTACAGCGAACAACATAGAAAGTTGGGCGACAGTTGGAGGGATCAGGAGTACACAATCATAAAAAACCCTTTACTTCCTCACGGGTATTCACCACTCCAAACCTACGAAAGGACCCAAAAAATCCGGGGGCAAGGATGAGGCCAGAACCCCTCCAGGGAGGGCGGTTCGAGGGGAGTTGGGTTGCCTGTCAATTGGGAGGTAGAGCGATCAACTGGTTCAGCAAAACCCTTCTCCCAGGGAAGTCGTTTATTCGATATTCCCGTGTGCGATGAAGCTTAGGAAGGGGGTGAAATCACCAGAGACAGATTAAATACCAAGGTACACAGCAGAACCGGAAGAAAAAGGAAAAGGCAAAAACACACAAAAAAAGGGGAAGCACACTTCACTTGTCGGAGGCTCTTGTGGCAGAAACGAAAGCGACGCCTTGTCAAAAAACTAAGCTAAAAAAGAATAGTGCTACCCAGTGGCGCGCTGAAACATGTTGGTGCCGATCCCGCCTCGGGAAAGAGGATAGAAAAAGAAAAAAATAGGAAAGGGAGGTAGGGGAATGCAGAGAAAAATTGAAGTCGGACAACAACACAAACGAGTATAGTGAAGAGAGAGAGAAGGTCTTACTTTAAGCGAAGACTTACCAGATTTGTGGAGCTTGTCTGAGAAAAGGTGCGGACGGCCACAACCTGGTGGAAGCAAAAAAAATGGGGTGGGAAAAAGGTCTTGAAGTACAAAAGGGAAATGGGCGAGGAGTCTTGGGAGGAGTCACCCTCTTCAAAGAAGTCATGATCTCCTGGGTTGGATGATGCAATGAAAAGAAGTCCGGTTTTGCTATGGAGGACGACGGTAGGGTGGCATGGCGGGGTGGAAAGATCTCAGCAAGTAGGGGCGGAAGAAATTGGAATAGAAGCTCCACTAAGATATACCAGGGAAAGGGTGGGTGAGAATTAAAACGCGTAAGTCAAAATGGACGATGGGGAAAAAAATCTCCCCAAAGCAAAAAGAGGGTTGAGACCGCATCCACTTGAAGATGTTGGGAGATGGTGGGGGGAGTGTGGAAGAGTCCCCACGAGGTGGGCGGTGGGGGCGGGGGGGATACTGAAGGAAGGTCCACCTACTGGCAAGGAGAGGGTTTGAGGTCAGGAGAGGATCTGGTTGAATTATTGGCTTTCTGTGGGCCGGTCTTCCGGAGGAAGGATCGTTCTTTCTCAGGTGAGCAGATTAAAGGGGGGTTGGGGAAGACTCTCGGGCGGGGAACAGGGTGAAGTCGATCATTGTTTGAACCTTATATAAAGCAAACCATCTTCAAGCGTAAGTACGTCGGGAAGAAGGAAACTGAAAAAGAGAGTCCTAGTTAGCGGGGTGGCTAGCACTCCTTAATAGTAAAATATGATTCCTTCTGACAGGACCTGGCATAACGAAGGGGGAGGGGGAAAACTTGGCAAACAACAAGCACCAAGATCAAGCCCAGACGGGAGACGCTGTGTCCTAAGAGAAAGAAGAAATTAGTCTCTGGTTCACGCGTAAAGATTCCAGACATGGACCTAAGACCGAAATAGGGGGGTGAGGGACAAAGCACCTGGTGTTTGTTAAATAATAGTGCCGGAAGTTTGGAGAACGTTTTTTGAAGAGAGGGCCGGTCACATGTGGCAAGCCTTGCTCTCACAGGATAAAGGCGAAAAAAAGAAAGATAGGGATCACTGTGGCTTGAAACCAGTTCGCGAAGAGGAGGGAGGTGGGAAGGGGGGGGGCCGTCTTTGGTCTAAACAAAAAAAAAAAGGATTGGGGAAGGTCCCGTTTACTCGGGCACGGGCCTCAAACACAAAAAATTAGGAAAATTGGGTTAGGGAAAAAAGAGCTGCTCAAACAGAGACGCAGGAAACGCCAGGGTCATTCAGACGCCTTTGCCACAAAAAGACCAGAGTGAAAAAACACAATCGGAAGTAGACGTGAACTGGAACACGGAGTAAGGACTCGGGTTCACTGTTCCAGAGAAAGGGGGAAGGTCGGCTGCGTCGGGGGGGGAAGAAGGGGAACCAGGTCCAGAACAGTATTTCAAAAAAAAATACTTCTTTGGGGAAGGTCATCTCCTGGCCGGGGGGATCAAGGAAAACAGGGGGGAAAAAACACTCTCTTCGAGGCGCGGGGCCTAACACTAAAACTAACCGGAGAGAGACGTCAGAATCTACAAATGGGAGGGAGTGATCAGACAGCCGCCTGAAAACGGCCTGAGCCTGGAACGTCAAGAACTTTACCCCCAGGATTGGAAGGCGGAATACAAGAAGAAGGGGATGGAAAGATTGTTGAAACGAACCAAAATCAGGGAGGGGGAACTCCACGAGCAAAAAATCCTAATCCAAGTGTACGGGAGTTGGGGGGGGATCAAAAAAAGATACCAAGGGGGTCATGATCAGACAGGCAGGCGAACTCCAAAAAAACGCTATGAAAATAGGTTAAACAGCAGAAAGCGAGAAATAAGAAAACTGAAGGAGGCAGGGAATCGGGGGGTGAGACTTTGAGTGACAGAAACGCAGGAAGCAGGGGGACAGTATGGGGTTGTAAATCCAAAACTTTCCAGGGAATATGGTTCATAAGCTGGTGAAAGGTAGTCAAAAAACCTTCCTCAACTTCGGGGGATTCTACAAAGGGATGGAACATGGGAGATGGGGGTTGAACTGAAAAGAACTGACTCAGGGAGCATTTGACGGTTAAGCAATGTCTTACGAAGCTGAGAACCGGTTCCACTGGCCGGCGTCATAAGAGAATACGGTGCGGAAATACAATGAGCGGACTAACAATTTCCCTAAGCGAATCAAAAGGGGAGATAGGGGGTGAAGTACGGAAGAGCCCGAACGGTCGAAAAAGTGAAATACACAGCAAGGAAAGTCTCTGAAAGAGAGCTCAACACCCAAATATTATTATTAAAGAGAAGAATCGTGACGTAAAGGAAAAATGGAGATCGGGTTATGTGGAAAGGCGGCGTAAAGTCAAAACGGAAATTAATAGGACTTGGATTCGCAACGGGAAAGAGGCACCGAAGCCTGGAAGGGTCAGGGCCTCAAGGGAGCGGGATCTGTCAAAAAGTGGAAAGGGGTCTTCAACGGGGGGAAGAACTGAAGGGCGCAGGAACAAGATTCGAAAGGGGGAGGGGGAGGAATAAACCACCCTCCTTCTAAAATCAGCCAAAAGTTGGACTAAGCGTTTGAGGCTTGGGGGAAAAGTGCAAAATCTTTATGGGGAGAAGAACCAGACGAAAGGGAAGGTCGCAATACACACAAAAAAACCCCAAAAACATAAAATTTACCCCATTAGGCCATTCCCGGTCGCATGATAGAACAAGCATGCGAACGGGGAGCTATTCATGATTCTGTCAAAGCCTCATTTTATCGTGGGAAGACATACCCTGATCGGGGGTGGGGATTAGAAGGGAAACAGAGAGAATACCCCGGGGGGTTAGCACAAAAAAAAGGTGAGAAAGGACTCTTATTCAGGGTCGAGTCTATTTTCCGTGAAACTAGTGGTGAACAGTGGAACGGGCCTGTTCCCGACAAGGTAAAGTGCGCGGGGGGAGGGTGATCATAAAAACCAGCATTCTCTTCTGGGGATGGGCAAGGGTTGGGGTAGAGAAGATCGGGGAAGGGGAAGATTTTAGAAGGAAAAAAAGCGTACGGCAGTTAAAAGGGAGGTCAGCCTAAGAAAAAATCGAAGACTGACAGGACTGCTCAATTGCCAAGACTGACTCTCACACAGTTGATGGGGTAAAACGCTGATCGCACAATAAACAGGGGGTGCAAAAAAGGAAAAAATTATAGGGGAAAAACAGCGTGAAAAAACGTATAGCCTAAAAACGGAAGGACCGATGGGTGTTTGGGAAAAGGAGGTGTCAGGCTTGCTTTCAATTACGAAATGAACAGTAGGATATAAATCCTGCGAGACGCTTTCTCATTCCATTCAGAGAAAAGGGGGAAGGAATAAATAAGGGGGGACAGAGGTAACAAAAAAGAAAGGGCAAGAAAAGCAGAGGTCACCAAGCATGCCAAACCTTCTAACTCATCCTCCTCTTAAACCAAAATGTTCTACCCATCTTCAGAATAGCTCCTGAAATGCGTAAGACTTCATCCAAGGAAAGCAAGGACAAATGTGAAAGGCAAATGCAAAAAACCGCTGAACAGGCCTCAAAGGTTAGGGAAAGTCAGGCACTAATGTTTGAAAACGCCAACGGTGTTCTCGGCGGTAATTGGTGGAATGGTAGCTAAAAGCTCGGACCAAAGGGAGGAAACCGGTATTTAACGAGAAGGGGAAAGCTTCATGACATCCTACGTAAAACGTGGAACAAGGTGGGGGACCTTCGGGGAGAAGGAAGTGTAAGAATCATCACACAAGGGATACCAGTCAGAACGGAAGACCATCTGGGGAGTACATCTATGAAATCTTAACAACGATCCTCTATCTCATGAAAAGTTCTGAGAAAACTGATCGGGGGAGGGGGCGAAGATGTTTTTTAGGGAAAAATCGGGGGTAAGAGGAGGATACTATGATCTTCACTAGACTCTGAGCCACGGGTCACCCACAGCTGGAAGAACGAAACCCGGGGGCATCAGAAGAAACTCGACAAGACATCAAACAAAGGCCAGGGCAACTAACAAAGAAGTCCTTTTCGGCCGTTGTGGACAGGTCCGGAAAAGGGGCTGCAACAGATCAAAGGAACACAAGGGAGGGTGGAAATGCCGAAAAAAAACAAAACTCAATAGGTCCTCACGAAGCCACACATCCTGCAAGATAAGGACCCCTCAGGGGGTTGAGTTTGGGGGTTAGAGGTTGGCCAGGTCAGGATGTTACATTCGCACAACAAGGGACAACGTATAGAGTTTGTGATTATCCCTTGGGAAAAAGTCCCAAGGAAAGTTAGGATAGGCACGCAGAGTAAAATGTGAATAAAGAAAAAAAAAAAAAGACTTACAGATGTAAGGGATAACGGGGGGGACGTCACAGACCGCCCAAACAGGCTCGACAAGGGCTGATGAGGAGGGGCCGTCTGGGGTGCAGAAGCCGCCCATTTCTCCTGAAGAAAAGGAAAGTTCAACTAAAAGGGCTTCGGACACCAGGGTGTGGTGGCAAGATCCCGCACAGGAAGAAGAACCAGGACGGGTGAGTATCGATAATAAAGGGCGA
>Ga0179593_1655763_pt1 | contig 12028 bp, 16 predicted proteins | sample CZODoug2_1_08_16_FD_185931 | JGI IMG/M metagenome (GOLD analysis project Ga0179593, IMG submission 185931) | Vadose zone soil fungal communities from Angelo Coast Range Reserve, California, USA - CZODoug2_1_08_16fungal (PacBio error correction) | ecosystem: Environmental > Terrestrial > Soil >...
CTTAAGAAGTTACAGGGTCGGGGAAACTGGTAGGAGGAGGAAGGGGGGCCAATGCCAGGAGACCCAAGGTGACCGGGGAAGGGCCGCCGCTGCATGGAAAAGTCGTTACGCCTGGGGGTCATTTTGACCTCGACGCGCGGCAGGAAGCCCTCCAGGAGAAGAAAGGGATACAAAAAGAAAAACACCGCTGCTGAAGGGGGAGGAGAACGGAACTACGGAGGTGGCATGAAAGGACACGCCCTTGAGGTGGGTGCGTGTGAGGCTAATTTTCCTTCATAAGGCGATTCCCTGGCAGTCTAACGGAAAAAAAGGGAGACGTGTTTAGAAAAGGAAGTCTCGGGAAAAGGAAGGGTCTCGTTTCAACGGGTGGGAGGGAAAAAAATCCACTCCGATAGAAAAAAAAAAAAAAAAAAAAAAAAAAAAAAAAAAAAAAAAAAAAAAACAAAAAAAAAAAAAAAAAAAACAAAAAAAGAAAAAAAAAAAACAAAAAAAAAAAAAAAAAAAAAAAAAAAAAAAAAAAAGAAAAAAAAAAAAAAAAAAACGGCAGAAAACCGACATGCGGGGCTTAAGACTCGATACCGAAATGACCGTGCGTGCCGTCTGACGCCGGCACGTCCGGGATGCGCGCAAAAACACCACCACCAACAGGAGAAAAGAGAGAAGGAAAGCCTGGGGGGGGGGGGGGAAGAAAAATACAGCACGTTCCTGGGAAGGATCGAGTCTTAAAGACTCGTATGTTTTTCAGGGGCCGCTTGACTGTCGGCTTTGCTGAAAGAGCGAGGGACCAAACCATCCGAGGAGCCCATGAACAGGGAGGGTTCCCCGAGGGAAGAGCGGAGAACGGGGGAGAATCGCCGCGCTGAAAAAACTGAGAGATCCAACAAACCCTACACATGGGGGGAAAGTGGTCCCTCCCTTAAAAACCAAGCTTACGGAGCCAGGGAAAAAAAAAAGGGGCTGACGCATTGGGGGGGGGCAGGCGGTGTGGAAATCTTGCTTCTTTGGGGTACAGTCGTGGCATGAATGTGAGGGCAGCTGCCGGAGGGGCCTAAAGACGCGGAGAATGGAAGGGGGGGGCATCCAAGGGCAACCGGGTCAATCCGGGCCGCATAAATAAGATATCTATTCCATTCCTAGCGACCCGTGGAGAGGACGAAACCCCAGGGACAAAAGAAGAAGGCAAAAGGGACTGCTGGCAAAATCAAGGGGAATGCACGCACGCCGAGTACGCGCGAGGAGTTCCTCCTAGAGTCCAGATGTCCCTCCGGCGTAAAGGGAGTAGTCGGTATGGCCCTGTGGGAGGGCGCAAGGTACAGGGGAGAGAATAGATAGAGAGAGGGAGGGGGGCGTAGGAGGACAGGGGCGGAAACGGTGTGCTACTACGGCGCGTCGCGGACCGGGGGGAACTTGGGGACGTGAGAAGAAGGGTATAGCGAGGATCAAACTCAAGAAGATAACGACACGGAATGTTGTTGGGGTAGCAAGGTGTAAGGGGGGGTGCGTAGTGAGAGTTAGGTGTGAGGAGATGGGAGGGAACCAAGCGAGTGGGGCCGAAGAAATCGACGCCCATAGTGAAGAGGAGGGGCGGGGATCGCGGATATGGCGTGGCGGTCAAGGAGCCCGGATGGAGGGATATTGTGAGAATCTATCAGGAAATGGAGACGGGGAAGGAGAGAATAGAAATGTTGGGGAAGGCGGAGGGGCGGGAGGGGGGAGATATTGGCTGCAGGGTTGGGAACGAGAAGGGGGGTGGTTCGGGTTGAGGGGGTGGGTAAGGTTGGGGCTAGGAGGGGTAGGGGAGGGCTGGTTAGGGGGGGGGTGGGAGGAGAGGCCATCCGGGAGTGTAGGGGTGTGGCCGTATGAGATAAAACAGATTCAAGAGAGTAGGAGGGCGGAACGTGGGGGCGAGTACATGCGTCTGAGGTCGTAAAATATGCGAAGAGAAGTGGAGACGTACCTGACGGGGGGGGTCGAGGGTAATAATAAGAGCGAAGAAGGTGGGTGGTTGGAGTTGAAGGAGTAAACAGGTATAAGGGGGAGCACTATGAGGAGGAAAGGGGTTGATAAAAGCCGTCGGAAGAGGGGGGGGGAATGGAAGAACACAGTGCCCGAAGAAAGGCGGGGGGGTTGACCGCACCTAACGCTAAAGATGGTGGCTAATCGGATAATTAGCGGGGGGGGATACATGGGGATAGAGGACTTATTACGTTACGTGAGTGGGGAGGGGGGGAGAAGATGGAATATTTGGTTAGATTACTTGGGAGGGAGAGTAATTAAAAAGAGGAGTAGGTAAACATTTAAGGTAGTGGGGAGTAAGAAAGGGGGAAAGGGGGGTGATTGGGGGCGCTTCCATCTCGCAAGGGTCCTTTAGGGATAGAAAGGGGGGGGGGAAGGTTTATTTTGTTAGGCATAAGGGAAAGGCGGATGTCTGGATAGAACCGGAGAAACGAGAGGGGGTGGGTTACGTGGGCTGGGAGATCGGGGAAGCGGGGTGGTAGAGTAGAGGGCAGGGAGGAGGGGTCGAGGGGGAAGTAGGAGAGTGGGTACGGGCTAGGGCATGGGTGGGGAGAAGGCAGCGGTGAGTACAAGTTGACCGGGGGAGCGGGGGAAGAAGGAGAGGATGACACGTGAAAGGGCGGGGACGAGTGAAGGGCGAACACGGCCCGAAAGACGGCAAAACATGTTGGCGCAGGCGGCCCTTAGTGAGAAACTTTCTCCAAAAGAAAAAAAAAAAAAAAAAAAAAAAAAAGAAAAAAAGCGTAAAGGCAAACTTAAACCTGAGCTCGTCGCTTCGCCTGCCTCGTGAAAATAGTCAGGAAAGCCCGCACAGGGACTAAGTGCCAGGGGGAGTCAAGGCGTACGCTCCCACGCTGGAACGAGAGGGGGTAGCTTTTTCTGAAATTTATTCTAATATTAGGGAAGCCGCTCGGTTTTATTTATGGGCAAAAGGATCTATTAAAGGAAATCCTCGAGAAGCATCGGAGGGGGGTGACAAATCAGGGTAGTGAAGGCCAGTCACAAGAACAACTTTTTGTCTGCGGACAGCAGTGGGATGGAGGCTTCCTGGTTTCCCCTTTTTGTGCGAAACCGGTAAAACTTCCCCTATAATTCAGTGAAAGTACCAGGGAATTCCAGGGTAAAGTTTTTCCAATGAACGCGCTGCAACGCTCGCCGGCACCGAAGAGGTGAACAGCCCATCTCAACACCTTATTGCCGCGGGGCGCGCCCTAAATCGCGAGGTCTGGGAGATTTCGTAGGGAGGCGGTCTGGGGTCGACGGGCTAGTTTTTTAAAGGGTTCCGGGTGGGGCATTTTTCCAAATTAAATGGCCGGGGGGGGGGGGGGGGGGAAAAAGGCGGTTGGGAGGCTATCATGAATAGGCAGTAGGAGACGTGCATAAGGATATCGCTCCACGGCCATTTTCACATCTTCCTACTGCTGCACGATTCTCGGCAGTCTCTGGAAAGGGATCGAGAGAAAAAGAAGGTGAAAAGAGAGATCGGTTCAGAGCACGCTGGGCCGAAAGGATCTTTCCGAAAGATGTTCCCTGACACCCCGTTGAGATACTCTGGGAGAGACGTCGGGCCGGGGGAACATGAATGCGCCCAGCGCTGGAAGGCAGCAAAAGCCGCCTTAAATATCAGCAGCCCCTCGTAACGATGCTTGTCCGGAGGCCCGAAGCAGCTCACGCATATCAAATAGAGTGGGGAAAAGGGACTTAAGGTGGGGGGGGAGTGAAGGGCTCGTTTAGGGGAGCGAAGGTGGTCTATATCCACGGGACGGGGAAAGGGGGCCCCCGGTAAATTACTAGGGAAGGCTACTTGCAAAAGGAAATGACGAAACAAGGGAAACCGGCCGCGGGAGAAAACGGTACGGCGGCAAAAAGTTCGCAGAAACAGTTTCTTGTGACGGTCCATGTGCACACGTTAGGAAATTACGAGGAAGAACAAACTCGAGGAGTACGGGGTGGGGGGGTCTGACACGTCGGGTGCACACCTCCTCAAGAGGATGCAGCTTCAGGGATCAATTTTCGGTTTCAGGAAAATCCTTTCTAAGGACCTCTAGGATGGCTTCGTAGCAACATCCACTCGGTGGAAGGGAATGCGCCAGGCGGGGAAGGAGGTTCAGATGCCGGCGAAAAAATCGCTCCTGTTCCGTTCGAGTCGCGGAGTGTGTATGGAGGCGCACTGCGTCACTACGGCCAAGGCAGAAGCGGTGACCGGGGAAAAATGAAGGGGGGGGGCGCACGATAAAAAAAAAATTCGAGAACGACAGCGGGGGGGGGGGGGGGGGGAACTAACGGGCGGTTGGAACGCTGACCTTATATTAAACGGGCTGTGGGGTAGGGATCCGTCCGGGGTCTCAGCTGTATAGGATGTGAGGGCATGGGCGACGAAAGCTTCTAATTGATGAAGCGTGCTCTTGTTAAGAGGGGAAAAGGGGAGGGGGGTTCTCGGGGAGTCTCTAATGGACCGGTTTACGGATTCTCCTCAGAACCAACGGCGAAAATCTGACGAGGAGGGACGACAAGAGGGGGTAGAACGGGTCAGATTACTGGGATCGATCTTCCGAAATGGAAAGGTCCAAATCGAAAAAATTGATAGGTGGGAAGCCGACCAAGGGGGCTTCGGACGCATAAGGGACGAGAACCGACGGGGAGGGGAGGGAAGCCACTCCCCTTCAGGCCAGACGTAACATAATCCGATAACAACACCGGCCGACAACAAGAGGGAAAGGGGAAGTTCACTGGAGAATTTTAACAATGGAAAAAACGCGAAAAAACCTGGTCGGGAGTGGGCTTCTCATCGGCAGCTCGGCGATGAAGCTGGCAGTCGGAGAGGAAACTCTAGTAAAGTCGTCTGGGGGAAGTGATTGATATCAGGGGGGGGGAAGACGGCGCCGCGAGAGTCGCGGGCGAAACCGACATGCGCTTTAATACTCGATACCCGGAAAATTAAAGTATATGCCTCTCTGTGGAAAGGGATTGCCCAATAGATCACAACAACACGAGAGGAGAAGAGAGAGAAAACGACTCTTCCCTTTGCTTCAAGAAAGAACTCCGACCGGATCCCACAGGGGGGCCTCATTTGCTACTGGTCGGGCGTGGCTAAGGGAAGATCAGAGAGAAACGCCTATTCTACTTGACATCCAGAAACTCACTCGCAGTTTTTCCAATCTTTGAAGATGATCTGAGGACGAGAAGACTGCCGATCAAACGCACCACTCAAGCGGAAAGGGGTCCATACAACCCGCAATTCGCGAGGCCATTGTCTCTCACGCTGCTGAAGAGCCTTTGGGGGGAAATTATTGTTGGGGTAATAGTTGGAAATCCTGCCAAAAGCCTTCAGGTCTCGTCAAGCGGCGCCGACCGAATGCACCGGCGGAAACCGCAACCTCTGAAGGAAAGGACGGAAGGATGACAAGTAAGACCAGTGAGACGCCCCCTCAAAGCCGCGAGTCAGAGAAGGCAGGCCGCAAATTTGAAGGATCCGTCTGAAGAAAGAACCGAGTACAACAGCGCCAAATCGGAACACGACGAGCAACGCGCGAATTTCTCCCTATTCAGCGCGCCACGAAGAACCGACATACGAGCCTATCTGAAAGATTGCGCGCATACCCCATTGAATATCAGGAAACCCACCGGCCTTTAGTTTAGCGCGGTCGGACATGAAAGGGGTCTGGAGACTGCAACGCTGCCAACAGGAACAAAAAAAAGAAGAAAATAGCGCCTGACGGAGTGGAAGCCCGTGCTCCAGCCCCTAAAAACCCTACTTAATAGAGAAACCCTATCTATGTCGTCTGACGGAAAGAAACGGAAAGGAATTAAGAAAAGATTGTAACGATGCCTTAAAAAGTCGACTGACGACGCCAAGATGCACAGGCTGGAACGAAAGAATAGGAAATGCTGTCGCAACCGAAATATATCGAATAGCGCATCACTCGTTGGGAGGGAGGCCGAAAGAAGGATGGCCGACGTTGGAAGTGAGCCAAGGATTGTCGCAACACAGCGGGGTAGTCACATGATAAGTCACAGACAACTTCTGCAACTTGCGCATAAAAAGATAACGGCGTCAAACCTGTGTGGACCGGTCCAAAAACGTCGTATTTTCCCGCGTCATTGCCAGTGGAGGTTAAAACCGCGGAAAGCGAGGAAAGCGCCCGACCTAAACCGAAGAGGTGGGGGAATCCAATCTCAACATTAAAGTTATTGCCGCTGGAATGCCCTCAATTCTGAGGGGAAGCTCTTAACGTTTGAGAAAGGGGCCGGGAGGAGGGGCGAAGCGGCTTGGTGAAGGGTAGCGCCAGGACATGTGCAAGCGACGGGTCGAAGGCCTGGACGCTAATCAGCAAAAAAAGGGACAACGCTGTCCGGGAACTCGGAACGATTCGGGCGATCCCCGCGTGCGTCTGAACCTGGAGAAAAGATCTACCAAGAGGAGATATTGCGAACTCAGGGAGCCGAATCGGGTCGTAGAGAGGGTGAAAGACATGGCCGTTGATTTCGATGTTCGCGCGCAATGCACGTCGACTTCGACTTTGGGCGCAAGAGCACATGGGACTTTCGATAACCAAGCCATGGAAAAAAAACAGGACGAGAACGGGCTGGCCGGAAAGACCACCAAAACGAGAACGCAAGGATAAAAGAAGATCTCCGTTTAGAAGAGGCCGCGTCAATAAGCGTAATTTGAGGGGGGAAGGGAACCTGCGATTATGGAGGGGGGGGAGCAGGCGAAGGGGAAAAGGGGCGGTATTGCATTTCCGGCCTGTGTACGCTGAAATACGACGTCGACGGACCGTTTCGGAAAAAAACCCCAGGGAACCGAAACTGACGAAGGAGCTGCGACGGGCATAAAGGGGTCGTTGGGGGCAATTGCAGACCCAATGTTGCAAATTCCCGGCGCGCTCAAGCACCAAAGCGGGGTCTAAGCAAATCCGCAACCGAGGATGCGAGTCGTATATTTCGTTTCGAAAAAGTCCTACTTCCTTCCCCTCTCGTCCAGAAAGGGGGTGTTTGCGTCGCAGCAAGTTACCGAGAAGAGGGAAATCTTTGAAAAAAAAAAAGGGACGACCTTTGGCCGGCGACGACAAGGGGACAACTGAAAGAGTGGTGTATGGTCTGGGGTGGCTTCACTACGCCGCGCGCAAAAAGGGGCTGTCTTGCGTGGGACGATCAGGGATCTGCGGAATCTAAACTACGGAGCGGTAAACTGATATTAAAAAGGGGGGGGTATGCCGAGAGTACGACTTTCCTTCGGCACGCTCGGCAGCCGGAGGGTACATCGGCTGCGGGCGGGGGAAAAGAGGAATTGGCTAAAACGCTGCAGCGAGTCGGAAAGGGAGGGACAGGAGCGCGTGATGCGACCGCTGTACGGAATTTCTCCTCACAATCCTTGCGGCGTGATGAGAGAGCGCGGCTCAGAGCGGCGAGAAAGCTTTCCTCGGAAAAGAGTGCTCTGCTTGACATGGAAGGTGGGAAAGGGCAGGGGGCTGCATTCGGCGATGGAAGCACCGCATTTGACGAGACCGACAGACGGCAGGGCCTCCCGGCATGCCCTTATACAAGTCCGAAGAAATTCACCAAAGAGGGATTGAAAAAGGATGAGGGTAAGGCTGGAAGGGCACGCCCTTGTCCGGTAGTGGTGCAGTGTGTCTTCTCATTTTCCGCCAGAGCGGAGATTGATGTCGAAGAAAGAAAAGGCTCGGGAGAGAAAGAGCTGGAGGCGTAGAAGAGTTTTCTCCGGGTCACGACGATACAAGTCAAGAAAAAACGACATGCTTAAGTCTGGGAGACTCGATACCCGATCCAGGAACGGGCCCTTCTGAGCAAGTACGGAGAGAGCAACACAGGCGCATACCGCGAAGACCAAATTTAAAAGACGGCCGCAACGTTGGGCGTTATCGAGTCTTAAAGATACGGGGAAATGTGTTTTCTCAAATTGACTTTTGTGCTGGTAGGGGGACCCTGACAGAGGGCCTAACAGCCCAGAGGAAGAGCGCAGTTTTACAAAGCCTTTTAAACGTCGATAAACGCCGAAAACAAATCAAACCGAAGAGAAACCACTCCCGAGAAAGGGGGCAAAAAACCCTCAATTCATTCTTGAACCATGCGCTCAAAAAGGCGACGCAATTATGGTGGGGGGCTTTGGTTGGGGGGTGGAGGGACCGGGAGGCTCGCTCCCTGCCGTCGCCGTCGGTCTCGTCAAATAGAACGCGCATTCATGCGGCCACCATCAAAAAGGAACGGGCAAAAGATCGATTCCAAGTCAAAAATGCGAGAACTCAACTGGAAACAAAGGAGTAAAAGCTCAGGCACGAGGATGGACTGGGAGAATCCGTCCCAAGCGATCAGAGCTCGCGTCAGAAGAGGCCCCGCCGCCAATCGGTGACGGCTGGGCCCATCATTCGCAGCGTCGCGCCAACAGACTCCCGTCAAACAGATGAAAGAGTCGAGACCTATACCAAGCCCGAAGGGAGGGAAAGACCGCGACCACCGAGGGAGTTTGTTAAGCGCGGGCGCAACCGGGTGGGCCCACGGGCAAGAGAAAAAGTGGGGCGCGAATCTTCACGGGCCCTTTAAAAACACTAGTAGGCAAACGTCCCGGAGCTATTCCTTCGTCTCCTTATCTTAAATATGCAAGGAAAGTCCTGCAACTAAAATGAACGCGTGTGAAAACCCGACATTACGGAAAAAAAATGCTTTTTCGGAGAATTGATATCGGGTGAAGCGCATCCTCGTGGTTTGAGTGAGGTGGGAGCTGATCATGGCTCTAAACATTTTTCCGTGAAAGATCAAGTTGTCGCAACACCGGGTATCATGGATCCGTCACACAACTTTTTGCTGAGCGGCAAAAAATTATCCGGCCGGTTCCCCGTGGGGGGACGAACCGGCCGGAAGGAATCTTATTTCCTGACCAGGGAGACCGGACACCGACCGTGGAATCGCGACCAATCCGCTCCGCTGCCTAAACCCAAGGTGACCAGGGAAATCCAATTTCAAAAGGGAGCGGGTCAAAAAAAAAACGAGTAGATTGCGCAGGGGAGGTGAAGGAGGGGAAAGTGAGAAGCATCCGTTTTGTCGAAGGGGCTGCTGCATACGGCGAAGGAGCTGGGGGGGAAGGGACATGCGCAAGGCGGCATCATCTAGAAGGTGCATGACTAACGAAAAGGCCAGGTGTCAGGAGGCAGACTTGCAACGATTCTTCGGGCACTCTTTGTAAGGCCAGGAGCAATAAGAGAAGACAACAACAAAACGGAAGAGATAGGTCGCCAGGGGGGGAAAGTCAAAAAAGGGAAAGCCGAATCGTAGGTAGCAAGATGTTCAAGGAAAATGTCCTTTGATTGCGATCGTTCGCGCGCCACGTCTGTGCAGGAGGGCCTTGCCAAGGGAACATCGCCGAATGAAAAAAAAAAAAAAAAATGAACGAAACGATGCTGCCGCACCACTAGGCAGCCATGATCAAGAGAAAGAGCGAATGAGGTCCACTTCGAAGGTGAGGGGAGGGAATGGTCACAATGGACGGATGGTTCGCGAGACGGGGCGGGGACGGGAGACTTTCCCCAAAAAAAAAAAAAAAAAATGACTCGGAAAGCGACGTGACCGGTAGAACCAAAGTGGCGGATCTTTATGGGGAAGACGCAGGTCGAAAAGTGTCTTGTGACTGGATCCCATGGATACCCCCTTGTTTTCACAAATTGTCAGAGAACCCCACCGGGCGCTGTAACCAGAAAATCCGCGGGTTTCAAAAGGAAACACCACCGATGAGGCAAAGAGTTAGAAAGTTTCGGTTTCAAAAGTTCTACTTCTTCCTCCTCGGATCCTGTTAAGGGAGAAAAGCGCGAAAGGGAATTGTGACCCGCGAGAGAGGGACGGACTCTTTTCAGCTGCAACTGGCACACGAGAACAAGACGACGGATAGGAGTAGGGCACAGAACGGGCCTCACTACGCCTTCGCTTCACGTTGGCAGTAGGGGGAACCTGGGTTGGCAGGTGCGGGACACAGGAAAAACCTCACAAAAACGGCGCGTTAAAAGGGCTGTGCAACGGGCTGGGTGCGGAGCGGAAAACTTCGTCAGGCGCTCGTAGCCGATGTTTACACTGAGTCGGTGCTCCCGATAGGGAGGCGGTGAAGGAGGCGCTACATCGAGTCGGACTCGCTGCGCGTGACTCGGAGCTGGTACACGGAAAGCCTCAAGTCGGTTTGGTTGGTGGCAAGGGCAGAACTGACTCGCAAGACCAGAGGTTGCTGTCAGCGCCACTGGGAGAGGGAATCTTACTTGGATCGGATGAAAAAGCACTGGGAGGGGCTGACGCTGAATTCGCGGGAGCCGCATTTGACTAGAACTACGGCCTCGGGATTATCGAGAGCCAAACGGCATGCCCAGACTGAGAAATAAGCCGATCCAAATTCAACCAAAAGCAGTCAAAGACTTGCTGGGTTGGAAAGGACTCCACGCCCCTGGGTTAGTGGTTGCGTGGATCTTCTCATGTGCCGGCAGCGCTGCTATTCTCAGCGGCGATCTCTGGAAAGGAGGTTGGCAAGGGGATGTGTCCAAAAGGGGGGTAGGAGGGGAAGCAAGCCATAAAGAAGCGGCTAAAACCGACATGAGAGATTTTAAGACCGATCCCCCTCCAGGAAGTGCGGTGCCGGCTGACGCAACGGGCATCGTCAGAGACTCTTCAACACAAAAAAATAAAGAGAAAAGAGCCGGCCCAGTTTTCGCAAAGACGTCCTGGATCAAGAAGGGTCTTAAGACAAGAATGTCGGTTTTCAGAGCTTGACTGGTGTGAGAAGACCAGCTCGCACCCCAAAGAGAACTATGTCCGAGCAAGAAGGGAAAAGGCAAGCGGCCAAAAAAAAAAGAGCCTTTTAATCTGCCACGATAATCGACGCTCTGGCCGCCCTGAGACGATCACATCACCCCTCGGCGTGAAAGGGAAACCCTCACATCTTCAGGGGGAGGAGAAAAGGCCGCGTGGTTGGCAGCATGGATCGGCTTTCTGGGTATAAGAATGGCTGCCGACTTAAAGAAGGTCGCCTCGTCATAGCAAATGCGCGAAAATGCGCGTCTAAAACCGCATCCAAAACCGATGCACGCCGGCCGCAGACGCTAGAGCGAGTGAACAAAAAAGGAAAAGAGGCAGGAACCCCTGGACCCGAGCCAAAAGAGCAGGCACGCCGCAAGATGCGGAGCCATTCCGTCAAGCGGGGCGCATCAACGCGCCAATTGTACACAAATGAGGGGGCAAAGGGGAAAATAGGCACGCATCAATATAGCGCGCCACGACCCCCGTACAGTCCACATCTGCTCCGCGCAAGTGGCAGAAGAAAGTCCGGGAACCCCCGATCTCAAGAGAACCGGTTAGCGCCCGCAGACGCGTTTTTGGCATCGCTAGCCCGAACGGAGAAAGACATGGGGGGCGCTCCGGCGCCGTAGTGGGGCCCGTTCGCAGGCCCGAACGCCTGAAGTCGCTTAGCGCGGCATTGAAAGAAACAAAGCCTGCGCACGCCGGTCCAAGAAGTTCAGATGGCTGAGTCGGAACACCCTTCAAGGGGAGGAGTTGAAGTGTTCGCGAAAGGGGAAAGGGAAGAGGAAGCGCATCCGTTTTGAGGGAGGTTTGCACAGCGTCGATAGGGAACAGTTTTTGCGTGAGCCGCTCCGGAAGTTGTCGAGGGGGAGTAAAAGGAAAACAAAGTTTTGCAATAAAATTCGAGAAGGCCCTGTGCCGGCGGCGGGGTCCCCTTGTTGGCGAACCGTTCCGGGGGGAGACGTCGATGAAGAGAGGATGTAAACGGGCGCCGAACATCCGCCAAAAAAACAAAAAAGGGTTACCGATCACTCCAACATTAACGCTTCTAGAAGGACGGCCCTCAACGGATCTTAATTCTGGGGAGCAGGCGTGAGCTTCGGGCTGCGCACGGAAAACGACGTTGCCTACGGGGAAGGCGGGCTTGGGAATAAAAACAGGCGAGCATGGCGAAGGGCCCAAAGTCGAAGGCGACATGCGCCGCGAAGAGAGCAACGGCCAG
>Ga0179593_1710839_pt1 | contig 12028 bp, 19 predicted proteins | sample CZODoug2_1_08_16_FD_185931 | JGI IMG/M metagenome (GOLD analysis project Ga0179593, IMG submission 185931) | Vadose zone soil fungal communities from Angelo Coast Range Reserve, California, USA - CZODoug2_1_08_16fungal (PacBio error correction) | ecosystem: Environmental > Terrestrial > Soil >...
CTCTATCCTTATAAAACCCAAGAGCAACTCTCAAGGTGGAGAAAAACTGTCGGAGTGGCCACGAGAGGTAAATTCAACTAAGGAAGGGCAGGAACGATCCTGGAATCTCAAATTGCCGCTAATTCTACGTCATGCGCTTTTCAAGAACTAACTAAGAGGGACTAACAAATCATAAGTCCATTCTTAGAAAGAGGACTTTAAACTCATACAATGCGAAGCTGGTTTTCATTCAATACCACGTCCGGGGGGGACAGGGGGTTATCCTGGCCAAAGTCGATCAAGGGTATCGAGGAAAATTCGATATGCAATTATTATCCCAGGCTGGTTGCAGATACTCTCTTCTCGAGAAAAGACGAGGGTTCACCAGCAGTGTGGGGGAAGAAGGACACTTGCACTGGAGAGCGTCGCAAACAACGTTTTTTCATCTGGAGTTAGCGACGCAGTCAAATCAAGAAAGGCGAATATAAACAGACACCGAAATGGACGAGCAAGGAATTTACTGCCTAAGCCGATACAGGCCAAAAAGACCGCGAAAGCAGCAGTCATTATGGGGGGGCCTGCCCGCTGTTCAGAGGTCACATTCAACAACAGAGGAAAAGGGGGAAGGCCAGGGGCAGTTGGGGGAAATGAAACACGGCGAACCTGTTAAGTGAAAGATTTGAAATTACTCTGGAAGTACTATTTCCCAGAGTGTCGAAAATGCCGGGACGATGAGCAAGCGGCTCTGGAAGAAAACAACGGGGGCGAGGGGGTCATTGGGAAAAGTATAATCTCCAAAGGTGCGTAGAAAAACAGGGATTCATGTCACATTTATAATTTCTTCTAATCGAGGACATTCTTTTGGTGGGGCGGGGTGGTTGTGTGTGCTACTGAAGATGCGCTCGAGGGACGGGCTACTGCGACAGAACGTCTGAGACAATTTCCGCGCGAATCTACCGAAAAAAAGCCACTTGGGCCAGCCCAACGGGATTAAGATCACAGCGGCCAAAGATGACTTCAGAAGGAGGCATCAAGAAAACGGTGCCAAGGCGTCTCTCCAGGGGCAGGTCTCACTCCGAAGCGGAGGAACCACGCCGCGCCCAGACGGCGGCTTTTCAGAAGAGACTCAAAGGATCATCTGTATGGAAACACATATATCTAAAAACGACAACAGCACGTGGTTTAATCCTTGGGCTTGGGCATCGACAGAAATTAACGCCTCGTGGAATAACCAGGAGCTCAAGAAAAGATCCGCTGTCAGAAACAGCTGTTGTGATAAGGACAACCGCGGGGGTTAATCAACCTGTGGTCAGATTTACCCGGACCTAGGGGCTAAGGGGTTAATGCCGCTAGCCAATGTCAACACGGATAACTATCGTTGGTCATGAAGAACTTAAGACCCATGGGGAAAGGGGTCGGGGTTACTAGAAATGGGAGAAACGACGCAAACCGGGAGGGGCAGCGCGCTGCCAGAAAAGGTGGCCTGGGTGGGGTCTATTGGCCGCGTAAAGCGAGTCCCGTAGACGAGACGCTGACCCCCAAAAAACTGGCGTGCTTGGTGATAACCTGTTTCAAGGCGAAGCCTAGCAACCGGTACTTTGGTGGCTAGGGAGACGGGAGAACGACACGGCAGGGAGGAGGCACACAGTAGGCGCAATATGCGAACAAGGCGGCACCTGTTAGTAGAAATCCGAGGGAAGCTCAAGACAACAAAACCTCAGCCGGAGGGGGTGACAACAAGCGTCGCGCCAAATAAAATACGTTGCACTCGATAGCTGCAACACCTAGGCGGGGAGGTGTGCCACCGGGGAAAGGATTGATTCGAAACATAAAGAAGGGGGTAGGGAGAGAAAGACCCACTAAATGGACGCTTCAGGCTAGATCAGATGAGCAAAAAGAGGTGATGGATGGAAAACCAGAAGCTTATGTTTTTCGGTTTTGGAATGGAAGTCGCCATCATAAAGGAAAATTAACAAATATTCCAGGTCTTGTTGGAGAGAAAGGGGGGAACCTGGAGGCGAAGGAAAAAGAAGTATAGTAGTTTACACGAAGAAACGGGGAGAAAAAGTGGGAGAAGTGCCATTGTGCCGGGATATGGCATATTACGATCTCAGGGCAAGTCCTTCACGCGCCAAAAAGAAGAGGGGGAGGAAAGAGCCCTATAGGGGGCGAATTGAGTATGATGAATTGTCAGTCTCCAGCAAACTACTGGATGTTAGAGAAGCGGAGAAGCCAAGAAGTGTTTCCCACTGAGGAAAAACAAGGTGGAAAAAAAACTAAGCTCCTCAGAAGAAAGTTGGCGGGGCATCTAATGGAATAAGCTTAATGGGGACTTTAGAGACTGACCGAGCTGGAGGCACCGTCGCTATCAGGTGTCCAAACACCGGGACCGGAAAGGAAAAGACACGTGTGCGGGGGAAAAGGGTTGGGAATGGTAGTCGTCTTTAAAAAGCAACCTCTTGCCTTGGGCAGGTGGAAGAAAAGGACTGTCGAAGAGGAGAGGGAAAAACGGAGAAAAAGAAAGGAGAAATTTGGGGGGAATGGAACCCGGGAACAGTGGGAAAAGACAACTATCGGGATGTCGGAAAGGGGGGGGGGAGACACGCCATTAAACAGCGGAAGCTTAAAGAAAACAAACAAACTTTTGGGTCGCCAAGAGAGTCGGAATTCAAAAGACCAAAGCGAGCGGTCGCATATGGAAAAAGAGTACCAGGTAGGCCAAGCAAAAGACAAAATAAATTGAAAGACTTATTCTACCACGAACCCTGCACGCACCTGCCTCTGAAAAAAAAGAAACGTGAAAAGGAAAGAGAAGAGGAGGTTATCCCGCAAAAATGAAGACTCCGAGCAAGAGAGAAAAACTCCACCCTCGGTGTGTCTCCAACGGGGGTCGTTCTGAAAGAGGGCCTGATACGGCAGAAAAAGCTAAGTTGGAGGATGAAATCAACTTAAAAGACTGGAGGCCAAGACCGGGCAAATTATCTGGAGAGCAGCAAAGAATGGCCTCAGCTTGAGAACACGAAGTGGGTTAGAGGACAAGCTGGACAGAGTGGAAAAGAATTCTCGGCCAGATTCACAAATAAATAAAGAAAAGAGGCCTCTCATACCACCTTCAGATGCGCAGGGAAAGAGTGGGGGAGGATTGGCCAAATGAAAAATTTCAAGATCTGCGCCATTGGTTCTAGACCAAGTTAAATGGTAAAAAACGAGTAGTAAATAGAGCGCTGTGGGAGGGAGAAAAAAAAGGGGTCAAGGGAAGTAGGAAGAAACCCGCCATAAATGACTGGTAATTCCGGAGGGGGGGACTAAAAAAAAGAAAAAACGAAAAAAAACGCTGGCAGGGAGGGAGGCGGGGAAGGGATAATGGTTGGGCCGCATCACCCCCAATCGTGGGGGATCCGTTTCTCATGGTTTGGGCTCACCCAAGAAGATAATTGGTGAACCATCAAGGAGGCCGAGATGCGAAGGGGGACGAGCAAACGAAGGGGAGATTAATCAGCAAAAAGTTTCCGAGTTCCTGAGGGGTAGGGAATGGGAGAAATCTTATTTGGTGCTTACGAAATGATGCCGAAAAAAAAGAAAGGGGAATTGAATATTAGCAGGTCTGAACTGTGTGAACCGGGAAAGAAAAAAAAGGAGCCTTCTTTAAATCCCTAGAGCAAGCTTAAGTTCAGGAAAAGCAGAGACGGGTAAAGAAGGACCAAGAAGGTCCTCGGTCCTTCCTACGTTCCGAAAGCAAGAAAAGAAGCCAGACGCAAATAAGAATAGGGTGCGAGAAACTGATATTTGCAGTAAACTACAGACTAGGAAGTTTTAAAGAAAGAGATAAAACGGAAAGGCTTGTTTTGGTCAATGCGATAGTGGGAGGTAAGGGAAAAGGTGATGTCGCTGAAATGGGGACAGGGGAATGGCTCTGTCCCTCGCCTGACGCGGTCTGCTCGGAGGGTGGCGCGGATAAGGGTGCATAAACGCCGGCATGTTTGCAATGGATAGCCGATATGGAACTTGTTAAGGGGGTCAGGAGCCGAGAGCCTGTGTCACATACGATATTCTCTGAGGTCCGGATTTGGCATGGGGAGAAAAGGTATCTGGAGAGGTTATCTCCTCAAATAGCGCTTGGGTTTTTGCTTGTTTCAAGAAGAGAGGGGGGGGGTCAACTTAAGAAGGAGACTGTGGGCGGGGACGTGGGAGGGGTCCGGCTGGCATTGGTATTTATTCTAGGGCTGAGGAAAGGCGCAAGAGGACAGGCCAGCGAAGCAAGCAACACACTGACGTGAGTCTACCACTATTGGTTCAGTTGTTTAGAAGGAAGATAAGGGGGAGAAGAAAAAAAAGGGAACAAGATTAAAGGAAAAGGTGCTTCGAAATAAAGCCGCGCAGCAGAGCGCAATAAAAAAAAACAGCGGGTCCTAGTGCACGTCTGAAAAAAGTCAGGTTTAAAGAAAAGAGGGAAAAACCGGGAATTGTAAAAGAAGGGGTCTGGGGGGAAATGGGAAGGGGGACCCAGCGAAACTTGAGAATGTGCTGACGAAAAGGCGGATGTGGGGTGTCCCCCGTTGCCATTGCGCGCATGACGCTATAAAAGAGGGTGATGTTGAAGGTTAGGGATTCTGGGGAGAAAAGGGGGAGGCAGAAAGAAAAAGTCAAGAAATGGAACGTGTGTGCGAACCTGTACCCCAGGGAATTGGACTGCTAAGGAGTCTACGGAGGAAAGCCGTAACGAAAAAGGAGAAAAGAAATCTGTGGGTGGGGAAGAAAGAAGCTACCAGATGAAATCGAGTGGAATAAAGCTATACTTTCAGAAAGAAATTGCCCCAGCCAAAAAGCGGGTTCAGGACACAGCAGGAAAAAAAAGGAGTGATGGAAAGGAGGGGGGAGGAAGGGGTCTAGTCTTGAGGGTTGGTCCCTCTATAATTTTCATGATCATCTATAGAATGGAAATCCATGCAGAAAGGAGAGGGAGGGAGGGGAGGAACTGGGGAAGGAAAAGAAGGACCAGGGTGTGGTACCGGAGAGTTGGTTGGAATAAGTCGCCGTATTTTGAAAGTGTCGTCGCGTAAAAGTACTCGCGGGGGACAGGAAGGAAATGAGAGAAAAGAAAGGGCTTAAATGGGCGATCAGTATGTCTCAAACTAAGAAATTTGCAAAGGGTTCACTCATGCGAGGAAAGGGGGGGAAAAAGATGCGGAGGAGAAAAAAAGCATTAGACGAACCATGGCCCCGCGAGCCGAGGAGAAGACTTTTTTACGAAAACAAGTGGACCCTCTAAAAGTCAGCTTCACGCCAAGGAAAAAATAATTGGGGAAAAGGAGGAGGCGGGTCAAGAATGGAGCAGATAATTCAATTCCTCTTGAGAAGTAAAGAAACTAGCGAAGGCACCTCTGGAGGGACTGTGGAGAAGACCAGGGAACAAGCAAAAACAAAAGAAAGAGAGTCTCAGGAGACATCTAAAAAGTCCCGTACGAAAGGCAAGGCTAAGCCCATCATTGCGCAAAAATCTGAAAAGGAACGGGCTAACCAAATGGAAAAAGGAAAAAAGAAAGTTAGGGGGGAAAAAGGCCAGACTCATCCTGAATTAGCTGCGTACGGAAACCTAAACGCCGAAAGTCGCCTCAGTAAAAAGCACACAACAGCTTCTGATCGGAAAGAAGAGGGGATGGACGGGCGGAAGTCTGAAAGAGGAAATTAGTAACGGCAGGAAGATCAGACGAAGGCGCAATAAATAGTTGAAAACTACAAAACAAGTAGGAGGAGGGCCAATCTTTATTCGAAGAAGATACCATTATTCCCTAAAGGGAGAAGGAAAAGGAAATAACGAAAGAACATGAAGGGGGAAAGAGAAACCTAAAGCAGAATATCCTGGGCCTCGCGGACTTCAGGGCTTGGGTGGGGGGGGCCTTATGGCGAAAAAATGAAAAGGTCGGGCCAGGCTTTTCGAAGTCTCAGGGAGAAGAAGACATGAAATTTTAAAGGAAAGGGGGCAACAGAAAGTCTCCAGTTTCACCTTGGTGGTGGGAGGCTAAGCAGGAGTCAAAAGGCATTCTGGCGCGAGGGGGGAGGGAAGAGAGGAGAGAATACTCAAATCGGGAATGGGAAGAAGAGGAAGACTCGATTCGTGTTGGGTTGGGAGTGTACTTTCTACAAAAAAGCCCTCTAAGAAAGCGTGAAAAGAAGAGGAAAGGAGAGAGGGGGATTGACTGGACATGAGAAGGAGGTCTAACTAAACTGAAAAAAAACCGGCGGAGGAAAATTTTCTTAGAGAGGGAATTATCCAGACTTGGGGGAAATATTTCTTCTGAAGAAAGTCACTCGGGGGCAATTCCGAAGAGCATGGGCCGTCGAATTTTGGGGGTCAGAGGGGCACATCAGCATAGCGGCAAAAAGAGGAGGAGGACCTGGTTTTAGGAAGAGGAAAACTAAGACGAAAACTACCGGGTAACAAATCTTGGGTCTTCCACGTCTATCCGCACACAGAAAAGGGCGGCCATCATGGGGAAGAAAAAAAAAATATCTTTAATCGGCGGCAAGAAATTGATTAAAAGGACAAGAAAAGACTCATTTGGGGACAAGAAAAGAAACGGGTCGGGGGGAACGGCATAAAGAGGTCCGGTCAGGTAAATTCATTGAAGAAGACGGAATGAAACAAGGGGAAGACGTAACAAAATCGGTCAACAAAAAAAAAGGACGTGAGAGCAGGAAATACGGGGGGGATAAAAGACAGTGCTTTCAGATAACATCTTCAGAAATATGGGAAAAATGAAAGCCTCAGAGAGAGAGAATGGGAGAGAGGTTGGATGAAGGTTTAATACGGGAGGTACAACGCTTTAAGAACTGGAGGGGCTCAATTCTCATTCTAAAGACAAACAGTTGCAAAGTCATTACGGAACGTGAGAGGAGGAGACCAACCCAGGTCAGATGATGGACGCGCTGCGGCGCAATCAAATAAGAGATCACATATCACTATAAAAAAAGGGAGCGCACTTGAGGCCTGAGTACGAGACTGAAGGTCGTCAGGGGGAAAAGAGACCAAGAGTTTTAAGGTGTCCAAAAGGGAATTCACAAAAATGTTCACAGAAGGGCTTGGGGAGCGAGAAAGGTTTGGAAAAAATCTGACCGTTCGAAAGTGTGGGGACGAATGGCGCAGAGCGTCATATTCAGGGGAAGCACAAATTTGCAAGGGGGGCATGTGGGAATAACTGAGATGACAAGCTGAAACAAGGGGGGAAAAGACTAATGTTTATCGAATTAGACCGGATACAACTTTGGGGGTGTGTTGGGTAGCACTAAAGAGCCGCTCTAAGAGGCAGACGTTGACAAATCAAGAAAAAAGCCACAATGAATCGCTCCCGTAGACTAAAAAAGAGAACCTTGAAGCCAAAACGGGGTGAACGCCTGAGGGGGAAGGACCCCCATATCAAGAGGACCACCATAAAGCGCCCCACGATGCTGAACGTGGCCCGGCGCTAGGTGCAAATGGGAACTCCAAAAAAAAACCGCCACAAAAACGATCCCAAGGGAAGCCAAAGGATTGGCACGCAAGGTAAGAACTCAGGTATGGGGTCAAAAAGACTCATATTGACATGCATGGCGAACTTACCACTATTTCAAAAGCCCCTGTGCAACAAAAACCGGAATCCCAAAATAAAGTTATAAAGGGAGGGAACAGCGTTTTTAATAATCGGTGGACAAAAAAACGCAATTTGAAAGTGGACCAATAGAACGACCGGATTGCGCTAAAGGGTTGGGGGAGAGAACAAACACACGTAATATAAGAGGGGGAGAGTAAGTGTTGGAAAGAGAAATATGGTTCACTTTGGGGAGGGGGTTACTTCCAGGAACACCAGGTCATGTCAGAAGAGAAAAGACAAGGTATGACGCTAAGCTGGCTACGGGGTGGCCTGGGGGAGTGATTTTCCCCAACTTGCCGAAGAAAGTCCGGACCCCGACTGCTTGGATGTCACAGAAGGTGGTTGCCTGCAGGAAAAGAAGAGTTACTGGGCAGCTGGGCCTACCGGAGCGGAAAATTCCCGAATCATAAAGAAGAAAGAAAAAGAAGGACCAAACGGTGGCTATGGAGCCTGGTGCAGAAAAACATCTGACCAAGAAGAAACCCTAGCAATTTCAAAGGCGAAGCATCTTTCCGGGAAGAAGAGCACGGAAACCTATAAGGAAACGACGGATAAGGGGGCGGGCAAACGACTACGGTCGCTCCGGAAAGGGGATTAACCGACGCCTGGAGAAGAAATACATAGTGGAACCATCGCCCGGCAAAGAGGGGGGGGGGGATGAAAGCAAAATAAAATAAGAAGATCTGTAGAAAGACCATTTTGTAGCAAAGTGTATTATTCAAGGGGAAGAAATAGGAATTCAAAAAAGCGGGTGGTGACTACCGGTGACTGACTCTCTCCACCAATAGAGGAGGAGGAAGTCGAGAAGACCAGGGGGAGAAAACTGCTCGTAAAAAAAAATGGTTGGTCGTGGTTGGCGGATAGCATACTTAAGGGAAACGGAATGCATTCACATAAAAAACTCATTTGTCGAAACCGCGGAGGTGGTGCTGAGGGCGCGCCTGGGGAGGGAGAGAAGAAAGGAAGACAGCACTGAAGGTAGCGAGAAGGCAAAAAATCACATTGGGCTACGGAAAAAGCTGGATCGGACCGATCGCAAAGAAAGAATGTTAAGTGGGCAGACGGAGGCGGTGGGGAAGGCCTTGGAGAGCAGCTAGGTGAAAGGGGAGATCAAGAGGAGGCAAATCTGTGAAGATCGTCACAGGGTGGGAAAAAAGAGTTTTGAAATCAGGAGGTTGGGGCTGGGGGGAAAAAAAAGTGGAGGGAAGGGAGGACTTAAACGCCCAGGGAGGGATTGTTCAAGGAAAACGCAGGGTTTAACCCTTGCTGAGAATCGGTTGAGGACATAGAAAAACGAACTGCACGAAAAGGGGGGGAGAGCAATAAATTTTCCATAAAAGTCGGAGGGACTTTCTATTTGAAATAGTCCGGGAGGGGGTTGCGAAACGGAAGAGGATTGACCTCCTAAACTATTGGGATATATCCAAAACAGTAGTAGGAGAATCTCAGTCAGAGGGAAAAGGAGGGACAGGGGCCGAGAAGCGCCGAACCACCAGAAGCGATAAAATCAGGAAAGATATGTGGTCGACGCAGGTAAGTCTGATCAGCAAAGAAAGTGAGGATGAACTCATTGAGGTCCGTGTACTAAAAGAGACCCTCAAAAAGGGGAGACTGCTGGCCACTCGAAAAGAAAGAAGGGAGGTTCGGGGAGGAGAAAGCAAAGACAGGCTCAAACCCGCCCAAACAGACCTCTCTTCTGCAAGCATTTCAACCGAAGGTACGTGAGAAATGTTGAAGAGGAGGAAGGTAGGGGGATTCAGACCACCACATAGGGGGCTCGATTAGGCCACTTCTCTTCCCTACGGCCTTTAGTGTGTAGAAAGGAGTTGAAGACTCGTTGTGCTGAGTATCTGTGGCAAAAGATATTAACCGAGACAGTTAGGCGCGTCAATTAAAAAGAGATCTACCAGGATAAGAGAATGTCAAGAAGAAGAAAAGTAGACAAAGCGCGGTGTTGAGATAGCCTTACGCCTTGAGTCAATAGAAACCATTTCTGGACCAGACTTCTACCGGACCAGAAAAGAGGAAGAAGCTGAGAGATGTGAGGCAAGAAGCAGCGGTGGAAACCAGTATCTAAGAAGAAAACAGCTTTTGCCAGAGTTTTTTGGGGGGGTTTCCCGGGGGAAAAAAGCAAAAGGCAAAGAAAAGAAAAGGGGAAAAGGAAGCTGGGCGTGGCCCCCTCTTTGTGTTGTTTGGGACTGCATCCACCCAAACTTGCCATTGGCAAGGGGAAAAGAAAGTATGGGGGGAGAACGGAAAGAAAAACGAGGTGGTACGCAGCAATAAGGAAATAAGCCAGAGTCTCAGAAGACGTCAGGGCACTGGTAGATTGGTTCAAAATGGGGGAGGGAAAATCCGTATAGGGTGGGGGGGGGAAGGGAGAGGGGGGAAGTCCGGATAACGGAGCAGTCTTTCCTGCAGTCCGGATTCATTTGCGGGGATGCCGGTAAAAGGGGGAGTCAGAAAAGGAAAAAAGAAAAAGAAAAGGAAACAGACTCAGAGAAGAGGCCAGGAAACGGTGACCACACCACGCAGTCATTGAACCTGGGATCGCCAAAGCCAACATAAAAGGGAACAACATCGTAAATAAAAAGAAGATGGGAGGATTAAGGAAGGGGGAAGGGGGTTGATCCAAAACAAACCATTTACCACGCGGCGATCTTCAAAACTTTATGTAAGGTGTTCAATGACGGGACAACGTGCGAGGAAAAGGGAGTGGAGGGTGCAAGGGTAATGGGGGACCAAAATTACGGGCAAAACAACACGCGTTGGAAGAAGGCCGGAAGAAGAAGTCTCGGATGGAGGAAGGGAAGGGTGTCTCCCCCGGCTGTGCCATTTGGGGGACTTGCACCAGAGCAGGGGAACTGATTGCCCAGGTGAGGTTCCAGTTTGTTAGGAAAGAGGATCGGACATAAGAGAGAGAGGCTTCGAGAGCTCTTGTCCATTCCGGGTGACGCTGTAAGATCTGGGAAGGGGGGTGAAGAAAAGCTTAATTCGTCGGATCTCCTGAAGCCGTGGTGTAGCTTTTTATTTCCGGAGATTGATGGTCGTGTCGAAATGGGCAGGGGGAAAAAAAAGGGGTGGAGTGGGGACGTGAGGAGAGAAAAAGGGGTTGAAGGGGGGGTTAGACTCTCGGGTCGGGGTTACGCCTTCATCACAAAAAAAACCAACAGATGTGCGGTCGTAGAATGAACTTAGCAGTTAAAAAGGTTTGAAAAGGAGAAATTAAAGTTATCACACCCACAGCTTGAAACAGAAGAACGGACACAAAGCCAAACAATTAGGAAAGAGTCAGGACAGTAGTAAAAAAAGGGGAAGAGAAAAACCGGTTCTAAAAAAAGGGGGGGAAAAATCGCCACTTACCAAGCACCCTAATGACTAGAAGGTTGAAATATTAAAAGGGGGGGGGGAAAAAAAACCCTTGGGGAATGAGCCGTTGAAGGGGGGGGGGGGCAAAAGGGGCAGAAAGGGGAAGGGCCGCGTAACAAGTACAGTTTCAATTAGTTCTCGAAGGGCTCTTTCGGATGGCGCGCCGAAAGAAAATCGTGAAAAGAGGGAGGGGGGGGGGAGGGAAGATAAAAAAAGGTAAATGACGGAGGAGGCCCCGGAGGATTCTAAAAAAAGGATAAGATCCGTAAGAAGGGCTCAGCAGACAGGCGTGTGGGGGGAAGACAAAGACAAAAAAGGGAATAGAGGAAGTCATCCACTGTACGCAGGTGGCAGTAATCAAACCCAAGGGAAAGCGGGTTGTGAAAGACGAAAAAAAGAGAAAGACGGGAAGTGGGGGGGAGGAAACGGAAGGGCGGGCATTGAGAGGAGTGACTGAGGATTGCGCGTAAGAGTTAATTTTTCGGGTAAAAAATGAAGGACGTCGACGAGGGGGAAAAGATTACCTGGGAGGATAGAGACAATGATAATGAGGGGGAGTAAATTACTGTCCCAACCAAAAATCAAGAACTACTCCAAAAAACACCCCACACAACGGAGTGGTTTGGGGAAGGAAGGAGGGAGTGGGCCGACAGATGGAGGATCAGGATGTCTCAACCAGGCTGGGCGGGGGGGGGGCTGGGCAGGTTTGGGGGAAGAAAAGCAGATTTTTAGGGGAGAAAGAAGATTCGGATCAAAGGGATAAGTCTGAAAAAAAAGAGGAGGTGGGCCAGGTTCAGTCTTTTCGTAACTATGCAAAAGCTACAACAAAATATAAAGGAACATGCCCAGGGAGGAGTAAGGTCCGAAAAGGGGGGAGAGAAAGAAAGGGGGGGAACTGGGGCCGAACCATGTCCGAGGGAAGAGGCGATAAATGTTGTACAGGTCGTATGAGTGTTCCAGAGCCAGGAGCGGTGGTAAAGTCAGTTTTCTCCGAAAATACAGACATAGTCGCAGCTCATTCTCACCCATCAAAGTGATTGGGGGGGGAATGG
>Ga0179593_1732604_pt1 | contig 12028 bp, 17 predicted proteins | sample CZODoug2_1_08_16_FD_185931 | JGI IMG/M metagenome (GOLD analysis project Ga0179593, IMG submission 185931) | Vadose zone soil fungal communities from Angelo Coast Range Reserve, California, USA - CZODoug2_1_08_16fungal (PacBio error correction) | ecosystem: Environmental > Terrestrial > Soil >...
GAAAAAAGATCAGAATGGTTCTAGCCGTCTCTCGTCATGGTAGAATGAAAAGGGATTATTTGCGGTCTTGAAAAAAGGAAGAAAGAGGAAGTAAAAAGGGGGCTGATGGAGTCTCAGAAGGGAAGTTGAAAGAAAAAAAGAGGCGGCCGCCGCACTCCGACATGCACACCGACAAAAAGGGAACTCTACATCTTTCTCCCCAGCAGAGAAAAAAAAGGGAAAAAAGAGCAATGTAGCGTCCTCAAAATGGGGGAAGGTGAGGGAAAAGGAACAGAAATCGTCGAGGTTAACTTCCCCATAAGGAAAAAAGGAGAAAGATCCACGCATTCGGAGAGGAAAAGAAAAGAGATCTGAAAAAGGAGACCAAAAAATAGTTGGAGTCCGACAAGAGTACGAGCCCGAGAAACGAGATGAGAGGAAAGGAGAAAAGCCAGCGGTCCTGCCGATCACTCCCAGGGCAAAGGGGGAAAAAAAAGGGGGTCCGAATGAAAGTACCGACACTACTTTCCAAAGGCGAAGAAAGATCTCTTCTGCCTGGTAGAGAGGGCCTCAGCCAGCGAGATGAAATCGGAAAAAAAAGAGAGCACGGAGAAGTGGAATAGTGACTTGTTGAACCCGAAGCAAGCGGTGGGAAAGAAAAAAAGCGCTCGTCCCTCACTCCCTCCGATAGGAAAATGAAAACCGGGAAGCTAGGACCAGAACGAGGGGATATTCGGCCCCATCTTAATGGCAGAGAAAAAAGAGTCCTTGTACGTGCCAAAAGGGGGAAGAGGAAAGGATTCCAAAGGCCCAAGGGGAAAAGGGGAAGAGCAATATCCTCAGGATTTTTCGGGCGAGAGAGCCTTAGTTCTTCCTGTCTATAATACTGGTGGGAAAGGAAGAGGAGGGCAGAAAGCCAAGGGGTTGGAAAAGAACTGCATCGAAGGAATTTTGTCCTCCTATCGAAGAAAAAGAATGTCGCGAGAAGGGGAAGAAAGCCCGCTTCAGAAAGAAATAGGGAGTTCGGGAATCCTCTTACACGGCTCCGCATGCACAGAGGGGAGAAAGCACGTCTGAGCCCAAGCATAGTAAGCAAAAAAAAAAAGAAAAGGAGGGATTTAAGAATCGGTTCAAAAAAAAGACGGAAAGAGGAGGGTAAAAATGAGGCCCAGCCATTTCAGTGCGGAGCGAGCGGAGGTAGCCGGAAAAAAAAAAGGGATGCTGCAATTTCTAACGTTGCTTGGGCCGGGGAAGGAAAAGAAAAAAAGGAGGTCCCCAAAGCCGCCCAAAGGGAAAGGGAAGTGGAAAGGAAAAGGGACGCGGGTAATCGTGCCCTCCCATCACCCGGCGATGAGCGAGATAAAGGTCCTCCTTCCTTCTCAACTCGAAGAAAAGAGGAACGGTAGCCCCACTGCAAAAAAGAAAGGTGGACAAATTCCCCCTCGTTAACGCAGGACAGGGCAAACAAAAAAATAGCCCACACCCAAGCGTGTAGGCCACCCGTACCGTAAAAGGAAAAAAAAAAGAGCAGAAGAAAAAAGTCAGAGGAAAGAGAGAAAAGGCGAGAAAAAAAAGAAAAAGAAGAGACCAAATCAAGCAACTGTTGACCGTTCCTCCCCGGAAGCCACGGACAAGAAAGGATAGGAAAAAAGAGAGAGATCTATCTGGCGGTGCTTCCTGGGCGACGGGAAAAGAAAAGAAAAGGGAGAAGACAAGGGCGCAGAAGAAGAAAGGAAATCCGGGGAGGGGGGGATTATCGGACTGTGGCGTTCTAAACACATTAGGAACTGGGGGAGAGTCTGCTCTCACTTATCCTCATCTTTGGGTGTGAAGAGAAGAAAGAAGGAGGAAACGGATTAGGCTTGGGCCAAAGAGAGAAGGGTTGAGGAGAAAGAGGAGTTGGAAGCCGGCCCGTCTTAACTCGATAACGAGATATAGCAGATACCCGCCTTACGAGCCCTTCTATCTCAAGATGCAAAAAAGGATAGGAAAAGTAGTGTCGGAAAGGAAGGGAACAGAAAGAAGGCCATCCCCGTTTTTTTGTTTTGTGAAAAAGGGGGGTTTTTCTAATGTCATCCTCCCCGGGAAAAGAAAAGAGGAAGAGGGAAACCTAGAGCAAAGAGAAGATGGAGGGGAGGGGACCGGGATAGTTGTACTTCCCTAGGGAGGTCAGACGCATTCTTCAAGAAAAGGAAGGGGCAAATCTTGAGAATAAGGCGGGAAGGAGGGCGTTAGCTCATGACGAATGGCATGAGTCCCGACACTCTCCTACGTGGGTAAGAAAAGAGGGGGACAAAGACGGGGATTCGTTTTTCCGCGTCGAGAAAAGAAAAAGGGAGGAAAGCAGCTATGAGGACGGGGGAAGGGCAAATATGTTTGGCATCGTGTCTTCGACAAAGATGCAACGCTTTTAACGGGAGGAAAAGAAACAGGCTAGACCAGGAAAAGAAAAAAGGGGTATTGTTTTCGCCAGAACATCCGAGAGGAGAGCTTTCCATTTCATATTCCTGCAGGGGAAAAGAAAAAGGGATACGAGGAGGGGGAGAAAGAAAGGGGTTCTCCGCGCATCACCGCATGCCCCATAGAAAAGAAAGAAAGTATCCGAAAAAGAGGGGGGGGAAGGGAAATATAGGCTTTCAAAGGGGGTGGTGGAAAAAAAAAACCAGCTGATGGATGACTCTTACTGATGAACCGATGAAAAAATATCACTATCTCTTTCCTCATAGAAATGGCTCATCGTGTGGTTAGAACGAGAGACGGGGGAAAGAACAGGCAGAGCGCTTCTGTCAAATATCTTCGAAGTAAAGTCAGGGAAAGGCATTCCCCTTTTAATTAGGAAAAATGGAGGAGGGGGGGGAGAAAGGGACGGGGGAAGGGCGATGGATGGATGTTCGCCTATTCCTCGAAAAAGAAAGGCTTCCTCTTCTGTCGAAAATAGCGGAAGAAAAAGAGAGAGCAGGGGCGTAACAAGAGGCAAAGGGGGAGGGGCTAGGGAAAGGGGGCAGCCCCCGGTTGTTCTATTAGGTGGGCCGAAGAAAGTTTCTGGCCCTGCTCTTCAAGGGGAAGGGGGGAGACGAGGAACGAAGAATGATGTCGGCTGTCGGCGCCTGATTAAAAAAAAAAAAAGGATGTCGATTACGGAAAGAAAAGGGAGAGGTGGCGGCACATCAAATAGGGAAAAGAAAGGGACGGGTCACGGCCGGACACGTCGCGCGGCATCAGAAAAAAGAGAATGGTAGGGCCTGTTCACTACAAAAGAGAAAATAGGTGGAGGGGGCCAGCGACCTAATAGGCGAATCGAAAGGGGAAAGCCGCGCGAGCTTTCTGACCTATCGCAGCTTAGGAAAAGGACGACGCTAGCAGTTTCCGACAAAAAAAAAGGGGGGCTCGCACATCTTCAAACATCAGAATAATGTAGGACGAAAGGCGCTTTACCAATCGGCGTGGAAAGGAGAGGGAGAAAAGAAAAGTTCCCTTTCAAAGAACAAGGGGAAGGGTGGTTTCCCGCGAAAAAAAGCCCTGGCTCTGTTTACTTCTTGAGGAGGGGAAAAGAAAACAGGGCTAAAAAAAGCGGGCAACGCCTTGTTCACACTACTGGAGGTGTCGATTCTTTACCTGTTCAGGGGAGAAAAAGGAAAAAAAGGCAACAGAAAGGGGGGAAAGCGTGAGGGGGGAGGGGATGATGTTGACGGTCTACGTCGTGATCGACGGTTAGAGGAGAAAATTTTGCTTCAATACTGAAGCGGAAAAAAAGAAAGAATCCCAGAAAGGTTGGAAGGAGGGAGGCGACGGCACTTTTTTCTTCAATGACAAGGAAAGAAAACGCTTCTACACCTAAAAGGGGGGGGGGAAGGAGTCGGAAAAGTGCATCTAGGGAGGAAAGGATCATCCTCTCTGGGAACGGTTGGAGAAGGATCTATCCTGCCTTTTCTCTGGGGAAAGGAAAGGAAGGAGGGGAGCCTAGAGAAGGAGAGGGTATGAAAAGGGTCTCTGCCTACTTTCTTACGGGGAGACGGTCCTTACCGTCATCGTCGCCTTAAAAAAAGAAAATTGATGATCGCTAAAAAAAGGGCAGAAGAAAAAAGCGGGGCCGGATTTTTCATTCACCGTGCTGGGAAAAAACTGCAGGTTTCGGCCGGAAAGAAAAGGGGGGGAGGAGGGAAAGGTAGATGGGTGGGGGGCTTTCTGATGAATAACGACAAAAAGAAAGGGAGCGTGTTACTAAGGACTGTTAAAAAAAAAAAAAAAGAGAACACACACACTTCTGAGGAGGAAAAGAGAGAAAAAACACAGAACTCGTCTAGTTCCGATTGAAAGAAAAGAAGGGATACACAATAAAACAGCCAAAGAGAAGGGAAAAAACCATCATTCTCCTCGGGAAAAGTTCCTTCCTCACCTTTCATGGGAAAAAAGGAGGATAACAAAAAGAAAGGTGAGAAAGGTAGGCCCGCCTCTGGACCTGCCATAGGGAAAAGAAATTCTCTCCTTTTCATCCATCGAAGGGGCAGAAAGGAAGAAAGGTAATTAATACCACGTAAGAAGAAGATGTCCACAGTGGCTTTCGAAGAACACTGCAGGGGGGCCCCTATCTTAACTCCACGAATGAAGGAAAAAGAAAATGAATAAAGCGCTATGAGAAAAAAACGTCGCCATAGCGGATCGCGACTTGTCCACTCAACGAGATGAAGGAAAAAAAGAGAAAGACCAAAATCAATCAATGGGGGAGAGAGCCGCATATATCACCGGAATACTGAAGAACAAAGGAAAAAGACCTCGTTGCCGTCAAAAAAGGGAAGAGAAAATAAAAGAAAATTAAAAAGCAAATTGGGGGAAACGGCAGCACGATATACGCGTCACAGAAAAAAAACCAGAACGTTTCGCAGTCTCAAAGAAAAGAAGGGGGAGAGAGTCAACAAAAAAGTAAAGGGAAAAGGAAACCATGAGTGTGAACAAGGCGTGAAAGGAAAGAAAGGAGGCGCCTTCCTACCGTCCGAAAAAAAAGGAAGAAAAAAAGATTGGATGGACCAGGGGAAAACAAGAAGGGGGGAAACTCAATCAGGAATCCAGAGCATCCAAAGGGCCACAGCATCACACTTCTACTACCAAGGAGGGGAGGAAGAAGGGAAGGGGTAAGAAAAAGAAGGGTAGTTGAACAAAATGAGAAGAAAAAAAAGGGACTCGCACTCCCTCGTCTATATGTCAGAACGCTCAGCGAGGTCGAGCTTCCTCTCTGCACTTTTTCTGCTGAAAAAAAAGAGAGGGGGGGTGGCTCTGGAAAAAAAAAGGGGGGGGAAAGTGAAAAAAAGAACAGGGAGGGGAACAGCTGCCAGAGGCCTGGCCGAATCACACCGACACTCAGTAACATCTTGCAGAAGAAAACCAAAGGAGGCTCGAAGACATCGGAAAGAGAAGGGTGGGAAGTTAATTCCAAAACGACCAATCATTGAAGAACAGACGAGGTAACTTCCCATCAGAAAAAAGGGAAAAAGAAAAATGAGGAGAGGAGAAATAGGGAAGACACGATAAGGAAAAAGGGATAGTACATCCTCTTTTCGCCGAATAGGAGAGCCCGGAGAAAAAGAAAACTCCCATCTCCAGCGTTCTGGACGGAAAAAAAAAAAAAAGAACCAGGGGAAAAAGGAAATGAAGGGAAATGACGGGGAAAAAAAAAGATTTGCCCAGAAGGCGCTCTGCCTGGTGTAGCGGCGGTAGGAAGAGGTCAACACCACGATTACCATTCTCTCCCCATCGGGAAAAGGAGGTAAGGGGGGAAAAAAAAGGACGGTTGGAAAGTAACGAAAGGAGGATCAGCATCCTATCGCCCGCAACACGGAAGAGGAGCATGTTCTCTTGAGGATAGGAAAGGGAGAAGGCTCAAACGCCGTCATCGAAACCCTCGTCCTTGTTACTGCCGCGCGCGGGGGACTGGCAGCGAGCGGCCCCTTCAGGCATAGGAGGGGAAAAGAAAAAGAAGAGAGTCTTGCGGGAAAAAAGGTCAAAACATCGCCTTGAGTTCTCCTGAATAGAAGCCCTTTCCACGCACTCGTTCCGCCCGATTCCCCAAAAGGGAAAAAAAAAAAAAAAAGAAAGATAAGAAGGGGACAGAAAGAGGGAGCGAGATGAGAAAGTCCCCTCCAGCGCCGACACCAAAAGGGGCACAAACGTAGGCAGAGTTCGGGAATCCGCGGAAAGAGAAAAAAAAAGACAGGCCTAACGAAGCCCACAAAAAAAGAAGGGCAACCAGCCTTCAGAGCTTCATCTCTTCTTGCAGATCGCGGGGTCGAGAAATCCACTAGCCCCGTTCCTCACCTGGAGGGAAAAAAAAAAGGGCGGGAAAAGAGGAGGTCGCCGTCGAGGTAAAGACTGATGGTGCCCGAAAGACGGGGCTGGCCGTTCCGATCGTCAAGGGAAAAAAAAGGGGAAAAAGAAACTTAAGATCTTGGGTGAATCGGGAAAGATATTACGGCAAAAGGAACAGGCTAGCTAGATATCGGTGATCGGCGTTCCGAAGGGGACCAGGATCTCTAACTTTCCACCTTCTCGCGCCCAAGAAAAGGAAGAGGAAAGGAAAGAAAAAAAAGAGCGATCAGACCAACTAGTGAAAAAGGGGAAAAAAAAAAAAAAAGGAAACGTTTGGCCCCCATTTCCTTCATGTGTTCCGACAGCCACCGGAAGAACTCCGTCATCAGGATTTCTCTTATGAGGCGAAAGGAAAGAAAGAGAAAAGAGAAGAGAAAGAAAGGGGGGGACCGTAACCGGAGAAAGGAAGATCGCAGAAAAAAAAGAGAAGGGGCCGGGATTCCGGGGCTACGGTCACGGTATGCGGTGAATCGGGGGGAAAAGGTGCGCGCGTTCCGCCTCATAATAGACATCCTGGATGGAGGGGGAAGAAGGACATGGTGCTGTAGGGGAAGGGACCGACACGCTTGCGTTTTTTTCATTCTGGCTCGCAAGGAAAAGAAACGTCGTCCCGCTTTTTCCCTTTTCCAATGAAGACAAAAAAGGTAAGAAAACGAGAGGAGGAAGTAACTTGAAAATGGGATTGCGAAGGGAAAGGGGAGACCGATATCTCGAGCCCAGCGCCGTCCTTGGCGGGCACGATTAACCCCGCCGTACAGGAAAAATCGTGGCCGTCCTTTTTCCCAACCTACGCGGAAAGGGGGGGGGGAAACAAACATTCTAAAAAACCTACCCTCTGGGGTAGCAGGCTGGACCCTCGACGGCGACCGACAAAATGGCTGTTCTCCTCACCTCCAGGGGAGGAAAGAAGGGGGAAGGAGGAGGAAGTGGGAGTTGAGAATCGAGGGGGAAAGGAGGGGGGGGTTGCCGGAAGTCCTTTCTCCTACGGATTGGAAGGGCGTTATCCCGCCTACTACTGTGAAAGAAGGAGGGGAAAGAAAAAAAAGGGTGAACCACGAGCGGAGAGAAACAACTCGGGGGGAAAAAGAAATCGCGAAACAGCTAACGCCAGAATGGGAAATCTTTCAGTTATGAAAGGGAAAGGGAAAAAAGGGGGGGTAAAAACGAGGGCATGGAGAAAAAGGGGAGTGGAAGGTCCCACCATGTCTAGAGAAAAGGCATCGTATGGGGTGAAAAAGGGGGGAAAGAAAGATCCGAGCTATCGAGCTGGCCCTGCGAGAAAAGAAACCGCAGTGCGATGACCGCTAGTGCGAGCACAAGACTCGGTTCTCCTCTCTCGGGGAAAGGCAAGAGTAAGCACCCCCGAGGAGCGAAACACTGTCAAGGAGGAAAAAGAAGGTTGCGGTCCGATCGAGTGAGTGAGAGCGAAGAAGGCCCCGATTGCACTTCGGGGGAAAAAAAAAAAAGGGGGGGGTATCCGGTTGAAAGAGAAGGGGGGGATCATCCCGGGGGGGAGGAAAGGAAAGACCCGGATAAACGCCCAGGCCGGCGCAATCTTCGCCGTCAACTGCCTGAGGGGGGGAAGAAAAGGGGGAAGGGGAAAAATAGGAAAGGGGAGGCACAGGGGAAGGGGCGGTCGGCCAGACCCTGCGATGGAGAAGAGGTTTTCTCTGCGTTCTCTTCAATCTGAGGAAAAAAAAAAAAAAAAGGAAAAGGGATTGAAGTAGAGCGGCTAGAGAAAAAAAAAATGCAGGGGGAATCATTCCCCCTGTTGGTCATCGGGACACCTCTACTATTTTCTTTTCCCGGAGAGGAGGAGGGGAGGGGGAAATAAGTGTAAAAAAATAACGGGCGGGGAAAGGGGAGAGGAGAGAAGGATACTTTCTGGGTCGCAAGGATCGGTAAGAAAGCGTGTGTGTGTTGATCGGGGGTGGGAGGAAAGGAGGGACACAGGGTTAAAAAACGGCCGGAAGAAAACTTGTGCCGCGATGGAGGGCCTTTCCATACCCGCACCATAGAAAAAAAAGAAAGAAGGAAAAAAAGAAAAAGGGCCAATAAAGACGCTAGAAGGAAAAAGAGGACTGGAGGAAAGAATCTCCGCTGTAGTGCCGACGTCAAGGGACGCGCGAGCATTTCCTGAAACATCCCAGGAGAGAGGAGGAGGGGGGGCTCGAAGAGAATCGCAGAGACGGGGCGTTTGGCGAAAGGCGCGGAAATTCCTTATTGGAGAGGAAAGGGGAAAAAAGGGGGGAAAGGATTAGGGCCAAAAAAAGGAGGTGCTGCGGACTTCTTAAGCGCGCCTCCCACAAACGCCTTTTTTCCCACTAAGGTGCGAAGGAAAGGGGGGGAAAGAGGCTGCCGGGTTACTGATAAGGGGAAGCAAGGATGGGAGATTAAACTTTCTGGTTCGTCGCCGGGGAACTACGTCTTGCTCTACTTTCTATAGAAAAGCAGGAAAACACATGGGGGAGGCAAAAGGAGCGCCTCGGAAGAGGGGGGGGGCCGTTGTGGGACTGTGCAACGAGGTCGGGGGAAAAAAGGCCCGTTGTTCGGAAGGGAAGGGGAGAAGGACATTCGTCCTCCTTGATTATGGTGCTGTGGAAAGGGAGCTTGGGGGAGAAGGGAAAGTCGGGAGGAAAAAGGGGGGGGAAGGGTAAAGTTTGCCGGATCGAGCGAGGTCCTTTTCTCGGCTCACTGGGGAAAAAGAAAGAGAAAAAGAGAAAACTAGGGGGTATGCGAACGAGGGGGAGGGGAGGGGAAGAAGAGGTTAAAATCGACTTTTACCAAGAAAGGGAGGACTGAGAGGCGCTGGGAAAGAAAAAAGCGCGCTCAATGACCGAGGCAGCGGGCAAAAAGGGTCTCAGCTGGGCCTTATTGGGAGGAAAAGAGGAAAAGGGAGGAAAAACTTCGGTGCGAAGGAAAGTAAAGGGAGAAGAATTCCTGTGGATTGCTCATGGAGGTGGGCTTTCCGTAATTTTCAGAAGAAAGGGGGGGGGAAGAGTCAAAAGCGGGACTTTTTTTCCGGCCTTTCGTCGTTGCGAGAGAAAAAGAAAAAAGAGAGGAAGCAGAATCCAAGAAGAAGCGGCGAGGTCCCGCTTTCTCAGCCTGGCGTGAGAAAAAAACCACGATCATTTCATTATTGCCAGAAAAGAGGGGAAGAAGATTGAAAGGCTGCAAAAAATGGGAATTGTGAGGGAAGGGGAAACCAGCAACGGTTACCTCCCCATCCGGAAGACTGTCTGCGGCCTCATCTGGAAGCTGGAAAGAGGGAGGTGGAGAAAGAGGATGAAGGAAAAAAAGATGCCTTCCATTACCGTGGACCGTCGAGGCGTCATAACATCTTTCCACCGCGGGGAAGGGGAGGGCAAGAGAGGAAAAATAAACGAAGTTGCAAAAAAAAAAAAAAGGACAAGGACGTCTCTCGATCCGGCCAAAACGAAGTCCTCCATATCTGAATCTTCGACGGGTAAAAAAAAAAGGGAAAGGAAAAAAAACACATCCAACAAGGGGAGGAAAAAAAGAAGAGAAAAAACCGGGAAAGGACTAACAACGTTCCGGCCGCGAGGGGCCTTCCCACCCCTTCCGATGGAGGGGAAGGAAAAAAGAAGGATGGTCCATGTGAAATGGGAAAAAAAATAGAGCAAGAATTATCCCGTCAACCTCAGCGCGACCGCGACGAAAAAGGCAGTGTCCCTTTTCTATCTCAACCAAAAAAAAAAAAAAGAAAAAAGTAAAGCCAGAAAGAGGGTGAAAAAAAGCGGGGGCTCCTTCCGACGTCCTGCCATCAAGCCGGAAAAGAAAGGGGGCCGACCTCCGCGTGTACCCATTCCGTCCGTGTGGGAGGGGGGGGGCGAAAAAAGAAAAAAAAAAAAGCCAGGGCAAGGGAAACACAGAAAAAAGAGGGCGATAAGACTTTCCGATCCCAACCTGATGTAATAGCTGTACGCCACTGCTTCTCGCAAACGAATCAAAGAAAGAAGAAGCGGAAGGGGGACATAAAGGATCAAAAGGGAAGGAAGGGGAGGAGACGGCAGTGTTTCGCTGACCAATCACGCGATCGGAGGGGAAGGCCCTCCATCGCGCCCATTTCACCCGCGAGGGAAAAAAAAAAAGGAAGGCAAATACGGGAACAGAGAAAAAAAAAAAGAGCAAAAGACCTCATGAACATCTGAAAGACACCCAGCATAAATTCTCCGACCTCCGCATCAGGAAAGAGAAAGGAAAAAGGTGTGGAGGCACAAAAGGAGATTTAAAAAGAAGGAAAGAAAGAAGAGACCACCTGATTACCACCCTTTTTCTGCATCCAAGGACCCTACATCCACAGCCTATGACTACCATTAGCTCCGCAGGAAGGAAAGAGAAAAAAAGAAAGATGGAGAATGAAGAGAACGATAAGGAGGGAAAAGCCCTCGCCCTCTTCTGGCCGATCACGCCAAAAAACCCAGTTTTCCCCTAACCTTAAATCAAGGGGAGAAGGGGAAGGGGAAAAAAGAAGGATAGAGGAGAGGGAAAAAGGGGACGAGAGCGGGTCGTTCCTCTCCAGCGCGAGGCTCGGAGACCCATCTTCAACTTCTTAAAATATAGTGATAAGGGGGGGAGAAAACGGTGCATAATAAGAAAAAAATCGCGAAGGAAGAGGAAGCACATCGACTCTTGAAGCCGAGATTAAGGGGATTCTTTCTCTTCTTTCTGATGAGAAAAAGGAGGGGAGAGGGAGACCTAAGTGTGACGGCCGAAAAAGAAAAAAGGAGAAGAGAGAGGCAAAGTCAGGGCATCTGACTGGCCAGCGAGGAGGTCGCCACCATCCCCCTGGAAGGGGGGAAAAAGAAAAGGAAAAGGAAGCCAGGGGCCCTGACAAAAAAAAGGAAGGGGGACAGACGCGTCATCACTATGCCCACAGTTGACAAACCTGGCACGAATTAATTGTCATCCTATCGAAAGAAAAAAAAAAGAAGGAGAGAATAAAAGACCCTAGAGAAGAACCCGAAAAAAAAAGGGGAGGCAAAAAAAGGAGGGAAAAGATTCTGTAATCCTCTGAAACGGAGAACAGGATAACGCCATCCCATCATGTTGGGGTAAAAAGGGAGGGGAAGAGTAAGTAAAAGTCAGAGCTTCAAAAAAGAAAAGAACTCGGACGCACTCAGGGAAGACCATCCCCGGGCCGCACCTGGGGCGTGGAAAGGCGAGCGCGCTGCTGTCGCGCTTCGAGGGAAAAATGAGGGTGAAAGAAAGGGATAAGTTCGAAAGGTGACGGAAGGGAGGACCAAGCCGCCAAGTATCTTCCTATCCGGGGGATATTGAGATAGGAATCGTGCCCTCCCATTCCCTCGATGAAAGAGAAAGAGAGGAAAAGGAAAAGAGAAGACAACCTAAGGATAAAGTCGCCACCAGGAAAGGAAAAAAGGAAAAGACAAGTGGTACACTTCCCCTCGTGACTCGAGTCAGTCCAAAAAAAAGCAAGCGTGGGCCCCATTCCTTCATTGTGTAAGAAAAGAAAAAAAGAAGAGAAAAGAAAAAAAAAAGAAAGAAATGGGTTCAAACGAACGCGCAGAAAAGAAAGAGAACAACGTTGACCGTACGCAAACCTTAAGCCGTCCCCAGATCGATCTCTCGAAACAAAAGGGGCCGGCTTCCGGGTGCGTACTTTTCACGGGGGAGGGGGAAAAGGGGGGGAAGGGGAGGAAGGAGC
>Ga0179593_1431530_pt1 | contig 12027 bp, 12 predicted proteins | sample CZODoug2_1_08_16_FD_185931 | JGI IMG/M metagenome (GOLD analysis project Ga0179593, IMG submission 185931) | Vadose zone soil fungal communities from Angelo Coast Range Reserve, California, USA - CZODoug2_1_08_16fungal (PacBio error correction) | ecosystem: Environmental > Terrestrial > Soil >...
TCAACTAGAGACAGGAATCAAGGGTAAATGAGGGATCTCTCTCGTGGGGGGAATGGTAGAGAGAAAGGGCGGGAAAAATTGGGGCCATTGAAGCACAGCAGGACGGCTGCCGGTTGACAGAAAAAAAGGTCCAGGGGAACCCTGGAGTGGAGGGGAAAAAATAAGATGACGTAGAGGGGAAAGGAGCCAAACCCATCAAATTGGGGGATATATTATCTATGTACGCTCAAAAAAAAACTGGGGTAAATCACAGGAAATATTAAAATCGGGGAAAAGTACGCGACGTGAAGAGGCGAAATGTTGCAAAATCGGCTGGAGTCCTAGGACCTCGCCTTGCATACCTCCTCTGCACTCGTAGGGGAAAAAAGAAGGTACTAGACAAGCGCAGGAAAAGACGAAAGGGGGGGGGTTTGAAAGGAAGGCCCAACTTAGCCCTAACTTCTCTCCATCGCGTGATGGGGTAAAAAAACGTGGACAGCACCGGAAGGAAGAGGGGGAGAGGGGGGCAGGCGGGTGTACAGAAAAGCAGCTAAGGAAAAGTCTAGGGGGGGAGGTGGACCGGTAAAAGCATAACCTGCCTTCATCAGCAAGTGTAAATCTGTCGCTGAAAAAAGGGGCTGGAAAATAATAGAGTGGACCCTCTGCCACGATTCGAAGAGAAAAAAAGAGAGAGGCCATTTGCGGCGAAAGGTTCTCAGCCTGAAGAGGCCCTCGAATCAATTACCGCGGCCGCAATCAATAAGAAATGATCTCAAGAAAAATCTGGAAGGCAGAAAGAGAACGTGGGAAGGAGGGATCCGCAGGGAAGATTTGATTAAATCTACTCGTTGCGCTCGCAGGGAAAGGCCTACCTAGGCCTCACGAGGGGATCGATTGAAGCGAGAAGGAACATGAGAGAGGCGCGCGGAAACCGGTTTTCTCGACTCTCGCGCAGCCAATGCCGGTTGATCGGGGATTAAGGGATACGGGGAAGAGTTGCGTAAGAAAACTGCAAGAACTTGAAAGGAAACAGCACTATTCATCTCAAAAAGTATTATCTAATCGTTGGGGAAGGGCAGAAACAATTAATGAGAAAAGGTAGCCACGAGAATTATAAGGTAGGCAGTTCACCACAAAATCGGATGAATACCGCAGCACGGCATCGCTTAAACAGGCGCGAAAAAGTTTGGTTTGGTTGCACACCGGTGGAAAAAGGAGGACAGGACGTAGCCTGTATGCCGACCGGGCAACGACGGGTTGGGGGCCGTAGTTTGGCAAGTCCAATCATTTAAAAATTTCGAGTGAAAGAACCGCCACAAGAGAGACTTTCTAGGAAAAGCAAGAAAAGACCTCACGGCTAACTTAATGAGGTCCAGGGGAAAGGAAATAGAGGGACTGCAAGTGCGTATTCAAGGGGCAAGAACAACCGAGATAGACCTCTACTTCAGCGTTGGGGGAAAGACCGAGAGGACGCTTTGGGGCAAACCTTATATTGACGAAAAAATCCAAAAGGATCGGCACTCGGCGAAAAAAAAAATGGGGACACGATGACACAGGGGCGAGTGACTGGACGGTCTGCTTATCACTTAGGGGAAAGGGAAGATGGGGGAGAGACAATGGGGGGAGGGGAAAACCGGGCAGGGTCATCACGTTCACACCCAAGAAGGTAATTGCATGCAAACTCTAGTCGAGCTGATCATCGCTGAAAAGGAAAAATCGAAGAGGGATTCCAGACGGATGCGAAGAGAGACGACTATGTGATCGTCATATCTCAGAGAAGGAGGGGAAGTCAACCTTCTCGAACTCTCTTGGAGGGGGGGACCGATCGCAAGAGAGGACAAGCCGAGGAAATGCACGAGTCTTTACTTATGATCGTCCTAAGGAAGGGGAGCACATGAGACCCAAGCGCGTCCGAGCGGTAATGAGAAGGGAGGTCAAAGATTTGGATGGTAGGGTCCTCAGTTTCTATATCTAATAGAGTCTCACAACCACAACTTAGTATATAGATTATAAAAAGAGCGACTTAGGGAATCATGACCATCCTATGAAAGGAAATGAAGTACCCACTCCGAGGGGGAGACCTCTCCCTCCAGGGAAAGAGAATCAGTACAGCTATTTAAGAGTCAACAAACAAGCTTTGTCAGCGCAAGGCGTCGGCCACGGAACAGGGGACGCCCGCATGAAAAAAAGTTTAAGTCGCGGGCCGGTTTTCATCCTGCATCATGCTATCACCGGACGGGGCGAGCGAGAAAAGATAATGGAATTAATGAAGAGGTGTTTGCAAGTCCATTCAGAGGGTCGGAGAAGCTACGAGATTAGTTGGTTGGGGGGGCAGGGCGGGGTATGCCCGGTGAGAAATATAAGGCGTTTCTATAAAATCCGTGCAGTCCGGATGAGGAGAGAACGCCCACGCCGTCCATAGAACACGGGGACACATCGGCACCGTTGCGTGGAAGAAGTACCACTATAAGTGGGGGGGGAAATTGAAGAATAAGGGGAACAAAAAGCTCTCCAGCTATTCGAGGTTCTCAAAATCTAAAGCGTGCTTAAACGGGACTGGGGGATAAAGGAAATACTCACGGAAAGATTTTTGAGAGGAGGTGGGCTATGAGGGGGGGTTAAGGGGAGTTGGATTTTTCGTGGAGGGAAATATAATTCGACAACGCAAGGCATTCACGAAAAATGCCAAAAGTGAGGGGGGGAGAGCCGAAAAAAAAGACAGGTAATCAGCAATCAGCGTCCCAAACCGGAGGACGCAATCAGGGGGGACAGCCGGATACTTTTCTGGGTCGACTTGAAAAAAAAAAAAAAAACAATCGGATGGGTCTCGGGAAGGTTTCGCGGAGGGGGAAGGCGGTATCACAGCCGGGGAAAAGAAAAAGAAAAAGGGAAAGATCGCGAACCATCTCACTGTCAACGTAAGGAGACCAACTTTATCGATAGAAGGGGTGGAGGATAGGCAGAGGGAAAGGGGTTTAAGGAAGGAGAAGCATTAAACGGGGAGGGGGGAACTACTTCTCTGGCGATGCACCGCGTTAATAACCCCGATCACCAGCAATTGGCTGCTGCGCTATAAAGAGAAGCGAGCGCCACCGCCGCCGGCGCCGTCCTCGGAAAATGACCATAAGAGTGGGACAAACAGCGAAGTCCGGCGTCGCAGGGGAAGATTCGAAACTGAGAAGCCGCAAAAGTGACTTGAAACATCCTAGAGGATAGAAAAAAAAATTGGGGGAGGAAGGAGGCAAACTCGTCAGAGGAAACGTAGGGAGTCGAGCCGAAGATTTAAAGAGGGTGGAAGGAGGCTTCGGTCGTATGTAATTCGACCTAGAGTACGTTTAGCTTAATAAAAAATGGTCCCTCAAATGGTCTCGCGCGGCCGGGATGTAGAAAGCTGTTGGGTCATCTTTAAAAAACAGAGAGAGCCCGGCAGAACCGAGATCTGCGGAGCACGTTCTCGCCGAGGAGTCCAACTGTTTGCTTCACCGACAGGAGGTTTCGGAAAAAACAGGCCAAGCCATTGAGTCTGTGAAGATGGGACTGCAGGAAATGTGTATAGGGACAAGAATTTCCCCTCAATGTCCCCGACTAAAAGGGAGCGGTTCAGCCCACGAATGCTGATCTAAAAAATCAAGGGAGACCGTTGAGGGAAAATAAAAGACATAATCAAATCCCTGAGGACTTGAGCGCCAATCTTGACAGAAGGGAAGAAAGGAAACGAGGGCGGTGGAGAAAAAAAATCGGATATCCTTTATCAACGATTCGGTTAACATTCCAAGCATGAGGGGGCGCAATAGAAATTGAAGCGGACCACGAACCTGGAGGGGAAAAAAAAGACTCGCTCCCTCAGGATAAAACTGTTGGGGTGGTGAAAAGTGGAAAAAAGAGCCAGACCAACTTCTCGGGAGGGCGCGAAGGAAAACGGCGGGCGTTAAAAATAATAGAAAGGAAAGATGCAAAGAGGGGACATCACCGTTTCCTGCATGCGGCAATTCGAAAATGGTTCCCACGAGATCGCACTTCACCGCGTCGCTCTGGGAAGGGGAGAGGACCCAGGAGAGTAGGTGTTCATAAACATTACGAAGTTTCGAACGAGGTGGGAAGGGGGATGACGCGTGCGCCGACCCTTTTTAGAACAAGATACCGCTTTGCCAGCGGGGTGTTTGTCGGTATATTGAACGGAGGTATAAAGCGTCGAGTATACAAGCAGAGGGAGCAAAGGGAATACAGAGAAGATGGACCCCTAACAAAAGGGGGTAGGAAAGTCGTCATCGGGAAGTTTGGACAGCCGGATAATTATCGGGTTGAAGGGCGGGACAAAACGAGCGATCGAGAGGCAAGGACAAGGGAAGGAATAAACGAATGAGGAGGTCATGAAGCAAATCCGCGATCAGCGGAGATAGTGACATCCCGCTGCCAGGGAAGAGGGGGGAACATTGGATAGTCTCTAAAAACTAAAAAAAGAGATATACACTTTCCAAGAAGTAAGAGAAAGGGGAGAAACAAGAAAGCTTGTATTAGGACGCGGAGGTCTCCTACAAACCGGACTCGTAGCTTCCAACAGGGAGTTTCCCAGGAAAAGTCCAACGATGCGCTCGGGGGGGGGTATTCACTAAGATCTGCCTGACAAAATAAATCGGGGGAGAAAAAGGTGGGGGGAGAAAGATCTAGATAATGCTGACTAATTAATTTCAAAGACAAGACGGATTCGCTCTTGACTATCAAAGGAAGGGGGAAGAATAAAACAGCCGGAAAACGAGATGGGACATGTTCTAAAAAGAGGTCCGAGTGAAAATAGCGAGAAGGAAGCGTATTTTTGATTCGGAATAACCGAAAAAGGTACAAGGAGCGGAAAGTCGCGCGCGTATCGACTGAGGAAAAAAAGGGGGCAACTGAAGAAAGGGGGCAGTACCAGGGATGTAAGGGGGATTGCCAGACCTCTTCCTTTTGACCCTGGGATTTAACGCATGGTCAGGAACCACTAAAGGAAATGAGACGGGGAGAAGAAACCCACAGGTTGAGAGAGAGGCAGAGAGAGCGCGGGTTAGTTTGTCTAAATCAAATGAAAAAGCTATGGAGGGAATTGCGACCTACTTATCGTGTAAGTTGTCAACAAAGGCTGAAGGGGAATAGTATAGGCAATCAGAGAAGGGGAAAACCGGTGAGAGAGAGGGTCGAAGAGGAGAAAGAGAAAGGGGTAAGAACTAGTGTCAAAAAAGTTCGTTTGCCCAGAAACGGATAACTGGTTCCTTTCGCATCTCTAGTTGTCAGTGGACAGGAAAGATTCAGCCAACTGTGGAAGGTAAAAGGAGGGCAGAAAAAGTGAGAAAATAGCAAGGAAAGATATAATGGGACGTTAAGTTCTGGGCCTATTCCTTCAGGCCAAGTTGGCCTCATCTTGTCAGATGGAAGTTTTCCTGACGAATAATAAGGGATGCGGTGAAAAAGATGGACTCAATGGAAAAAAACGCTCGGAAGAGAAGGAGACGCCGATTTAATTGGGGCGTCTCACGTGTCTACCAAACTCAGGGAGAAATAGGTAAGAACAAGGAACGAAGCAAAAGAAGAATAGGGGTAGATCAAATGCTCAATCATACGCTCTCGGACTCGAGATGCAAGAATCGGAGCTGGACTACCGGAGAAAGGGGAAAGGGGGGGGGAAGCTCAGAAGAGGGGAGCGGCTTATCACACATGACGGCGAGGGGAAAAGACAGGACCTAGGGGTGAAGCGAGTGAAGCGCAGGGAGAAAGGGAAACACGCGGGGAGGGGGGAGAGGCGGACGGGGGAAGGAGGGGGGCGGGGGGAGAGATGCGAAAGCAAACAATTCGGTTGCTTAAAGGATCTAATATAGGTAAAAAAAGGGTTTCGTAAGGAGGGACCTGACAAGACTGAGTAACTCATAGGACCTAGGAAAAAAAAAGTAATTAAAAAGATGAAGAAGTTTGGGCTGCTCCAGTAACCCTGGGACAGAGGGTTAGGAGGGGGAAAAATCTGCAGGGGAAATTCAAGAGAGTGGAAAAAAGTAACACAGCTCACAGGCAACTAACCAGGACCGCCAATATAACTAGGGGGGGGTTGGGGGTTTTTTAAAAGGTGAGGGAGACCATTAAAGAACTTGGCAAAAGAGTGAGCCTCCGGGTTTTGAGAGGAAGGGGGGGGTGAAAAGAGATGGGGGGGGAGGATAGCGGAAAAGAGTGGTGATTACCCTCGCCAGCGTCATTAGAAGGGGAGAGGAAAAATCCAGAAAAGACAAGAACGGAATAATGGAGAGTGCAAAAAAAAAAGGAGAAAAAGGGGGAGGAAAATGAGAGGAAAGCCAAAGGAGGGGGAAGAGTAACCTCGCTTAGAAACTTTGAGCACAACTACTGGATAGGGTTTGAAAAAACTGATGCGTTTTCATAATAACATGGAGCACTCGCTAACGCGTGAAACAGAGTACCAATGGGGGCAGAGAGGAACGGAGGTCAGGGAGAGAAGCTAATGATCTAGACTTGGCAGAAAAATGAGTATATACCGGTCAATTACGTGAACGACTCAAGCAGGATAAATTTTTGCAGCAAACTAAAAAATAGCTCTAATCTGAGACGGCAAAGACACTCGGAAAAGGAAAAAGAAACAACGACGCTGAGAGCGGATCGCCTACAGTGGCGAAAAGTGATGTACGTCTCTAAACTGTCAAGCTCTATAGGAGGCACGGAGGTGACGGGCAGGAACGCGGCGCTCCGAAGGATTCGGACATCGGTAATTAGGAGGAGGCATTCAAAAGGAGAAAAAAAAGCGAGTACCTCAAGATTAGGAAAAAAGTGGAAGGGAAAGATTTGATGTCCATAGCCGAGATACTTATCTAAAACTCCACAACAACAACGGTATTAAAGAGAGGGAGGTCGAACGATTGACGGACCAGACCATAAAAGACCTGGTCTAATTCCCCAGATACGCTCGTCTTGGGGCTAAAAGGGGCCAAGAGGAGGAAATGACATCAGTAAGATATGTGAAGAATCGCGCGTATTTGTCCCCCTCGGAGAGGGACACAAGGAAAACAGGGCGGGAGAATTAACGCCGGTTTCATGACTAGGTCTATTCATTGGTGACACCTCGAGAGAGAGGAGAGCGAGGTGGTCTATTCACGAGGGAGTGGTCAACGGAGGAAAATGATAAGAGAGAAAGGTTGGTCTAGTGAGTTGGGGCACAGGTGAGGGGGAAAAGAGAAAAGGCCAAATGGGGGGTCAGGGAAGAAAAAAGAGAAGGCTAGAGGTAAGAAGCAGCCCGTCCGTGGATCTAGAAAGGAACTCGTGGGCCCGGCATGGAGGGGAAAGGATCATTATTGAAGAGGAAGGGGGGGGCAAAAAAGAGGACGAGAGGAGGGCCTCCAAGGTCAGAGGAAAAAGGGAGGGGGGTCGATCTCTCAGTTGGACTGTGCAAAAGAATACGCAACTCCTGAAGAGTTTGCAGAGTCGTTGTGGCAGATCTAGTTTTCTGAGTTTTTGGAATGAAAAAAAAGGAAAGGGGAGTAGCTGAAGGAGGGGGGGAGAAATTCAATCAATGATCATGTAGGCCGCTATTCACGAAATCTGGGGGGGGGAACACCCGTCGCGTTGCAAAACCAATTGAAGGAACTCGTGGGGGGATCGGCAACGTTAAAAAAAACAGGTATCGCGGCGGTCAGTAGCGAGGAAGGAAGATTAATCAACGATGAAGGCAACCGGAAAAACACTCCAACGAGAGGAAGGGGGAAAGACCAAGGTAAGGAGAAAGAAAGGAAAAATGTTAGCTCGCATAGCCTGTGAAGTGACCTGGGGAGAAAATTGGAAAAGCAGTAAAACGTATCAATGGTCGAACGTGAAAAAAACAGATCAACGGAAGTGGGATGGATGTCTGGACGCGAGAAGGGCGATGGGACACCTGAAGCAGAGCCTAAGGAGAAAGTGTGAAAGAACCGCTCTATATCAACTAGGACGGCGAGGGTAGAGAAGAGGGGTATGGGGCACTTCTAACCGACAAAATAGAGAGATAACAGGAAGAATACGGAGCAATCCAAGGTCATGGGAGAGATATCGATCAGAGGAAAGGCGGACTTGGAGAGCAAAGTTATTAATCTGAGGGAAAGGATCTTCGGTCAAGATTAAGGTAAAGGAATTTTCAGCGGAGGTAGGGAACCAATGGCAATCGCGGTCAGGTGAGGTATCTAAAAGAAGGAGGTGGGGGGGTGCCAACTTAAAACCGATTGTCTTGCGATGAAAACGGGAAAGAGCCTCCTAAGAGGAGAACTGGGGAGGAGACGGGTGCAGGCCAGGGTCGCATAACACTCGTTTGGAAGGGAAGATGGAGCAAGGGGGGCTCTTACCCAGCCCAATACGAGCCCCAAGCCAGAAGGTGGAAGTCACACGAAATCAGAGAAATGGGGCTACTCAGGCTCAGGGTTTTTCTAAAGAAACGGAAAACTCTTGATATACATGGATCGTGTAGGACGAAATTAGCCTATCATCTAGAAAAAAGAAAGAGGGGCGTGGAGAAAGAACGGACAATAGGGGAGAGGGAAGAGTATAAGATAGCGGGTGCAATACAGCTAAATCTGGCTAAAAGACTGCATTTTGAATAGCGGTTTTAAATGTGATAAAAAAAAACGAGAGCGTACATCGCTCCTGACAAAAGTTGGGGGGGGGGGCGAATAGAAGGATAAGCCTAGAGGACTCGAAGGGTCGTTCCATCTCAGATCAGTTACAACTGAAGTCATGGAATCGGAACACCGGTTTCAAGCACCAGCCAATGTGGGAAGGTCGAGAAGGGAAAATTTCAAAGAGCTCATCTTTAGAGGACTCCTCATTGATCCGGTTAATGAATATACCTAGAATACGCATGATCGCTATTTTAAAAGGGAATAAAGATTTCCGACGCAAAAGGTTATGTTAACATACGAAGTTCCTGATGGGGGTGTGAGGAGGTCGGTATAAATTTCGGGGGTTAAAATGTAATACGAGGGTCAGGAGAAAACTAAGCGCGCACCATATCGAGAGTGGTCACCCCTACCACCGTTAGAAATCGCATCGATAATTGTGAATGCAGATTACCGTGAGGCAAGACAAACGAAGACCAGGGGATCAGTGACTGAAAAGTAAATGAAAAAAGGGGGCGCATCGGCGACCTAAGCGAGACAGAACCAGGAGGAGCAGGCTTAACCTAATAGTTAAAGGGGGTCAATATAAAAACAACACGGGTGTAGTGAGAAGAAGAGAGATCCACTTTCCCGAGGAGCTACTGCAGCCTTTAATCCCTGAGACCGACGGAATGATTAGCGGGATGGTCCGCAGAAGTGACTAGGGAGAGCCCCATGGGAGAATGGACCTCGCCTCAGAGAGAGTTTGTTCTAATGAGGAAAAGAATCAAGGGGCGGAAAATTGGTCCTGGTCCTGGTTAGAAAAAGGGGGTGGGGGGAGAATATCTCGAAAATTTCGGTCTAAACGCTTATGGGGGGTCGAAGACAAGCAATAGCGCGAGTACCCCTCGAAGAAAACGACTAACCTCAACGCAGGGAGGGAAATGTCCATTTTGCTAAAGCGGGTAAACGTGCCCAAAAGGGCCGATGAGCGGAAGGGGTCAGTTGAGGAATGAGGCGTGGGACCCTGGCCACAACATAAAAAGTAAGTTGTAATTGGGGGGTAGACTTGGAGGGGGGAAAATGGAGCAGGAAGCAGGCAGGACAAGGGGCTGCGTTTGGCAAAGAAAGAGGACGGGTCAAGGATAGGGGTGGAACGACCGGTTACAGTCATTCACGACTAAATGAGACGGGATAGTAAATCAAAAAAAGAAAAATTGGAGGAGGAAAAGACGAGGTCCGCTAGATATAATTTTCTTGAACCCACATCTATGAAAGAGTGGGAAGATTGAGAAAGAAGGGGGACAGTGAAAAAGGCCACACATCGTCAGAGGCAGAATGCGGTGTGGTCATCATCAATCTTGATCGAGACGGGCAGCGGAGAAAAGGTAGAAAAGACTCAGGGGGGGATATAACAGTAAGTTAGTTAGCCCCCGGAGAAAATGATTATGGCGAAAAGATATTTATGCACCGGCCTGGGCTGGGGGGGCGTTAAAGAAGGTGGGGGGGGCAGGAGGTTGGGGAAAAGGTCGACAGATAACGTAAAAAAAAGGAGTATAATGCGGCCGGGGTAGAAGAAACTTACCGAGGACGCGAGTGTGGGGTCAAGAATAGGCGTGGGTGGGGAAAGTTTTCCTCTCATGAATAGGTTATGAAGTGGAGTAGCCCCAGCCGCGACAGACATCCCGCTCGACAGGGGCGTAGGTTTCTCTCACCGAAATGAAAGAAAAGAGTCTAAAACCACCGAAGCAGTCAGGCATGAAAAGGGGGGAGAAATAGCATGCACCAATCTGATCATATGCCGAGAGGACAACGTGTATTGACAGAGACCGGAGGGAGGTTAAAGTTACCCGGTCATTCTCTTGCCGCATAAGCTGCTCACAGAAAGGAGCTAGACAAATTTTGTCTTGATCTCCGCGAGTTAAAAAAGAGACGGAGGCCGGGAGGAGGAGGGAGGGGACAGGCAAAGCTGTCCACAATGAATGGGTGACTGAAAGGGGAGTAGGGGGGGAATAGAGGAGAAAAAGGGATTCAATCGTTACCAAGAATTAAAGGAGGCAGACGAAGCAACGTCATCTATCTTTGGAAAGGTAAGTAAGCGGGCCCGTGAAGCGATGGGGTGTCCATGGTACTGTCGGTTGAACCGGAAAAGAGGGGAATAAACAGCTTCCAAGCAGAGGCGAACAAACGAAAAGATACAGATTGTTTGTTTGTTGGGGGAAAAAAAAAGGTGAAGAGTCGTTACGAGCGGAGTGTCAATGGAGCAGAAAGGGTGGAAGAGAAGGTGGGTAGGAGGGGTGGAGGAATGCGGCAAAAAACACAATGTGGAAGAAGGGCCGTGATTGGGGGGGGGCCGTCCAGCGCAAGCCTTTATAGACTCCCAAAGAAGCAAACACACAAACGTAGAGATGGCCAGCATTGCCAGGGATGAAATAAGGGAAAAGGGGGGTAGGGAACGAAAGAGCTCGCATTGCGGAGGATTTGAGACAACACGAGCGCTGTTTTGCCCAAACTGAATGACTTGGCTAAGAACAAAAGGAGATGGTAAGACGTAAGTGGCCCACGAGGGAAAAGGGTGGGAGAGAGCTGACAGGAGGAGGGGAGGGGAGGTCAAGACTGATTCGCAGGAATTTTTATCGACAAATGATATCGAAGCGGGGGGAAAAGGGAACTCACCCCGAAGGGAAAGGAAAGGGGGTACATCCAAAACGAGCTGTCACAAAATAAGACGGAAGGAATACAGATCGAATGACCACCTACTCCGGCCTAGCGAGTTGGAATGATAGCATTGGAATACCTGCGGGACGAAAGAGCAACTAGGAGACGGAGCGGCGGAGGGGAAAAAAGGGGGCCGGAGGTGGGGCGACAGCAGTGAGGAGAAGGAGGTACTTGGAGAAAGAGGCGGACAGGAGAAAAATCTCTCAGGAAAAGGAGGGTGGGGAGTCACAAGAGGTGTAGGGAAACTCAGGACTGATCGGGACTATCTTCTATCCCTTAGGCTGGGGAGAAAAGGAGGAGAAATATATCAGACAGGAGGAAACTGAAAAGCCAATCTAATACCGCTAGACGCGCGTGGGCCAAGGAAAGGGTAACACCGCTAATAAGAAAATGTAGAAATAAGAGAGGCTTGTTCTGAACTCCTGATATAGTCCAAGGAACCAAGAGAGGACGAAATGTGAACGACAGTGACATTAAGAGATCACCGAGAACGTCGATCGCGGGAAGACTGAGGGGGGGAGATTCCAAGGTCTTTGAAGTCATGTCAAATGGATGATCACACGAAATAGATGTGGGGGGGGGGGCTGAATAAAAGTAGGGGAGGGGGAAATTTCAAAACTTGAAGACGGGTTAGAAAGACAATCTCAAGGCATAGAGTAATATGGACAGCACTACCTCGCAACCTGTACAATTTAAAGACGAAGGAAGTGGGACAAAGATAACGTGTGTTGGGTACACA
>Ga0179593_1518490_pt1 | contig 12027 bp, 15 predicted proteins | sample CZODoug2_1_08_16_FD_185931 | JGI IMG/M metagenome (GOLD analysis project Ga0179593, IMG submission 185931) | Vadose zone soil fungal communities from Angelo Coast Range Reserve, California, USA - CZODoug2_1_08_16fungal (PacBio error correction) | ecosystem: Environmental > Terrestrial > Soil >...
CTTAGGAAGGCAAAGTGGAACATGACCAGGGGGGATTTAGAGGAAGCATTAGAATCTGCCCGGGACAGGATCATCCTCCGCTTACTGACTGGCTGGTGTCAAACGCTCACAGACAAGAATAGAAGGGGGCAAAGGAACAAAAAGCGGAGGAAGAATGGGGGAAGCATAAACTACCCGAAAGGTTCTATCTCCCAACACAGGAAGAATAATAGAACAAGCTCATCGATGAGAATAAACTAGAAAAAACTGGTCAGGGGCGGCGAAGGGAAGGTCTATAGAAAGAAAGAGCAAGGCAGTAGCACAAGAACATTTCCGGCAATAGAGTTAGCCTTCACTGTTCGGGGGGACCCAAAAAAAAGCATAAAAAAGAGCCAAGCCGGGGGTTGGCACGGACTGAGGATTGGGTCGGCGAAGTTTAGCTTTCCTACTGGAGAAAAAAAAAAAGGTAGCTTGGGGTAGAAGGCAGGGGACAGGCAAAATAAGGGAAGGCAGGTTTGGGGAGGGGGGGACTGAAAGACTCAGATAATCTAGTCGGCCACTAACAACTAATGGAGGAGGAAATACTGAAAAAGGGAAAAATCCAGAGGTAATCTGGGGGGGGGGTGGAGGGACTAAGACTCAGATGGCGTGAATAATATAACAATACTTAGGGGAGAAAACCAAGATCATCGCACTCAAAGCTGACCTCTGTGCAAGTGAAAGTGGAACTAAACGTTTGGGCTTATTGACAACGGTATAGGTGGGAATAGAGGAGGCTGCCCTGAATCTTTCCCGTTACGAACAATTGTCTTAGGGAATTGGGAAAGAATTCTAGGTCGCCTTCAAGAGTCGACGCTACGAAGGAAAGATGTTTCGACATGAAACTTTCACTCAGACCAGGAGGGAAGTGTCTTATACTCTTCAGGTTAAATTCGCCAAAAGGATAAACGACACAATTGTTAACTATCAGGGGAGGGGGTAAAATGGGAACTTCGGCCGGTCGGTACGATTGGAAAGGGCTTCCAAATTGATTCCGAGAAAGGGGGAAGGAAAAAGAGGAGAGAAGGGGCTAGGGGGGAAAATGAACGAAAAGAAAAAAAAGAAGAAAAAGGGAAGGAAAGGGCATTTACTTATCTGTCAGTGTGGCGCCAAATCTTTCGTCAATAGCAGGGGGGATCAGGTCACAGGAAGCGCGAGAGGATGACGGAAGGATCCCATCAATTCCGCGGGCGAAGGGTCCTCATCAAGCAAGAAAAAATCTTATTGGGAAAACGTCAGACAGTCGGAAGAAAATGCAGGAGGGAGGGGTACTTCGACAAAAAGATCTAGAATCGTGTGCTTTCGACACGGGCTATAGGACGGGAGAAAAGGGGCTCTTCACACGAACCCATGAAGTAAGTAAAGAAGGGGGGAATTTCTTGCGAAAAATATTAACCATACAGGCCCCAAAAAAGGTTAGCGGGGACGACGCGCGGAAAAGAACGGCAGCTTTTGCCTCAATTGAGAAGAGGGACAAAGTCGCTGAAAAGCTGGCTTTCAGGGACCAATGACAGAGAGGTCGTCGGTCCGAGAGATGCCAAAACATAATGGCAGGGGCGACGCGCAAAAAATGAAGGCAGAAAACAAAGCGGGCTGAATAGCCCGTTTCAGAGGAGTAGCGAAGGGGGTGGGCACACTGACGGAGCCTATCGGTCGATCGCCGCGAGGGAAGCGTCGGGGCGGGAGGAGCGGGAATGTGTCAAGGGGACCAACGGTAAATGTGACGGTCTTCTCTATCTTACTGAAGGGCGACGTGGGAAAATCAGGCCTATAGGAATATCAAACGTGTGCTGCAAGGTCCGGGAAATTGTCCGAAAAGAGGAGGGAATTTCTGAAAGGGTCGGAAATGCGGAGAGTAGAATGACAGTCTGAGAGAAAACCCCTCAAAGAAATGCATCAAAATCCGGCGTGTAAAAGCAGGAAGGGAAACTCCCTGATAAGGGTCCTTCCATTGTGAGGAACAAAAGTCTTATTCTACAAAAAAAAAAAGTATGGAGTAGAGGAGATACTGTGAGCGAAAAAGGGAAGGGATATTCAAGGGAGTTGAAGACTGAAGGGGACTCGGATGAAGATGTCCGGCAAAAGCCAGGAGGGGGGTCTGCTAAAAAGGGGGTAATTCACGGAATGTCCTCCATTGGACCAGAATCCAACCCCCCCACGAACATCCGCGGGAGGGGAGCCAATCATAAGGACAGTGACCTTGCCGGGGTACCTGGGGTCTGCGCACTATATGCAAGGATTGACAAGGCAGAGACTATCAGAAAGGAAATATTGACAAGGGAAATGGAAGATGTGTCAGAAAGAGATTTGGAAAACCGCCGACGCCCGACTATTTAGCGGAGGTAAACGCAGAAGCCTCCAGCAATTGATCCAGCACATGAGGTCCAACATCCTTACGGGGGTGGCCGCCAGCATATTGGATCGCAAGGAAAAAAGAAAAGAGAAGTGGTTGAGACTCGAAGATGGAAAGAAACAATTCAGAAAGACGAGGAAGTTTCAAAGAACAAGAAATTGGGGGAGGTTTCGCGCCGGGGGTCGTGCCGAAAATATAATGCGGTTACGGAGAACTCTCCTCAACTCAAGAGGTGGTGGTTGGGGGCGGGTGGAGAGGGGGGGAAAAGCTCGTACCGACAGCAATGCAAGGCCGACAGGAAAAGGAATGGGTTGAAGTCGACGATTCCCTAAAAGAGAGGGCCCTGGGCTCCATCAACGTGCGTGTCACTCCCAGGGGGGCGGGATCTGGAACGACGGCCACGGTCGCGGCATTGGGGCGAGGGGATTCCTAACGAAGTCTGTCTTGGGCCCATAGCCGAAGAGGACGATGAGTGGGGGGCTTAAGGAAGGCCGAAGTGGCGCGCGAGGGAGGACTACGAGCCCGTAGGAAGGAAGTCTCTTGAGGCCCACAGAACTTTCACCTTGATAATACAGGGCCTCCGACCCTGGGAATTGGGTTCAATGATAGTTCCACAAAGGCGCATGGGGGGGGAGATTGTGGGGGGGGTCAGGGGGGGTGGGGGGGGTGGCCCGGGGGTTGGGTGGTGGGGGGGGGGGGGTTTTGTTGTTTGGGGGGGGGGCCACGGGGACCGCTATAAACTATGTCAATTTCTCGAATGTACAGCAGGTATAAGCGACCACCCAGATCACATAGGAAAAAAGTGCAGATGTTAAAATGGGGAGAGGTGAGGGTCACTGCAATGAATCGAATGCCATGGAGGGAAAAAAATCCTCAAAGTATCCTGGGGGGAGGAATTGTAATGCAGGAAAGTTTTGAGAGACGCAAGCTAATTACCCGATGTCTTTATGCAGAAGGACAAGGGAATGTGAACAGGGGAAGGGCCTTTCCAGGAGACGAATCAAAATTCGAAGGGGAACTTTTCAGTCTGAAAACATAGCCTGCCCTTGGAAGAAGGGGAGGGCTTACGTGCCACGCAGTGCTCGAGGAGAGTCGGAGAAGGGGGAAGCGAGGTAAAAGTCAGTCATGGTGAAGAGAGGGTCAAAGCTTGGGCGCAAAAAAGAGAAAAAACCTGCAAAATGCCTGCGATCTTCTAGGTCCGCCAGGGAAGCGGGGGGGGCGTGTCAGAAGAAAGGAGGGAAGTTGATATATAGAAACGTTCACGAGAGGATCCAAAAGGACCCAGAAGTCCAAGGGGAGGAAAAAAACATTTGTCCGCCCTTTAAGCCTGGACACAGGACCTCTTGCCTACGACGCTTCACCAGCTTAAAAAGTTCCAAAAGGTATAGGGGGGGGAAGGTGCTCGGAGCGGGCTTCAACTGACATTGAAGGTGTACCAGCGAGAATTCCTGAAAAATCCATCATTAAGTGGGTCTGGTGATCCGCATTGGTGCCGAGAGAGGACTCCGTCAAGGGATAGCCGCACGAGGAAAGATATAGGGGAGGAAGAGGACTATCTTAGGGGAGTGTAGTATTTGGCAAGTTTTTGAGTAAAGTGGGAGTAGTAGGAGAGGGGAGGAGTGAGGTGGGTGACGAGAAGGCGATGAGGGGCTGCGTTGGCTAGAAATTCTGAAAAAAGTGGTGTACAGGGGCTAAGGCTGGGGTGGCGAGGGGGGTGAGATTAGCAAGAGGGAAAAGAGGGGGACGGGGGATAGGAGGGGGTGGGGTGGACGAGATCTTTGGGAAGAGGGACGCTCCACTCACATTGTAGGGAAGGCAGCGAGTTGTCGCCGGTGGTGTGGGCTTCCCCTGCAGTAGTCTCGGAGGAAGAAGAGAGGGTCTAAAGTCCGTAAAAAAGCAGAGGGGGGGGAAATCAAAGGACCGGGCAGCAGTTGGAAAGCTCAGGACGGAAATCCGAGTATGAAAGGGGGCAGGCCGAGACTATATTTCGGTCTGTAACTCAATAATCCACGCTTTGGATGAGAGAGGATAGGGGCGGGGTACGGTCGGGGCTGGATGCAAGAGGGGGGACTGTCAGAGCAAAAGGGCTGCTCTGTCTCGATTAGAGAGGATCGAGGGGCTGGTGTGATGAAGGAAAAGAATTGAACGAGAAGGAAGGGTAGCATAACGATGAAGGGAAGGCTATACGAATCGGAGGGGAAAGTACAAAACAAAAATCAGTTGTAAAGGGGGGAAACCTAATGTGCGAACCGTCGCTAGGTGGCACACTGTCTCCTCGGGAAAGCCAGGATGAGAAAAGACGAAAAAAAAAAAAGCCCAACGTGAAACACCAAAATCATGATCGGCATCTTAGCAACAAAAACGGATTAAAAAGGAAAAAAGAGACTAATGGCAAGGGGTTGTTTCGGGAAGGAGTTCTTCGCGGTCTTGTCGTCCCATCATGGCCTGCCGATCTCCTGGGTTCCGATAAGGGAAACGGGAGGGGAAAAAAGAGGGAACGGTGTTCGAATGAGGGACAGATCGGGTCACCACTCAACTAGGGAACATACAATCAAATAAAACCTTCCAGAAGACAGTCCAGGGGGAGAATCTGCATGGAGGGGAGAGAAAGAAACGATACAAGGGGTCTCGCATCTCAATCGAGCAGAGCTGGGAAGAGGGAGGAAGGCCACCGGCGGAAGAAAGGGAGGAAAGATCATCGCAGCGACCAAACCAATCTACTATCATAAAAAGCGTTTCGATGGCGGACACAAAGGGGCAATCCATTACTTCGTCTAGGCCCTAACGAGGAAAGACTCCGGGGCTTGGAGGTCGACTGGAAGGAAGAGCGGAAACTTTCCGAGAGTCCTGTAAAATACAGACGAATCAGGGAGGGGGAGTTTTGACAAAAAACTGCTCGGGAACCATCATCCGTATGCAACATAAGGGAAAAATCGGAAACTGCTTATGGAAACTGAATGGGGGAGGAGGGAAAAGGCAGAAACTGAAAGAAAGGGAGACCCACGAGGAGGTACTACTTACAAAAATAAGAGAAGAAAGTCCAGTCCTGTCTCTCCGTCGCCGAATTAGTACTATCTAAGATCAACAAACCAGTTGGGGCCTGGGGGGCTGGTCTAACTCCGATTGGGGGGAAACAAGAAAGGGTTCATTAAAAAAAAAGGAAGAATCATCTCCCAAGGACAAGAAGGGACAATAAGATGGAGGATTTCAGGAGAAGAGAGAGGGGGACTAAAGCGAAAAAACGGGTCGTCGATGTCGAAAGAGTCGTCGATCAGGAGGATGGCTCTGGAGGGGAAAGAAGGGGGGGCCCGTCCTATCTCAGCAATATCAAGGTCTGCCGGGAGAAGACCACACTACAGGCGGAAGGCGCTGAGGGACAACTCATTGTAGCATCTAAGACCCCTCGATTACTCTTCACAGGAGGGCGTACGACGGGGGAAAAGGGGGGGGACGGCTAAGGGGCCCTCAGCGCCGCCAGCCGTGGAGCTTGCACAAAGGGATCCCCCTCCTTTGTTGCATCTGACAAGACGTTAATCTGGGGAAGATTTCGGGCGCATCGGGAGCAAGTTAGACTATCAGTAAGAAGGGGGAAGGAAAACGTTGAGCGGTCGCCTTCCTGGGGTCAAGAGAAAGCCGTAAGGGAAAAGGGAAGGCGCAAAAGAAATTCCCGCTAGGCAACGAACAGGATGAATGGTCTTACTACATAGAAGTGGCCAGGAGAGTCATCCTGAAAGAAGAAAGAAACAGAGTGGCTATAACTGTTATAAATGTGAAAGGAGGTCGGCGGCGCTACCTGATTGGTTCGATCACGGTCAGGAAAGACGCGGCCTAAAGGGGCGCGAGAGTTTTTGAAAGGAAAAATAAAACTCCAAGACCAAGTTATGACGTCCAGGTACGTAAAGGAAGCAGTGCCAAGGCTTGGTGAAGAGAGGAGGGGGTACGCAACTGGGCTAGTTCAGAAGCCGACGCTAGCAGGCTGCTAGGGGCAGGGGAAGATCCCTGCGATCCGAAGAGGCCCGGGGCGAAAGTGGATAGGGATCCTTACCTAAAAGAAGCGAAAATCGGCATAATAAGTGAACTGAGTCGGGGCCTTCTACAATAGAACAGGCTGCAGCTCGGCACTCCGTGGGCTTTGACAACTGTTAAGCTAGTACAAAAACGGGTCCTCTCTACTTCCATAATTACCTCGGGCGGCGGAAAGAGAAGGTATCGACATAGAGGTGGAATACACCGGGAAAAAAAACTGTTTACCGCGGGATACGCTGGGGGAACTGCATCTGGTCAAGCAGTGTAACAAGGGAGGGAAGAAGCTCCCAGGTCGCAGAAATAACGAAGGAGGGAGTCACTCAAATCTAACTCTGTGTAAGATCGGAAAAGGCAAATCATGCACGGTTCCTGAAGCCGATAGGGGGGAGAAAAAAAAGACGTGTGCTGGGAATAAAAGTCAGGGGAGGATTCGGGGGATGTAACGGTAGGGGCATCTAAAGCGTCTATGCTCTCCAAAGAGTCTAGGCGAGGCGCGCGAGGGAGTGAAAAAAAGCTTCAAATTTATTGATAATGACAGCTTCCGGTTTGACTTGGGGAAGAATTCAGGGGAAGAAGGAAAAAAACAGTCAAGGGGGAAGGGGACTTGACCTTAAAAATGGTAACAAGCGGCATGAATTATCTAGGCTGCAGCGGCGGCAGCTTCGAAGGAAAAGGATGAAGAGGATGCCTAAGCAGTTCTGTTAGAACTCAGGACAGAATACAGATGTCAACTTCAGAGAACGCCAGCAAATACTGGTGCCTTTGGTAACGGGAAGCAATTGAATCTCTCTCAAAACAATCCCAAAGGCTTAAATATATGAGATAGACAGAACCCATGTGCAGGGACATTGCCGGGCGGGGAAAGATTACTTCGGGACATCGTCTGTCTGAGGATGTCAGGCTGAAAGCACCTTTGGATGTAGCCTGAAGCAGAGGTTCAAGGCAGAACGGCTAAAATGGCAGGAAAACGATATCAGCACCGAACTCATCTTGCGGCCAAGCAGTCAGCAAAGGGAAGGGGATTTACCAAAGGGGGGTGACCGAGGATGGAGAGTCAAACAACGCCCAGGAGAAGAAAGACGGAATCTAGAAAAATAAGATGGGACACAATGGCATTGCAAAAGCGGTTCCAGAACGCGAGCCAGAAACCCCCACGTTACTAGATCGCCGCTTCAATAGGACCATCCACGGTGCATGCCAAACAGGAGCTCTCGAAAAACACCGGGAAAGGAAACAGCATCACGGCCGGGGTTTCCAAAGAGTTTGCGCATCGGGAAACCCTGGCCTGATGGTTGAGATTCGAGCAAGAATAGTCAATACAGAATAGGGGGAAAAATGGCAATCAGAATGCGGTCGGTTTCGATTGCCGATACTTGGATGAGAAAAAAAAATCAGACAAGCTCGCCCGAGAGAAACATTGGTGTGGTGTGCTGGAACACTCGTGAAAGACAGAGCAGCCTCCCTGTGGGGAAGGGACGTTTCAGGGGGAAGGAAAAGAAAAATACTTCTTAACTAGAGTTCAAACTGGGAGGGGGACCCTGCTTCCTCTGGGAAGGGGCATCTGGAGACTTTGGGGGAGAAGGAAACTATCCGATTGTCGTATGCCGATGTAGCCGTACAAGCAGGTTAGTGAGTGGAAGGAAAAGGAGACGCCTCTTACTAATAAAATCGTAGGACGGAGGCCGAAGAAGGACTGTGGCGCGGCAGCTTCCCTGAACTAGAAAAGCTAATACGATGGACGAAAAACAAATTCCTTCAGTCACGCATCCAGGGCATCCGAGGGCTTGGTGAGGGTGGAGAAGGGAAACAAAAGAGCAGACGGAAAGATCAGGAGAGAGCAAATGATCTCAGAAGGTAAAACAATTTCTAACCAGTACGAACAGAAAGGGAAAAAGAAAGGACAAGGTAGGAGTAAAATAGGGTTATTCTGTACGGGGAGACGAAAAGGGGTAATCCCGACACAATTCATAAAACTGGTGAAGGGCGTTCACATGCGAGGAAGAGGGGAGGGAGCAGTACTAACCCGGAAGGCGAAAATCCGCATAGTGGCGCAAGTCATTCAAAAGGGCAAAAAGGGGAAGGCTCGATCTATTCCTACAAGAAAGCTTGTCAGACCAAAACCATTTTAAGACAGTCAAAAAAATCGTGGTTATGAGGGCAGAAGATACGAACCCTTGGCCGCCTCCACAGCTATGTGCAAGGAAACTCACCGCTGACTTACAGTGAGGAAATGCATGAACCTCGCTGGCGAAGCTGACCTGACAGTAGTGTGTGGCGGAGTCGTCTAAGGAGAGAAAATATAGATGCGCACTTCCAAAAAAAACACAGAAAATGAAGAAGGGATCGCCGAGGGAAAAGATGTCGACTCCCATTGACCTTTTGCCAGCCCTGCGCCCGGGGGCCCAATAATCCGCTGTCTTGTCACCTCTTGGGGGGGGAGATTTCATTAAGAGGAGAAGGTCATCGTTTTAGTCCACTTGCCGTTAACCATACGGGATATGTGGACCACCTTCCGGTCTGGGGGTATCGTATTTACGCTACGGGGAGAGCAATCTAGGGCGACAGGAAATCTAAGGAATCTTCTCAAAGAGCTATCTTTAGTCGTACTGGGAGGTCATGTGGTTTTCGCAATCAGGAGAGTATTCGGAGGCTTCTAACCTCGTCACAGCAAGAGGGGTTAAAGTTTAGTGGCCTCCCAGACGATAGGGGAACAAGGACCTGTCGACACCATCCAGAAAGGAAGGGCGGCGCGATGCCATATCGAAACCTGCAGCTGAGGGACAGCAGGATAGAGGAAAACAAGTGACACCGGAATCAAATCTAATAGGGCATCGGGAGATCCATCGCAATCTTTTTGGAGTAGTAGTAGTGGAAGGGTAATTCCTTATAGAAAGTGAGGGGGGAGACGATTTCCGTCGGCATGTCAAGGCTGGTCCAACGCTGCTCGATGCCGAAGAAGCATATATGAGCGGACAACCGCTGAACCGTATCGCCAGGGGGAGTCAGTCCTGCGGCGAGAGGACCTCGAAGGTCAAAAAGGGGGGAACAAACTTTTTGGAACGAGCCCGGCGAATCGGGAAAAAAGGGAGCGGCCCAGAGACCCGAAAGGGAGCCAGGGAATATGGGCGTCGATAAAACGCTCTGGGTTACCAACTTGGACGACCACGGCACATATCGAGATGGCATCATCCAAAAAAACAAAAAAGGGAGTTAAGGAGAGGGAGAAAACAAAACCTGCTTCAGGTTGGGGAGACACGTGTGAGGGGGCCCGTAAAAAAAGGACAAGGTTCTCAGTAAAAATCTGGGCCGCCATCTTCGCAGAGAGAGGGAGTGGCAAGTCACAACGGCGAGACTTGAGACTGATTCGGGGAAGAACGTTCCCAAAAAGGGAAGTGGGGGAGGAGACAGCCAGATACTAGATAAAAACCCTCCATTGGACTATAAAGTCCGCACGGATCTTCAAAAAAAACACTCCCATCCCGAAATCTCGCAGGGGCATCGTGGACAGGGGCAATGCCGGGGGACGCGAAATCAGCATACGCAAAAAATACTAATATCTGCTGCTCAAACAATTTGAAAAGCTGAAAGCACGATGAAATTGCTTCGGAGAGGAAAGCAAAAAACGATTTCCAGTGCTCCTTGGTGATTTCGAAGATGCAACTACGCTGTCCGAAGAGCCTAGAGAAAGGGGGGAAAAAATCGAGCCGACCGCTTGCTGGTGTCTGAACTGAATCGGCAGATCCGTAGAGAAGGGGAACAAATAAGGAAAAAAGATGCTGAAGGAATGGGAGGGGAAAAAAAAAGAAAAACCTATACTGAAAAATCGCCCAACCACGGATCATCCCCGAGAGAAGAGGGAAGATACTAAAAACGCGATAGCCTGTCGTCATCTGAGCCGTCCGGGCCAAAGACGGCGCATCCATCACCAGACCAGTGAGGGGAGGGTCCTCGTATCATAGGATTGTGACAGACGTGGTTCCGGTTACAGGGAACGAGCTCATGACCAGTATAAACGCCGGGGGGGGGGAAAATAATTATTCGTAGTCAAAAAGAAGCTGGAAAAGGCGACGGCTCAACTGTTCTTCGCCCTTTCAGACCTCTTCAGCGTGACAAGGTGAATGAAGGACTGAGAGCCTGTTTGGATTCTCCATCTATCGATGAAAGGGGAGGGACTCAACTAAAAAACCAACTAAAGGTCAGAGTTCACGCAGGAAAAAGGGTGAATGCGATTCCGCACTCGAAGAGTTCGGACGACCTATAGATAATCGGGCACGGACCGGGGCACTCAGGGAAAGAGGAGATCCCGAAAGGGTCTTTGCCCGAGCATTCACTCAGGGGTGGTTGATGACAATCTGGGAATCGTGGAAACTGAAAGCCTTCAATAAATGGGGATTGAAAAAATATTTGAAAAGGGAGGCTTCTCAAAATAAGGGCGTCGACGAAAAGTCGGGCTGCGCACATTGCGAGGAGGAACACAATTACCAAATAACAAATGTACTTGTAACAGACTAGTGGGCCATGAAGCTTATGACATAAGCACGACTAATCTGGGTAAGGAGGAATGGGCTAGAACTGAAAAATTGGGGAGTAAGGGCAATTAGAGGGGGGGGGGGATTTCTTCGCGGAGGAAGATTTGCCGGGAAAAGGGACTCATGGCCTTAGGTGTGGGGGGTGACTTAACCAGCCGAACAAAGAAACTGGAGGGGGGGAGGGAAAGGGGAGTAACGACTCGGGCACTCTGTGTTAGGCAAGCTGCGGTTAATGCGTCGAGTTGCATCGTTCAGTATCCTAAAGGAAGGAAAGGGAGGGCCTTATTCTGAACTATACCTACGAGAGAGCTTCCTATGAGTATTTCTGCGTCCCAGCAAACAGTACTAGGAAAATCGGATCATTGCCGCTATCATGGGGGCACCGGAGAACCCAAGAAGGAGCGCTGAAAACGAGGGATGGGACCAGGAAGATCGGAATTCTCCTCGGATTCCGAAAGGTCCTGGGCGGGACTCGGGGCAGCGGGCCTTTGACGGGGCGAGTGAAAGAACACTGGAAGAAAACCTAGTGATCGTTCCCGAGCACGAAGAGGGGGTTTCAGCATCTTTTTCCAAAGAGGACCCAGGGAAGCACCCTCAGGGAAGGGGGCGGGAAATGACATCAGAAACGGGCTTTCGGGCTTCCGATCGGAGGAAATGGGCTCACATCAGACTGTCAATGCCGAAAGATAAGAGGTAAAACCCCTAGGGTCTGTTGGTAAAAGGTGCATATATTCTCGATGGTGTTGGGCAGCACTATGGAGCAGAGGAGTCGTGCGCATGACAACTCCTGTCGGGGCGAAGGAGATCTAACGGTGGGATTGAACTCGTCCAATGAACCGGGAAATATGGCCAGGAGAGATCTAGAGAAATTTGTACCGTCAGGCCTTAGTGGAGCGGAAAAAACGAAAGGTTCCAAGGAAGGAAGCTGGATGGCAGCTCGGAGTGTGAGTATAGGGGGTCGGCCCGTGGGAAGGGGACAGCTAGACTTCACAAAGGCTTCGGCACCAGAAAGATGAGTGGACTCCGAAAAGCAAGATATTGCAGCCGGCAGCGGTAAAAAAAGACAGGAAGACTTCCTTGTGGTGGATGGACAATGGCAAG
>Ga0179593_1666696_pt1 | contig 12027 bp, 16 predicted proteins | sample CZODoug2_1_08_16_FD_185931 | JGI IMG/M metagenome (GOLD analysis project Ga0179593, IMG submission 185931) | Vadose zone soil fungal communities from Angelo Coast Range Reserve, California, USA - CZODoug2_1_08_16fungal (PacBio error correction) | ecosystem: Environmental > Terrestrial > Soil >...
AAAGTGGGGAGCAGGGGAGGGGAACAATGTCAAACCTTGGAAGTGAGGAAAGGGGGGGGGGGCAAAATCGACATCCAAGCGAATGGTTGGAAGCCTCCAACCAAAGTGTTGTGTCGGCCCGAAAAAAAAATGGCAGAGAGAGAGGAGTACGACGGAAGACCAGAATTTGCGCAATATTTCAACGGGGGGCTACCAGTGTTTTCTGTCCCAAAAGCCCCGCGTCAGAGGAAAGAAAGACTCGAATCAGAAAGCCGCTTAAAACTCGACGCGTGCAAAAGAAGTGGAAAGTTGGATTCGCCGAAGGAGTATTTAAAAAAAACAAGGGAGAATAAAAGTCAAAAAACGGGGGAGTTCATTACCACCGTGACGGGAGACGAAAAGGGGGCTCGGTAAGGGGGGGACAGCAAAATCCTCAGGTAAGGAGAAAAAAGGACATTCCCAGGTGGAAATTTTAATGGACTTCCTGGTAATAGCCTGAACCCAAAGAACGTCACCCAACCTCGAAATCGAATTGAATCGCAAAATTCCATTACGTAAGGCGGCAATTGAGGGGGGGGGAGAAAAGGGAGCTTTCCAAAAATCTCAAAGATGTCATCTGAGGGGGGGGGGGGGGGGGGTGGAGAAAGGAAATCCGAAGAGAAATAGGTTTTAAGGGGCTGGGCACTGAATTGGAAACGGAAAATGGGGGCAAAGATGAGGAAATCAAAACAATAAAACCGAAAAAACGAAGAATTTCCAGATACCTCAAGGGCGAATCCCCGACTCCCTGGCCCGTCCCCCATTTTTTGGGGGGCCAACAGGGTCCGGCAGAATGAAGAAAAAAGAAAAAAGAAAACGCCTTGTTGTGAAAAAGGGGCAATTAAAACTACCGTCGCGCCAGGTTGCCAAAAGAGGATCAGCACAAGCTGACCCAATGACAGGTTAATGTTCCTGGCTGGAGGAAACCAATGAAATAAAAATGGGGGAGCAGATCGCCAAAAAAAATGGGGAGGAATATTTGTCGAAGACACCCAAGTCTCCCCTGGACCAAGGAAAAGTACAAGGGTTCGGAAAGGGAAAAAAAAACCCAGTCGGGACGAGTTGAAAACTATAGGAAAAAAAGTCAGAAAAACAGCAGGGCCCATGGTCCCCACTTTTTTGGAAAGGGGGTCCACGGGTTGCATTCCAAAGAAAATAAAGGAAAAACACCTCACACCCACACATAAAAAAAGGGGAAGGAAAGATTCGAAAAGGTATATGGAGGATGACCTTCTAAGAAGAAGTTTGGGGGAATCTTGGGGGGGGGAACAGGTTTTTATAACTTTTTCAGAACAAAGGTCTGTGAAAAAAAGGGACAACGGGGGGTCAACGGGAGCAAAATATGAAAAAAAAAAAGGACACAACCAATCAGACACTCACTGCACGAAAACCGAAAAAATGGGATCACGTCAAAAAATAAAAAAACGGACACAACCGTGTTTTGGGAAAAGAAACTAACAAAGGGTGTGTGGCTTTAAGAATGGAAAGACCAAGGGCCTTCGTTCATGAAAGAGGGGAACTCAAAACGCAACCGATCCAACAATTCACAACGGGAAAAACAAGGGAAAGGGGCAGGGGGGAATACCTGTTTAAGTGAAAATGAAGTGCAACAAGGGAAAACGCTAGTGAGGTTGACCAAGTCCAAAAAATAAAATCCACGAAAACAAGAAGGGGGGTGAGGCGGGGCAGGGGGGGCGCGGGGTTGGATTGGCCGTTGCAACGCGGGGGGTGTGAACCCGGAAGGGAAAGGAAAAAGACACAGTCAATGCACGGTCAAAAAGGCAGGAGGGGGGTGGGAAGGGGCTACCCAGGGGTGACGCCGGCGAGGTTGAATGAGGGAGGAAAAACAAAGGGCGATCAATCCGGGGCAGGAAAAAAAATAGGGGCGGAAAAAAAAAAGATAGTTGCTGAAGTGCCAACTGGAACGGGGATCCAGTGTAATGTAGAAAAAATCGGGGGAGGAAAACGTGACCAACCATAGCCAATTGGGCAGTCTAATAGGGGACTTCAGAGGGAAAACTCTATGTCCTTGGAAGATAACGAAAGGCAAAAAAGCTAACAGGACAAGCCGACTTTCACAGGTTCAAGGAGACCTTGAAACTCGCAGATGCCGCAAGTCGAAAAAACCTTTGAAAAAAGGTCGGAGGCTGCCGATCGACACAAACAAAGGAAAAGGAGAGCCGGGAACTCGCCCTACAAATACGTCGACAACAAAAAAACAACCACGGGTTAGGCCGGCCAGGGACTCAGACAAAAAAAACCAGAAGGACATCATGTGCAGCCACTGAAAAGGGGGAAAAGAGGGGAGACAAAGTGGGACCTGTGATGAGGACGAAGAAAGCTCGGCCTTCAGGGGAAAAGGAAAAAGGTGAACCCTCGAAAGTTAACGGCGGGCGCGGGAAAAAAAAACACGCGCCAGCCGACCGACTTGCAAGAAGATGGCCAAAAGGCGAGCACCCTTGGCTTAAAAGTTTCAGGGAAACAAAAATTCGGCAAAAGGGAAAACTTCCGAACCCATCTAAGCGGTCACATCATAGGTATAAAGTCCGCCAATGTGCATTTGGGGCAAGGAAGTTGGGCATCGAGGGCGAGTTAGAAGGGGAAGAAAAGAAATCTGCTGAACGAAAAAAAAGCACATTGTGCGATGGAGGGAAAGTTGGGTGAGTTAAATTCCCCCCCCATGAAAAAGAAAAAGTCAGGGGGTGAAAAACCCGCCAGTCAACGGACAAAAAGTGGGCCGCGTTGACTGTAGGGGGACAAAAAGGAAAGTTTGCGGGGGGGGGATCCAACGGCTAGGAAGGGGGGGACGTCCATTTCCGATTTTCATGCCCGGTTGAGAGGGTTGCAAACGAGAAGACCCCGTTAGTTAAATAAAAAACCGCAATGGGGTGGGGAGGGCCGCAGCTAAGAAAAGAAATATCAAAAATTCCAGGTCAGGGGGGTGGGAAAAAACGGCATGGCCCCGCAGGGACCGGGGTAGAGATAAGAAAAAGGGTGTGAGGTCACAGTCCGCGTGGGACCAAAGACTGAAAATGGTCCAACCCGGAGACGGGAGCTTTTTAGGTAAAGTTGTAAAAGCAAAAACGCACATCCGGGTTGACTGCGACACCGCGGTGTGATGTGAACAGTGGACGAGGGGGGGATTTGTCGCCGAGCAAGACGGGAAATGGCAAAAAGCCCGGCCCAGGAAGAGGAGAAAGGGGCTAAAAAGATGGACTGTTTTTGTGAGAGGGAAAAAAAGCAAGCGAGATCCAAGCCGCCCGGCACGCGGAAATATGGGCCAGAAAAGGGGTCGGACTAGGGGTAGGGAGAAAAGTTAAAACCCTTGCCACGGCGGAAAAGGAGTTCAGGGGTCAAGAAGGAGGTACAGCCACTAAACAAGGGGTGGGCCGGGTCCCAAAACTTGAGATGGTAAGCGGAAGGGGCCCAAAAGAAAAAAAAAAAAAAAAGAAGTCATCTCGTGAAGTAAACTGGGTTAAAAAAATTCATGGAATAGTGTTTTGAGCCTGTAGTAGCAGAACAATACGGGGAAAAAAGGGGAAAATCTCAAGACTCCAGATCAACCCACCGGCGTCCGGTCAGACGAAGGGGCGCACAAAGGGAAGAAAAACCAGCCAACCACAAGAAACTCAGGGTGAGTAATTAAGATTGCCGTGGGAAGGAAGAACTCTGTTAACCGAAAAGGGGGTTGGGAAAAGGAACAAATTTTCTCCTTGCAGGAAGGGACGAGGAGGCCGGTTGGGGGCAAGCCCCAGCGGTCAAAAAAAAAAAAAAGGAAAAGCAAGATAAAAGACGCGAAAAAAACGGGGAAGGAGGAAAATGGGGGAGATGCCCTTTCCAGATTATGTTATGAGGAACAGAGAGGGAGGGGACATAAAAGACGACTCAAATCGTCAGAAAGCCAGGGGAAAGCACGAAACGAGGCTCATGCGGCTCAAGAGAGTAACTAAAGCTCTTAAGCATGCCTGTACGACACGAAGGGGGGCCAAAAGGAGAGAAGGAAGGGGGGGACGCAGGGTGGCCTGGAAAAAAAAGTGGGTGACAACAAAGGCTGGTCCGAGGATACCGGGCAAGACGGTGGGCAGAACGCTGAAAGGAAAGGAAACTAATTCCAGGAATTCAACACATGCGTGAGGAGTGACCGCGCAAACAAAAAAGTATGGGGACCATTGCTGAACTGGAGATAATGCCGAAATCTCCACCCGCAATGGATGGGGCCGACGTGGAAAACCCTGAGGGCAACCAGGGAGGTCCATGGAAGGAGCCTACCCGGGATCAAAACCGCCCACCCCTGAAATCTGCTGACGGCCACGCGTACTGCAAGAGTTGAGTGACAGGCTTTCGTCAATGGATTCAGGGGAAAAATCGAAAAAGGAGAATAAACGGGCAGTTGCCAATAGCGAAGGACACTCAAGACCAACCTCAAACCATGAACTAGAAACCAAAAAACCGGCCGCCGATGAAGGAGCGGGAAGGAGACCGAAGAATTCTGAGACTGATGGGGAGTCAAAGACAATCACTCGGTACGGAACAGCCTAACAAGACCGAAGAAAAGGATAGCTTAAAACGAAGAATACGCTATTGGGGGACGGGGGAATCAAAGGGGGGGATGGTCGAGCTTGGATTACTGTCAAAGGGTGGCGGATAAAAAAAAAAGGGGTCATAGCAAAACAAAGAGACAAAAGACGGCACAAAAGGGGAAATCCTTTCAAAGCGGCCAAGGCTGAGTTAGAACAGGAAAAGGAACTGTTGTCTGGACAATACCATAAGTGGACGAGTGGAAAAGAAATGAAAGGAAGCAAAGAATGGGGAATGGCCAAACTTCATTCCCAATTCATCCACAAAGAGGACCAGGGGGAATTGGTTTTGGGAAATTCGATTGCGTCAAGTAAATGGGGCAAAAAACTTCTGGGGACCGGGCAGCATGCACACGGGAGAGACCGAGACCAAAGACGCTGACGATGTTTTGGAAGACTAAATAGGTACAGCAAAAAGAAGAAAACGGGCGAGCGGAACTCAAGTGGGAGGCCAGCAGCGCAAGGCGCAAATTGGTGGAGGAGTAAGGGAAGGGGCCCGTCCCCAAGTATAATGGGAATGGTCAGGTGCTGAAATTAAGGCAATGCTTCGGACAAAAAAGAAAGGGGGGGGGGGCCAAGTATCCAGTTCCACGCTGTCAATGAAGGGGATTTGCGGTGGAAAGGGTGCCGGTGCCGGACGTGACATCGTTGCTTTAGTCAGGACGTATTTGTGGAAACCGCGCGACATGAAAAGTTGCAGCTGTCGATAGCAATCAGAGTTAAGTTTTTGGACCAGGGAAAGCATCATGCAATCCTCAATATCTCTAAGAGCAGGAACAGGCCCGCAGAGGCGCAGAGAGAAGTGATGATCTCAGGGAAAAAGACGGTAGACACGCATGATCCAAGAGGACTGAAACTGTGCGAGAAAGTGAATGAGGGGGACAAGATTGTTCGCAAGGAAAGGCCGGCGAAATTGAAAAAAGGCCAAACAAATCCGGAACCATTGCTAATGTGTCCGAGTTTGGCGGGAAAAAAGGACATCACACACCTTGGTTCGTCAAAAATTAAGAGAAAATCGAGAGAATTGGACGAGAAACGGGGGGGAGGGAGGCCAAAGAACCCGTATTGAAAGTGGAGGTGGGGGAGAGGCCCAGACCTTCCGGGGTTGCTCACAAAACACCAACACAGACATACCAAAAACCAGCAACAGAGAGGCAAAAAGACCTCAAGCAAATCCACTTTTGCGGGGATTGGAGAAGGGGGGGGGATTAGGGGGGCAAGAGCCAAATAAGCGGGGGTTTCAAAGGAAGGGGAGGGAGATTTGACGAAGGCGCTTCGGCCACTGGGGGACAAAAAAGAGCCGAAATCACTGAAAAAAAGTGGGGGGGAGTCAAGTTACCGAAAACGACACAACCGAAAAAATACAGGGGGGGGTGGGGTAAAACCCGACTTTGGGGTGGGGGGGGAAAAAGGTGAGATTGAGGGAACAATGGGATTCACGGAAACGGGAAAAAAATTCGGACGGGGGTCCCGATACTGAAGGGGAGCTGTCCGGGATATCGACAGAAAAAATAAACTGGAAGGGTAGAAAAAAGCACCTTGGTTGAAACAAAAAAAACAGGAATAGAAAAAAAATCTGCCAAACGGAAGCAGGGAATCGTACCACCGAAAGCCACCGTCGACACCAACAATGAACAAATTTACACCTACCAAAAGAAGAAGGGGGGGGGGGTGGGTTAGGTTTGCATAGGGTGAAAATAACAAGGACACGGAAACAAAAGGGGCAAAAAAGACGAGCGCCATTTCCTGGGTACCCTTGGAAAAGGGGGGAGAGATCTGTATAAGGAAATCGGAGGGGGTGGGGGAAGGGGGGTCAACTACAGGAGAGGGAACGGTGGAAGCTAATTACTTAGTATCGCTCATAATCGTATGACAGCAAAAAAAAGGAGAAGAGGGCTCACCAAGGTCAGAAAAAGTGGTAAAGACTCTAAAAAAAAAAGAAACCCATTTCCTTCTGGAAATTCATCGGTAAATAGGTCGCCGAGTGTGGAAAAATCTGAGCCCAAGGACCGTTTCGGGGGCTTTGGGAGGGAGGCACACTGCCGAAAAGCGGGAAAAAGATGGCCCAGTTACGGGAAAAGGGGGGCCCGACGCAGGTTCAGGGAAAAACCCTCAGATTGAAAGGGGAAGAAAGGTCATCAGTGAAGGGCGGATGGGATTACCTGAATTCGCTGGGTCGGGAAGGACCGGAAAATTTTTAACAAAAAAAAAAGCAGTGCTCAATGGGTTTTGTTCAGGGGCAAATGGCAGTGGAAGGGCATCCTGACGTGGGGGAAAGAGACCTAATCAAATGAAATGCACCGCCGTAGGAAGAAGGGGGGGGGTTGGAGTACGACATTAGGTGGGGTCACAAGCCGTTGGTTTTAGGAAAGAGGCCCCTGTGATTTAAAAAAAAATAAAAAAAGGAAGGCTTAAAAAGGGCATCGAAAGGAGTCAAAGAAAACAGCCTGAGCCTTCTCAGAAGAAAACAAAGGGTTTAGATGTCCGCGAATGGCCTGGCGGAATTTGGTAAATCGCAGAAGGAGGGAGAATCCAACATCGTTGCACGCGGTGCGATTGCAATAGGATTTTCAAAAAGGAAGGGCGGAAAATTAGAAAGGAAACGAACCTGATTAAAAGAGGGGGGGGCACTGTTGTCTGCTGCAAGGAGGTATTAGCTTCAATATTAGAAGAAAAAACCTTTAACACTGCCATCGTGCCGGGAGCAAAAACTTGGAGTGAAGGGGGGTGTTTCAGAAAGGAACATCGACAACAGGGGGGAAGTCCCCAAGCAAACAAAAATTTCTCAAACACAACCACTGTGGTTAGAAAAAGAAGAAGAGGGCGGGGGAGCATTTTGTACGAGGGGCCCCGGCAGAAAATGAATGAACACACTCAACAAAAAGGAAAAAGAAAAAAAGAACGGTTGATCTCAAGGAAAGTGGGGTACGGACAGAAGAACGATGCAGATGGGGCGATCTATTGAGTCAAAAAAAGAAAAGCCTACAATAAGATTAGACCGGGTGGAAGAACCGTAACGTCCAAATCCAGCCAAATACAACAAAAAAAAAAAAGAATCCGCATCAAGAAACTCTTAAGACGCGTGGCAAAAAGGTTGTCATGGCAGGGAAAGTATCGAGAGGAAAAAGGAGATCACCCTACCAGAAACAACGGGCCCATCAAAACACCGGGTGAAGAAAGTGCAGTCGGTGAATGTTGCCCCTTCACGGACCTCGTGGGAAAAAGAAAGTGCCCATTGAAGAACAAAATGGGGTTCCGCAAAGAGCTCCAAGCGCAAACATAAAAACTTGTGACCGAAAACAACAGGGCCACAGAGACCTGGGGCAAAGGAAAAAGTTGTCTTTCGAAGGATAAGAAAAAAAAATGGGAAAGCATATAGGAAGGGGGGGGGGACGGTAGAACGACACTAGAAGCCCGGGTCGGGGGGTTTGGGGGGGGGGTAAATTGCAAATAAAAAAAAGGGGGGGAAAAAAAAAAACTGGCCCAAAAAATTTCAGGAAGTGGGAACAACATTAAAGAAACCCACCTGGTCACTCTCTGGGAACAAATCAGGTCCTGAAGGCCGGAGGGGGGACCCCAGACCGGAAAACTGTTTTGCCCACTGGGGGAAAAAAAACAGAATGCCGAAAGGACCATAAAACCCGCCATGAAGTTCAAATCGAGTGCGGGAGAAATGTTACTCAAAAGATGCAACAACTAACTGTACAAACTTGGTGTGGCAGGTGAGGCGGACATTGGCGCAAAAGCAGGAAGCAGAGGGGATAGGCGGGGAAAGAGACAGGTTGCCTGAAAAACTAGCAGACAGATCCCACGAACGCAACAGTTGTGGGGTAGCGACCCGTTCCAAAAAAAAAAAAAAAAGAAAACGGGGAAGATGAAAGAGTTACTAATTGAGAAAACAAACAAAAAGACTTTCCAGGGGGAAAATGCGCATCGTTGTGTGGAAACGTGGTTCCAAGTGAAGGCAAAATATGAAAAACGAAAAAAAAAAAAAGGATCGAGGAGGAAAGTCGGGGCGAATAAAAAGGAGGGCTGACGAATTGGACCTGCGGGGGGACCGAGCCAGGTTTTGGCCGGCGAACAGCCAGAACAAACGGCAAGGGTTGGGTGACCGAAGGAAATGACAGAAGGGAAAAGGAACAAGGTACCACCTCATATACTCTCCTTTAGGGAACAGCGGAAAAGACACACAATAAGGCACGATTAAACAAAAAAAAGAGTTTAAAACAGGATTATTTGGAGGACTAAAATCATATCCCGGTGTGTTGGCTTAGAAGCATACGTGTAGGGGCCTTGGAAGAGAAAAGCTCCTGGTTTTGTTTGGGTGTTCCACCCAATCCTTAAAAAAAGTACTCCTGACCACGTGTACGGGAAAAAACACTGAAGAAAATGAAGTACCACTCATTATGATAATTGGCACAAGACGGAGGGGGGGTGTGGCTCTGGCCAATCCTACGCCAAAATCCAAGTCAACAGCGTGGGAGTGACGGGGGTGTTAGGGGGGAAGAATAAGGTGAAGGGGGTATTTTAAGGTGGGGGAAAGATCATTTAGGGGAGAAACGTAAGGAAGGAAAATCTCCCAAATTTCAAGTACGCTGAAAAGGGGTGTATACCTAAAAACACCTAGACATCAATGTAGACGTGGGAATTGGAGGGAAAAAAAGAAACCAAGTTTCTATCAACGACTGGGGTGCCCGCCAGATGCTAAAGATCTTTATAAAGGGAAACCTAAATAGGTGGTGGGTTGATGGGGAGGGGAAAAAGTTCCAAATGACCAGTTTAACAGGGAAGGGCACAAAAGTGGGAACCAATCGCCAACAGTAATGTAAATCCAAAAAGGGAACTGGAAGTACGGAAAAAAGACCCGCGGGAGAAAAAAAACTCGTGACAGACAAATACTTGAGATGGTTAATCGCAATGGCCGAAAGGAAAGGAAACCGTGAAACTTGAATCGGAGAGAACAGCGAAAAAACACAAATTACTTGGCTTGAGACCCAAAAAAAAAATACTGGAAACGAACCAAGCAAAAAGATTGTATCATGGAAGCAAAAACTTCAAAAAAAAAAAGGGACAACATCATGTAAAAAAAAACAGCTGGTGGACGGGGAAGGGGACATTGAATACCACAATCCACGGGAGGCCGACAACATCAAGGAAAACAAATTATGGAAACCCGGGAAAAGGCGGCAGAAAAACGATTTGAAAAAACGAAGAAGGTCTGACCGCATGCCAACGGCTGACCGAGAGAAATGGGCGTCGGTGGGGGGGGAAAGCCACAATAAGTGATGCTCCCGGAACATTACACCATAAACCCACTTAAAAAGGGGGGGCTAAATCATAAGATCACCAAAGGGGGGCAATTAAGGTGTTTTGCAGGACCGAAAAAGTTGTGCATCAGCAGAAAAACGAAGTATCGACGCCATAGGGGGGGACGAACTTTGTAAAAAGAAAAACAAAAAAAAAAAGTAAACAATAGGACATTGGATGAAAAATGGGGGAAAGAAGTTTGGCCATTTAAAAAACCATCGGAGAAGTTTGAGAAAACACAGGAAAAAGAAAAAGAAAAAAAACCGGCCGCGCTGAAGTATGAAAGAAACTTTGTCACAAGGGGTTCACAGCCGCAAGTGCGGGGAACAAGGAGTGCTGACTTGGGGGGCAGCTAAAAGGAGGACCCGGTGACTTAAAAAAGCCGCACATGGAAATCGTAAATAGAAAGAAAGAAATTAAAGGGAAAAACGGAAAAAATTAAAACGTCAAGGGGATGTTTAAAGAGAGCACTATTTGACTCATCGGAGTACGAAATGCTGCGGGGGGAAAGAATCAAGGGGAACTAAAGGGAAAAGGTGAACCAGTCATTGGTGAAATTAAATAAAAGGCCCCCCTTCCACCTCATATTATTGCGGGGGAGCGCAAAAAACGGGAAGTCAGGTAAAAACGGGGGTAAAAGGGGGGACAAAGAAGGTTTTTTCAGATGGGCAAACAGGGGAGACTTTCCGAAAAAAAGGGGGTTTGGGAAAAAAAGATTGTCAAGGACAATCTAATCACTAGGAGAAGCCGAAGGGAAATTTTGATTGGCCGCTCGTAGTGTAAAGAAATATAAAAGCAAAAAAGATTAGGCGAAGGCTCCCACAACGTGGCGACGGTCACCATCCCAAATGCGGGGGGGGGGAGAAAGCTTGAGAGGAATAGCGGGCCCGAACTGGAAAAAAAAAAAACCGAAACCGCGACGCGCGGGCAGCGTCAACGGTGCATGTAAAGGGGGCAGGAGTGGAACTGGACGGTGCAGCGGCAAAGGCCAAATGCCCGAAGGAACAGCAAAAGACAACGAAAACTCGCGTGGACCAGGAAATAAAGGGCGCAACCAAGGGAAGCGAAGAAATACAGAAAACCTACTTCTGCCCAAGTGACCTGGTAAAAAAAAAAAAAAGGTCCAAAAAGTGGACTTAAGAAGAGGGGACAATCTTCTGGAGGACGCGGGGATCAGAAGGTGTTTTGGACGGAAAAAAAAGTCAGGGAATACAATGTGGGCAGGAAAAAGAGGGAGGCCGGTTGGAGGTTTCTGCAAATATCTGAGCACCCCTCGGACCAGGCTTAGAAGGGGAAATACGACACACTCTCCCAAAGATCTCAAAGACAACAAAAAACAAATGGGAAAAAGAAAAAGAGATGTCCCTATAGGCAAGCGCACTGGGGGGTACACTAAAAAAAGAAAAACAAGTAAGTCAACGATAAAAAAAAAAGGTTGACACGCAAAAGCGGTCAAAAGAACCAAAAAAAGGGGGGAACAAACTCTACTCGGGAAAAAAAGCCTTAAAGGTCACTAAGGCAGAGCGAGAAGGTTGCGAAAGGGGTGGGGGGCAAGAATGAAAAGTTTGGGTGAAAAGAGAGTACTTGCGCTATGCTTCCAGTAAGGGGGGGAAAACGAGGTGAACAAGTCTGGCCGTACCAATGAATTCAAACAACTGTACGAGAAAAAGCCTCAGGAAGCAGATGGGGGTAAATTATGGTCAAAGCCTAAACTAAAAAAAAACTCGGACAACTAATGAGGCGTCGACGTTGGTAACGACGAGAGCCGGTCAATTCCAATCGGGGGGACAGGGTTGCAGCAACTACCCACCGGGAAAAACCGATCTATGTATACGTGAATCCTTCTGGAGTGGTTTACACCCTTTGTAAGAAAAAAGGGAACACTTTATGTGGAAATGGGGAAAAAAATAAAAGACTGTCTAAATGTGTGCAAAGTTAAAATCCGAGGGGCAAGACGAACCATAAACAATGCGGAAAGAGGACGTGGGGGTCACACCGGAACCTAAACTGAAAAACTCCTATATTAGGGAAAAAGCCGGAAATAGGAAAAACCCGAGAAGTCAGAAGACCTATACCAATGATTGGGAAAGAATCTCGGTAAAAAAACCACCGAAAGAGCAGAATC
>Ga0179593_1666705_pt1 | contig 12027 bp, 14 predicted proteins | sample CZODoug2_1_08_16_FD_185931 | JGI IMG/M metagenome (GOLD analysis project Ga0179593, IMG submission 185931) | Vadose zone soil fungal communities from Angelo Coast Range Reserve, California, USA - CZODoug2_1_08_16fungal (PacBio error correction) | ecosystem: Environmental > Terrestrial > Soil >...
CCTAAAAACGACAGAAGGCAAAGCTGAAGAAGCAAGTAAAATCTCAAGATTAGCTGAGCGTGGAAGGTGGAGGGGGCACGGAAAAGGGGACGACGAAAGCTAAGCCAGTTATGCTTTTGGAAAGATTGGATTTGTCCGGGCCTTTTTGGGGTGGTGGCAAGATTATTGGAGTACATGAAGGGGTTGTCCTTTCGCTTGGGAGAGGACAGGGAAAAGAAAGAAAACTAATTATTAAAAAATATCTTTCGCAGAGTGTGAGACTGAAAACGGGGTAAAAAAAAAAAAAAAAATTCAGACATAAGAAGAGGGTTAGAGTGAAGGGGGCTCTCTAAGAAGGGGAGATCGTTAGAGAACATCGAGACAAAATTATGGGTTTGACCATCTTTCGACCGAGGGAGATGTTGGGTTCTTGTAAAAATGCAAGATGTTTCTGGTTTTTACACAGTTGAGGGAACGGATGAAGGCACGAAGTGGGCATAGGGTTGCGAAAGCGCCTTAGGACGGGTGGATAAAAATAAGTCGTTGGGTTATGAATCTTTTGTACGTACAAACTGGAGCGAACGGGCAAGAAGACGCACGGCTCATTGCCTGCAATTGGGGAATCGAATTGTGGAGTTGAAAAACACGTTGAATGAGGGAAAAGAAAGGTATTGCGGGGAGATAGACTGAAAAAAACAATTGCGATGAATCGAGGCAGTCAAGGGAAAACGGTACACCTGCTCAGAAGACAGGTCTATTTTTCCTCCATCTACATAAAACGGGAAATCTGTGAAGTATGGACTAGGACTAGAGAACAGGAGTAGAGTACGCGTAGCACAAGTTACAGGGAGCGCGAAGTCAAAAAGAGTACTCTGTGGCCCTTGCCGTTGCGATCACGAAGTAAAAAACGATAGAACATAAGCACGTTCTGGTGGAAAACCTGAACTGAACGGCTGTTTTGTCTGGGGAAAAATGGAAAAGTGGGACAACGCAAAAAAACTCTTTTCAAGCTTTTGTCCGAATGCGAGAAATAAAAATATAGGAATGGGCAATGAAATAATTCTGGAACTTCAAAAAAAGAAAAAAAAAAAAAAAAAAAAAAGAAAAAAAAAAAAAAACAAAAAAAAAAAAAAAAAAAAAAAAAAAAAAAAAAAAAAAAAAAAAAGAAACACACGGGGAGACCTCATCCTTGTCTTCACAAGATGAAGATGAATGCCTATCAGGGGGGGGGATAACTTAAAAGATGGGGGGGAGAGGTAAGTTGGTCCTTCGCTGCCTGTGTGTCTCAATTTCTGACAATCGTGGTCAAATACATGATAGAGTGGGGTGAGGGTTGGTAACGATATTTGCCGGAACGGCGGCACTACGCTTGTAGCACGCATTTAAAAATACGCACCTTTTTCGTGCTGTAAGACCTGTTGTAACTCATGAGCTTTGCTGTTGGCGGTTGGCTATGAAAAAACCCAAGAAGTTTCCGGAGTTATAGGTCAGCTGCGAGGCCAGAAAGAGGCCAGTAAGGGGGCTCATCTACAAAGCAAAGCCAAGCTAGAAACCCGAGACCGAAGCTCGCCAGTGAGATCAAATCGATTTAGAGGAGAAAATATCTTGGAAAAGAAGAGTTTTTTTTAAATAAAAACCATCGCTAGAGGGACGGGGGGGGGAAGGGAAAAAGACTACTACGGAGTTAGTGGAGGAATGCAGGTTAAAAAATCCCGAGATCAATCCCTAACAAGAGAAGACACGAAACAAAGAGGACTTCCCAAGCTGGACTGCAATACGGGTACGGATATCGTGGTGAAATACGGGTATAAATTGAAAGGGTTTTTCTTCCGCTGGGGCTAGATATTCCGAGTCCAGCACAGGACCTCTCCTGATTTAATCTAGCAGGGAGTGAGGAAAATTCGCAAAAAAATCGCTGGCCGTTTTCGCTGAACTGGACAACGACAGGAGGGAATGGGATGCGTGAAAGGATTAACCGGAAAAATTGAGGGGTCAAGGGTTCTTGCGATCAATTGCGAATTTCCGAAGCGGGAGGAAGGGCTCGTACAATTCTCTGGTCTGGGAGAAGGGAAATGCCGAATAGCCCAGAAGAAAAGGTAAGTCTCAACAAGAAGGGGATGAAAAGAAGACTCGGATGGAAGGATATGGGTAGGACGTCGATGAAGGAAAGCCCAGCGACGCGAAGGGAGGGGGGGGTGAAGATAGGAAGAACCAGAGGCCGTTCGACGGGATTTCCCGGTAAATATTCATAGATGACAAGATCGGGGTTTCGGTGGGAGGCCGCAATGCAACGTCCAAGCGCATTGCACGCGTTTTGCGGTCCAAAGGAAAATCAAAAGGCAGTTAAGGGACGCGGCGGACAGTCCTCCTGAAGTCAGAACGAAAGCTTGAACGCCATGGACAAAGATCCAGTCCAGGTCTTTGTCATTGTAGTCCAGGGGGAAAACGACGGGGGGGAAGAATATTTTACGGCAGGCGAATTGACAACAGCCATTGAGTTCGTAAGCAGGTAGGAGTACGGAGGACTGTCACAGGACACCCTCGTCTATGAGCTTTTTATACCAAAAAGGCTCGAAGCAATGAGGGGAATTGAATTGATCTTACGTCGGGCGAGCTGAGTACCTTTGGAGGGTGGTAGAGATGGGGATTGTTCTTTGTGGAGGGAGCATACCCTTGTGATTTGAAGAGAGCAGAGAAAAAAACCAACCATACTGTTAACAGCCGTCTGAGGGGGTCAGGACACACGACCGCAAGCCAGGAGTTGAAAATGACAGGGCAATACAGAAAAAATCACTCCACTTTTGTCAGTGGGAGAGAATTGCAGTAGGAGGAGGGATGTCTTCAAAAGTAAATTCGTTCAACCAAACACACGGCACAATAGTAGAGGGGGTCTGGAAAGCATTCTGCAATTAACGGCAGCGAAGGGGGAAGACACCACAAAGGAGGTGGGGATCCCCCAAGGTCGGATGCGGTGAGATCGTGTGAGTAGGGCCAGCCGTTTTGGACAAGCATCCCAGATTTCTTCCAGTGGAAGAACTGGCAGGGGGTGGCTATGAGGAACAAACGAGGCACCGAGTTTCGTGATCTCAAAGAATATGCACTCAGAGAGAGACCTCCATTGAAAAAAAGGGTTTCCAAAGGAGGTGATAAGGGAAACCATCAAGGGGGGTCGCTAAACTCAAGTAACCCGGGATGAGGAAGGAACGCCATTACCATTATGTAAACGGAGAACCGGGCGGGGACAAGGGTGGGTTCTTCACGATGGATCACGGAACATCGCAAGGGCAACCCAACGCGGAGGAAATGAAGTCCTGCATTGAGGACCGTTGGAACAAAGAAAAATGGAGAGGCGTTTCGTGAGCAATATGATCACTCGTAAGCAAATTAGGGAAAGGAGAAGGCCAGAATCGCCTGCCACCTTTCAGGACGGGGGGAACGACAGGAGCAAGGCAAAAACGAAAAAACAACCTGGAAGGAGAAAATCAGCCTTGTGTGGGTTTCAGGAAAAAGAGGAGAAAATTTTTGGGGGAAAATCATGGAAGGAAAGATTGTAAGAACCCGTTAAAGGCCTCAACTGAAAAAAATAGCATGAAGGACTGACGTCTCAAATTCAAAAACCACAGGGAGAAACAAACTGTGCAGAGGGTCCGTATTGGGGGGGTGTGAGGGGTCGAGGTTCCAAACAGCATTTGGGGCCTGATGGTCAGATCAGCAAGACGCACTGGACCTGAGCAACAGTGTAAAAGGAAAGAAAGGGTTATGATGGTTGAGAAAAGATTTCATGTTCTCCTTAAGGGAAAAACCGAAAGGGCGGGGTCACAGGAGGACTTGGTGAAGGGGGGAAGGATGAAAGAAAAAGGCTGAATAAAGATTACACAAACACAGCAAAGTATTTCACATGATAAATTATGGAAGAAAGTTCGCAAATGGAAGGGTAGGCGGTTCAGCACCCAAACGGAAAGTCTGCCCCTAAGCGACTCTAGGGTAGAGGGAATCGACGTGAACGAATAGGTTAGCTGGCCTGTGGTTTCTTTTTCTAGGCAGGGGAAATCTAAGGAAAAAACTTACTTATTGGAAAGACAGAGAGATAAGCCGAAGGACGCACCAAGGCCAAGCTCCCTATCTAGGAAAGAGAAATCTAAAGTTATCTGAGGGGGACCGCTTAGGTTAACGGTTTACAGGAAAAAGGGGTTCACGCGGCTTGAACGCTACTCGGTGTGCCCCGAAATTCGGAATTGGGTAGAAATAGGAAGGGAGGGGAAGCTCTTTATTGTCCAGCTTAACGTTGGCCGGTACAGAAAGTAGGACAGTGAAGGTGGAAGGAGAGAGGAAAAAATGAAGGGAAAGGTCGCGATTGAAGGACTGAATGAGGGGGGGGTAAACATGAAGGCAAGGAGAAACTGAGTGGAGGTACTAACTCCCGCCCAGGGAGTAGTGGGGTCGCCCAGGGCCAAATGTTTGGAGACAAGGAGCGCACAATGGGGCGAAATGCTGCAAGTTTGGTATGTGAAGGTGGGTTTGGCAACAAAGTGATAGAAAATCATGCAGGAGAATTGCCTGCGCAAGAGTGAACAGCAACCTCTTGTTACGCAAAAACTTTGTCGCCGGGCGTCAGAGGGACGAAAAGTATCATTGCAAAAAGGGGTTGGACGAAAAGTTGTTGCTTGACGAAGATTCATGCTGCTACGATTTACGTGGAGATTTGGCTGATGGGGGGATCCAGAAAGAAAGGGAGTAAATCTTCATCTCAATTGCGCAACAGGGGACACCAGCAGTGCCCGAAAAGGGGCCCAATCGCGTACCGATGACCGTGTGGACACGTTCTCACTACGGGCTAAGGAGGAGGGAGGGACGCCCATTTTAAGTTGCGAAGGGAACAAAATTAGAATTTCCCGTTGGCGTTGAACGCACAAAGGAAACCTGAGGAGTTCCTACCCTTCTAGGAGGACCTTTTTTAAAACACCAGAAATGAAGAGAGGGGGGTGTCCTGGGAAAAAAAGCCAAGATAGACGACTCGGGGTGCCCTCGTGTGTCATAACATAAAGAACGAGGCTGGGGTCAAGGATGATTTTCTTCGGCTAAAGTTGGAAACCAAGAAAGGGACGTACGAACAGGCCACCACATCCCGAGGGGTCTCAACTATACGCAATGTATACCGAGCGTGGGGGCACGTGAATTTCTGGAGATTCGGCGGCTGGGTCCGGGCATTGAGCATAGAAAGAACAACGCAAAGAACTAACGCCTCAGTGGGGGGGTGATTGGAGGTGGGTAAAGAGGGGGAGGGAGTATACTCTTGATGATCCGCATTTGGATAACAAAAGGGGGGGATTAATCTTCTGAGGTAAGTGGGTAGGGGCGCAGAGGGGGGGGAACTAGGAGACGACCGAATTTCCAGGGATGGGTTGGGGGAAACAACCATGGATACTCTACGCAATGACAAGGGTGGGGAAATAATCAAAAAACCAACGCCAAAAATCACTCACAAACACTATGAAAATTGCCTCATCTAATCAAGAAAAGAGAAACATATTCTTCAAGGTATCTTCTACTTCTCGTTCTACACTGAATAGTTTTGTTAAAAACAACCCCCCCCACCCAACGAAAAGAGAAGCGGGGGGGACGAGGTGGGAGGATTTAAGAATTATCTACGACTACGGTTAAGGGAAAGGCATCGGCAGTTGTAAAGTCTCCTCTCCGACTAGAGGACCAAAAGAGACTTCCAAGCTCCGAAATGACAAAAGAAGGGGACGGGGGGACTCAGGTGAAACGGAAATGGGGGGAGTCCGCTGCAGTCGGGACTTTCTCGGTTTAAGACCGTACCTGCTCGGAAGGAAACGATTAACTGAGGTGCACAATTCTTGCCCATTTCAGCCGACAGAACCAAACAAAAAAAAAAGAAAGAACCGAAAAGAAACCTGAAGCGAGAATGTCTGAAGTGAACCTTGAACTTCCGAGGGGGATCCATAAAGAGAACACGTACTGCAAAAAGTCAAGACCGAGCGTCGGGAAGGGTGCATCTAGTTCATAACCATCTAAGGGGGGAAGGCGAAAGACGAAAAGGACAACACCCACGGAGGTATGAAAATAGAGAGATCGAAAAAAAAAACGCCTTGGCTATACTGGAGGAGGACGGTGGACACCTCAAAAAGGACTTTACTCTCTCATACGTGAGAGAAGGGGGGGGCATGGTAGGGAAATGGGGTCAGGTCGATAGGTATTTCCGGTTCACTCTAGAACTCAAACTGAGTTTTATTTATTCATCTAACTGCCACTCTTGGAAGGGGGGGGGAAAATACGGAAAATCGGTCACATCGAAACAAAATGGGAGCAGTTCCGGAGAGGCAAGAAAGTCCTCGACAAAATAGAGAAACCACCAGACAGGGGGGACAAGCTAAAGTGTACAGATATATTAGTCCCGAACATGGATGGTTGGGAGAGGGCAAAAAGCATAGATTCCTATATCATTGTGTTCGGGGTTTATGAGTCTAATTGACAAACGCCATTGAAGGAGTTCATCAACTAAATACATTCGGTAATTACGAACGACAACCGGTCGATGCGCGGTTGAAAAAAAAGGGGATCTCTGTTCAAAGAGAGGAGAAGGGAAGACGTCGCTGGAGCTTCGGTCCCTTGGAGAGGGTAGGGGTATGAGTTTCTTCTTGAGAATTGCATTCGGGAAGGAAAAGAACCCGAAAATTTCTGTGGTTAGATAGGGCCCGCCCACCAGATGGCGTAAATTCTGACACGGGCATACATATGCAGAAAAAAGAATGAGGTGTGGGATCGAAAGGTGGATTTCCAAGGCGTATGCATAGGACCGCACTGTCAAAAAAGAAAAAGAACCCATGAAAGGCGTCAAAAGGGTATTTCGTGAAGGGTTCAGACGAAGGAAGGGACAACGTAAAGTAACACCTTCCACAATTCAGAGTTGATGACAAACGATGCGTGGCGAATCTTTGATGTATTACTGTTCGTCATTTCCGTTCAAGGGAAAGGGTGGATGAAGCCCGCAGAAGATTTCTTCATAGGCCACACATCGGATGATTTCCGGGTATGAGGGAGGCTTCAGAGGAAAAGTAGCTTTTCTATCTTCTTTTGGGAGGAGAAAGGAAGAATTTGGAAAGGGCCAAGGATGGTGGGGGCGGAGGAAAATAAGACCCGCAGGTTCTGTGGGTGGTGGGTGAGACAAACGGCAACGGAGGGCGTACTCTTGCGCAAATTTTTGTGAAAGAGGCCAGGAAGCGGAAGCCGTTCGGGGCCTCCGTATGTTTTTCGGGTCCAACTCGGAGGGACAGATGGGGGATCGCGCAGGACCAAATTACCTCATAAGCCTTGGTTGCGAAAAAAGGAAGAGGAAGCAAGGGTCTAGGCAATACTGCTCATTAGGAACGCCTTCCAAAAGGGACTTACACGTACCTCGTGAAACGTATAACAGGCAGCTTCTTTCCAATAAATCAATTAGAAGGTTGCGAAAAAGGGTTCGAAAATGCGGGGCGACAGTTTTTGTCGTCCCAAAGTAAGGGAGACTCTCGAGGGTGTGCCAGACCCGGGTAAGGCTCAGCAAGGAAACATAGTCCCAAACGAAGGAGATTAGGGGGAAATAAATTTTTTGTCAAAGACACAGGAGCATCCGACACCCTTAAAAAGCTTTCAGTTCCCGTGTGGTTGAAGGGGGCGGTCGAAATTGCGGGGACAAACAGCATTGGCCCATGGTCGAGAAGGAAAAAAAGAACGCTAAGGGGTATAAAGGGAATGTCGCACCAGTTTGAGACAATGCCGTTTGATGATTTGGAGCCAGACGATTTCAATTCTACTAAAAGAGCGAAAAAGCGGCCTTTAAAGAGGGGAATTGTCGAATTAGTAAATTATGCAGCGTAACGGCAAAGGTTGGGCAGGGAAAAGAAACACTGTCACGGTAATGACAACAAGAAAATTTCGGGCAGCATCAGGATAGTGTGGGGCAGGCTGACAATAGAAACCTTCTAAGGAAAGCCCAAGAAAGAGAGGGGGAGATGGAAAGATAGGAAAGTTGTGTGCGGGTCGTGTTCTAGATTATCTCTCTCACATAACAGGATGGGGTTAGAAGATCATCAGACAAAAACGGCAACTCTCACCGTAGACTATCGGGGGAAGGAAGCACCAAGAGGGACATTTCGAACCGACGGTGTTAGATGTTGAAATCCTGGACACGATGCTACGGACGTTTCTTGGAAATTTCTGAAACTTGTAACCGGAACTTTTGTTGTTGTGTTGTCCACGACTTATGAGTAAACAATGGGGGAAGGGGGTCGTCAAAGTGCAAAGGACTCAATTGATTGGAGTCTAAATGGCATACGTAATTAAGGGACAAGGGAAAAGTTGGTAGAAAATCATCAAGCAATCAGCGTAAAAATATTGAGACTTCTAATCCAGGACTCGTGTAGCTGCCCATAAGGAAAATGTGTACCATAATTGTCTATCAGGAGAAGGGAAAAAGGGGGGGGGTGGTTGCAATCAAAGCTGCAATGGGGGTTCAGGATGGGCCTGTGACAAAGGGGAAAAGGAAGTCAGCGGGGAAAGAGTGGCCAGGGGGGGGTCAGTTAAGGGCTCCGTGATGAAAACATCAAAAGACGTTAGTAAACAATTGGGACAAAGGTTGTAGCCGAGGTCTAAAACATCGTAATCAAAAGAGTCTAAGGGAAAGGAAATTGGGAACCTTAGACTGGGTGTTCGTGACCGGGGGAGAAAAATGTCGATAGGACGATACGATCATACGTCAGTAATATTGGGGGAGGGAGCGATGTGGAAACGACAGCGTGCTCAGATACGATGGAAGCCTTCATTACAGGAATGTACCAAACACCGACAGGTCCTGGAATTTCAGCAGTCTACGGAAAAAACGCGGAAGGTAAGGAATTTACATCGGGGAATGAAGAACACTATCTTAGAGAAGTAGCAGCATTACGAGTACACATGGGGAAAGGATCAGGCTCGTGCAACAACATCACAGATCTGGAGGTGAGGCCTCAAAGTAAAACAGGATTTGCTTGACCGCCGGAGCCCTTCTAATTCAGGTGGGGACCTGAATGGGGACTGTATGGAGGGACTTTATTTTCAGGGGGACGCCAGAAAGAAGGTGGACCCTCGTGTCGAGCCATAGCAAAACGGCAAGGTAAAAGATTTGTGCGGATTAAATAAAGGAGGCTGCCAGGGTCCACAAGCCTTTTAGTGGGGTAAACCGTCATCCTGTTCTCCGTTCTGCACATGCAAGAGCGGGGGATGCAACTCAAACCTGGGGGCACGCTGTGATGGTTGTTGAAGGAGGGTAGAAATTAGAAAGCAGAAAGACACGCTGCACGAAACCGGCTCCTCATTGGTTAAAGGGGGTGAGTGGTGAAGAACTTTCATGGGAAAAAGCTAAAAGAGGAAAATCAAGGGACAGAAGGTTGGAGGTATTCTTTATTAAAAAGGGGCAAGAAAATACGTTTTCGTGTCTATCATGACTAAACCCCAAAATTTTAACCCCTGGGGAAGTGACTCTAGGGGATCGTTTAAAGAAAGAATATGCAAAAAACGCCCACCCTTCTATATTAAAACCCTCGAGGCGACAGACCAAAGAGCATCCCGAATAATCAACTCAATGCGGCCTGTGAGAGTGAAGCGAATCGGGGGTTTACAAATCGCTATGGGTGGGCGGGTATGAATTATCCAAGACTACTTCTATCGGGGTGAAACTTAGATGAAAGAGGCGATAGCTAAAAACAACCTCTTCACGCAGAAATCCGTACAAAAGCTAGAATGCCGCTGGTAAGGAAAAAGCCAGGACTTGGTACTACGTACTATCGGGGGGGGGAAAGTGAGAGGGAATTGTTTTATTCTCCGCGGACTTCTAGGAAAATCGCTGGCCGACAGGACCTTCTCCCGTGTAAAGCGGGGAAAAAGGGACAAAACAGGGGCTGGATCTTCGTGACCTCGGGCTTACGACTTGACTAGAGAATGACAAGAATGAGGGGCAAGAATGGATAATGGGGCGTAAAGAATGGGAAACATTCACTGACTAACATTTGGTTCTTAGGGGAAAGAGGGCAGTCCGAAAGATTTATCGCGGAAAAGCGAGGTCAGGGGGGATCGATTGCAAAAGAAAAGGCATATCCCGGAATGGAGTAACGGGCAACAACAAAGTAGGTAAAATATATATATTTAACTCGGAAGCATGCGTTTAGAGAACTTCTATTGGAGCCCATCTACTTTAGCGCGAGGGGAGGGTCTGTACAACGTAAAATGGATTCCGGATGGGGACGGGGGGTAATTTACTAAGCATCAGAAAAAGAAAGGGGGGGAGTGGGATTGTCTTCATGCAAAGAGAAAAGAAGGTGGCGGAGAGGAAGAGTTTGGTAACCGCTTTCCAATCACCTTAAGTTCACGTGAAGAACGAGCGTCGAAAGAGGAGCAGCGGACCCATTTCGCCGGGAAATGGGCCAGTCTCAAAAAGGTGGAGGGTTCATTTCTTTCCAAGGTGGAAGTCACGCGGGGGTTCGGGTTTCTGTAGGGGGGGAGGCATTCTAAGGTGTACACGAGGTCGTAGTCGCTACGCCGTTCGTCTGGATAATTCTGAAATCAGCACCAGCGTCGATCCTTGGGAAACGGAATAGGAAAACCGGTAGGAAAATTTGAGTTGATCTGACGAAGTCGTAGTAAAAAATATAATGTTGAGGGGCGCGATGAGCAAAAGAAAATGTTTTGGTCCCAGGGGAGACCCCGCCGCCCGGAATTCGGGGCGTGCGGAACACAGCCAGCAACTCCAAAAGGAGTTGACAATAAGGCCCGGATACATAGTGCGAAAAAAAGGTGGAAGAGAGTGGGGCTCAGAAGAGCATAAAGATCGGCAAAAATTAACGGTCACACGACTCACCCGAGGAAACTTAGTCCAGTATTTCGGGGGCCAGTGTTCTTCAAAGGCAGAAGGGGGGGAACGTAGCGAAATGTCCCAGTTGTAGGGGGAGCCCACGGATCGTAATTGAAAGGAGTGAAGGGATGAAGGTAGACGTGTCCTTCAAGGCCGTGTTGGGGGTGGACACGCAGGCAGAAAAGCGGCTATAGACGGCCGTGTATGGCAGAGGGCTTCGGAAAAGGGGCACCGGGGGAGTCAAGCGATCTCTTGGAAGTAACTCAGCAGACTCAGCCAAGTTCATGTTTTTCCAGTAATTGAGAAAGGCGGGGAAGGAGAGAAGCCGGGCGCTGACCAATGAACCGCGGTCGGGGAAATTTTGGGAGCGCGGCATGGTCTGTCGTACTCGAACGCAAGAGGGTTGAATTCACGATGTTCACCACGTCATAGTAGGAAGGGAGAGAATCGGAGGCAGAAGGGGAGGGTGATTGCGCAACATCTTTAATGCTTTCATCAGTTGTCGGAGAAACTGGGCGAAAGAGCCGGAATAGAAACGCGTAAGAAGGATATTTCCGTCATTAAACCTGCACCAGGGAGCAAGGGCCAAGAAGAGAAAGTTTTTGCTTCCGCGGGGAGACCGCGTGGTGGTGACCCAGGTTCATGACGGCTCGTGGGGAAACCCCGGGAATAGCTCTCATAGGAAAACGTGAATAGAGCGTTCCTGGGGGGGGGGCAACAGGCAAATAGAAACTTTGCAGCTTTTCAAAGAGTGGGGGACACATGTTGTTGATGAATACACGGTCGAAATGAGTTTCCCAAACAGCATTTGACTGATGGAGATGCAGCACTAACGAAAAAGGGTAAAGCAAGGAGGAACTCAGCAGTTTCAAAGAAGTGGGGGGGAAGTTTGATTGGGAGCATACGAGTTCAGGAAAAACCCGGCATTAGCGAAAAGCAGGATGTCCTTCCTTCGGGCCAGTAATGCCAATCAGGGGGGAAGAGCTGAGTTTACGACAATACCGAGTAGGACAAACCACAATGTACGTGGTTGAAGAACGAAGAAAGCAAAACAGGATGGGTAAGCTCGTGTAGCGGCGGCAAGAAGAGAAACCACACGCTCAATCTACTCTAGGTGAGGATGGAACGTCACGATAAATGGTGGCTTGTCATTGGGTGCTGGG
>Ga0179593_1296863_pt1 | contig 12026 bp, 23 predicted proteins | sample CZODoug2_1_08_16_FD_185931 | JGI IMG/M metagenome (GOLD analysis project Ga0179593, IMG submission 185931) | Vadose zone soil fungal communities from Angelo Coast Range Reserve, California, USA - CZODoug2_1_08_16fungal (PacBio error correction) | ecosystem: Environmental > Terrestrial > Soil >...
GGAGGGGGAGACGAAGCACAGATGGGATAATGCAGGGACGTTCAGTGCGGATCCGGAAACGAATAAATCAAAAGGTAAAAGGAGGCTTTGGCGTTTAGGTTAAAAAGCGGCTTACGGAATCATACGCGGGCGAGGAGTAGGAATAGAAAAGAATGGGGTCCAGGCCGTAGAACAAGATGACAGAAAAGAAAAAAGAGTGAGCCAGACATTCATGGCATAATAACATAAGAAAACCAAACTAACGAAACAACGAGCTGAATCGAAAAAGCGCGAACAGTAAAAATGGGAAGCATGACGTGAGGAAGAATGACAAGCACTTACCACGGTGACGGGGCGGAAAGAGAAAGTGGGGTAAGTAACACTACGGAACGCAAAACTCGAAAAGGGAGCATGGACCAAGCTTGAAAGCGGGGGCCAGACGCAAAAAACGGGAGGGTAAGGATGGACATCGGACCATGGCTTTGAAGGAAAAAAAGTAGTCAGGGCAAACCCCGAAAACACCATTCAACTAAGCGCATCAAACAACCTGGCTGGACATATGGATGGAAAGCGGGGAGAGACAATTCAGTGAAAACATAAGAAAGTCCAAGCTGGGGGGAAGGGGGGGGGCCACAAAGGCCTGGGTCTTATTGTGACGAAATGGGGTCAAAGAAGACAGCTGTGGGGAGGGCAGTTAAGGGGGGAGATTAGGAGACAGATTCACCCGAAAAGGACAAAATCAACATCTCGACAAAAAAAACAAAGACTTTTCGAGACTCCAAAAAAAGAAAAGAGAGGGGGTCCGAAGGGGCTGAAGAGCAGGCGGCATACAGGGAAGGGGCGCAGAATCAACATAAGAAACTCAGGGGAAGACGGCTTGTCAGTGAGGGAAACCGCTCTTTTTTACGACGCACGAAAGACAAGAAAGAAAAAATCGAGCAAGGGGGGGGGAGGGGGGGAACATGAGCCAGGACCCTCAAATGGTAAAAAAGGGGGGGGGTCCGAACAGGAGGGGGGAGGCTTATACAATCGAATCGGCTCAGAAAGGTACTATGTTTGAAAACAACATAGAAAATTCAAAAGAAAAAAAAAAAAACCGTCACAAACACCACCTCTTGACCGGCTTTGCATGACCCGGGTTCCCAGGGAAAGCTGCAGGGAAGGGAAAGACCAGGAATTAGGGGAAAGAAAAGAACGTCAGGAGCACTTGAGGGCCAATGGGGACAAGTGCAAATCCAAAGAAAAAAAAAGCCCAGGCCAAAGCGGACCTAAACCGGGTGGCAGTAGAAAAAATGAAAAGAAGATGATCAGCTGCAAGAAAAAAGGGAAGGAAAAGGTACTCCCAGAGGTCGAGGATCCTTGTTAAAAAATTCCTCAGAAAATGCCGTAGGTCAGTGGGGCAGATAAAGGGGAAAGAAGCGACACGCCATTCAATAACAGGCAGCAGAGTAAAAAGAAAAACCGAACAACAAGAAAAAAAAGAAAAAAAGGGCAGGAAACCATTCAATACTAGAAAGGGGAAAGAAAACCGTCAGAGACAGGACAAGGTTTCTGTGAGAATATGCACGCACCAAGCAAAGGGGAAGGGGCCGCGGAAACAAGAAAAAAGACAATTAGGAAAGAAAATGAAAAGCATACATCATAGAAGTCGGGGTTAATGGAAAGAACGTGAGTGGCAAACGGGAGGGGGATAGATCCATAACGAGAAGCATCGGACCTTATATGAAACGGTAAGAATAATGTGATCAAAGATGGAAATCAGTCTGTTTTGGAGAAACACCATTTGGGGAGAAAAAAATAAGGAAAGACGGGACGGGAAAAGAAACTCAAGGGTGGGGAAGGGGGAAGCGGGATACGCGAATTGGTGGGGTTTAGCAAGGTACGAACGGCGGGTGGGCGTGGGTTCGTGGGGGGGAAATCTCGAGTGCTTCGCTTAAGCGAATGGGGAGATGGGTGTGTATGACGGGAAAAGATCAAAAATCGGTTTGGTAACGGTTGGCGCCGGATTCCAAGGTTCTAAGACAACATTGCCCGTGGGAGATAATCACAAATGACCAGGGGGGAAAGGAGAGGATAAGTAAATGGAGGGGAGACTTGGAGTTGAAAACTCAGGTATCGAAACGAGAAACGAAAAAAAATACGAAAAATGGGGGAAAAAAAAGTGGTTCAGATCCAGAAGGAAGAAGGGGTGTTTTGGAAAGAATCAATGTGTAAGGAATCATTCTAACATCGAAACAGGGGGAGAGAAAAGCGGGGAGAAACCAGAAAAAAAGGTCTCGCCATTGGTTGAGAGCAGGACCGGATGGGGACTGATGAAAGGGCGAAGGAAAAGGAAGAAAGGGAAAAAGAAGGGGCAGTAAAAAGCCTCATGAGGTACGAAGTTTGTTCTTGTCCAAATTACAGGGGGCTATCATACCGAAAATCGATAAAAGCTAAAATACCGGGGGAGATATAAGAAATGAGAAAAAGAGAAGCGCCACAAGAGGGTTGGGGGAAAAAAAGAGAAAGGGGAAAAAGGGATCTGTGGCTGCTCGAGACCTTTGTGGGGAACATTCAGAAAGCAAAAAAAAACACTTAAAGCCAGATGCATTTTTGATTGGAAAAATGCGTGAACGATGGGGGAAGGAGAGGAGAATCGATGCTGGGAAAGCATAACCAGGTTTTGAGAGGATCTTCCGAAAATGCGAAAAAAAGGAGTGGGTCGGAATGTCGAAAGGGAAGGCAAAGAAAAATGGGGTAGGTGAAAAAGGGAAAAGCAGGCATCGGCGGGGGGAAGAAAAAAAAAAGGAAGACGGAAAAAACTTTCCCATAACAACTGTTAATACTCCCCTGCAAAAAAAATGACACAAAACAGTTTTTCTGATTGAAGGAAAAAAAGAATTTGGGAAAAAGCGCAAGCAAAAAAACGAAAATCAGAAAAGGAAAAGAAGGTGGTGGGGAAAGAAAGAAAAGAAAAATTTGAAGGTCGACCAACGACTGGCATGGGAAAGGCACGAAGCCTCGAAAACGTCAACAAATTGAGGGAGAAGAAAAGGGGTCTGCTAGGAGCATCATATACTGCAAGAAGGTAAGAAAGCGAAAAACAAAGGAAAGAAAAAAGAGGGAACGCTGCAAACTAAAAGGCTTTGTTACCAATGGGATTCTGAGAGAAACGGCCGGGCCAGGGGGGGTTTATGGCTACAGGAGAAGGAGAAAAAATGACGCAGGAAAAAGACCCAGGCTGTCAACAAACGTCCACCAGTCCTCGCTACAAAAGAGCTCGGTATGGGTAGGAAGCGGAAGGGACAGAAAACGAAAAGGGGGGGAAGAGTCGAATGAAGAGATCCCCAAATGGGGCGCATGGAATGGGTGGAAGCGCCCTGTGACACTTGGGGAAACAGGGGCACCGTTGAAAAAAAAGCGTCGCGTGCCAACTGGAGAGGAGGTGTCAAGGGACAGCAGTCTGAACGAATAATTTAAATTTTTTTGGGGAAAGTCATAAAGAAAAACAAAAAAACAACTAATGATGATGCACATCTCTCTATGAAAGAAACAAAACACCCACCATTCGTCAAGAAGAACAAAGAGAGGGGCAGGTCAGGGGGAATCTGTAGAGGAAAGCAGCACGAAAATAAGAGGGAAAAAGAAAAACACAAGAGGAAAACAGGAAAAAAAAAACAAGGACGACCAATTGAATTGGGAGATCCATCCCCTGCGAGCTCAGACAACTGCTTTTAAAAAAGAAAAACAAACAAAAAAAACACACAAAAAAAAAAAAAAAAAAAAAAAAAAAAAAAAAAAAAAAAACCCCACAAAGAAAACCAAACTAGAAAAAAGAAAAGAGGACTAGAGCTACAGGGGAGGGGGGAGGGAGAGGGGGGGAACGTGGTGTTTGAACCGCAATTTTTTTGTGGACAGGGCTGAACAAAGTGGCTAAAGGGGCATTGAAACAAAACAAGGCTTCAAGCGCCTCCTCCTTGTCTCGAAAAGCAAAGTGGACCCAAAGGGCTGGTGAAAAAAAGACCGGTGGAAAGACGCGGGGCAAACGAAGGGGAAAGTTGTGAATATACCAAAGAGGGGGGGGGGGAAAAAGAAAGCCTCTAAAAGCAAGTATACTGGGGGGAGCCCGCCATAAGGTAAAAGAAAATTTGTTATCCAGAAAAATGACTGTAGAGGCCTGAAACTGTAGACCCAATGGCAAGTGGACGAGGGAAAAGAAAGAAAAGTCGTATAACCATAGCCGGAGTGGACCAAAAGGCGTTCAAATTCTTTTTCAAACTCAAGAAGAAAAAGGGACTTTCTTGAAAAGTCCGAAAGGGGAGGGGGAGTCCACTTGTCTATACCAAGGGGGGGGAAAAGGGGGGTCAAGGAAAATAAAAATCTCTGCAAACGGGGCCGATAAAATAATCGCCAATGACGAAAAGGCAATTTTGGGACACGGCCGGTTTCCGAAAAGACCAAAAAAAAAGCTGGGGAAGGGAGGGAGAGGGGAAAAGGAACCCGAAGGATACACAACTGGGGGGTATTAAATCAACCAGTTGATCGATGGAAAACACCATTCATAGAAAAATGGGTCTCCGATGGAAAAGCCATGAAAGATGAATATCGTAAGGGGCGGGGGGGGTTTCGTGGGGTGTGTTGGTTTTTTGGAAACTAATTCGGGTAAATTCAAAAGTAGGATGGAATCACCGAAAAAAGGGAGAATAGGCGGGGCCTCATTGGCAAAAGTCGGGAAGCAGGTGGGTATCGGAGAAAGCGAAGAAAATAAAACAAAAGAAGGGATGGGGGGGGGGGGGGGCACCTGAGACGAGGGGGTTGCTGGCAGAACCCCGTACATGACTATGCCAAAGGGACAACTTCGGGGTACACATCAATGGGGGGTTAGAAAAAATCATGATAGAGAAAGGGAAGGAAACGCAACAGGACTGAAACCCAATCGAGGTTCAGGCCTTCGGGTGTCGTCGCAACAGGAGAAGAAAAAGAGAAAGAGGACCTGGGGGAAAGAAAAGAAAGGGGAAAGATAAAAAAAAAAACCATACAAACCACGGGCCAAATTCCTTGTTATGAAACATTTTTGCCATAGGAAAAAGGAAAGTCGGTACGAATAAGCTTGGGGCAGGCAAGTACAGCCGAACCAGGCCTTGAAAAAAAAAAAAAAAAAAAAGTATTTGAGGGGAAAGGGGGGTGGTGGGGATTGATGTCAAAGACACTGAGACCTTCTGGGGGGGGAGAGAAAAGAGTTCAAAAAAAAAGAAAAGGTGTAAAGAAGAATGGGCCACAAGGGGGAAAATCTGGGCCCATCAACATAAAAGAGGGTGTGCAGCTTAAAGTGCTCGCACATCAGGGAGAAAGAGAAACAAAAAATAAAACAGAAAAACAGCCAAAGAGAGGGACTCAAAATGAAGCGAAAAAAAACAGAAAGGGGGACAAAAGAGATGGAAAACTCCGTACTCCTGATTTTTTAACCATAAGGGTGGGAAAAAACACAACAGCGGGACGGGGGAAGCTATCAATAAACGGACAATCCCATGGCCAAAGCAAAAAAGCCTGAATTGGCACAAAGCAAGACGCATGAACGCCATACCGGGTCGATGAAGGTCCTTCACATAGTTTTCTGTCTCCAAAAAGGGAAAATGGGGGTCAACAAACCCTGGAAGGGAGGGTGGGCGGAAAAACAGAAGCCAAAAGAAAAGAGATGGGAGACGAGTCGGATGAGTTGGAAGGGGGGAAGGTAGCTGCGTCGTGTGGGACATGTGAAAAGGGGAGAAAAGGGATTTTGACAAACTGTGAACATTAAGAGAGAAAAAAAAAAAAACACGGACATCGGGATCAAGCGGGTGAAACAGAACAGTATTTGGGGGGGAAAGAACATCCTGCAACAAAGGGGAGCAGAACAGAAAAAGGCGGGTGGGGGGGAGGGAAAAACGTGGGCAGATGACTGGACCCCCAGACATGCTCCAAGGGGCCACCAAAGTTCGGTGGTACACCTTAAGAGGCCTGTGGGGGGGAGAGGACAGACGGCGAAACAGGGGTGGGTGGAAAAGCCAAATCTGGTGGCGTTGTTTTTGCGGGAGGGAAAGAAATGAAGAAAAGGGGGGGGGAAACAAGGCCTGGGGGAGAAGGGAGCGGGTAGAACTATCAAAGAAAAGGAGGGGAACCTCGGCGATAAGGGCCTACACATTCCAAGCAAAAGCAAGTTTTGGAAAAGGTTGGGTATAGGAACAAGAAGGGTAGGGGGGGACGTAACGATTGACATAGCTAGCTAGTAGGGTGAGAAGAAATGAGGGACAACCGATAACTGCGGGGAGCATAACTGGGGCAGCCGGAAAGGGGGACATGGCACGTATGACGCCGAACAGAGGGTGGTTCGAGCTGCGGTGAGTTCGTGCAAAAAGTCGTGGAAGGCTCAAACACACAAAAGAAAGAAGGAAAACAAAATAGAAAAACCCAAGCGGGTTACCAGACGCAATAGCAAGGCCCGGTTGGAAAGAGATCGGGAAAAGGGGGGAAAGGCTTGCAAAAAGAGTGTCAGCTGCATAAATATTCAACCACAAGTTGGGAGTTAGTCGAGTTCTGAAATGGGGGGCGGAACAGTGGGGGGGAAAGAAAGGGAACGGAAAAATGGGACTGGGCATGACACAGGGGTAAAACTACCTTTTTTCTTTTTGACAGATGCAGAAAAAAGGGAATGAAGAACCAAGGGGGAAAAGGAAAGGAGACGGGGAAAGGGGATGAAAATTGTTCTGCAGGTTCAGAAGCGAAAGACGGGGAACTAGACTCTGTGTTTCTAAATGCACAGGGGAAACTAGTTTCACATAAATCAAAAAAATGGTAAGAAAAAGGGGGGGGAAAAAAAAAAAAAAGGGGATAGACCGGAGGAGTTAGATCAAGAACGCCCAAAAAACCGCGTCCTTCTTTCCACGGAAGCACACGAAAGGCCAAGACGAAAAAAGTTTTTGCAAACAAGGAAAGGCGCAAAAAGTTAAGGACGGAAATTGTCGAGGAAAAAGAGCTCAACGCCAAGATGGAGGGGAAAAACAAGCCGAGAAACACATCAGATAGACTCCTTTCCAATATTTAGAGGCCACGAAAAAGAGGAAGTGTGAGGAAAAGAAAGAAAGCCAGAGGACGAACCAAAAGAAGAGAGGGGAGGGGGGAGGGGTTGGCAAAAGGGGCTGCCAAACTAAAAATACCAGTTTTCCGTTGCTCCGTCCCGAGAAAAAAGCCACATCAATGGCCGCATTGACTGGGTTAGTGTGGGGAGAAGGGAAAGGTGGGGGCGTGAAAGGAGGGAAGGGCGAGGAGTCCGTCAAACGGCGGGAAGTTTTCGGCCTAATTGGTTGTTGAAGTTTAGTGTTGGAAAATCGTGAGCATAAAGGAAAACAGCCGATCAGATAAGAAACGGTCTGAAAGGAAAAGAAAAAAAGAAAAAGAAAAAAAGGAGACCAAAGTCAAACGGGCAAAAGCACAAAGCGCAACGCGGAAAAAAGTAAAAAAACAGGGGCAAAGCAGGGGGGGCTTGGTAAACTCCTGACGACATAACCCGCACAAATGGGCCAGGAACACTCAAAAGAAACTGCTCAGAGGAGTCCGCTGGAGGGGAAGAGACAAAGGAAAGAAGAAATCACAAAAATTGACTGGACCTACTTAAGGGGAATTCACTTGAAAGGTGGTTATGTGCAAGGTCAAATGGTGGAAGGGGAGTCAAGCGGGACCGAGTAACCAAAAAAAAAGAGGAAAAGAAATACACAAGGGGGGGGACTTACTCCATTTGGTTCAAGGGTCCTGAAGGCGTGTATCGAAAACCAAGTCATCGTTCAGCCAGGAAAGAAAAACATCAATACCAGGGAAACCAAGACATAAGGGAGGGGGGGAATGTGACTGAGAACCACCGAACCATCTTGGGACTCATAGGCAACCAGAAAAAAATGCGCGCCTGGAGGTAAGAATGAACAAAGGTCCCTCAGACAGGATAGGTCAAAAAAAAAAAAAAAAAAAAAAAACAAGTTCGTGGAGCCATCAGAGGGAGAAAAGAACCAGGCAACTTGGGGGGTAACAAAACCGAGTGCTCAATTCAACAGCCCAAAACCACAACATTGGCAAGACTAATCCCTGGGGCAAAGGGAAAAAGAACGCAAACAGCACAAAGCCTTAAAGGGGTACCAAAACGGGGCACATGGAGAAAACCGAAGCTGTGGCCCGCGTCAAACCCCTGCAAACGTCGCCCACAACACCCTTACAAAGAATGCGCTAAAGGGGGCAAAGGGGAAAGGGGAAGCAAGTAATCAAGGACCCGAGCTCAATCAGTTTGTTTGAGTGAGAGCCAAGCGCCCGCCTTTCAAAGTGGAGAAAGAGCTGCGGCAAAAAAAAAAAAAAAAGAAAAGCAAAGGACAAAAGAAAGCGGATCCACTAAGTTCGGGGGGGCGGAGGCACGTCAAACAAGAAGCGGCAGGGGGGGCACTGCGAGAAAAAATAGAGGATGAAAGATGGGAAAACAGCAGAGAGACAGGGGCAAAAAAAAGGAAGGAAACGGGGGGTCCAAAAACGGCTGGCGGGCCAGCCCGCAGCTGAAGGGTATGAACTTAATTGATAAATCAACCAAACGGGGGGGGGAAAGCTTGATGGGCAAAAAAATACGAGCGTGAAATCTCAAGGGGACCTTTACTTACCGCTCATGGGTCAAAATCTCGGAAGGTGGGTTCTTGGGGGTCGAGGAGTGGAGGAAATTAAAAGAAACGGGCGCGAGGTTTTAAGCCGGGCCAGGGAGAGGACGAAAGGGGGGGGGTTTCCGGAATGCATTTTCGATAAGAAGTATTCGGGCCCAATAACTGACCATGTGTAAAAAGGGGAGGGAACTAAAGGAAAACTGGTAGGATGACACAAAAACGGGCAAAAAGAAAACGAACGATCTAAAATAGGGGGGACAAAATGTTAAAATCCAGGCGTACATTCCTTGGTGTGTAGAGTCTGGCAAAGTTAGAAGAAGAGGGGGGCGAAGGAGCGACTACAAGAAAGGCTGTATGATTGGGTGCAGCGCAAAATCGTGGCGGGAATATTGGGGAATCGGGGAATGGGAAAAAAGGAAAAAAGAAGGTGGCTATAAAAAAAAAAAAGGTTACTCGGTGGGACTTGCATAGACATGACCTAGAGCTAGAATCTGAAAAACGCGGGGGAACCAAACAAGGTGGGAAAAAAAGGGGGGTAGAGCAGAAAAAGGACAACCCTGACCAGGAAAAAATTTTGCCAAAGAGGGGATAGAAGGGGGCGTGGGACTTCTCCATGCCCGCACTTTGTTGGGGAGAAGAAAAAGGCAAAGGACGGAAAAAAAAAAAAGAAACCAAAGAAAAGAGGGGGAAGGAGGGGGGGGTAGTCAGGCCAGCGGAGACCAGGGCACGAGATCGGAAGCTAGGACGATGAGAAGAGTAAACAAAAGTTTGGGGGGGGGGATCGGATCAATTAACAGTCGAAAGGAAAAAAAGAAACGGGTGAGTGATGTACCCAACCAGGAAAAAAGGGGGGTTGGACAAAAGTTCGTCCGTCAAGGTGCGGATCGTCAAAATCGTGCTTGCAGAGAAAATTCATCCAGGGGGACTTGACCATCCAAACGGGTGGTTATACATGCACAAAAAAACAGGGAGAAAGGGGGGAAAACAGGGGGGAAAAACAACGCTTACGAAAAAGGTGAGGTTTTGGGACGCGGAGACGAGGGGTCTATCGAGGGAGAGGGGACAGTCCAAAACGGCAGTTGGGCAAACAGATACGGGCACTGGGAAAAAGTCCGCATACTGAGGCCGCTCATCATTACAGCACCGCTTTCAGAGGAAAGAAAAAACAAACCAATTTTGGGGGAAAAAAAAGGAAAAATAAAAGCGGGGGGGTTGCGCCAACATTGGGTTCAAACCAAGTGGGACAATAAGGGATGACTACCCGACCGGCAGGGCAGGGGGGATGGTTTCAGAAAAAAGGAAGAAAACTTGAGAAAAGGGCGCGAAGAAAGGATCAACGGGGTCAACAAAAATAGTCAACCATTTTCTTACACGCGGCAAAAAAAAAGCATCGGAAAAGGGAAGGGGTGGAGAAAAGGCTAAAAGAAGGTGAAGCGGAGCTCGATGAGAGACGTAAACATCACTTGAGGGCCATTTTCCAAACTGGGTGAGCTCTCTCCCGTGTGCGAAACGTGGCCCCAAAAAAAAGGTCCGTCGGAGGGGGAATCGAGATGGAAAGGGGAAAAGAGGGAAAGGGCAGACAGGGACTTTTTTGGTGTGGTTTAATCTCTCAAACAAAAAAAAAAACAAAAAAAAAAAAGGAGGAGAGAAAAAGAAATAAAAAAAAAAAAAAAAAAAGTGCGAAAAAAAAATAAAGGCCGGACAAACTCGTCAAAAGGAGAGAGCCCGATCCTGCACCACGGAAGGGAAAAAGAAAAAAAAAAAAAGGGGGACCAGTGGGGGCGCTCCAAAGAAATCGCGGATTGGATCAGGACACGGCTTCAAAGGGGAAATTCAGTCAACCTGAAAGGGGGTGATCAGAGCACAAAAAAGAGACAAGATCTTCCGGAGGGGAGAGATTTCAGCTGGGAAAAAGGGGGGGAACGCCAGGATCAAGCTTCGTCCATTAGTAAGATTGCCATTCATCAAACACAAAAAAAAAAACCCACCCGCCGCGTCGTAGACGCTCACAAGAGGGTTGAAAACGGGGGGATTGAAAAAGAAGGGTGGAGAAACGCTTGCAGCGGTTTGAAAAAGGTTATTCCACAAAAAGGGGGGTGTACTCCTCAGAAAAAAAACGCGCGGGCAAGAAGGAATTTGGGGCCCGAAAGATAAAGAAAGGGGGATGAGAAAAAAGGCCTTAGAGGCCAGGGCCGTCCAATGCCCCCGGAGGGTGACGTAGGAAAAATAAAAATCTATAGAACAGGAGGAGGAAAAGATCCAAAAGCGTGGGACCCTAAAAAACTTTTTGGGGGTGCCCTAGCAAGACCGATGGGTTACAAACTCAGGTCGTTTCAACTGGAACAAAGAAGAACCTGACTTTAAAAAAGGGGGAAAGAGAAAACAAGTTTGATGGAAAGTCGGGGATTTGGGAATCCTCAGAAGCTCAACAAGAGGTAAGGGGGTTACAAAAAAAAGAAAAAAGAAAACGAAAAGAAACGGGGGAAAAAAGAAACCTGGGGGTTTCAGAGGACATACGACAAACGCCTCGTGGGACCATTTCGGGGAATGGAGATTGACCGAGAAAAAGAAAAAAGGGGGTATGATCCAAGAAGAAGACAAGCCATACATAGCCCATGGGGGGGGGCGCACGCCTGGCACGCCAAATGAAAAACTCCAGGAGGAGGGGCGGCTGGTTCTGTGACTTGGTTTGGTCCGGCGATAGAAAAGGGGCAAAAAAGACGGAAAGGAAAGCGTCCACGTTCAAGGGTCAAAGATGAATCTTTTTGGGGAACTCAGGTTGGAAGCAAGGGGGGTGAGGAGAGATCGGAATCAGCGGTTCCAACCATACCTTTTGAGGAAAAGAAAAGCGCGCAAAATTTTGTGGAGAGGGGGTACTCCGGCCAAACGAAACAGCGCTCAGCATATGGGGGGGACGAAAAAATCGTAACTGCCGGTGAAATCTGATAAAATAGCACCAGGCGCTGTCACAAAACAATCGATGGAAAGGGCACGGGGAAGAGAAAGAAGAAAAAAAAAAAAAGGAGTGAGCAAAAGCAAAACTAAATTGAAATTCGACCTAAAACACAGGAACAGAGATTTGAAAACTTTTGGGGTGCCCTTTGGGGCAGGAAAAAAAAAAGATCGTCAAATCAGCGCCTTGCCGCAAGTCAGAACGACCACAGAGGGGGGGGGGGGGGGGGGGGGGGGGGGGGGGGGGGGGGGGGGGGGGGGGGGGGGGGGGGGGGGGGGGGGGGGGGGGGGGGGGGGGGGGGGGGGGGGGGGGGGGGGGGGGGGGGGGGGGGGGGGGGGGGGGGGGGGGGGGGGGGGGGGGGGGGGGGGGGGGGGGTGCACAGCAAAACGGGGGGGGGAAACTTTTCAAACTGGGAGAGGTGGGGAGGTATCCAGAAACAAAAAAGCTGC
>Ga0179593_1426693_pt1 | contig 12026 bp, 14 predicted proteins | sample CZODoug2_1_08_16_FD_185931 | JGI IMG/M metagenome (GOLD analysis project Ga0179593, IMG submission 185931) | Vadose zone soil fungal communities from Angelo Coast Range Reserve, California, USA - CZODoug2_1_08_16fungal (PacBio error correction) | ecosystem: Environmental > Terrestrial > Soil >...
CACACGAAGGGGAAAGCGCAGACAGCGCCATCTAAAATAGAACAAAAACCAAAAAAAAATCGAAATCGGAAAACCGAGGGAGAAAGAAAGAGGGCCAGAGGAGGGGAGAAGAAGAATGGGTGGAAAACCCTTTGGGCGGAGAGGAATAGGAACTAAATTTAGAAACGTCGTCGTCACAAAGCGGAGGGAAAGTGATAAGGATACAGGGATAGAGGGATAGAACCAGTACACCAAGGAAAAAAGGAATCGGCAGGAAAGCAAAGAATCGAAGAGGAAGGAGTCGAACACCTATAAGAAGAATCAGTTTAAAGTACCAAGACAAGATTCGAACATAGCAAGGAAAGAACAGTTCGCAGCGGGGGGTAGATAAAAAAGAGTTCAAATGGGCGATAGGAAGAGGATCAACAGGAAAAAAAAACTCATAGGTAGGAACAAGGGAAATCGGTTAACATTCTAATCTAGCTAAACGTCGCCGAACGGATAAGAGGAATAGGCATCCGTAATCTCGCAGTGATGGAAAAAAGGAAAGGGACAAAGAACAGACACTGGGAAGAAGAGGGAGAAGATCAAATATCGACAATAAAACGGGGGCACAGCGAATCGGGGGGAAAAAAAAGGATGATAGTTTTGGAGGAGATACCACAAAGGCAAACCACAGGAATGCACAGTAAGCGATTTCGTAAGCAAATGGACGGCAGATTGGATATCAATTGAGGGGGGAAAGGTCCTTATTCCTTGGGAAGAACAAATATCTGCGAAAAACAAAACAAAAAACAACACCAACAAAACCCAAAAAACAACCCACTACAGAAATAGGCACCCAAGGAAAACCCCGTCCGCAGGTGGTTGCGACCAATGAGTGGCAATCGTATGATTCGTCCCCCCTCCAAGTATCAATGGCAAAACTCAAACGACGTACTTCCTGCTCAGCCCCCCCCTCCAAAAACAACAAACCTCCAAACTCCCTGCAAAATAAAACTGATCTATTGCATTGCAGACGATGCAATACCAACAACTGATCAATAATCGCCCCCGCAGCAAGACGCCAAAAACAGAAGGAAAAACTGCACGGGTACAAAGGGTGGCTCGGGGGAAATGAACACGCCCGCGGGCAGCTGGGCGGAGCCCCCGCCAGAAGAGACGGGCACGCCCACGTAGAACTGCGCTAGACGGGGGCGACAACGTGTAGAACAGAAGCAGGGAGGCGGTTCTCGGCCACACGGCCGGAACTTATTGCGCTCCCGGGGGGGACCATCAACTAGCAGGGTGCAAATGGGAACAAGAGGAGGTGGCTCTCAGGGAAGCCAGGGTCAGAACGGGGGGAAGAAAGGTGGGGGGGGCGAAAACGTGGAGCTGACCAAAGATGAGAGATTCGGGGGTCCCGGGATAGAGGGCGGAGAGAGACGGAGAGGCCAAAAAAAAGAAACAAAAGCCTTAGGGTATCATAGAGACAACGGGTCTGACAAGCCAAGCGAAGTCGGGATAAACAAAAACGAATAAACAGACCGGGAAACAAAAAAGAAGAACCAAAACCAACCAAAGCACCCCGAAATACCGAAAGAGAAGAAGACAAATCCCGTCAGCGCGTCTAAGAATCCAACTGCCGGAAGAGGGTCCCCAATCAATAAGCCAAATACACCCAAAAATAAAAAAATAGTGGAGACGCTTTAAAAGGGGAGCAAACACAACGCGACAAAACTCAAAAAGACAGGAATTTAAAAAGCACGGACGCTGCATCTGTGCGGCAAGTATAGAGGTGCGGCCGACCATCGAATCAACAAAAACAATGCAATGTTTCTCACACTTTATGCCAGAACGATTAATTAACAAGGGATAAGGACCGCACCACACAACAACATCTCCCCCAGTAGCATCCCCCTCCCAGAAACTCCACATGCCCCAACAAAAGAAGACCGCGAAACGCGCGGGAGGTCACCATCGTAAGAGGGCAAAAGACATGCCCGAACGACTCCTCGATAGGGGGATGGGGTCCACTATAACCCTAACCGGGCACACATATAATCCAATGAACCCTAAAACTGACAAAAAGGGGAAAAAAAGCGGAACCACCAAAGCGACGGGTAAGGAAAAGAAAGCCCCTCAAAAAAAAACATGAACAGGCAATATAGAAAAGCCTCTACAAAAAAAAAATGGTGCAGAGAAGCTGTAGATAATCCACGCGGACTGGTCTCTTCCAGAAAGAAAAGGAAATCACGCACTGAAGAAAATCAAATCAGAAGCAAAAATCTGCACTCAAACTCAGAAAGGTCAAAAAGCACAGGAATTAAGTCAAAAAGAAGGAAGTCTGAAAGGTAAAGAATCACAAGTGGCAATAATGGCAGAAAGAGTGAAAGGAAAATAGGAAAAGAGGAAAAAATTCGATGTGCAAAAAAACGGCCAGTCATAAGAAAAACAGATGAAAGAGAGGAAAGAATCGAAGTTAGAAATGGACAAGCAAAAGAAAATACTCAACCAGACGCTGGAGAGCAACTCTGCAAACCGAGGCGGGAAGAAAAGGACAAAAGCGAAAAACCAAAATATCGTCGATTGGAAAACAAAACGAAGCGGGAACCTACAGAGGAAGAACAAACATAAAGAACGCTACGGCTATAAGAGAACAAAAGAAACGAAAGGGGGGAGACAGGACACACATGGTGCACAAGAAAAGGAGGACACCCCAAAACGATGCGGAAAATTACATAATATCTAGATAGAATGACTTAAAGACCAGAAAACACAAATCGGAAGAGGGGCGGGGGAAAAACTCCAAAGTACTGGCGAGGGTGCCCGAAGGGGGGAGCGAGCAAGGGAAAACATCAATCAAGGTCCGAGAAGAAAGGGACAAAACGGTTAGATTCCTCAATGGGGAAAAGAGAAAAAAAATCCAGTCCTCCAAACAACACGTAACCCCAGTATAGATCCTGACGACGACGCGCAGCCTTTGCCAGGACCTGGCAGGGAGAGAATAGAGGGAATGGTCAAAAAAGGGCAAATCTGTCCAAACGCGCAAAAAAGGCGCGAACGAGGACAGAGACCTTCCTAGCAAAACACAAATGTAGGTAGAAACCACAGGTCGATGAATTCAGGATTAGAGACGACGGGTAAAAATAGGCTTCAGAAAAAAATAGAGGGTAAAGGGAGGGGGGAGCGGCCCCTTATCGAAGCAAGAAGGGAAAAAACTGAAACCCAAAAAACAAAAAAGGGGGAAAAAAAAAAAAGAAAAAAAAAGAAAAAAAACAAACAAGGATAAAACCGGTCAAAAAGGGTAACCACGACACCCCTCAGAAAAACTGTCAAAAAGACTATGGCACACACCGAGAAAAGCAAGGTGGGGGAAGACAAACGCAGTATAAAGGGCCGGTCAACCAAGAGTCTCCGAGGAACACTAAAAAACCAGCCTCCCTCGCCCACCAATAACAACAAAAAACTCATCAAGCCTAATTGTCAGCTACCCGGTCCAACAACGACAATCCTCACTCCACTCGCATGTCCCAACCACCCACAAAACACAAAACGAAAAGTGTTTCGCAAAAACAACAAGAGGTCATTAAGCCAAAAACGCTTAGGACTTCACGAAGCGGATAAGAACACTCAAAGGCGGCACTCAATTAGTGCCTAACCATAAAACAAAAAAAAAGCAAAAAAAAAAAAAAAAAAAAAAAAAATAAAAAAACCAAACCACCATAAAAAAACCCAAAATAAAGCCAAACACACGACGCAAAAATTATCTACAATACAAAAAACTTAAAAAACCCCACAAGCATAACCCCAACACATGCCACAGCTAACCCCACAGCCAACGTTCCGCCAAAACAAAACAACCGACAAGACACAAAAAACCCAACAGCGGCACACTCTTCCACCCACGCCCCAACCCCAAGCCCAAACAAAAAACCCAAAACGACCCACCGCCGAAAAATCTAAACAGCTAACATAACCCACCCACCAAGAATCTTCCCTACGCTTCCTACTCCCGCTATTCGTATCCGAACCCCACCCCGTAAAGCTGCACACAACAAAGAACTACAACAAGCCCGAACATAAATTGTAAAACGTCAACGCACTCAAAAACCGAGCCAGACACAGTCGGATTAAAACCCTGCCCCACCAATGCAACACCAAATCCGCACACCAACATTTAAGAGCCAAAAAAAAGAAAAAAAAAAAAACTTAATGGAGAGGTATTTATAACCATCAGGAGCAAACCCAACTCAAAACAAACAAGGTCCGCCTTCCTGTAGAAAAAGACAATAATTTGACACCAGGGACAGTAAAAAAGAAAAAAACAAAAATTCTCAGGCAGAAAAAGAAAAAAAACAAAAAAACATAAGTGACTAACAGTACGGATATAATAAACTCACCCAAAGCACCAAACCATGCAAAAAACAACTAACCTCAAAAAAAAACGAAAAAAATAGGAATCACCCAAATGAAGAGGACAGGGAAACGAGAAGAGCTTCGGGATGTATGACAGGAAAAGGGCGAAACCCCCCCAAATATCAGACCTAACGAAAAGTGAAAAGGAGCTTTACAGAACGTTACGACATAACAATAATGGCAGAGATGGGGGAAACAAAAAGGGACATGAAAAGAAAAGCTAAAATCTCAGTACGAAACAATCCGTTCCATCTTGGCGGCAAGAGCCAACAATACTTGCCTGACAGTCAAAACATAAAAAAGGAGAAGACACATGATTCAAAAAGGAAGACCGGATGAAAAACGCCCATCATAATATAAGAAGAATGGCTCGTGATGACTGACAAATGGTGAAAAAAGCCCAAATCAAAGAAGAAGAGCAAAACTCACTCCCCGACACGGAAACAACGATACGATGATCATGGGATGCGAAGAAAAAAGCGGTCGTTGTCCAGTAGTGACAACGAGAACAGAGGGAAGTATGCTAACGGGCTGAATCAATTTATAAAAAAAAGGGAGACAAGATTCCCAAAAGGAGGGGGCACAATCTTATTTATGGACAGCGGAAACACAAATCTGAACAGTCGGTAAAATTCAGGGAGGAAGACATAGACCAATGAAGCGGCTAAAAAAAGAAAACAAGTAACATACCAGAAAATGCAAGGCACAACGCCCAGAACATAGAGAACGTTCGAGAGAAAGAAAAAAAAACCACGTGAACATCCGCAGACAAATACCCTATAAAAAAAAAAAAAAAAAAAAAAAATACTCGAGCAAATGCGCGTGGAAAATATGGTACAACGAAGAGGGGGACACGCAAAAAAAAAATCACTCTTGAGAGGAGAGCGGGAAACAAAAATCATGCGGCAGAAGGGAAAAGCACTCCTTTTTCGGAGATTAAGAAACCATAGAGGTAGAATCATAGTCGATCGGCATGGGGAAAATCGCAAATCTCCCCAGGGAGGGGGGGAGGAAATACAATCAATGCATGTTTAACCCAAGTTTGAGAAAGGCCGCGGAAGAGGAAGAGAGGAGAAAAATCCATATCACATATTAAAAAAGACACAGGAAGCCGAAAAAAACAGAGGGGGAATGCGAACTAAGAAACACAAACCACATACCAAGGCAAAAAAAAAAAAAAAAAAAAAAAAGAAAAAAAAACAAAAAGAAAAGTAAAACCACCCGAACAAAAAAAACAACAAAAAAAAAAAAAAAACCAGCCACCAAAAATGTATAAGCAAAGGGGACCCCGCCCCACGAAAAAAAGGGGGGCACGAAAACATTCTAAAAAAAAAAGGGGACGTCGGGCGAGGGAAAAGGTGGAGGGAAGCAAACACACAAATTCTCAAACCAAGAGTCATATTGGCACAGTGAAGAAAAATGCAAAATAGCAAGTAACATACTCGAATGCGACTCACATTTACGTGTGATAGAACAGGCTCCCTAAAGAAAAAAAGGGATTATACGGACGACAAATCAGGAATTTCAGGGACACACGGAAAAAAACCTCCCACAAAAAGAAAAAAACACATAAAAAAAATCCAATACAAATAAAATGGAACATGGAGAGTGACAAGAACGGGACAATCGCAGGGTAACCAATCTGTAAAGCAAATAAGAAACCTTGGAAAGCAACAACACAACGAGAACAAAAAGACGAGTGCCAATCGATACGACTGGCACACGCAATAGGACAAAATAGAAGTTACACTTGAAGGCATGTAGTAATGAAAAAGAACGACCCATACAGCAGGAATTTACAAACGATACAGGGACAAAAAAAATCACAGGAGAAAAGAGGAGAAGAAGAAGAGAGAAAACACAATTCGAAAACATCCCAAAGTGAAGTAAAGCAAGAAACCGACAAATAAAGATGAGAATTACACCAAAAAACAAGGTTGAACAACTCAAGACCACAATCCCTTGCAGTTCAAACGACAAAAAAAAAAAAAAAAAGACAAAAACGTTTAGAAGTCATAGGGAAACAACAAAAAACGTTAGTCAAAAGAAATTCCAACAAAACAAACAAAGGATAACATATTAAAAAGAACAGCAAGGGGGTAAAATGGCGGCGGACAGAGCTCACTTGTATCAATGTGAAGGATGAAAAAGGTAAATCAAAAAAGCAAAAAAACGATAAAAAAAACCGAGTACAACGTCTCGCCGCAGGGAGCAGAAAAAGTTATACACTAGCAAGAAACTAGAAAAAAAGGAGAGAAAAAAAAATACATCAAAAACCGGGAGAAACACACGGAAACGCCCCCCTACAAGGATAAGATGAAAGACAAAAAAAAAGGCAAAACGAGGAGTTTTGACAAAACAAGTATGACAACGAAGGAATAAAAAAACCGACCCCAAGCTAATGAACATGAAAGAAAAGATGGACAAAAACCCCCAAAACGCAAGAAAAAAAGAAGTAAAGAAAACAGGTCAACAAAACAGCAAAGAACCAAATTTAAAGAACACAAAAAAAGAAATACTTGGATACAAGCAAAAACCCCCAGAAGTAAAGCAAATTGAGACCAAAGCCCAAACCAAACAAAAAAAAAAAATACCCAAAAACAAAAAAACAGGGGCCAAAAAAATAAAAGGTCAAATACACAAAAAACAGACAAAATCGAAAGATACAACACAAGATAGTGGCGATCCCCTAAAAACCACACCCACGGGTGCACAACCCACCGCACAAAGAACACAAAGGAAACACCAAAAACCGCACAAGACAGTTACCACGGGGGCACCCACCCAAAGTAGGCCCTCGCAAAAAAATCAGAAGGCGGGGGGAAAATCAGAACCAGAAATGGAAAAAATAGGATAAAAACACAATAGGGAAAGGAGCACGGAATACATAGTCCTCCTCCTATCGACAAACGTATAGAAGGAGGGGCACACGAAAGGAAGGACTAAAAGAACGACATTAACTCAAACGAAAGAGAAAAAAAAAAAAAATAAAAACAAAACAAAAAAAAAAAAAAAAAAAAAAAAAAAAAAAAAAAAAAAAAAAAAAAAAAAAAAAAAAAAAAAAAAACAAAAAAAAAAAAAAGAAAAAAAAAAAAAAAAAAAAAAAAAAAAAAAAAAAAAAAACAAAACAAAAAAAAACAATGGACAACCAACTGCCCTGCCACCTTTAGGACTTGCATCGCGAACGAATCGGTTTTTCAACCGCGACAAGTTATTTTGCGTGCTGCGGAAGATCGGCACCATGGAGAGGGAGCATGATTCGCGGATCCGGACCGAGGCGAATAGTGCTCAAACAAAAAGATATGCGACAAGCGAAGAAGACAAAGGTACGGCGTCAGAAAGGGGAAAGCGACTCATCCGAGACCATAAAAGGGACAATGAGGATAAAACAAGGCAAGAGACGACTTTTGGTCAGCAGGGAGCCAACCAAGAGTCTTAGAATAAAAAGATCCAAAAAAAAAGAAGAGCAGGAAACAAACAAAAAAAATAAAAAAAAACAAGGAATATACACGGGACGTCCAACACCAGAATGATGGAGTTTAAAAAAACCATTTTGATGAGGAAAACGCCCATAGAGGAAAGGTAGTAAAAACAAAAACAAAAGGAAAAAAAAAACGGCCAGGCACGCTCACAAACGGGCTCACAAAAACCACCCAAAAAAAAAGAATAGGAAAAAAAAAAAAAAAAAAACGAAAAAAAAAAAAAAAACAGAAAGAAGAGAGAAAAAAAAAAGGGGTACGATGATCCTTTCCCCCCCCCAAGAGAAAAAGGAATAGCCAATAGAAAAGAAAAAAAAAAAAGGTCAAAAAAGCAGGACAGGCGCGAACAAAAAAAAAGCCCCAGAAAAGCCCGTCGAAATAGTAATCCAAGTAGAACCACAATGGTCGAAAAAAAAAGACCAACCCACACAAAAAAACACCACCCAACAGGGAGGAGAGAGGCCCGTTCACGCCCCAACGCCCACAGACACAAACCCCTCCGTCCGCTCTCCCACCCAATTCACCCCATTTCATTCTCTCTCTTTCGCAGCACCGTTACCCATCCAGTTTACAGCTTGAAAAGAAAGACTGGTCTGACAACTAACAACACCACACCCAAGACCAAAAACAACCTGCGAAAAACCCTACACACCAAAAAACCTAAAAAAAGTGTCCGGCTTGAGGGTGAGGCGTGCAATAGCACGCGAGGCCCAAGGGGCGACCCAACAAAAAAAGAAAAACCATGAGCGACATACGAATAAAAACAAGCCCGTCAACCAGAACAAAGGACCCCAAACAAACCCGCACCTAAAAAAAGAAAACATCGCACCGGCGACAGTGCCAGGCAGAACTCCCACCGAAAAAAAGCACTAGCAGGATGCTGCAAAATAAAACAACGGAGCCGGATTACAAGGCTAGGGGAAAAAACGCCAAAAGTACAAGACGAAAACACAATAAAAAGTGCCACACAAATGATAAAAAGGACAACTACAACCCCAAAAAAGCCCCGACCCGACGCAGACAAACCCCACCCCCCTAAAAAAAAACAAAAAACAAAATAGAAACGCACAAACAGGTCGCGACCCCGCAAACCCCCCCAATCCCGACGCTAGCAGCAAGAACCAATATTCGACACGCTGTCAAACCGGCAGCCCAGGCGCACAACACGCAAACCTCAAAACGGTATAACACAACCGAAGAGAAGAAACAAAGCCCAGCCTCAAAGTCCCAAGACCACGCCACAGACGCACCCCCAGGTAACACTGAACCGTAACAAAAACACACCCACCGCGCAAGCCGCCAACACCCCCCGGCGAAAAGCCACACCGAGGCCCCCAAAAAGCGAATCACAGATAACACAAAAAACCGAAAAACCAACCCCCCGGAAAAAGGTCCGCGGCAACCAGCCAACACACGGGGGAAGGGGAACAACTTGAAGCCCTCCCACGCGAACAACATCGAGCCAAGCTCAAAAAAACACGAGACCCTACCGCCAACCTCACAGCACCACGTGGCAATCACTGCACAAAAGATCACACCTTTAAGTTACAAAAAAAAAAAAACGACAAAGACAGACAACCGCTGTCAGAGGACAAATTTACGCCAGGGAAGAAATAAGAAAAAACTATTCCAAAAAGTCAGAGTCCGAAAAAAAACCATCCAAAAAAACCCAACATCGGGAGAAAAACCCAAAAACCCGTCCACTGGAATATGTCCCCAATAAAAAAAAAAAAAAGCTAAAAACCCCACCAACACATGGGGCTTCCGAATCCGGCGGTAAAGTGGAAAAAAACAGCACGCAGAACTGACAAAAATCAAAAAAAACCCAAGAAAGTATAAGCCCGCTAAAAAAAAAAAAAAAGAAAAAAAGAAAAAAACACCGAAACCATCAGACTCAGAAAGGGGATTAACGCTGAGCCCCAACCCCCGTCCAAGAGCGACGCCTAATAAACATAAAAGAAAAACGCAAAAAAAACAAAGAGACCCACCCGCCCAAAAGCCCACAACTAAATTCTTACCATAAAAAGAACTCAAACGAACATGCAAGCCAAAAAGTGATATATCGTCCAACCAATCCCGAAATGATGCATGAACTAGGCACGGGGGCTGCGAAAGAAAATGTACATAAGGACAAAAAAATGAAAGTACAACCAAATTCGTCCATAAAAACGAAAATTAAAAGCCTCAACAATAAACAAACATATAAAACGCAATGCGCAAGACATCGAGACAAAACAACAAGGACAAAAAGAAGGGAGCACACACGAAAAAAGAATTACCCAGGGAATTAAGGAAAGAAGGAATGGTAAGGACAATCGTAACAAAAAGAAAAAAAGATATATGAATAACACAAGGACCAGAAACAAACAAACAAGGCAAGAACAGGAAGAAAAAAGCCTGTCCAGGAACGAAGGTCCAGAGATCAGCTGCGAAGCAAAAAAAATCACCTTCAGACGACGATCAGAAAAAGAACGATACCAGTTATCAACAATAGAGGCTGCGAGCAAACAGAAAAAAGAAAAGAGACAAATCGAAGGCTGTGAGAAGAAATCAACTCAATGTGCAGTGAGACAGTGGGAATCACTACAAACGAATGGAGCAGCCAAAGAACAAAACGAAAAAAAGCGGGAGGTAACAGAAAGATGACATGAATTATCATCCAATGTTTCCTCAATGACAGTCGGTCTGCCCGAAGATTGGAGGGAGCACAAAAGTGAAACAAACTAACAAAAAAAAACATTGGTTACTTTCATATGAGAGGACCCGCGAAAACGCCACAAACCTAGAACAGGTTGAAGACAGAGATGACCTGATACACGAACAGCCCATATAAGATTGCCAGACACATAAAAGGAAAGAACAAGTAGTCAAAGAGATACAAAGGGATGCCATAAAATCGAGAGATGAAGAGGAGACGACAAGTAAGAAAGAAGCCGATAGCGGAACGACATATGGCCATGTCAGGAAACCAAAGAGTCAACTTATAGAAAATAGCAAAGAAAATTAAATCAAAAGTTGGTCTCAGGAAAAATAAAGGTCCACAAAAAACATCGGGGAAAGGTTGGGCCAGAAAACACCAACGAGCGCAAATGGGCACCAATGACCCTAGGGGCTACAAAGAATGTATACTACCGCATCCACCCGAAACACAGGCAAGTGGAATAGCAATAAAGAGACAAAAGTGACCCGATGAAAAATGACTGCACTTTCTGTAGCAAGACGACGCCTTAACGTAGGAGTAGAAGAAAAGGATAACCAATAACGGAGCGAAACTATATAGAACAAAAAAAGCCAACCAAGCTAAAGGCCAAGAATCGAAAAAAAAGAACAGCGGACACAAGATACACGGAGAATTTAACAACCACATTCAACGGCACCTTCTAACATAATGAAAAACACATCAGCAAAATTGGGTCCGCCTGCCAAATCTCCAAGTTATCTAAAAACACAGCGATAATCAGGAAACCAATTGGCCAAGGGGACAACACCGCGGTAATGTCTTAGCAGAAAGAGCAGGCCACATAAACATTCAAAGGTAAAACAGAACTCAACAGTCGAGCACAGAAGGGGGAAACAAAGACGGAAAAGCTCCAGGGTTGATAAAACCAAGCGGTTACTGGCAAAACGATGCAAGGAAAAAAACTTCAACAAGACAAATCCAAAACTAAATAACAGAATAACAGACCGCGGGTTGAGAGTTGCCCCGCGTATCGAAAAAAAAAAAAAAAAATTCTCCAAGGCCAAGAGGCAAAATCGACAAAGGGAGAAGACCAAAGCAATTCCTGCAAAAAAAACACAAACGTCCGATCGTCATGCATGGGAAAGGAACGGAACGAGGGGAGTGAAAAATTGGAGGGAACACAAGCAAAAGTGAAAAAAAAACAAAAAAAAAAAACCGCAAAAAGGCAATGCTGAACAAATTATAATGGAGGTGTTTTTCTGCACTAAAGATCACGACCGGGCAAAACAAAAAATAAGTGGATAAAGGATAGAAGAACCCACACAATAAGGTCCCAAACGCTGCAGCACAAGGGGCAGGCTAGAATAAAGCTATGGCCTCGAGTGTCCGGAGGGGCAATTGGCGAAGCTTATCGAGTGCACGCATTACAATGAAAAAGGTAAACACGCTAGAGGTCAACTGGGGAAAGCAAAACAGAAATAGAGCCATGC
>Ga0179593_1448859_pt1 | contig 12026 bp, 9 predicted proteins | sample CZODoug2_1_08_16_FD_185931 | JGI IMG/M metagenome (GOLD analysis project Ga0179593, IMG submission 185931) | Vadose zone soil fungal communities from Angelo Coast Range Reserve, California, USA - CZODoug2_1_08_16fungal (PacBio error correction) | ecosystem: Environmental > Terrestrial > Soil >...
TTGTCGCGAATGAGGCATGAGCAACTTACATTGTACACATGAAACCGAAGAATAACTCCCCTATCTCCTCACAAGTGTACCGGTGCGCGAAACCCGCTTTCATGAACCTTGTCATCACGAGGGGCTGAGAAGAACTCAAACGGGTCTAGCCTTGTTCTTCTGGTATTAATCTTGTCCCCGGGTGGTGAACTGTCAAACCTTCAAGCTCTTTTTCGAGAACATTCAAAGAGCCTCGCACTCTCTAGGGTCAACAACGATGAGGAGGGCCCTCCTAAAACTACCTCCCAAAATCACCTCCAAACTCCGATAACTTGCCAGTTCAAAGGTTCTCTTAAGGTCATGGATAAAGCAAGTGCCACAAACGTTGAAAGGTTAACCTTGCAAGGGACTGGGCTTCGGGAAGAAGTATGGAAAAGGCAATCGTACTGCAGAGGTCGTGACAAGGTAGAACGGGCCGTTCGAAGCAGGGGGGAAAGTTGGGGCTGAGCTCGACTGTCCCCCGTGTTCCCTGGATTCATGCCTCGGGAGTCGTTGGCAATTGGGTCAAACCATCCTTCTAGAACTCCCAGTCTAGTGGGGAGATTAGATTTATTTGGCGCTGGAGGTTCGGCCCATCCTTTGATAATCGACGCTACTATGTTGGGTCGGGGGGGTTTCTTTGGAAAAGTGCACATATGGGAAACTGGCCTAGACAGAGTTGGGGTTGTGGGGTATCAAGGGGTCCCTGCACTTTCGGGGGAATACACCACGGAGTAAGAGGGACCACTTATATCGAAAGTTTCGGTCTACCGAACATCTAGGGGAAAGGCCTAGGTCTATGACTAGAATGTGGTAGCACTTCGGGGACACTCAATCAGTGGGGGGGGGAAGAGTCGTCTTTTAAGGAGAGACCCACCTAGTGGAAGGAATCCTTTCAGTGGCAACAAAAAGAAACCAGTAAGCAAGGGTCCTTTTCTTGGACTAGGAGCCCCGTTTGAAGGGGGAAAGACGAGGGGGGAAGGCAACCCAAGAGGAAAGATCCGAGGCATTGGAGGGGGTTGGAAGGGGGAATTTAGATCAGGGGGTACTGCAACTGCTAGAAGGGAGGTGGGAACAGGAGATGAACAAACGAAAGTAAAAAAAAACAAGGGAAAAGGTCCCCACAGAAAGGGGGGGAAAACCAGAAGAATGACGGCTCTCATGGGGAAGTTAAATGAGTGGGGGGACAGCCTCTCGGAAGAGGGGTCCAGTATTCTACTTCACCTATGCACTTTATTCGAGGGAGACGCTTCTTTCGTTAAGAACTCGTGGAGCAGAAGTTCGCACAGAATTAACGAAAGGGGATGGTTTCTACCAGTCAGAATAACTATATATAGGGAAGGGACGGGAACAAACATTCACCTAGAGAGAGGGGGGGGAGAAGGGCTAGAATTTCAAAAACCTTGACGACGAGATCTTGAAAAGCAACGGGAGGGGGGCGGATTTACTGGGGGGGGGTCCGAACAATCCCTTCCAAAAGTGTCCATGGATTGCTCACAACGACAGAAAAGGAATATACGTATGGAAAGGGCCGTTTAAACAAAGGTTTTAGAGGAGCTCTGGCGTAGCCGAAGTATCAAGCTATCACAGGAAGCTCCTACAAGTTATACCACAGTCCTTGTCAAGAAAATGCTATAAGACGACAGAAATAACAACAACAGGCTACTTCGGGGGGAGGGAACCAGACGCACTATCAACCGACCCCTTCCAAGAGGGATGAGAGTCAAAACAAGGCTCCGGCTGGGAAGGGTCAGGGGCCTAAAGGCCATCAGAAGTCAACGCCTATGGCGAGACCTTCGGGAGGGAGGGACATCGGAAAAAACAACGGAGGTGAGTAAAATATAAGGCGACCAAGGTAGGGAATCAGGTGGAAGTCTTGAGGCTAAAGGGGGGAGGACCGCGACCGGAAAAGATAAATCACTCCTGGAGAGGTGGTCATGGGGGAAAAGTTTGCATAAAGGGAACGTGTAAGGGAAGACGGGTTCGAATTCGACGATGAAGGGACTGTGGTGAAGAGGACAAGAGGATCCTTGACCACGCTAAAAATTGCTAATCTCTCGCTAGGAGTGTAGAGCAGTCGGTGAGCAAAGAAAGGCGAGGCGAAGAAAGGACCAGCGCCGCGGACCTCACGGCGTAAACACGGATCCATCTCCGGAGGCATAAAATTGGGGCGGGCATGTAATTGGGGAGGGCGCAAACGGACCAAACAAAAACTAACATAGAACAGGGAGAAAAATATACGCGGAAAGGTTGAACGTCGAGAAAAAAGTCAACCTCCAGTTAATGAAGATAAAAGCTTTAAAGAGGCTACTGTCGGAAGGAGGTCCCTAAAAACAGATTGACAAGACAGTGGAAAGGGTGGCGCAGATCGAAAAGCAAAGGGGGAGGAACTCAATGTTTCCCAAACACTGAACCCGGTGCGTAAAGAGTCCGACCAGATGTCCAAGGGAGAGGGGAAACCACAAAGAAGTGGGAAGGTGAAAAGGAAAAAATACAAGTCTGTATGAAAGAAGAACCGGGCCCAACGAAAAAAGAGGGGACTGGTGGCATGTTTGTATCAAGTTTGATGGGAAATCGCTGGTAAATCAAATTGTATAAGGGCGCGAGAGGTTCGGAAGGAAGAGGAACGGCCACGACTTCAACACAAAACGAATAAGGGAAAAGGATGAATGCAGGGAAGGTACCTACTTGCAAATCGCTCTGGCTAGGTCCAAGATAAAACATCGAGCTTGGGAAAGAGTTGCATGTTGTGGGGGGGGAAAGAACTGATTGACTTAAAGAAGGACATCACAGTCTCCAACAAAGATGTTGAGTAAAAACTCAAAAGTGCGACAGCGCCAAGGGGAGGGGGTAAAAGAGCCGGCGGCGCCAGACTCTGGTCCACCGCAAAAAAAGGGGGGGTCTACAACAATAGAGGGGCCTAGTAGTCAGGATCGCCCATCGCGGGGAACGTGCTAATCACAGAAAAGGTGGGCCGATCCAACTCCTCGGGCGAGGTTGGCAAAACAGCAAAAAAAGCGCTAGGAAGCGACTCAACATCGCAGGCAAGAAAAGCGGTGCGAGCAAAGAATAGACAGAGACCTACGACGAAAGGGATTAAAATACTCAATGTCACTATGGGGAGATAAAATCCTTTAACCGGGGGGGGGTAATACGCTATGCCCGAAGTCTTGCTTTGAAGGGAGTACAGAATTCCCTTTGATACTCTTGATAAAGGTACGAATGAAGAAAGAATCCGTACCATAACATCAGGAAAAAAAAAAAATTCGCAAGGAAGGCCTTGGTGGCAGGCTTATCTCAATGTCATACGAAAGCGACGTTCCTTATCAATCTGGTGAAGTCGAACGGGGGCAGGAGCACAGGAGGGAACACCATACTGCAGGACATGCGAGTCTGGAAAATGTGTGGCACCCGAGAAGAAGTTCGAGACAGTCAAAGGAAAACTCTCAGCCCTACTGGAAACGCTCAAGTTTCAGGAATGCGCATAGGGGGCCTGCATCGGACAGACTAAACGTGGCGTCACGAAACACCTGGTAGGAGAAGAAGGCGCGTCTCGGCATTGGCATTTTGCGGGTTAGGGTAGAAGGCACACGGGGAAACTTTTCCTCGACCCCGCAAACAAACATGATTATTAAAATGAATCGGGGACGAAATTCTCAGAGCAACACTCTCATTGGCCCCAAAATTCACCGTGAGACCTCTATTCATACATGAATGTGACCGAAAACTGTGTCATAAGGTCCTACTTGTTCATGACATAGCATGGCTGAACATTGAGGCTGCGATACGAGTAAAAAGAATTATCCTGTATGGGAACGGGAGCTGCAAGAGGTTCCCATTCAAAAAATACTCTCGGGACAAGCAGGGGTCAATCATGGCGGTCCTCATGACGAAATGAAACACAGGAGTGAAAGGACGCAGGAATAAGAAGAATGTCTGATCCAGGTATTTTCCGACATAGATGGCAATCAACCCACGTTTTCATTTTACCTTGGAAGGTGGGGACTATTGAGATGGAAGGAGCTTGAGAAAGAACTTTCCAGAGTCAAGAAACATGATGAAAAAGGCCAGATGCGCAGTGCAAGTCTAGAGGGGGGGTGGGAACTGGGAAAAGGTTTTTGATACCACGGTTACAGATGGGGGAAAAAGGACCTCGTGCGGTGCATGGATCCTACCTTAAGACCGGAAGACATCCATTCTGGGGATGGCCGGTTGCCCCCTGAGAAGGGGGGAGTCGGTCTCTGAAGAAGGGGGTTGTTTTGCGTGCAAAGATGTTGGTTTGCGACGACAAGCACTACTCTTTATTTGGGGATTGGATAAGTTAAAAAAAACAAATTGCTATCGAATAAGACGACGAGGAAGGGGGCGATATTGTGAGACCCACAGAGATAGGACAGGCTTTACAGGGGGGGGAGGAAACCTGCGAGAGAAGCCTCCAGGCATACGAGGGTCCTAGAGGACCGTAACCCAAATCCGGTTGGACGCTTTCGCGCGACCGCTTGACGCACCTTCAAAAAAAACACACCGGAAGTCGGCGGAGTGAGGGTTCGGGAACTCGCAAAGCTTTGGCGGGGGGAAAAAAAATTAGGGGATCGGGGCAGCGCCCTGGGCCGAGGCACTTGATGAGGGTGACCACTGGGAGGGGGGAAGAAGATTGCCGGAAAATGGGCACACTTCTAAAATCGAGGGAACCTCGGGCTGAGGCAAACGACCGGATCACAAAACCCGGAAATAAATCCTCCAGCCGAGCGGATCCATAGAAGTAGCTGGGATCGCTCACGAGGGTTTGTTTTCATAGCCTCAGGGAACTCGGTTCGTGACATAGGCGAGGGAAAAAGGTGGCTCGGGGAGACATGTAACGTCTTCTGTAATAGTCTCACAAAGGAAATGTTGGTGGGAATGGGGCGACCACTGCAGGAGACTGGAGAAAACAATGGACTAATGCCCCATGAAACACATTGAGAAGCTATCCGGACGTCAACTGCGACGAAGGGTAAGATGGTCGAAAGCAAAGGGGAGCGTTCGATGGTCGTTGGTCGTGCGCCAGCAAAAAACATGCCAAAAAACTGTTCCAAAAGGGGGTCGCCACATCATTTAGATGGGATCCTATGTGACCGCCGTTAAAGGAAGCGCGCGGCGGTAAAGGTTTTCGAAGAGATGGCGTAGCCAACTGGAAGACAAAACAGCCTAAGAGCGACTCGAACCGTATATCCCAAACAGGGGAAAGGGTAAAAAGCGAGACGAGCAGAGACAAAAACACAGAGCTGAAACGCGGCGAAAAAATAGGCCAAGATAAAAAAAAACACCTTACCACGAAAGGGCTTCATGAAAACTCACTAGGAAAAACAACATCGCCAGGAAATGAGGGATAAGGGGAGGAAGTTTCCTTTTCTGATGGGACAAAGCCGAGACTCCTACTTCCCCTGGTCAAAGATTGGTGAACGATAGAGCAACAACAACAACGTATATGGGAAAAGAGATATAGTCGCTCAAAAGGATCGGTACTTGGGCCCAGGGAATTCTGCTTTAAAGGAGTGAAGTTTAAAAGGAAAGACTCAAAACCTGATCAGATACAAAGAAAGTTGGGGGGGGAAGGGGAAGGGCTTTGCTTCGATTGGAACGCTTTTATCTGACTGGCCGAGAAGGCTTTGTGGTGTGTTGATTAGCTAGGAAATCAGGCAGTCTTGACAAAGGGAAATCCGGGCGAGACTGCAGGGAACTTCTCAGTTGGGTAAGCCATTCAGGCGAACAAGAGAGCGAGCCGGGGGCCTTCACGGGCGGTAATGTAGAGAACTGATGTAGGCATCAACATGAACGGGAGGGGACTTCATTGTAATGAGGAAACGGGACAAACAACGCCAATCGACCTGCGGCTGGGAGAGCGTCGCGAAAGGGGAACTTCAGAGCCCGTATCCATCCGTCTTGGAAGGTCGCACAAGATTGGCGACTCACCAGTTAACTGTTATCACAGGGGATATGGGAGAGCCGAAAAGAAGTTCCTGTGTGCTGCAAATACGCTTTGTGGGCCCGCGACCTCAAGTTACGGGCGGGAAAGACTTTCCAACCGAGGAAAAGCGTCGGAGGGGGACAAAAAACACAGGAAAAAGCGATCCCCAAGTGTTCGTACTGGAGAGCAGGACCAGAAACGCCGGACAAAGGATAGTTTTACGAGTGATTGTTTGGGAAAAAGGACCGTTTGATTCGCGCTCTTGGGAGAAGTGCGCATCAGGGGAAAACGAAATGATCTCCCGCCACCGGAACAAACGCATCAAGTTGGGGCTTCGTCTGGGGCCTCTCCCGAAACAAAGAACCTGGGACGGGAACCAGAGAAGTTGAAAGGAAAGAGTCCTCGAGCTGGGATGTTCAGTGGGTTTGAAGGCGAATGACGGACGGAAGAGGAACGCGAAAAGGAGGAGACTCACCAACCGGGAAAGGAGTGCTACTGGAGAGGAGACGGACAGCGGAAAGGGAAGGGCTTAAATAGTGGGCGGCGGCGCGACTCTCAAGAGTGTCTGCCCGCTAGGGGAGAAAAAGGTCGTGCCGTAGTTGTTCTTCGAGAAACGCCAATAAGGGCACCTGGGAGCAACAAAAAAGAGAGTGCGCGGGCAGAACACTAGAGTGTCAGGTGGCACAACAAAAATCGTAGCAGAAAGACTTCATCGCAGGGCAGAAGTCCAGAAACATATCCCGCACGACACGACAGTAGGATGCTGAGGACGAAAAAACGGGGAAAATGATCTCCAATCAACGGTCCATTTGGAGAATACTAGCCACAAAAACCTGCTTCGCGTGGAGGGGGCGCAAGAGGCCCGTGTACAATTGTCCAGCATGACTCCTGGGGAAAGAAAGAAAACGCGAAGACCGTAAGCAAGGCCAACAGGTAAATGACCAGGGGTGTCATGCTAATGTCGTAACAAGTTCCATACGTGGAGAGTGAGTCCTGGTAGTGCAGCTGGTGGGGAGGGCCTGCGTAAACAGCCTGCTTGCGGCGCCTTTCGAAGCGAGTGGGCACCCCTCGGGTCAGTGGATCAGAGCATCAGAAAACGCTCTAAGGATGAGCCGCTCAAGTTTCAAGTGGGGTCGGTGAGAACAGGACAAAGGAGGAGAAAATAGCAGCCGGGGAGGCCGAGGAGATAATTTAGATTACGGGCCCGCGGAATTGGAAATTCGTGCCACTGAAAAGATTTGGGCAAAACACGGGTCGCGAAAAACATCGATCTCACAAAACCCAAGTAAAAAGCTAGAAGGAGGGGGACCAGGCTGCAGGCTAACGAAAAAACAAACTACTTCAATGAAAAGCCTACCTCGAATACAATGTCCGTTGCACTTAAGTAGGGTCATGGGCAGTCACATCGATGACAAGCTGATTGAGGCGCGAAGTATCAGTGGATGTACGGGACGAGAACGGGCCTGTGTTAAAAACAATGCAAGAGGGGGGAACACGGAAGCGCCCAGGCATGGATTGGAAGTCAAGAAAAAATGCGGGAACTACAGAACTCATGAAGTCCAGTATCTTGGGGAAAAGCATGAGATAATATTCAAAACCAACGTGGGACAGTTTAAAAGTGCTTCTGGGGAAAAACGATCGGATCAGTGGAGGCACTATGATGTACAATTGGCCCTCAGGGAGAGCCATCCAAAAAGTTGGGAGAGCGCGTATTGGGGACGGGGTAGAGAAGAAGACGTGCTGGCAGTCCGAAGCAGTAGGCATCGTCGGTCTATGATATCTGGGAACGGAAAAATAGAAAGCCGATTGGAGTCGCTCCAGTGTGTCTGGGTGGATGTGTGCCAGTGAAAGAGTAGTTACGTCAGCTAAGCTATTGTGGGGGGGGGAACGAGTGTTCCAGCGCAAGTGAGATAAACCAAAGAATTCAATTCGATATTGGGGTGCTGGAATTAAGATTTGAGAGGCAAAGAGCAGCTCATGACCGGGCCCGAAGTAAAAATTGCGTCCATACTAGAAAGGGAATCAAAATCCCCTACCTTTGGGGGTAGAATCAAGGTCGGGACTGAATCCAAGAGGGTAACTCCTTTCTGCAAAAACTGAAAACCGCCGAGGGTAGTTTCCGCCACGGCCTTTTTCGGGAACAGAGGGGCGCCGCGGTGGGAATTGGGTAAGGAGTGCTTCGGGGGGGATCCACCCTAGCCTAGTCAACGGGATGCTTGGGTTTAAGGCGGGAGTAGTCCTTCTCACTGTGCGCTCATCAAGTACTAAAAGAGTAGTTGAAAGGGGGGTTTCCGACGATCACAAAAAAGGGGAGCTACAAATATCTGTTGGGGGACATTTGAATGAAAATAGCAGGGGAAGCATGGGATCGGCAAATGCGGGGGTGTGAGACGCTCAGGAACACGTGTTTACCGTAGTGGCCTGACTGCAAAAATATGCACAGTATAGGGCACATCTTCGTTTCTCATCGGTCGTGCCTCCCTTCAACCAAGCCCTTCCAATTCAGTTCTAGGGGGTGCGACTCATGAAACATTTGTATTAGAATAGATACCAAGGCTGAAATCTTGAATAAAAGCCGATTCACCTACGGATGGGGGGTAAGATGCGGAAATAAAAGGTCAAAATGCTGCGGTATCGTTTAAGGAATCGGTTATGATTTGGGCGGTCGGTGCAAATCATTAAAAAAAAACTTGTTTCCCCTGAAGGACGGAGTTGGTTAAGCCACGGCAACAGGAAACGGGGATCGTTTCTCTCACTACTGGAACGGATCCGAAGCCTATGAACTGATATACACCAACTCAAGGGAAACTGGCCTAGAAAGAGGAAACAGGAACAACCACAAAATTAGGACGGAGACTAAAAGAAAGGAGAAGGGAGTGAAATTGCGACGGGGGTCCACGACATGAACCCACAGAGCTAGCATTGAAAAATAGGGGGGTCAAAATCAAAGTCAGGAAGATCAAAAACGGAAATGGGCACATACCGGAGGGCAGGAACAGATTCGCACAACACAAGAGAGGAGGAAAGGAAATCTCTCGATCGGGCAAGCCAAGCTTAGTAAAACCGAATAGTGGGCGCTTCCGGGCCGGGGGAGGCCAAGAACCTTCCCAGAAGACAGACAAACGGGCGATGTTGGCTGGGAGACGAGTTCAGACTGAGGGGGGGACCGTGATATGAATGTTCGCCAATGAGGATGGGGTTGGGGGAAAATTCCCGCGAGGCGTCAGTCAAATTAAAGTTTTGGGGGGGGAGGATTTGAGTCTCAGGGTATTGAGTATCTTCCATTGGACGGAAACATTCGAAGAAAAGATACCCGAAGCAAAAAAGCCTGTTTTTTTCCTTCAGCTTCTTTAAAAACTTCAAGCCGGAGGGCATCCATTTTAAAGGCGGCATTGGGAACGGACCAAACTACCCTCCAAAAGAACGCCCGTTCTTCTAAAAAAAAACGCGTCTAAGGTTTAAAGTCGAAGCTGCTCCGTTGGCCTCCGTAGGGGAAGGGTTCATTAGCCAAGATTGAAAATCTTCAAAAGTTATCTCTTTATCACCTTTAAAGACAGGACTAAATTAGTTTGCGGTGGGCCTCAGATCGGAGGACAACGGTGCGGAAAGAAATACCTCAGTGGAAGAGTCGCCTACGTTCCTAACCATATTTGGAAAAAGAATTGAAAGAGAGCGCCCATGCCTAACTGATATCGTATCAGTTCCACGATATGGTTGCGAAGTGAGGGGTTTTTGTGATAGTGTTTATCATCGCTGGGTTACTGTATAGAGAGCAGTTGCGACGGATCGCCACCAAACTTCAACAAAACCATGCCTGAAAGAAATGAGGTTCGCTTCCCATGAAATCCTCGACCTCGGGGGTGCAAGAAAGGCCTGAACTCTCTGCGGACTGCTTTAGGTGTGGTTTGGGGAAGGATAATGACGGAAAGGGGCGACGCGAAACCGCTATCTCCAAAAACAAAAAGGATTTTGAGTTGAGAGTTAGAGTCGAACTTGAAGCGCGCAGGAGGGGCCTAGAGCAAGCGGCGCCTCATATTGTCCCCCGTCCATCGGTCTCCCATATCGAAGGGGCCTCAAGGGGTGATAGGGAGAGACAGCATGGCCCTTACGCACAAAATCAAGATAGTGGAGAGGGGCCGGTTTACTCAAAAGAGCGGGAAAGGGGCACTCCCCACAAAAGGGCGTATCAAACGAGCGGACATAGAAAGGGAAGGATAGTGACATCCCCGAGATAAAAAACAAGACGGAGGGAGAAAATGCGTCGTAAGCCGGTCCAGCACGATGGGCGTATCTGAAAGGATAAACAGGGGACGGCGCGCGCGCAAGGCGAGGACGGGGGGAGGGCAAGAGGAGGACGTGTTAAAGGGGAAACTCCGGCAAGGGAGCTGCCGCACGAACCGTCCAGCAGAAGACATAACCCAGCCGTGCAAGGTTAGAAACGTGGGGTTTCATTAGAATGACAACGACGGGCGCCGTGCCAGGCCTGCAAGGCCGGGGTCAAAGAGGGGGTTTCACCTGCTTTGAGCAAACACCCCCCCAAAAAAATAAACAAAAATACTGGGATTGGCGAGTAGCTGGGCATGGTGGCCCCCGCTCTCGAATAGACCCGCAGAACACCCCTCTCGGACGAAAAGAAATGTACCGATAGGAATAAGATGTCCTGCAATAGACAAACTTGGGGGGGAGGAACAGGGAAACTGTGATAGATAGGAGGCTATTACTGCAGGGGAAGTTGGGATTTGTCCATGGGCAGCAGAAGCCTGCCACCAAAACATAGACCAACAACAAAGTAGGGGAAGGGAAAAAAAAAGAAGGGAGGGAGGGTGTCGCGGACCAGGCTTCATGAAACGTCTGGGGGCCACCTGAAGACATGAAAGCTAAATAAGAACCTCGGGAGCTCAGTGTCATGTGCATGACACAGGGAAGGTCTTTCACTGGCAGACTATTAGGAACGCACACTAGCGGCGATGAGTGGTATTTGAACTGAGAAAACTGTCCTTGGGTTGACTAAGGCCCGCTACCGGGCGAAGAAGAGGAATATTTCCTGTACCCTATGCCTAACCAATTCGGTAAGCCAAGACCGAGGGGACGTCTGAGGCCATTTAGAGCCGAAGGAGAATAAAAGGCAATTACCCCAGGGGTTCATTTAAAAAAACTTGGCGACTTCTGGGGGGCTTTATTACGGAGGCATGTGCTCAGAGCGTAGAGTGAGAAGACAATGTAACATGGTCCCATAAAAGTGGGGTTAGACCCCGGAGGGGGGGGGGCGAGAAGATGCCCACTGGTTACCGGATTGGAAGTCACTTAACAGTATGGACATGGTAGTAGCGAAGCAATTCTATAAACCTTCAGGGGAAGATCTGGGGAGGTGCACAGAAGTTCTTAGTCAAAGCTGTGGGTAGTCTCGGAGAAATGTGGACTGTGTGTGGACTGGGTTTAAAGCCAAAGGGACGATCAGGAGTTTGGAGAACAGCCCTCTCCCTCGCTGTGGTTGATGGTCTCAGGGAGCGGGGCAGTAAGCTGGAATACTTCCCAAAGGGAAATGAAAGGATAGGTATACCCCCTTCGAGTATCGGAACGGTGACTATTTGATAAATGCAAAGGACTCTTACCGGGCCCTGAGAAAAGCTCTTGCGATGTCGCTACTCTGACAGTAGAACCAAGCAAGTGTGGGAGGAGTGTTAGCGTGCTCCCCTAAAAGTACGTAAGTTTAATCACCGGAAGATATGGTAGCAAGATTACAGTCCCCGCCTTTTCTGGTAACTAAAAGTTGCAGAGGGTTGACCACAGAGGGGACTTGTCTCCCCCAGGTATCCTATTCACTTGTTCTTTTTTGGGGGGTAAGGCGGGGTGTATCGACTTTCTAAACTGCTTCTCTGTCACTAAGAAAAAGAAAGGAGGTTAACCAAGATAATCAAAAACACGCGGAAAAAAAAAAAAAGGGCCCAGGTCGCGAACCGGCGAGCACACGATAAAAATTGGCGCCACGGAAGCAACGTTAGCGAAGTATCGAGAACGAGTTGGGGGACAGACCCTCTCAGGAAACATGGGTCGGGACGTA
>Ga0179593_1571454_pt1 | contig 12026 bp, 18 predicted proteins | sample CZODoug2_1_08_16_FD_185931 | JGI IMG/M metagenome (GOLD analysis project Ga0179593, IMG submission 185931) | Vadose zone soil fungal communities from Angelo Coast Range Reserve, California, USA - CZODoug2_1_08_16fungal (PacBio error correction) | ecosystem: Environmental > Terrestrial > Soil >...
AAGAAGGGCCAATACAAACTTCTAAGGCGGTCTTCATCTGAAGGAAAATGCTCTGGGGACCGTCGGGCTGATGAGCCCCTGATTAATGCCGTCACCTCGACGTCGTCCGTCAGCCGAAAAACGCCCCTTCCATCGAAGGTTCGCGACTATGGGGGGGGAACGACGAGAGAGAGGGGGTTCGAGAGGAGGGCATGAAGCGGGAAACGCAAACATCAGAAAGGAGAGAAAAGAACGCCTGTTGAAAAAAGAAACATCACACCTTGTGCAGGTTGTAAAATTCACTGGGGGTCATGGGTGCAATGGGGGCAGGAGAGGAAAAGTTTAAAAAGGGAGGGGGAAGGGAACATCAGGAGGTTTATATTGAATCAGGACTCGTCTTCTCGACACTCAGAGAAGGGAAACTACTGACCTTGGCGCGAAAGGGTACTCCCAGACCACGTCGCAAGGGCTCCGGCACCGTCGAACTGCCTTCATGGGGGTAGGAAAAGGACAAGGGTACCAATAAACGTACCGTGTAAAGCGCTTGCTGCAAGAAGAAAGAAAGGCTAACGCCGACCACTCCAGGCCGGTCCTGAACCTGGTCGAAAGACAGATGACCTATGGAAAAAAGGGGCCATTTCAAGAGAAGAAATCAAAAAAAAAAAGACAATTCGGGATTTCTGACAGTACTTCACCAGACAATGAGGACGTCACGCGCGAGGAGAGAGCCTCTCTCTTGCGAAGCACGCGGCCTTTGTAAGAGGCAAGATGCTGGAAAGGGGAAAGGAGGGGTCCGTCACTGGGTCAAGATCAAGGGTTTCGATCTCTGCGGCAACGAGCCACCTGCCTTGCTCAAATGCTCTGAAAGGGGGCAGACTCTTTTTGCTCGAGGTCCGCGGCCCTGCGTGAGGATGGAGGAAAGGAAGGGATGGGGGGCAGCACGATGCTCAGAAAGAAGGGGAGGGGTGGTCTTGCGGGGTAGGGAGAAAAGAGAGAGAATGATGTTTCCGTCGCCATGACATATCCGGCTTCGGCAAGAGGGGTATTTCCCTCTTCCTCTGGGAAAAGAAAGAAATCCTGCCATCTGCATACACCCTCAATCATGAAAAGGGAACGGGGGATCGAAACGGCGAGCCAGCGCCAGGGAAGGAGGCGCGTTGCCGGAGAGATCGAAAGGTCGTACGAATTCTACGAAGGGGACGACTACTAATACACGGGGCGTCAGCTCTTGAAAGCCGCTACAAAGTGCGAGAAAACAGACAAACGCGGAAGAAGTCATTGTCTGTTGACGTACATCTTTCACAGAAAAACGCTTACGCTGCGGCGGGAGATGGAGGGTTCATCAAAAAATGCACAAACATACTGGTCGGAGGAAAAGGTTCCTTACCGCAGGCCGCTGGTTCCTTTCCTGCAAACTGTGCTCCTGGTCGAGAGAGCGGTTACAACAGGTGACTATGGAAGGAGTCGAAAAAGAGGTATGGTACGGGGGGGGGGACGGAGCTCTGTCTTGTCTTTTCGTAACAAGAACGCTCCCAATTTAAAGGAAGGTGCGATAGTGTCGTAGAAGTCTCTGAAACCGCAGAGAGAGAAAATGCGTGTTCCCTTGAGAAAGACTTACCCGGGAGGGCACAAGAATAATGAACAATCAAACCAGATGGCAAAGAGAACAAGGTGAGTTAGGCGGAAGTCAACAGGCGGAAAATCTCGCTCTAGGAAAGGGGGGGGATGGAAGGATTCAAAAAATCCACATCGAGGGGGTCGGCACAAAAAAGGGGGAAGAGTCGCGAAAAACAGAGATTTAATTTTCGGGGACGGGCTTTGCCGGCGGCGTAGGTTCGGGTCTGGAAGAGGGGACGGCCAGAAAAAAAGGTACAAAATCCGTTTTAAATTCCCCCTACAGCTGTCCGATCTCGGGGGGGGGGGGGGGGTCTGCTGCACGGGGAGTGAATGACAGTTTGCTGACCATTTCTCAAGAAGATCCTCGGGAGCCGAGACGAATTTGCCAAAAGGGAGCGATAATGTAAATGGTCGTTTCTCCTGTGGTAGTTTAGACAGTGTCATTAGGAAAAAAAACGGTCGAACAAGGAGTCGGGCGGGGGGGAAGAAGAGGAGTACAGTTACCGAACGAGCTTGGGCTCTGAGGAGCCCTCCTATTGAAAAAAGAAGTCCAGAGCAAAAAGAAAGGGTGCTCGGGGAGGGCGGGAGAAGGGAACGAGCGTTGACTTGGCTTTCGCGCGGGGAGTCGGCGTCTTTATCAAGGGGAAGGGAGTCAGAAGAAGGGGGGCTGAGCCTAGGGGCGGGTATGTGTCTGTGGAACGGGGGCCTTCATCAAAAAAAAGTCGGATTAAAAAAACAGAAAAGCAGGAGGATTTAGAAAAGCGGCGACGTCGAAAAGGCTTCACAGGGAGGAGAATGAAGGGGTATCACTAGAAGGTCTAAAGGGCTTTTTTTGCGGGATTTCCTATTGGAAAGGAAATTGAGAGAGGTCAGGAGAAAGGGGCTTGGTTGGGAAAGGGGCCTCATTGGTTGTAACGGAAGGGACCGGCTTTGAGGACATAGAACCGGAAATGGGGGTAGGGATCTGGGGGGGGAAGGGGGGGGTCTTTTCTGGAGGCGAAGGTTAGGGGGGGAAGGAAAGATCACGGAAAAGACGCCCAGCTAGAAAAGAGCCTCTTGGAGAAATCTGACGTCAAAATGACAGGAATGCGAGACGTACTAAAGGATTTTTCAACGCCGAGGGGGGTTAGAGCTTCCATGATCGACCTAGATCCAGGAGATTAATAAGGGGTGGAGGAATCAGTATTGCTGGGAATGATCCTTCCGCTCGCTTTATGGAATAACTTCTATTACCTGGGGGCTGCTTCACCTGATTCTGGGGAATATAAGACATTCCCCCATGTCTTGGGAGGGGAGAATAACCGGGGATAAACCCTGACAGAAAATTTGCTTCCTGAAGTTCCCATTGCTGGTCGGGGTTGGGGGGGGGAATACTCTAATCAAAGAGATAGGCTGCCAAATGCCTCCATTAGAAACCTGGAGGAAAAAAAAAGAGACAACGACTGGAAAAGAACTAACAAGACAAGGCTCTCTCTGGGGAAGTCGCTTTGGGGGGAGGGGGGGATCGGGAAAAAAGAAACCTCAGGGAATGTAAACCAAGACTGGAATCCGGGGGAGTCAGCGACGTTGACAAGCCTCAGAAAAAAAAAACCCGGGGTCTTAATAATGCTTGTATCCACTCGGAGGGCCCTGGAAAATGTCTGCGTCGTGGTCGACTTTGATCGCAAAGCAGAAGGTCCGGAAACGGTCAACTCTGCCGCCAAAAATGGTCAGAAGCGTCTTTCATTCTCGGAAGAGCCGTAAAGAAATTAACTATGCGCAGGGGGTGTTCGGAAGGACAAAGGCTTAGGGGGGAGGGAGGGAAACAGTCTAGGGAGCTAACCTTATTCTTGGGGAGAGCAATAAGATTGATCGGCAAAATCTCCTAGGATGGGGGGGAAAGAAGGTTTCTTTAAATGATAAAGGGAAATCTTAGGTTCTAGGAAATCTTAAGGAATTTTGTTGGCTTAGCCTGGCCGTCGGTCGCAATCTGGGGAGGGAAAAGGAATGAAAAAAAACGGAAGCCTGCCTCCCGAGACCGTCGAAGACCCTACGCCACAGCGATCGTCTCTAACCCATGCAAGGGGAGGAAATTCAGAAAGAGCGTCTTAAGGGCACAGTAGAAAAAGCGAGTTTTTCTCTCGGCCTACCAAAAAATGTTTCGAATCTAAGTCACTGGGGTGGGCATACAGGGTTGCCGAGGGATAGACGGGGGATTCTGAGAAGAATCCTTGGAGAGCCCAAGGCCATGAAGGACACCTTAGGGAAAATTTCCCTTCAGAGGTAGGGTGGGTATTTCCTTCCCTAGTTTTAGGTCAAAATTATGGTATTATAAAATCTGATAAATCTGTCAATAAGAAAAAATGCCGGGCTTCTCAGAAATTTTCATTCAGAAGAGGCATTGAAACGCTAGGAAGAAAAGGGATCTATAAGAGATCTCTCTAAAAAAATCAATCTTCGCAAAGGGGTCAAAGATGCAGAAAAATATTCTAGGTCCCAGTGACTACCCAGAGCGCCACGATATTACTTGAAAAAGGCGCTCCGGCGGTCACACCTTGGCAAAAAAGAGACTATATATGGCGTGTTTGTGGCTCGGGGGGTAGGCCGGACATGGGAGAAAGAGCGTCCAGAATACTATCCTATAAGAATAAGCTAACCATACTCGGAGGTACGTGTCAGCCCAAAGAGTTCCTCCCAAACATGAAGAGGGCAGGACAAGGGAAACACTCAAAAAGAAAGGCTTCCCAATCTAAGCAGGCTGGGGGCGAGGGTCTGAATCCATGTTTCAAGACCACTTGGGAAAGTCTGTCGGGAACCTATAGAGGACGTTTTGCAGGAAGCGCTCAGACCACAGAAGGGGGCGCGGAGGCAGCAAAGTCTTGAAGGAGGAGGCTGAAATAGATCACCGCGAAGGGGGGTCCTCTGAACGCGACCCGTCATTTAAAGGAAAGGGGGACTAAAAAGGAGAATACGGAGACAGTGTGGCTAAGAAGAATGAATTTGAAAAGTGGGGTTTCGATTACGAAGGACGCCTAGGAACGAGCAGCCTGAAGGACGCCCATTATCAAAATCCGGCGGAGGCTGAAAAGACATTAACTATTCCCATGAGCCATGAAAAGAGACCGGGGAGTCGAGGAGAAGCAGGTGGTCAAGAAGGGGTTATCCGGGGGGGAATGTTAGAATTAAACAAAAAGGGGCACTAAGGGGTCTATTTATGCGGACAGAAGCATCCGCCTTGATAACACTTGGGGAGGTCCCCAAAAAAGAAGAAAAAAATAAAAAAAAAAAAGGTTAAGAGTCAACAATTTTCTATTATCCATGCGTTGTCCTTGGAATAAAAGTGAAGGATCAATTCTGGGTTCCAGGAAATGAGAGGGTACCCTAAGTGTCACAGAATCTGGAAAAACTCCTATGCGAGAAGTAAAACTTCGTAATAAAGGGATCTTAGAGAATTTCAAGGGGACAAACAAAAAAAGAAACAGTTCGTCGTACACGAGTCCCAGGGGAGGATTAGGGGTGAGCTTCCGTCCTAATCTTATCATGTTTGGAAAAGGCGTGAGCGAGGGAGTCATGAAAGGATCTTCCAAGGAAAAGGAAAGAGAATACCAAGCTCTGTGGGTTGGCTCACACCGGAGATGAAAACCTCATGACATCTGGGGAAGAGGAAAAGAAGTTAGGAGGGAAGGGAAAACCCCGACAAAATCCCCTAAAAAAGGACCTTAAAGAAGGGATAATCCTTTGGAATTGGAGCCAGGTGAAGGAGACCTCAAAAGGAGGTCTTGAGGTCTTAAACGAAAGTTGGGGGAAGGGGAGGCTCACTATGAAGCGGGGGAAAAGACTAAAGGGGGAGGGATCCAGAAAAAAGGTCTGAAGCCTACAAAAGGAACATCTATTCAATGTGAGAAAGGGGATGAGGAAGTCAAAATCTGATCAGAATCATGAAGAGAAGGAACAATAATAATCAGGGGAGAAGGGGGGATCTCTTCCCGCCATGGTCCGGGAAACTCCAAGGGGAGCGTCGGTTCAAAGTATGGGGTCCTCACAAAGACTCTACCCTTCAGTCGAATTTTTCTGGGGGAATGTTCTTAGAGAGTCCTCCGCAAAAGTAGGGGGACTGATTTTTTAAGAATCTCCCAAACTCCCCATGCGGACACCCCAATCAAAAAGGCGAGGATGGGTCATTCTAAAAAAGGCTAGAGGAGGATTATAGAGAGGAGAACTTGTGTCTTCTCCAAGTTGCATAAAGAAGGGCAGCAGGATTACAATGAGACTCTCAAAAAACTGAAAAAGGGGGGGGGACCCTTCTTTTTTAAAGGGGAGTCTGGGCCAAACTGAAAAGCGGAAAAAACTAACTCGAACAGAAATCATCGAGGGAGGGGGGGGTCGCGACTGGAAAGTTTTTCTACGACGCGCGACAGCTGTAAACCTTGAGCGAAGGGGGGGCTAAGCGGAAAATCGAGGGAAAGGGGGGTTTCACGAAAGGGGGGGAAAAAAGATTTTTTGAAAATGACAAGGGAGGATCTTTTTGCAATGGGGGAAGGGAGGATTGAATGGAATCAGGGGAGGGGGCTTGGGGGAAAAAGGATAAGGAGAACCTCCAATCTTGAGAGAGGGGGAAATCTCACTTTCTACTAGGGAAGGGAACTGACTTCGTTTCATAAAAATGAGGGCACCGGGTCGACTGGAGGAACCTTGGAGACAGGAATTACCTTGGAAAGAAGGTCCTGACCATTTTCGAGAAGAAAGGCCATAACCCGCCGGCGGTTGAGAGGACAAGGGAGAAGGGGAAAAAAACTGAAAGAAGGAAGTAAAATAAAAAACCCTCCCGGAAGGTTACTTTCTTACCATAAAGGGAACACCATACACTGACTTGCGTCCGGGTGAGATGCTCCTAGAGATCACCAGTGGGATCCTAATAAAACCCTAGAAGGGGGGCGTCGTCCTTAAATAAGGACTTCATTGTAGCCAGTTGGGGTTCAAAACGGCAAACGATTAAGGAAAGAAATGCTCGAGTCTTGTTAGAAACGTTCGGATGTAGGGGGAGAAAGAAGGGGGGGGTCAGTCACTATGGAGAAAAAAAAGACAAGGGTGCCGAATTCTCTGAATAAACGGCGAGGAGTACAAGGGGTGCCAGGAAGCAAACAGTGACCGGAGCCTAATGGGGATGGTAGCAGGGGGAGGGGGCAGAGTAATCGACCGGATACTAACGAAGATGAACCCGAGGAATGGGAAGTTAGGGGACGGGGTGAGAACAGTTAGGTCCGGAAGTGACGCGTAGTAGTCAAATGGATAGTAGAGAGGGGATGGGGAGTAAGGTCGTGTAAGTCGGGGAGTGGGGGGGAAAACGGGTTGGGGATTTAGGGGCGGGATGGGGGTTGGGAGGGGTGGTAAGGAGATGAGGGAGGATTGGATAGGAAAGAAATAGTGAGATAAGTGAGGAGCGGGTGGGGGGAGAAGCGTGGGAGGGGGCGGATGGGGGGAACAAGGTTGAGGATGAGAAGGGTTGGTGGGGCAATGCACGCGATGGGGAAGTTGTTGGGGGCCAGGGGGGCTTGCTAAGGGGCGGGGCAGGGGTGATGAAGATAGAGCAGGTTGCGGGCAGGGGGGGGAGCACAAATCAATGGGAGGGGCATGTTGTCAGTGTTTAGAGGTGTCCGGGGTGGGAGAGAAGGCGCGATGGGAATGAGGGAGGCAGAACTGCGGGGGAAGGGAAGCGGTCGGGCGGGATTGAAGATAGGGTAGGGTATGCTGGCTGGGGGTTTTTAGAGGAAGAATAGGGGGTAGTGGTATTCTGGGGTAGAGGGGGGTGCGAGCGAGTCAGTATGGCCAAGGCAAGATGGGCGGAGGATAAGTGAGGGAACAATGCAAGGGGAAGGAAGTTGAACAGGAGAGAGTACGGGGAGGAGCGGAGGTGTGGAGTGAGAGTGGCAGAAGGTGGAGTGGAGGAGAGAGCGTAGATGGGTGGTGGCGAGGAGAGCAAGTGTAGGGGAGAAAACTAGTATCAGTGAGATGGGAACTAGGGATAAGAGGGGAAGGGGGTTAAAAATGAGGGCGAAGGGGGGAGGGTTTGTGGATTGTTCGCTAAGGTCACTGGAGAGGGGGGCAGGGGGGAATTCGGAAGGGGGGAGGGGAGGAAAAAGTGAGACGGTGGTAAATGAGGCGGGAGGGAGATGGGTGCGGGCGAATACATGTTTAAAGCAGGGGAGGAGGTGTGGGAGAGGGAAAGGTGAGGGTGTTGGAGGGGGGGAGGGGGAGTAGGGATGTCAGGGGGGAGGAGGTACAGGGCAACGAGTTAGGACGTGGGAAGAGAGCGGGTTTAAAAGAGGGGGTTTGCTGGTGGGAAGAGTGGGGGAAGTTAGTGACGGGTGGCGGAATGTTGTGGGATAATAAGCTAATCCGGAGGAGTGAAGCAGAGCGAAACATGAACAGCTTGGGGGTGTGGGTGCGAAAGGAGGTGTCCGGTGGGACAGGGGAGGGGAGAGGGGGCCAAAGGAGCACGTGTACAACGGGGTAAGAAAGAGTCGACACGGGGGCGTTGGTGTGGTAGGAGGGAGAGGAGTAGGAGTGTATTACGGCGGGGAGTTCGTAGGGGAACCTGGAGGATTAGGGGGGGGGGGAGGGGAGGGGTATGATAAAGGGGGGCGGGATACGGGGTCACGGAAAGCATTGAGAGAGGGGGGGTGCATAAGAGAAGAGAAGACACAATATAGGGTAGACGGGGTTTGTCTTGAACTGGGGGCGGTACTGGTAGGGGGGGCTGATTGCTGGGTAAGGAAAGTTACGAGGGATTGGTGGGAACGGAGAGGGGGGCAAGCCTACACAGGGGACTTAGTGAGTGCAGTGGTGGGGGGGAGGTGAGGGGTGGGTGGGTAAACACATGGAGGGAGAGAGTGATGAGGGGGGTTGGGTGGTGCAAGTAGAGGGCGGGGAAGAGTAGGGGTGTTGGCTAACGAGAGGGGAGGGGAGAGCGACAGTAAAAATAGTAGGGTTGGGGGCTGATCGGTGAATGAATACCGATGGAGATAGGATAGGTCACGTCAATGGAGGAGGAATAGAAAATATGGATCGCGTGCAGTAAAAGGTAGGGGATGGGGGGGAAGCTGGTAGAGGCCATGGGATCCAGGTAGTTAGGCTTTACGAGAAGGCCAGGGGTAGGGTACCGCATGAGGCACAGTGGGGAGGCGATTGAGCATGCTGAGAGGGAGAGGATGGAAGGGGGGAAATGTACCAGGGAGGGTAAGGAAGGACGGGGTTAGGGAAAAGGTTGGGGGCATCAAGCGGAGGGATTCCCAAGGGCAGAGTATCTAAATCTAGGGGGATGTGGGGTGGGCCTGCGGATAGGTGCGAGGATTGGGGGGATGATGAAATATGGGAAAAGTGGGTGAGGGGGGTGGTGCTGCAGAGGGGGAGGGGGTATGATAGAAGGGATAGGAGGAGAGAAGAGTAGTGGCAGGGGAAAAGGGTGTGCGTAGGAAGAGAATACGCGCCCGACGCGAGCAAGCTAGGAGTGTGGGACAGGAAGACGGGAAGGTAGTGGTGAATGAGGGGTGAGAAGGTTCAAGACAGTAAGGAGAGGGTGGGGGGGAGGGAAGCAGCAGGTCGGCTAAGGCCTGAGGTTTTGATACTCTGGGTGGGGAGGTGGAAGAGGGCGAGGGTGAGGAAGAGGGAATATGGAAGAATATAGTAAGGGAGGTGAGGAGGCATGTGAGTTTTGGTAACGGACGCGCGTGGTGGTAAAACTAGGGTAAACGGGCGTGAGGGGGGGGCTGGGTGTGGGCAAGTGGGGGGTGGATTTAGAGGGAGGAAGCAATTCATTTTCTGGGAGGAGTCTGTAGCAAGAACGCCACTGCTTCCTTGGGCTGGTGGAGGGGAAATAAGAAGCCTACAGATCAATGGGGGCTCAAAGGGAAGGGAAAGCATGCCGGAGTGTTTCCGGGTCCTTTCTCCGGAGCTGAGGTCCTCTGCTCATCCTTTGCCAACTGAAAGGGCGGCTTGGTCTGTCGAAGTTGAGAAGGGGACCTGAGAACGTTTTAGTTTCGAAACAGCATTCTCGCCCAACAAGATTAGAAGGCTATGAAAGGAAGGGACGATGAGAAGAAAGGAGACCCCCGCAGAGCTAAAGAGAAATTACAAAGCCAGAAGGGGGGGGACTGCATAAATCATATGAAAAATGTCAACTTAGACATTCCAAGGTTTCCAATCCTGATTTGGGAACAAGGAGGACGTATGAGAGATCTTAGGGGAAAAGTTTGAGAAGACCTTGAAAAAAGAGAAGTGTCGCGCGGGCGAAATCTTGGCCTAGTAAACAAACGTATATTTAGTCGGGGGAGGGAGCTCCTTAGGGAAAAAGGAATCGGGGATCAGCAGGAAAAAAGCCGGGGTCCAATTTCCCTTCTAGGAGACCAGGCCTCTCAGTAGAACGTGTGGGGGGGCTGTAGGAGGGACCAGGGGGGTTTGGAAAGGTCGCGAAAAGGTATCATGGGTTAGCAGCTCGCGATCGATCAGTCTTCGTCAACAGAAAATAGGAATTCAAGAGAAAAAGGGGGCTAAAAACTCAGGGGAGGGGGGTTTTAGCGCAGGGGTAGCCCAAGCAAATCTACAATCTCCTTGAAGGCGATAAAGGAGGCTTAGGAGAACATGGGAAATATCCGGGGAAGAAAGGGGACGTTTTCGGCAGGGCCGAATTTAAGGCAGCAAAGTTCCCTAAGGGGATAACATAAAGGAGGAGAGCAAAGAAGGAGAATACGGCGCTCCGGAGAAAAAGGATTCAGGTAAACGCGGCGATCAGGTCGTCATTTATCAGTTAGGCATGAAAGAACAAGGACAGGAGGGACTCCAAAATAAGAGATTGGCGAAAGGCGTCGCAAGCAACAGCAGCACGAATTCGTAATGGCGGCAAAGCGGAGGATGGGAAAGGAAGGCAGGAAGCCATAAAAGAAAAAAGTAAAGAGTTCCGCAGTAACTAGAAACGTAGGCGGGAGGAAAAGGATGGCAGGGGCGCCCAGGAAGGTTCCTATGATGAGGGAAGGAGAGGACGGGGGGGGTTCGCGGGGACCTGTGGGAAAAAAGACATAGAACAGCGGAAGCGCATTATGTTTTCAGGGACTCTTTTTGAAAAATGATCGAAAGGTTGAGGGAGGGGGAGGGGGCATTTAAAAGGACATACCTCGGACTCAGAGAAGGGGGAAAATCTTTTCATCGACGAAGGACCTTCCGGAACGGCTCCCCAAATCTCTGTGAATCTCAGATGGTCAAGGGGGGGAGAAGGGTCACCGAGAGAGATCTTTCAAATCCCCAGACCGCCTTTAGATCTATATAGTGAAGAGAGAAGGTAAACATGGGACTAGATGGAAAGGAAAAGGGAGAATTCGGGCGAGGAAAGGGGTTCATCGTTAATGAAGCCAGAAGGACGGGGAGGGGGGGGGGGATATAGGGAAGTTTGAGGAAAAACCGGGGACCCACGCGTCCTATGCCGATTAAACGGTTCTAAACGTAGGGGGAGACCCTAGGATTGAGCAACCGCCAGGGAAAAAAAAAAAAAGATCCACCGGCGCCTACGATAGCCTTCTAAGTCTCCATCCTCTAAGACCAAAATTCCTCAAGGAATCAGGGGGGAGAAAAAGGAAGGGGAGCCGATGAGGGGGGGGATTTCTAGGGGGAAGGAAACCCTTCTTTAAGGCCTTCTCAGGAACCGTAGACATGGACTAAGACTCAACCAACCCAGAATGAGTTCAAAATGGAGCCCAAAGCTCTCAAAAAGGGTCTTCTCTTCTTAGTCAATGGGGGTTAGAAAGCTTCAGGCGCAAGAGGAAGTCCGCAAAAGGCAGGACCGGGGCGTCGGATCACCTTCCTCGTCAGACGCGCATCAAAGGGATGAAGGAAAGATTGCGAAAAAAAGTCGTAGTCAAGGGGACGCTGAAAGAAACGGCTTTCGTGAGATCTCGGAGGGGGGGGGGGTAGAGAGGTCAAAAAAACGTGGTCGGACAATTCCCTATGCTGAAGGTGAGGAGGGAAAGATTGGGAAATTAAGAAGGGAGGGGCTGCATAAGACGGGTGAGCTGAAAGCTTAGGAACTTCTTAGTTTTCTGGAAGGAAGAAGGGGACGGATCTTTTTCGGGCGATTTCTCTTTCTCGATAACTACGCTGAGGGGCTAGTCAAAAACTCCAAACAAACTATCAGTGCAGTGTGGGAAAGCTTGAAAGTCCTAAGTTACTACTTGCGCTCGTGGTCAGGGTGCTGGGGAGAAAAGGTTTCGATTCTCAAGGAGGGGGAGCTTATCTGGGAAGCTTCCTCGGGTGGGAAGAAAAGGGTTCCTTGCGCCAGAGAGCAGTGAGGATGAGAAGGAATCTTCTCTACGGGGTGGAGCTGGGAAAAAGGGAACATCTTCCTGAAGGGACCTCTTTTATTAGACGGGCTGGGGAGGGCTGGGTGGTCCTGAACAAGAGGGAGA
>Ga0179593_1497328_pt1 | contig 12025 bp, 9 predicted proteins | sample CZODoug2_1_08_16_FD_185931 | JGI IMG/M metagenome (GOLD analysis project Ga0179593, IMG submission 185931) | Vadose zone soil fungal communities from Angelo Coast Range Reserve, California, USA - CZODoug2_1_08_16fungal (PacBio error correction) | ecosystem: Environmental > Terrestrial > Soil >...
AAAGGGCGGCGGTCGGGGGGAGGAAAGATCTGGAGGGAGGGGCCCTAACCTGAATACGGCAGGGTGAAGCAGGGGGTACAGTCGTCCCGTAAAAAGCAGACAAAGTCGAGATAATGGAAATATATAAAAAAATCGGTCAAGAGGCGGCAACCGACTAAGGAAAACTCAGAAAGGACGCGTTGGTGGATAGATTTTGGGTTTAAAAAGGGCCGTTGAACCGACGAAGTCATACAGGTGTTGCCGTTAACCTGACAGGGAAAGAAGTTTCCCGCAGAACGATTGGTTCAGGTTTCCAAGGCCGCTTAGACGTCGATTGAGGTGGTAATCCGGGGCCAGAAAACTCATGGCGCTCGGTCGATTTTAGGGAGGGGGAGGAAAAAAGGATTCTAGGGCGTCCAAAACCTTCAGAGGTTGGGCACCCGGCGGCAAGAGGATCATGACAGGAGTACCATTCTTGAGTCGTTGGGGGAACTCCATGAAGGGGGGAAAATGAGGGTCCCGAAGGGGGAAAAGAAAGGGAACGATTAGGATCCAGATTATAGGGGTGGCCATACTAAGTTTGGTTCTTCTCAGATCCCGGAGGTCGTTCGAGAGCGGAGAATGATCTGGGAGAGGCATGGACCTGGGGGATTGGGAAGGGATTAGGAGTGGAATCGCAAAAGGTCTTCAAAGGGGAGGCTAACGCTGCAAACAAAGCGCACCGTAGCCAGGTCCTAGGGGGGGGAGTTAAATGCCGGGATGACAGGCTATGAAGGTGTCCGGGATCGACGCCAAACGTGGAGGGTTTTAAGAGCGGGTGGTTCTGGGGAGGGGTTTGAGGACAGTGGCTTGGCTCAAACTTTCGGAGAACCAGTCACCAAACGGTGAGAGAGAATTCTTTTCAGAAGAAAGAAAGCCCCCCGAGAAGGGGGGGCAGGGATATTCTTTGACGACAAATTAAAGTAACAGGCGGAGTCCTCATTTTACGTACTCCTTGACAAAAGAGGTCCGCGGAAAAGGGGGCTGGGGATCTCAAGGCAAACGGCTAGGCACGGGAGGTTGGGCACGAGTGACATTCAGGGCAAGTCCCTTATTTTGAAAAAAGACGTCAAAAAGGGTTGTTAAGGGTCCATGAGGGGGGGTGAAACACAGGAACCACTAATTCGGGGGCTCTAAGTCTAGTGGGGGTATAGGTTCCGGGGAAGGTGAGCCTTTTACCAGAGAAGAAAAAGTGGGAGTTTGCTGGACTGACGGACTCAGCAGGAGAGATGAAACCTATTACCTAGTCGGGAGGAGAAGTCCATAAAGGGGGACGTCGCGGTAAGTCGGCGATGAGGTATAACTACAGATGCTTTTCGACTGGCGGTTTGAAAAAAGAAAAACCTGCGAGGGGACTAGGAGGGGATAAGGTGGATGGAAGGACAGCACCAAAGGACATTCTTTTACGGACGCGTAAAAAGAGAAAAAATTTTAAGAGGGAAAGCAAGTGCCGAAAGAGAAAAGCGGGATACCCGGGGGGGGATACCAGAAAGAAAACAAAAAAATCTCGGGCAGAAGAAAAGAACCGTTGTCCGCAAGCCCGAATAAGAGGGAACAGGGACAAGGCAGAAGCGGGGAGCCCGGGGAAAAAAAAGGAATTCTTTAGTCCGGGAAATATCCCTAAAAAACGAGGAGGAAGAAGAGTCCTCACCATGAACTGCCCCGCATTACTCGGAAACTGGCTAAAAGAGGAGGGATGGTCCCTGGGAAAAAAAAAAAGGGGGAATGGGTTGCGATATAGTAGGATGTGGGCGAAACGCGCCTGTTAGAAGACCTAGGAAAACGGGGGCATTGTGAGACCATCCGGGGAGGAGAAAGGGTTAGCAACTGAAATTAAGGTGAGTCGCCCTAGAGGGAATTGTGCAACGGGGGGGGGAGGGGCCTGAAAGGGGGAAAAACCGACTTTACAACTCGGGGCCCCTTACGTCGCCAAACTCCGCGCAGACTACCAGAGATCACCAAGCTTAAAAAAAGTGTAGTCTGGAAGCCCAGAAAAGAGGTAAATCGGGGCATCAGAAAAACAGGACAAACACTGAAAAAAAGTATTAAATTGCACTATGGACAGGGAAAGGCACAGAAGGAAAAACGAGAGCCCCGATCAGAGACCGCAAAAGGTTGTGTCGGGTTCACAGGGGGAGCAAAACACTCCGAAGTAAGGGAAGGAGCAGGGAAAGACCACAGGCCTTCAATGTAAGCGTGCCATCCCAAAGATGAACAGATCACAAGACCGAAAGGAACGTTCGGAAACCTCCAAAGAAGAAAAGGCTTTCGGGGGGGGCATGGTGCGTACTAATTTAAGGGACTTGGGGGCGAGGTAGTCCCCTCAAACGACGCTGAAGGGGAAGGTACTAAGGGGGAGTATGATGGGAAAGCCTTTTTGTTTTACGGGGCGCGACGCAACGGGCGTTTCCAATAACCTTCTGGAAAGGGACCAAGAAGAACCAACGAAACCAAAAAAAGAGAACACTTTGGGGTAGATCAAAAAGGAAAAATAAAGTGCAGTCCAAGCGTTCAATCCAAAACGGTAAACTACACACAAAAGAGGGGGCAATTCGGAGGAAGGGGGGGGGCTGAATGAAACCAACGTGCCGGATTTCTCTTATTAAGTAAATTGAAAAATCCACTGCGAAATCGGGGGGAAGATCATACATAAACCCAAAATAGCTTCGACGACGCGAAAAAATCGCTTCGCCCCAAGCTAAGGGATTATTCTTTAAGGAACCTGAGGAACGGGACTGCAGGAAGATACCAGGCTGAGGGTCTTAGGGGAAAGGTAGGAAAATGTAGAACGTAAACGTCCAGGGAGGAACCTTTACTTGGGGGATAATAAAGACCTAAGAGCTCACAGGGAAACCTGGAACGGTGTGGTAGTGCTTGAAACCATTCACGGGAAAGTCCGTCAGCCGACGCCAACTGGTGAGGTTGAAGGAAATCGACTTGTACGCGGAAGAAACGACGAAAACTCTTAGACAATGGTGAGGGCCTTCTGAAGGGATTCTTCATCGAGGAGGCCAAAAGACAGAAAGGAAGGAAAAGCGGGAAGGAAACAGCTTTTTTTAGTGGAGCTGAATGCAAGGGGAACTTTCAGTGAATGTGGGCCATCAAAAAGAAAGAGGGAGCGGCAAAAAGGAAATACACAGGCTCAAATCCTTCTGCACCGGGTAAAAATGTAAAAAAGCGGAGTTTGAGAAGGGGGTCCGGAAAAAAGAAAAGAAAAAAGGTGCAGACGAGACAGGGAGGGAGAAGCTCAATCTCGAACGTGGTGGAGAATGAAAGTACGGAGAAAACCAGATCAGGGCACGGGGTTGACATGGGGAGGGTCCTGAAAGAGGGAAAGACCTCTTTCTACTAGCTCAAGTGTAATGTATAACTAAAAACAACACAAAAGGAGAGGGAGAAAGATATATCAGAAAAATAAAAAAATATAAGATGAGGGGACATCCCGAAATGGAAATATCCACCACGATCAAGGAGTCCTCAAGATATAAGCGGGAGGGGGGTACTGTAGGTACCGACGGCTAAAAAAAGCTCTCAAAGCAATTAGCGTTCGAAGACCGCGGGAGGGAGCAAGTCGAAAAGAAGAATCAACCCCGCTTTTACATTCCAAAAAGGAAGGATTATGGGTCAGAAGAGAAAAGAAACGCCCGTGGAGAAAGCACTCCACTAAAAAAGCGTGTACATTCAAGAGGGAACCGTCTTGAGTTCACGGCCGATTGGGAGAAGGAGAGGTGGATGGGGGAAACCGGATAAAGTAGGGGGGGGTCGAGTTTGGCGGAAAAGGAGAATCGGATAACCCGCAAACATCGAACTGAAACAAGTCAGGTTTGACTCGGGCGCAAACATAGGGCTGATGCAAGGGGAGGAGGGATCGGGGTGATTCTCGACAAATTAAAGGGTAATTCGGAAGAAGAGGGAGCATCTGACCAATCTGGAGAACGGCGTCTTGCCCCTGAAAGAAGGGAAGGAGGTGGTGCTGATCATTGGGCAAGTCGAGGAGGTACTTTCGATGATACTGTGGAAGGGTCGTGGGGGGGTGTCTGGTGTGGGTGGGCGGCGATTTCAAGAAGTGGGCTGCGTAGGAAAACAGGATCAGAAAAAAAAAGGGAGATCGGAAGAGGAAACGAAGCCCCGCCGCCAAAAAGGGGAGAAAGGGTATGTTGGATTCATTACATTGGTTAACGCAAAGAAAAAAAGCGCCGTCGGGCCCAAAGGGGTTGGTGAGGGGGGGGGTTGTCCGGAAAGCCTGAGAGGACCCTTGTAAACGTAAATTCGGGCCGTCCAGACTGAGAGGACTGAGGTGGTAAATAACCTCAGAAAAAGAGTCCGAGAGGTAGGGGATAATAAAAGGAAAAAAATACCTGAACCGTGACTGATGGAAGAACATTTCAACGTAAAGCCGCTTCCTGTGAGAGGAAAGCTTTCGCAGAAAGGGGACGGCGCAAGGTTGGAAGGTCAGGAACGAGGGATGTGAACGGTTGGTTCTCGCGCGCAGAAAGCGGGGGGGTTGTGAAGGTTAAAAAAAAAGGTGCACAGTTAGCTAGGTGAGGGGGAGGGCATTGCCAAGGGGTAACAATAGGGTCTTTCTTAACATGGGTGCTCCCCAAGAATGTGGAGTGGGCGGTTTCTAAAGGAGGAAGGGACGGTCGTAAAGGCCTCGTAAAGTTAACGGTGAATGGAGGCGGCTACTCTTCTAATACGTTTTTGCAGGGGGCCAACTGAGAAAAGAACACCAAGAAGGTAAAAGAGGGGGTAAGGTCGGACACGATTGAGCAGACAAACGGTTAGAAAGACAAGGGGAAATTTAAGCTGATTGCACACAAAAAAAAAATGGACGAAATGCCCAAGAGTAGCATGATATGGATAGGATAGGAAAAACCTCAGTCAGGGTAAGGGTGTAAGCAGTAAAGTAGGTTTAGGGAAAAAAATCGTTGAAGCCATGTACGCCGGGGGAGAGGGGGGGGGGGAGCATTGTATCCACTTTTGCATGGAATTTATGATCTATATAAAAACAACACGAGAAGGACCAATAAGCTAGGCGATAAAAAGTGGGAGACCAAGGAAAAAACTAGTTCCCGGCATAGATGAAAAAGGGAAAGGCTTACCGCACTGCTTCGCGGAAATTCAGGGGAGAACTGCTGTGGGGGGTCTCAGGGGATAAAAAAAAGTGCCAGCCTGAGAAAGCTTGGTTGGGACAGAAGGTTCTCGACAGTTAAGTCAATAGGACAAAGGATTAACAGGGTCCAAGGTAGTATGTTTTCCGTGGCCAGGGAAGGGGACCGGAACTCCAAGATACTAAAAGAGTGTGAGGATGTGGAGGGGGAGGAAGGCACTTTCAACGAAAATGAAGCGAAAAAGCGCCGCATTGAAAGGAGAAATCCAACTGAAAAAAAAAAGAGGTTACGGGAAAATAGGCAGAAAAGAGATTCCGACCAACGGGACAAAACAGCTTGGGTTAGCAACAAGATAAGGCAAAAGAACATGGATACAAAGCAAGAACTGGAGACGTCAAAAGAACACGCAGGAGTTGGTCGGGGGGGCACGCGCTTTACATAAAAAAAAAGGGGTGCTGTAGGGGCGCTCTAAAAAAGGGGGAAGAAATTGTGCAATCAAGGAAGGAAAAAAAGAAACCCAAAAAAAACAGTTTCTCGAAGGGCGGCAAAACCAGCTCTTCAAAAAGGAAGGCTTGAAGGGGAAAGAATGAAATGCGCCGAACGTTCATTGTGATTACGGAAGAAGCAACCCCGCCTAGATTAAATTACTGTACGACGGTGATGGATAAAAACCGGTTTGACGGAGGTTACTCAAGACAAAACGAAGTTTCTGCAAGGGGAATCTTCGGTCCGCAACCGCACAAAGACCCTGGGGGTGGGAGTAGATCAGAACATGAGCCGAGCCTTGGAGGTCAGACCGAAAGGTGACCTCCCCAAGAATACCGGGTGAGTCTGGAATCGCATCGGAACGGTAAACCGAAACGTTCCAGCTGGGGCGGCGCGAAGCTTTCCTCAACCCAAACGAAAACGAGCAAATACAAGCCGCAAGAGCCCAAACGCATCTAATCTCAGCTGAACGCGACCGACGATAGAGCCGAACCCAGGGGTTCAGGGGAGTTTAAAGACTCGCCGGAAAAGGAGACGGAAGGGAAAGTTTTGATCATGAAAAAAAAAAGGAACGTCGTCAGCTGAGGACCTTTCAGGCCGAAACAAATCAACTAAGAAAACCTTCGAGAATAAGGAGGGAAACCCCTGAGGTTCCGCAAAAGTAAGGGAGGGGCGGTTGACGCCGACTACTTGGAGCCCCGGCCAAGAAGCCAGTTGACAGAAGGGATTTGCCAATCACCCCAAAGGGAAACAATGCTGCGTTAGGATCACTGTTGAATGAACAGAATTTTTGTTAATGAGTTCTAAGAAACCCGAGGGAATGGGTAATAAAAAAACCATCCGTATTCATTCTTTGCAAGTAAGCCGGGAAAAAAAAGAACGGGAAGTGGGAGCAGGTGAAGAAGTAGCTTCGTAAAAAGCCTCGTGCTTTGGGGGGAAAAAACGCTACAGAGTGATTTATAAGTCGCAGGGGAGAGATGGGAGGCGACTGTAGAACTTTATTAAAAACTCCAAGGGGAAGATCTTGCGGACTCCTTGAGGGGTTTTATTAATGGGTACATATGGAGGGAGAGAAAAAGGTTTTAATGTCATCTCTCCAAAAAGAAACACTTAAGTATGAAACCGAAGGGAGAATATTAACCCCGGGAATCGCGAATTGAAAAAATACCAAAAAAGAAAACATCCGCAAGGATGTCCGACGATCCTTCAGAGTCTACCGAAAACCGACCATCACAGAGAAGTCGGGAAAGAACACAGTAAACTAAGTCGTTCAAAAGACAGGTTCAGGCAAGAGCCAGATCCTGCGGAAAACTCCGGTTAAGTTGCGAACTTCAGATTCGGCGGGGTTCGGGGTGGTAAGGAATAAACTAAAAAAGAGGAGGGTTTTGGAAAACTCACTGGGCAACTCAGAACGCTCAAGAAACTAAAAACTGCTGTCACAGATAAGGGGGGGGAACTTACTTTCGTTCAACCTCAGAAGTACTGATGGGGAAGAAAAGGAATTCCCTGAAGGACAAAAGTTCTCCTATTGAATTTTGGGGAGTTAGACAAGAGTGAAAAAGAGCGTAAAAAGGTAGCTTCTCGGGGGCGTAAAAAGTGGTTTCCCTCACTGCAACAACTCTTGCAAAAAAAAAAATTATGCTGCAGGAAGGAACTACGGAAAGAAGTTCCAAGGCAAAGAACTTTTATCATCGGAAACGACGACCCGTGCCCGTACCGCCGCGACGTCTGGCGGATGGGACAATTTAATAGGGGGGAATGAAGGTTGTTCGGAGTCGTCGTCGAGGGAGGGGAAAGCTTCATCAAAGTCGGACTGTTCATGGGGGGGAGGGGTTCTTCCACACACCGGGGTGAGTAAAAATCGCTTGGGAAGAGGGGCTGAGCTTCGAAGAGCCATCAGTTCGAGGCGGTACCCGAGATCGGAAGGCACCTCCACCTGGGAGCCCTGTGAGTGGGGTCGTTGTACCAGGACCGCCTAGGGGGGAAGATCACGCCAAAAAAGTGAAGTGTTTACGAAAAGAGTCTTCAGGGGTTGCGGTTTAGGGGAAGTCTAATGCCCTTGGGCGGAGCCCGCTTCACAACTGGGATAATCACTATTGAAGGGGAAAAAATGGAATCAAAAACCGGAACAAGAATAATCCTAGTCAGTGGAAAAGCGGGGACGCTGAAACAGAAAACGTCCCTTAAGAACTGAGGGAGTTCCCATAACCCTTTTCACAGCCGAAAAACAACAAGAACGGGGTTAGCATAGGGATTGCGAGAGTTACGAAATCCTGTCGGAGTGAATGTTTCAGACTTTCCGGGCACGCGGGCCTTAAAGGAAAAAAAAAAGGGATTGAAGAGCGCAAACTCGAATGGTTTTGTTGCCTGTGAAGAAGTGAGAAACAGCACTGGGGGGGCGCGATCGCGGCGTGTGAGTTTCTTTCTTTTCCTACCCTGTTCCTCTCTTAAAAATTTATAACCCAAAGGGGGGGGGGGCCGGCGTTCACTGAAAGGAAGCGGACAGCCAGTTAGAGGAGTAAGGGAAATACTTACCTCCCACAGGAGTTTGGGGGGGAAGTTTCGAGGAGCTTATGTTCGGGCGAGTTGATTTTCTCCAGGGGAATTAACGTCTTCCACACCCAGGTAAAGCTTACATTGCCGGTTGGCGGAAACAGTCCATAAAAAAAACGAAAACTGGAGAAGAGAAGCAAGGTTTAAACATGGCAACTCGATTTCCTCACGCAGACCCGTATGGAAGAAGCCCACCTCTGTAAAGAGGATTATCACCGGAGAAACAAATGGAGCAGCCTCGGCGATAGACGATGGGATACTTTTTCAAACAGATCGAAGAAAGGTAAAAGGAGAGGCGATCTCTCATTGAAAAAGGTTTGAGAAGGGAGGAGAAGGAAAAAATAAATCCTCACAGAGAAAAAGGAGCAATACTCTATCCGGCAACTTTGAACAGAGGGGGGTATCTTGTCCCTGACAAAGGGAAAAAAGGGTCCGAAGAGGACCGGATTCGTGAACAAAAAGCCAAAAGGGAGAATGAGGGGCTGGAAGGTTTCGCCGGACTCAACTGGGGATTATAGCCGTCGTCAGAGAGTGGTTGTAGCACTAGGAAAGGGAAAAGGGCCGAATTTAGGAGGGAACTTTAGGACGGGTACGCCGAAAGTGACGCCTCTTGGACTCTTGGGTCAATGTCACTTTCAAGCCCAGAGCACTTCTTGCCCTCACGACTGCATATGCAAGAAAAAAACGACAGTAGGGAAAACTGGGAAGGGGGGACTGCCCAACTGTCTTACCTCGCTGGGACGCGGAAGGAGAGAATCCAGCAAAGGTCCCAAACAGAGGGGGGGGGCAAAAAATGTAGGGAGGAAAATGTTCACTCAATGAAACCGGCAAAGCGATACCCAAAGAGAAGTAGCGAAAAAAAGAATAATGAGTCGGGTTAACAGCAAAAGTAGGGGAGTAGTCTGGCAGAAAATGAAGTGGCGCTGTAGAAAAAAGGGGGGACATCCGCAGAAACCTATCAATCAAAGAGGAGAAAGAAAACTAAGAAACCGAGCAAAGGGGCACGGTTTGAAAGAATGTCCGGACTCAGCGTGCGGTATCATGGACGGGGTGCGTGAAGAGTCCGCAAAAAAATCACAGAGGAAGAAAAGGGGGTGGTGGATGAACTACGCCGGCGACCCGGGTGTGTGAAAAGGAAGGGGGCGGCACCGTTTCGGTGGGGGGAAAAAACCCGGAGCCAATCGATAAGGCACAAAACAGCGCCACCTTTGGGCAGTAATCAAGGACGCAGCCGGGATAAGCAAGGTAGGAAGGCCAAAATCTCGCAAGGGAGCGCTGTTCGCGGCGCGTGTTGCTAGAAGAATCTTAAAAAATTTCCGCTGAGAATATCGAACAAAGCTCAATACCCGACAAAACCTTAGAACTAAACCATACAGCATCCACAATAAGGGAAATCGGAAAAACTAAAAACCAAAGAAGGAGAAAGAGGAACTTTAACGCGAAATGGAAAAAAGAGTAAAGAGACCGCAACGCTTCCGTGGCCCTTGGAGAATCTGTTAAGTGTAGGGGATAAAAATTCGGAGAAAACCTTTTGCGAGAAGAAGCAAGAGGTGGAAAAGGCTATCAGCTGTTGGAGACGTTGCTGGGGCAACGCTGACGGGGTCTGACTCAGAAAAAAGATGGGTAGGAGGGGCGTGGGGACGCCTATCTACCTTGGGACCCCTCAACCTAGAGGGCTAAAAGGTAGTGGGGCCGGGAAGGACTTATAGGTCCCGGAAGGCTACAAGTAGGCACGAACTGATGAAGGAAGCAACGGGTCCATTCAAAGTGTTAGCGAAAGTTGAAAAAAAAAAAAAGAAAAGTGAATTCTCACTTAAAGCCGAAACCACTCCAAATACGAACGGAGGGGGGGTGAAAAAGGGGGCGGGCGGGGGGGTCTACGAGAAAAAAGCAAGGGGAGGGGAAGAACAAAGAAAAGAAAAAGTCGCTTTACCCTTCTTCGACCGGGGATGACGAAAAAAAGTAAGGGGAAAACACAAAAAGAGTAAAGGTCGTGACATCCTTTCGGAGGTTTGGGAGGGATGGCAGGTGAGGAGGGGGTGGGGTGGAGGAAAGAGCGCTGAGGACTCTCAGGTTTTAATGGGCTTCTCAACCCAAGAGGATTGAGGGAGTCCTGAGGTCTTGAGAAAGGGTGGGCAGATTTCAGGAAAAGAACTTCAAATCACACCGATCAACATGACCGATCCTTCACGTGGGGTTCAGGACCGACGTCCACAGTTCGAACTCTCGAAAAAATCAAAGAACCGAATAGTGGGTATTCCCCCTCAGCGGGCGATCGCGCCGCTCGGAGGAAAACCACGTTTGGAGGGTGGGAGAAAAGGGAAGAACGCGGAGGGGGGGGGGAGGTGTTATTGTAGCTGGCGAATTAATCCGCTGGTTTGCCATTGAACTTCGGACCTGGCAAAACCGAATCAGGGGGAAGCACAAGGAGAAGGTCCTTTCTTTCACTCCACTGAGATGGTGATGGGAACAGATCGGATTCAAGGCCAGAAAAAACGGAAAAGTGGCAGGGGGGGAGGCGGCAAAGGGAATAGGGGATTCCACGACACCAAACACTTACTGAGATCTGCGGAAAAGGACTTCATTGGGGGGCGAAGCATAAGAGAAAGTCAAAGACTAGATTAAAGGTAGGCATACATTAGGTCCTCATACTCCGTTGATAAAAGAGAGATTATAACAAGGAAAACCGCCTCGGATCTGAAGTGAGGGAGGGTCAAAGAGAAATATCAATTTATCTGGGGGAGGGGAACGCGGGAGGCTTCGTCCATTCGGGGAGAGAGGACGCTTTTATGCTGTAAAGTTTGGGGGATCTTGGGGGAGGATCAAGGGGGGCGGGGGCATTTTTAAGAAGAATCAGCCATCAGTTCGATTTATGGGTAAAGAGGCGATCAAAAAACAGCCTTGAGGAAAAATTGAAGGTGGGGTCATGAATTCTGATGACACCAATGCAATCGATAAAGGTGGGAGGACGCCCAAAAGGGGGATCGGGTGTAACGAGGGGGATTCTTCTTGTTGAAGGGGACACCGGGAGCACTTGGAGAAACAAGGGGCTGAAACGCAAACCAAAAGATGGAGCGGAAATCCAGTCCCCCCGTCGAGGGTCCAGATTCGGTGGGGGCCACTTAGATTCAAATCTAAAAACACAAAAGTTCGGGGGCCGCATTTGAAAGAAGTGAAAAAGTGAAAAAGAGGGGAACTTTTTCTCAAGAGGGGGGAGGAAGAAGTTACGTCTCGGTAGGTAAGCTGGTGCATAGTGGACAATTGGCAAACTTCAAGAAAGGAGGGGACTAGAGAGACCGAAATACGAGAAAGGTGGGTGGGCTACAGGAACCGACCAACTCATTTGAGGTGGTCAAGAGTTATCTTATAGGAAGGGGAAGAATTGGAAATAGAGGGCAAAAGGGTCATGGGGGGCAGCAACAAAGGAGGTTTGGGACTTTGGGACGGACTCGCGGGCGGTTCATACCGAGGCCAGCACGGTAGGCGATACCGGAAAAAATGGTAAGGCGGGTAGAGAGAGGGGGGATTTAGGAGAGGAAGACGGTCAGGTTGGGGAGGGAACGTTGGACCCTTAATCGACAGTTCCACGCGAGTACATGTCGGGAGAACAAGTCAAAGACCAGACACCACACGTGGAAAAAAATGAAACCAAAAGGTAAAAGGAAAGATAGGGGGGCCGCAACGCTCTAAACGTCTTGACCAAAAAGTGCTCATGCGCTTATACCGCTCGTCCAAAGCGGAAGAAGCTCGGGAAAGCAGCAGCCAGGGAGGGTAAGGAGGACAAGAAAAAATCACCGAAAAAAATGAAATGGCTCCTCTCGCGTGAAAAGAAAAAGGGGGGCAAACGGGGGGGGGGA
>Ga0179593_1603278_pt1 | contig 12025 bp, 12 predicted proteins | sample CZODoug2_1_08_16_FD_185931 | JGI IMG/M metagenome (GOLD analysis project Ga0179593, IMG submission 185931) | Vadose zone soil fungal communities from Angelo Coast Range Reserve, California, USA - CZODoug2_1_08_16fungal (PacBio error correction) | ecosystem: Environmental > Terrestrial > Soil >...
AAAAAATGGGTGAAAAACACGATACAACGATAGGAAAGACTGTGTGCCGGAAAGCTGAATACAACATGGGGCCGAAACATCCGGAGTGGCGTCAAGCTGAACTCCAGGGGGGGTGGCAGATTGCCTCAGCGGGGGGGGGAAACCGGGTTGAGAAAGAAATACCGAAATCGAAAAAGGCGCGTTTCGCCCTACGTCAGACATGTGGGGAGGAAGGTCAGCAGCGGCCTGGGGGATAGTGCAGAGGCAGTGGAAAGGGCTCCTGGAGCGAAGACTCGAGAGTGATTCGCACCATTTCAGGACGGAGCTAGAGAGCAAAGCCACCTCGTGGAAGGGACGATTGAATAGGGAAGATACCAGCTGGGTCTGAAACCAACGTCCGCGAGCGCGAAGAAAGAAGGGGTGTGAAGTATGGGCGCGCGGGAAGACAAAGGAACCGCCTAGGAGGAAAAATACGAGAACGAAATCTCGAAAAGGACGGGAAAGCGGGGGAAAAGGGATTGCTTATCAAGGTATAATACGAACGGCCAAAAACCGCAGTGAAGGGCGGACGGGGGCTTGTTTTATTAGTCAAAACGTTACAGCGTGCGGTGTACCGGCGGGCTTCGGGCTAGGGCGGGTAAAAAAAATTTGACATAGAACGCAAGGCCGACATTACGCGGCTGAAGATCAATCAAGATATCCCGTCGTCACCGAGACAGGAATGGTTGACGAGGAAGGTGCGCCGTATCTTCTTGAGGGGTCCGGTCCATACCATTGAAAATACAGAAAGTTAAAAAAAAAAAAAAATGGCCTAAGGGGGAGTTGTGCTGGGGAACCTCAAAGGGAAAGGGTAATCATGCCATTTAACTCAGGAGAAAAGAGAAAGAAAAAAAACATCGTGAGCGAAGGAAGGTCGAAGAGCGCATTACGGAGAATGTCCTTCATTGTGACTGGTTTTCTAAGGGGAGGGTTAAGGGGGCAGATGTTGTGCGAGAGGATAGTCTGGGATAAGTGGACCGCTGGGTGGGAATTGAACACTCCAGGAACGAGGCTTGGTGAAGGGGGCGCCTGGGCTTCGGGGACGTAAAGAAAAGAGGAGTCGGCACGCGTACTTCTCAGAGAAGTGGGAAAGACACCCTCAGGCAAAAGTTGGGAACGTCGCTTTGGCGCTTGGGGCAGAAGTCGATGTCTACTGGGGAAAGTTTTGGGGGAAAGTTTCAAAGATGGACGAGAAAATCAACTGATGCAAAAAGAGAACCAAAACGAGGCCAACGGAATTAAACAGGCTTTCCACCACAAAGATTTCGCCTTCAGAAAAAAAAGAAAGAGGACTCCTTGCCATACCCAGAAAAAAAAAGTGCAATACAGAGGAAGAACGCACAACGTTGCCGTAGAAACTTCGTGGAACAGCACAATTTTGAATGATCAACAACAGGAAAAGGAAAACGCACCATGAGTCGGGGTACGCCTCAAGGGTAGGGGAGGGAGGCGTATGTGCATGCGGGGCTTACAGGCCGTCGCTCCTATGTAGTGAAGGAAAATTGGGGAGAGGGAGGGGGCATGATAAACCTCAAAACCCGGCGGGATGGTTCATACCTTCAAGGAAAGCCAGGGCGTCCCAGGGGGCAAGGGGAGGAGGAAGGGAGCCTGGAAGGCAGGGAAACCATGCAGTAGCGATCGTAATGTGTCTACCTTTGTTCCGACGAAGATCGGTTTGAGTACTCCGCTTAGGACTTCCTTGCGGGGAGGGGAAAACATTGGGCACGTAAATAGAAAAGAAGCCCGGCACTGCACCGTAAGGCGAGGGCTGAGCGCAGAACTCCCCACGAAAAATCGGAAAAAACTAGAAAGGCGGTTTTTGGGGGGCGTTATCAAAATAAGGGAAAAGAAGAGGATTTCAAAATCCTTGGGGCATACCGCTCAACGCCTTGGCGGGTCGGTAAGATTGCATCCGCCGTGCGTAACGCGGAGATCAAGAAAAAAAAAAAAAGAAAAAAGAATCGTCAAATTTCTATAGCGAAGAAAAGCGGAGTCAGCGAGGCCATATCCAAACAAGGAGCCAAGAGTGGCTGGATTCTCACAATGGTGAAAGAATAACTAAGCAAAAGCGGGGAGCGAAAGGGGTAATTTTTCCCAAAGGGGGAATGCAAGAGCCCGGCCGCTTGAAAAAATAAAGGGGAAGATCGACTTTAAAAAGGGAGAACTGCTTAATAGGTGGCCCTAGGCGATTTCTCAAAAAGGGCACATAAGAGGAGCACTCAGCTAAAAAGGGGGAAAACAAAAAAGTAAGTTTCACAGCTTGACCGAACACTCCGTGACGTGGGGGGCGCCATGTTGATGAACCAAACTCGTCAAAGGAAAAACAAAAGAAGGGAACTAGTTTTGTGGGGCGAAGGAAAAAAGAAAGGGCCCGTACCTCAGATCTCCTCTCTACAAAAGGAGGAAAGAGAGAGAGAGGAAAGCCGAAAAAGAAGGAAAAAAAGAAGAAACAGGGCGCGACTAGAGGGTGAAAGAAAAGGGAAAACAGCCGTCCACTCACGGAACGTTTTTGCGGTCAAGAGAAACTCGAGGGCATAATTGGCTCATTCATCAAAAGAGGGGGGGGACAGGGGGGGCGTGAAGAGTCGAGGAGAAACACTCTCGCAGGGGCTCCTACGGTCGGAAACCTAGCGAGTCAATCAAGAAAGCAGGGGGGGGATAGTTCTAGCATTGGAAGTGAAAAAAAGGGGGAAGACGCCGCGGGCGCGCCTTCGAAAAGTGAGCGAGAATCGCCAACACCTAAAGGGGGAGAAAAGGGAAGGGGGAGTATTTGAGGTCTTATCCGCTGTCTAGCAGGATTCCTACCGGGGAGAAGGAGGGGGGGAAAGGAAAGGGGAAAAAATGTGGGAATTATTAAGTGGGAGGAAGGGACAAAAAGGAAAGAAGGAATGAAATAAAACACCAAGATTCTACGACACCTCGAAAGGCTCTTCAAGGATTGGGAAAGAGTAGCCTGAATAATAAAGTTGTTTCATGCGTCATCATATGGGTAGGGGAGAATGGATAATGCGGGGCGCATCCTTAAGGGTGCTGGCCGGTTGGCTCAGTGCTAGAGAGAAGTACGAATAACTCAAAAAGAAGATTCTGGGAGCGGAAAAAAACAAATAACAAGCGTCTGGCGCATTCAGGTTCCTGCAATCCATTAAAATGAGAGTTAAAAGGAAAGTGGGGGTAATTGCTGTAAACATCCAAGGGGGGGGGAGCATTCAATGGGCGACAAATTTTAAATCGTTGACTACTGGCAACCATTCAAGAAAAGTACTGGAATCAAAGGGAAAGAGAAGGCGGAATCGCAGTTTTGCGGGGGGTCACCTTTGGGCCGATGTGGTTGCGGGGGGATCGGCTGGGAGAAGGGGCGTGAGGAAAAAGAAGAAGCCAGGGGGGTGAGTAGCTGTACGGGGACAGAAAGAAGGGGGGGGAGGACTGAGTGCGATTCGCCAGATCGGATCGGCTGGTGAAGAAAATCATGGATGGGAGAGGGGGGGAATGGTGTTTAAAAAGTCAGGGAGGAGCGGCAACCATCGATGGTGAAAAGCTGATGATTCTTTGATGAGGGAATGAAAAAGCGGAGGGAAGAAATATGCTGGAAGCAGAAAAGCAGGCCCAGAGGTGAGCATTCACATGATGGGGGCACGAGAGCGAACGATCAAAGGCAGAATAGCGAAGAACGGGGGGGGGGAACGGACACAAATGACATCTTAGAAACCTAAAGAGAAAAAAAAAAAGCGTGAACGGGGGGGGGGAGGGGGCTCAGGCGGTCCAAATTCTAAATAAGGGTTCCGATGATCGCCATCGCTCAAAAAAAACCAAACAAACAACAAAAAACAAACAAACAAAAACAAAAAAAATCTCTAAAATCCCCACCATGCGATCGACGCCTGAAATGATGAAGTAGTACAGTGGTAGAGAAAGGGGGGTGGGGAGGGAAAATTGAAGGAGGGAAGAAAGAGGAAGGGACACCTTGGGTCTCATGACATGATAAACCCCCCGGCTGCGGGTCATCCACGGAAAAAAGGAGAAAGAAAAGAGGGATTGGCAATGGTTTTACATCAAATCAAAAGCCGGAGGGGAGCTAAGACAGGAGAAAAAAGGGAGATCATGTCTCCAGGTGAAGAAATCGGTTGTAGGGAATAGGAGGGAAAGGAGAGGAAGTCGGGAGGAAACACAGGGAAGGAGAACGACACCGGCCCTTCACACCGGTGTGCAATAAGGCGTCCCGAAATCTCACCAATAAGGGAACGATAGCCCTATGAGGTTTTCTGGAAAAAAAAGTCTTAGAAAGAGGAAAACGCAGTTCAAAATCGGGCGAAACGCTCAAACTCCTTGAAAGGAAAGTAGGCTTCGTCTTTCCGCCGCGAACGCAGATCAGGAAAAGCTCGCCCCGCACTTTCAAATCAAGGTCGCCTCGCGTTGAAGCAAAGGACAGAAAAGGGGAGGGGCAAAGAGAACAAAGCATACCGGAAAGGAAAAAAACCAGTATGTGTATGAGATCTCGGCAAAAATCAGTTGCCGAATGGCGCGCCAAAAGGGGTTACAAGGAAAGGTGTCCAAAAAGGAATAAAAAGAAAGAAAGGGGGAGGGATATGAAGGCCGCGGACAGATTCACATGCAGTCGGGGGCAACTGCTGGTAGGTGAGAGGGACGCAAGAAACGGAAATGGGAAGCCCCTTTGCAAAAAGGAAAGGGCCATTACCTCGCTCCCAATTAAAAGCTCGATGGTAAGCTGAAGAACCAAAAAAGGTGGGGCTGATTTGGGTCACAGGTTGACCAACCGACAACATTGGTTCTTGCAGAAAGAAGGTGGGGGGAAAGCGATCTCGGTCTGTTTTAAAGTGAAAGGATCTCACCAACGGATTATGTAAAAGAATATATATCAGGAGACACAGGAAAAAAAAAAAAACAAAGTAAAGCAATACCCTGGTTGGGAGAGGGAAGAGGAGCAAAAAAAGGGGTGCGGCAACACTTTACAAAAAGGGACACGTGTTTAGTCAGTGAAAACGCGAAGGAATGGGGAAGTTCATCATCTTGTGAAAATGGGGGAGCGTCTATAAAAAGGACCGAAAAATACTCACCTCTAGGAGTGGCAGAACCTACGTCAGCGTCATGGACTATGTCAGCGCCGGGAGAGGAAAGGGTGCAGCATGTGGAAAATTGGGGTTAACATGCCGCCGGGGGAAGTATTCTAAACATTGTGCTGAGCTAGAAAAAACCTCCTGGCTCGGAACGCATGCTTGGATATTCGAGGCAGGGGGCGTATTGCTTCCTCTAGACGGAAGAATGGGTAAAAAGTTTGTAAATAATTGCGGGGCTGGATTGGACATCAGTGCACCGCAGGCGGATGCGGAAGCTAATAATCTCGAAAATTACGTGAGGCGTGGATGAAATTATTTGGGAGGTCCGATCTCGGAAGAATCAGACTGGGGGGAGACCAAAACAACATCTGTAAAGGCCGGAGAAGGGGGGAAGACCGCCTAAAGGAGAAATCGCAATGGACCAAGGGCTTGGGGATAAGGGGGTTAAATTTCAACCTCAAGGCCTTACGAAGGGGAACTCATCCCCTTCAGAGCGAGGGTCGGGGGGACCCCACTAAAAGAAACTACGTCGGCTTAAAGGGGGGTAGATGATTGAGATTACGGCAGAGGATTTCCTGCAGCATTGGATTTAAAAAAGGAAGGGGGGTATGATAAGTGGGGTAAGGGGCATTAAACCGGAAGTGTTAAAAATGACCCTCAGCGTCCAGGTTTGAGGTACTAAATCACTGTTAAGGGGGACGTTCATTCCCCTAGAATGCAAGAATTCTCATAAACGGCCAGGCTTTCGATAGAAAGAAACCCACAGGGGGGGAAACGATTTTGGGGTCAAGAAAAGAGAAGTGATGGGGGGAAAAAGTGTACATTAGCAACGCCTCCGGAAAACTTTAGTTAGGCAGCAGGAGCGCCGCTTCTCATGGAGTTTTCCGTCAGGGGAGGATTCGGTCCTTGATCTGGCGGCTACCACGTAGGTAGAAAAATACATGGGTCTACCTTTCCGGCAAAGCAGGGCCCATGGAAGGGGGAGGGGGTCCTTTCGGAGCCGATACAGAATCAGTTGGGGAGAGGGGGAAATGAGATGAAGCGTCCGCGAGGTAGGGAACGCTCATTTTCCGGAGGCCGAAGGGGGGTCAAAAGAATATTTTCGTAAAAGCAAAAGCAGGGAAGCTCGTCAAAATCTCGACGCGGCCAAAAGAGCACAGTTCGCCCATTACAGCTTCAAGAAAACCTGGCGAGGGAAAAAATCGCGGTCAACCGAGAAAAGGGATATCAAGGGGGGGGGGTCCGAGGAAAAAAAAATCTGGCCACAGGGACAAAACAATAGATCGAACTCCTGGCAAAGTGTAGAAAGGAGGAAGGGGGGGAATCTATAGGGGTAAAGGTGGGAAAGGACGCTCAGATGTAGTACCCTATTTCACCCGTTGGAGCGGAAAGAACAATGGGCATTATACACCTCAGCTCAGGGTGGGGGTCGCACCGTCCCCTGTAGAAAAGATACCAACCAACAGGGGGAGAGGGCAGGATTTCAGGCTCAGAAAAGGCAGGGCCGCAGGACTCCGTCGAACTCCTCCATCAACAGGTAAGAGAGTGTGTTTCTAAAGGGGGGGTGCCGGAGGGAAAAGGTGGGGAGTCGTACGCCGCGTAGGACGCGGGGGAATTGTCAACTCCTCTATCCTAAGAACCGGCAGACGAGGCGTTTCCATACCGCGTCAAGAACAAACGCCAGTTCGACCGCCATATGCTTGTGTTTATCGTGTTTCTAGGTATAGGATACTCTATTCCAAACCTTGAGGAAAAGAGACAACTAAGCCGGGGAGAAGGGGTCGTGTAAACTTCTTCATGGAATCCACCGAACGCAATTGCACTTCAAGCGGAGAAAAATACTTTCAAAAATGAGAAAAAAAAGGTCTTGAGAGAGGAAGAGAAGAGGAGGCAGCTGCCTCATATCAAAGCACGCCGAACCACTGAGGTTGTATGGCGAGTCTCTCAAAAAATCAAAAGGGGTGGTCGCAATACGCGGCCCGCGGGACTTAAGGAAGGGGCAAAGTAACACTGGCCCCTCAAATATCCAGGCCGAAGGAAAGGAAGCGACATATCAAGGCCGTTCGACGAGTTAGGCAAGGATAGGGGCGCCAGGGAAAAGTTTTCAAGACCAAAATGACCCATGATCCCAAACCAGAAATTAACCCAAAAGGTTCAGAAGAACACGCAGGGGGCGGGAAGGAGTTGCGGGCCCAGGGAAAAAAGAGTCCGACAACATGGCTTGCTAAATTGTGGGCGGTGGAAAAGGAACTACGCCAAAAAGTCGACCGGAAAAACAACGGGGAAAAAGGAGAGAGCAGAGGAAAGAAAAAAAAAGGGCAATAAAACAAAACGAAGCAATACCTGTGGCGAGGGAGAAAAACAGGGGGGAAAAAAGAAATCCGTCCATCTCATCGGGGTGGAGGTCAAAGAAAAAAAATCTACGGCAAAAGAGGGGGGGAAGGGGAGACGGAGTGACAGAGAGTAAGGTTCACGGTCGTCAAAATCGCGATCGCAAAGGAGGTGCTCCCTCCTTCTACAGTACAGTCGTGGCAGGCAAGCGCCTGGGAAAAGGTGCGAGGTCAGTAAAGTGAGAACATGGGCTCGAAGTAAGCGGTCGGGATGAAAAAAAAACCAGTTTGAGGGGAGGTGCCAGCCACACTCCTGGGCCAGAGGGGGAGAGGGGGGGGGGGGAATGACCCCCAAAAGGACCCCAAAGGTGACTATTTCTTCGACAAATGAATACAGTGTGAAGGAGGGGGGCAAAAAAAAGGGTGCGGGGAGGGAAGGAAGGAAGGCACGCATCGGCGGACTGATAAGGAAAAAATCTCAAAGGACGGTTGACGGTTCTGGCAGGATGGGATCTGCGGGAGGGAATAGGAAGTTGCTCACATGCAAAAAAAAGCCTGTGATATGGCGGGGGCTTGGGAAAAGGCTGGGAAAAAGGAGGGAGGTAAATCTTCGGTGGGGTTCGGGCGGAGCGTGAAATGGTACACCGCAAAGGGGCCGGAAGGTCGGCGTAGATACAAGGCGATTCCCGTCGGCACACTAGTAAATAAAACCGGGGTGAAATGAGGAAAAAAGAGGGCTTGCTTCTTTGCAAAATAAGATTCCCAACGGTGCAGTTTGGGAAGTGAGGAAACCGGGCCCGCGGTGGGTTGAAAAGAAATACCATTAATCAAAAAAAAAAAAGAGGAAAGATACAATACATCGTGAGCGAGGAGAAGGACTAGAGGAAGGAAAATACCCTCCCAGGAGAATGGGAAAGGAGTAGGGGGGGGAAGTCGCAGGGGCTGGTTGCCGATGTGGTGCTACATAACATGGGGGGGGGCGGCTGGGAGAAGTGGCGAGGAAGGAGAATGCCGGAAGGAAAAGGAGGGTTGGGGATGTTACTGGGGCTCCGCTGCTGGAGTGGTCGTCGCGCTGCAGCGGGACTACATCGGGCTGGTTGGGGAACGCAAAAAATCATGAACGGGAGGGGGGGGGGGCAGGCTCGGGGAAAGAATCGGGAAGCCAGCGCTGTCTACGTGTGGGGAGGGGATGAGCATGGTTAAGACGAGGGGCAAGGAGAGGAAAACCATGCTCCCACGCGCATGGACAGAAGGAAGAAGCCATGATTTCGGAGCACGATAGCCGGAAAAAAGCATCTTCAATAGGGATACGAAAGGAAACACTAAACGGAGGACCAGTGGGAGTCAAGACTCAAGGGAGTTCAGGAGGAAGCAGCTTTCCAATGAGCTAAAAAAAAAGATCTATGGGGAGCTCAACGGAAAAAGGGGGGGGGCCAACTCACCAAGGAGGATGGAAAAACTCCTGGGGGTTAATTCCGTATTTCCTTCGAATATTAAAGGTGCAGAGGAGAAAAGTATTTGAGCACGAGGAGTTGAGAGGCAATGGGGAGAAACCCTCACCCCTGCGGGGTCCCCATAGAAAATCGCCCGTTTGGAATATTTCAAAGTGCAGCCGGCCGCATCCAGAAAAGGGAAAACAGGGAAGGTAAGGATCGGTTTTAAGAAGGGGAATCTCGAATTTGTAGTGAAAAAAAAAGAAGGGCGCTGGGACGGATGGAAAAGACGCGCTGCACTGCACAAGGAGGCGATGCTACAATCGGTCAGAAACAGAAATATCCAGATGCAGTTGGGAAGGCATGAAGCGATACGTTAAAAAGTTAAAGGGGATCAAGGTCTTGGCAAGAGGTTGACTTAGCTTAGAAAGGGAAGCCGAGAGAAAGAGGCGTCTAAGAGCGCCCCGCATACGGGTCAAAAATGAGGAGGCGCTCGGTAATCAGACGTAAAGCGGCGCCAATTTCAGGAAGGATTTCCTAGGTCTGGAAGCAGCTCCGTAAAGGGTTTCGAAGCACCGCCCGCGGCGGAGCTGAAGATTGTTCCCATGCCGAGCAAATCTCCAAGGAGGAGGGGGGAAGAGACAATAGGACCATGCGGTCGAAATAAGGGGTGAAGGGTCCGGGCGATTGTTCTCGAAAAATAAGAAGGGCAAAGAACATGGGAACTCTCCTGAGAGGAAGGAAAAGGTAAAACAAGGGAGGGGAGCTGTTGCGGCCCCATGTGAGGGAAACAAGAAACACAAGGGATATCGGGGTGGGACGAAGGTAGGCGGATGATCTTCTCACAAAAAACAAAAAAAAAACGGTAGTAGAAAAAGAAAAAAAAGTAGAAAAACGACCCAGTAACATCGATACCACAAACGGGCAAGGAGCGAGAAGCGGTTCATCAACATTTTTCCCAAGAAAAAACAGGGTGGAGGACGGACAAAGAAACTCGACGGGAGAGGGAGGGCTCGGGATCGGGGGTATTTGAATGGCTTTCGAGAAAGCGAAGGAAAGAAAGAAGGGGTTGCACTACGTCGACCGTCATTGACTAGCCGAAAGCGGCCTGGGAATTCAAATGAGGGGAAAAAGTCTCTGTTAAATCAAGGATGAGAGGTGTATTCCACTAACGGTTGCGGCAAAAGAGAAAAAGGCCGACCCTTTCTCGGAAAGGGCATTTACGCGCGACGGGATAAAGGGGAGAAAGCTAGGGGGAATTTTGAGGAGTTTTGAAAGTATTGGAGGGGGGAACGACGCTGCGTTCCTCATCGCGAGAATACGATACGACACTCTCGAAAAAGGACTTTTATCAGGGGGGAGAAACTGCTTTTGGAAAAAACGGGGAGAAAAAAGAGGAAAGAAGTTGCTCACAAAAACCGCAGGCGGGAAGAGGCGTTGGTGACTGACACGCGATAAACATAAGATGGAAAAGGGGGTTAGGGCTCGTGCTATAGGCGGGAAAAAATCCTGCAGGCCTATACCGTGCATGGAACACATCAAAGCAGAGATGTCCCGTGTCACACTGAGACCATCCACGTGGTGGTATTGATGTAGAGATCAACTAGGGGGATGGGTGCCCTTGCAAGACAAGTGGAAAAAGTTCCCGGCAAAGTATAGGGGAATTGGTGGACGTGCTGACACCGCGGGGGAGGTTTATCAAGGGCCGGAAACCCAAAAGGGGAACATACCTAACAAAGCGTGAGCGATGCGAAATACAAAAATCCCAGGAATAAACTTGCAGGCGTTCGTCGCAGGTGGGGCCTGGTGGCCCTGGGGGAGAAGGGATATTCGGGCAGGGGGGAAACGTCTAGATGAAGAAAGAGCAAAGTGGTCGTGAAGTGGGGACTGCTGACTGTGCGAAAGAAAAAAGTGTGGGGGGGGCCGTCGTCGCGATTCTGCTCGGAAGAGGATGCTTGGTTCGCAAGACGAAAAGAAGGAGGGCCATGGAAGGGGGGGGCAGAGATCTCTTTCTCTCAGGAATTCTTCGTGAAAATCAGCTGTAAAGGGAGAGCTGCAGCAAGGTTTCCCACGCCGGTGCCAAATAAAAAAGTCCGCATTATTTGTTGGAGAACACGATGGGAGCAGGCGATAGCGAAGAAAAAAGACGTTCAGGGCACCACAGAGCAAACCACAGTAAAGCTTCAAAAAATTAGAGCGGAATTATAGCGAAAAGGATCAAAGAAAAGGGCCGAGGGGAGAAGGGGGCAAAACCACATCGTACCGAAAAAAAAAAAAATGCGAAAGGAACGCCTTCAAGTTATGAAGGGGTCAAGGGAGGGGCATGAACTGGGCCGTCGCGCAAGAGGTAGTAGAAGAAACCCGGGGACTTCAAGCATGAATAAACAAGAAAACAGAAACAACCACTGTCCGCCAGATCGCCCGTTGGAAACATGGAGGGCAAGAATACGAGGATGTATACAGAAAAAAAGCTAACAAGGGGGCGATATTAAAGGTGTCTCCGTGGGAGAAGCCTCGATTTGTAAAGCGCATGGGGGGGGGGGCCTTAAGGGAAAAGGGCGTGGAAAATGGAAGCCATATAGAAGAAGGGACCTGGCCGGGTCATCCGCTGAAAAGGGGAAATCAAAACGCCAGAGTACAGAAGATCAAAGGGGGGGGGCGTAAAAAGTCTCGTATTCAGAGCGCGTTCAGGGACGCTCCCGTCCATTTTCGAAGGGCTTACGGGGGGACGCCGATTTCGACGGGCTTCGGAAAAGAGCGAAAAAAATACGGACAATCTTAAAGATTTCTTGCGCTCCGAAAAAAAAAGGAAAAGCGAAAAGAGCCAAAGCATGCGTCCGAGCCAAAGGCTGGCGATGGATGCAGCTCAAAAATTGGTCTGAAAAGAAATCTCAAAGAGAGATTAAAAAAAGAAAAAAAGGGGTCCACTGCCAAGGAAAAAAGGAGCTGACTGCGAACAAGGTCCCCAGAGTCCGACGTAGAGCAAACTGAAAATAGGTGCGAGGGTCTAGATTGGCAGAATACGCAAAGGTACCCTCAAACTCATATCCAGGCGCGAGGGGGGCATAGGTGAAGCTCAACACGCCGGCTTGAGGGGATGGGAATCAGCTCGTCCTCGCCCCAAGGTCTGTCATAAATGGAGAGAAGGGAGGGGGGGAAGGGGTCCAAGGGA
>Ga0179593_1671377_pt1 | contig 12025 bp, 22 predicted proteins | sample CZODoug2_1_08_16_FD_185931 | JGI IMG/M metagenome (GOLD analysis project Ga0179593, IMG submission 185931) | Vadose zone soil fungal communities from Angelo Coast Range Reserve, California, USA - CZODoug2_1_08_16fungal (PacBio error correction) | ecosystem: Environmental > Terrestrial > Soil >...
CAACAGCAGGTCAAAAACGACTCCTAGACAAGACAGGCAAGGGTCGCCGATTGCACGGACGGGTGCTTGCCACCGGAAGGCCGTACACCCTCCGACAGTATTAAGGGGCAGGTGGACCGAAAAAAATGGCCGCCGGAGGGGAAGAAACGAGCATGAAAGATAACCTGGCCCCGGGGAAAGGGACGGTACACCACGCGCCAAGTGCATCGCAATGAAAACTGCGGTTATAGCCCCCCTTACTCCCGGCGAACACTCAAAACAGGAGACAAGGCAGGCAAAAAGCAACACAATAAATCAGGGAGGGGAGCCACCGAAGAAAAACTGCCAACGACACATATAAGGGTCGAAGACGGGAAAGCCCACAGGCAGGTATCCCCCCTCGACGTAAAGTGTCTCCGTCCGGGCGAAGAGACAAAAAAAAAACTGTCAGGAAAAGAACACGCAGACGTGTCCCGTTACAGATGGAGGAACGTTTACCCTCGCGGGGGGAAAAGGGGCAGCGCGGGCCAGGTCTGTAAAGTCGACCCAACACAGGAGGGGTGAAAGAAAAAAGCCGCCAAAGGGGACGTGTCAACAGCCGAACAACTGTTGCCCTGGGCAACGAACCAAGGAGGATCCGTCCAAGGGTGGGGTAGATACATGGGGACGCCGGGGGCGAACTGGAGCATCAACCGGAGGGGTCTTGTAAACGGAAGTCATTTCCCGACAAGACCGTTCGAGTACTAAAAAAGAAGAGAGACGAAAGAAAGGAAGTCCACCAGGAAGAATGGCTACCAGGAGGTGGTCTCTGTCCCAGACGGAAGGACTGGAGAGGAGAACAAACAAAGGAAAGAGGGTACTAAGATGAGAGCGAAAAACCTGTAAAGGTACACGACGTCACGGACGGCCTTCTTAAACAACCTCAAGTAAAAAAAAAGAAGAAAAACCAGACGGGCGTTCGGCCTGTTTCAACGGGGAAACACGAAGTCCGCATAAAGCTGTCAGGGGGAAAAAAAGCCGTGGCAGTACGTTTGAGTTTTTTTTCCACACATCAAAGGCACGGCAGGGCGTGCAGAGTACTTTCTGTAACTCCTTACTCCAAGAGGAAAGTGGGAGGCGTACTCAATAAAACCCCTTGTTGACAGGGGGTGAAGGTGAACCCGAGGGCGGAAGACCATCCCACAACACCGGACGACAGGGGTCTTGTTCGGCGGGAGATCAAAAAGCCGGAGGGCTGGAACCCGGTGACAGCCGGTGCCAAATTTCGGAAAAAAAAGAGATTCACAGTTGTCAATCTAAAGGACGTTGCCGTTTGGGGACCAAAACAGGGAAGTCCGGCAGACGGATGAAGACCAAGGACTATCCGGGCGCGTACGAAAGACCAAAAACCCGCTGTGGTCTCAACCGGAAGGCAGCACATCACAAAAGATTGTCAAACGCGAAAGTCACGACCCCGGGACGGGAGATGGATGGCGTCAACTGGGGGGGGAGCCAGACCCGGATTTTGCCTATGTCCTACGGAAGGGCAAGGCAAATGTGGGGCAAGTGAACAGAGAAATGAAGGGGGCATGGTGCCGCCGAGTGGAGCTGGGGATATCGAAACTACCAGAAAACACCGATGGGAATTTGAGTCCTTGTCACCGAGAAAAAGATAAGGAGGCGGTTCCGTCTTCAGGGGGGAGGGTGACGTGCCAAAAAAAAAGAGTTCACCCGTCCGAGAAGCCCGAACAGCAGGGAATCGACGAGGAGACTGCAGTTACAGACAGGAGACTGGGGCCTCGTGGGCGTTACCAGATCTCCCCAGCCTACTACCGCCGAGGAGAGAGGACCAAAGCAACACCGACAAAGACACTTTACCACCCCGTACCCAAAAGGATATCGGCACTCGCCTTAGAGAACTTGGAAGTCCACCATCTGACTTATGGACGGAGGGGACCTTGCAATGACACGTCAGGCAGAACGTTGCAGTAATGGGACAAAACGCAAAGGCTTTGGAAGATGGACCCTCTCAACCACACATTTAGGAAAGAAGAAGAAAGATCGACCGGTAGAAATTACCGGGTGGGAGCGGGTGTAAAGTACGGGAAAAGGTATTTCAGGAAGACAAAAATGGAGATCATCCCTCCTTGCCAGACGAAGCGCGGGGACAGGGACAGGAAAAGAGAGCCGTCGAGCCGATCGTTTACCTATTGTAGGGTTCGGTCTAGCGGGAGTGGGTCCGGCTTTCTGGGCACCCTGTCAAGAAGCTTCCTGCGGTCCGTAGGGATCTCAAGAAGTGCTGAAGTGTCCGCTCAACGAGCCACGGATTTTTCTCTTGGAGACCGAAGGAATGCTTTGTCAAAGGATCTTCCGGGTACTATGCAGAAAAGTTGCCACGCCGAGGGACCACAAAAACGCCGCCTAGGAGGTACAAACAGCAACGCCACCGGCACCGACTACCGTGTTCTTCTCCGCAGATTCAAAAGGGTTCTCGCAGAACGCCTACGGCCGATGTAGCAAAGGGGAGCAGGAACAGACCCGACGCAGAACGTAGGCACTCCGGTTCTGGAACGGAAACCGTCGCCCTAGGACCGTCATCGGGCCGCCTTCTGACGGAGGGAAATGTAACGGCCTGGGGGTCGACTGCAAAGGAAGGGGGAAGCCACAAGGAAATCAGACGCACAAATAACAACCTAACCGTAAAAGTGCGTAAAACACGACTCCTGTAACATGTCCTGACCACCGGAGAGGAGAACCGTCCAAGCACGCCGCTCCGCAGTCGTCCGACACAGGACAGGGGCGAGCCCTAGAGGAAGTCGAGCGACGAACAAAAAAAGATCTTAAGGTTTGAGACATGGACGGTGGTAAAGTCAACAAGAGAAAAAAGGGCAAACTTGGAAAGAAGAACCGTCTGGCGGTAACGGAGGACAACCAGGGGTGGTTGGGGGGGGTGATTCAGACGATTCACTGGGATTTTCCGGGCCCCCCAGCAACAAGAGGCCAAAGAATTTCCGGTCAAACATTTGTCGGTGGCATTCCATGACCACGCACCTTAGAGGTAAGCCAGTTCCTCCGGGGGAGGCTTAAGCGGTATGTGTCACACTAAGGGAAAGGAAGAGTGACCCCTCGCCTTAAAAGACTGTCGGACTGAAAGGAAGTACGGCCACGGCGGGTTGGGGGGGGAACTACGGGACGTCCGATTTAATAGAAAGTAGGTCATTTCACGTTCACTGACCGTCCGAAGGAAGGAATGTCGTTCGCGTCAAGGGGAGAAGGGATTACCAGGGGACGCCGGGCGTTTCGTTAAACGACCATCCTCGAAGTTTGGTTCGGGGGGGGAGGGGGAAAATTGAACTCCCCCCAAAATGACAAAGGTGACAAAAAAGGAGAGTACCACGTTGCAGTGGTGGGTAAAACTTACCGAGAGGAAGAAGAGGGTCACGTCTTTTGAGGCAAACAGGCGGGCTGTGGAGACGGAAGAACGGAGCACTCCACTTCAGTAGGTAACACAAAGACCGTTCCTAATCGGGACCTACATCGCTGTGAGAGGAGAGGGAGCGCAAAGGCTTCATGGGTGACGCCGGTGACGGGGAGACTGAGTTGGGCTACCGGAAATGAAGTGGAAGCCGGCTCCAACACTGTCTTGCCTTTCCAAAGGACACGGGAAGGGAGTTGGGCTTCCCAAGTCCGGACGCTTGGAAATGGAAGAAACTGGTCACGAACTGTGGGCGGGCGGCCTAAAGGGAAAGGGGGGATACGAAGGGAGGACAGGTGTTCTGAAAAACAAAATGGCGACAAAGGGACACGGCCCGGGGGTGGCCAATACGACCCTTTTATCCATAGAGGGGAGGCTGGGATCCGCCGGGCTGGGTCCATTGGGGTGGTCCAACCCGACGGCCATGAAGAAAGTCCAGCGAAAGGGCCGTCCGAGGGAAAGACCCAAGTCCTTATCTACGAGGTGCGGAGGGTCAGAAGTCTGTTTTGAGGAAAAACAGACTCGCAAGGACGAATAGACTCAAAAACACAACTGATGATTGACAATTCTGCAAAGGGAGAGCCGAACCAGGGGGAGGAAAAACAAAAGAGACCCCAAAGGCAACCGGGTCGAGGGGCGGGAAATGGAATGGTCGTGCAAGGGCGGACGTCCCCAAAAAAACTTCTTGCAAGGGGTTAACCTCCACCCCAGAAGAGTTTGCGCCGCAGAGGATGGGACGACTAAAGGGGTCGGGAAAAAGTTGAAAAAGCCGTCGCCGTCGCCATGGTGGGCCCTTCAAAAACTGTCACAAAAAAGGGCCAACAAGGCAAGCTCAAGGGACGGGACACGTCCCACAGTGAGACACCAGACACCACCGCGCGGCCCGAGCCAGGAGAACCCACACAAACCTGACCGCTCCCCGCCAAATTGAGGGGGGGGTGGTCGCGGCTGTTCCAACGTGAGGCGATTTATCAACCATCGGAACGGAAAGGGCCCCCGAAGGGTGGAAACAACCCGAAGACCAGAGGAATCACGGGAGAAACTTCCACCGAACTGGGTAAAGGCGAAGATTGGTCGGTACCCGGTTAACGCAAGGCTAAAGTACAGCGCCCCAACGTACGGTTTTTGCCGCCAAAGGGAGGCGTTCCACAACACCACTGGCCGACTCCTTGGACCGGGCGACAAACGAACGTGTCACGGGTGGGGGTCTGGCTATTGGGCCGACTGGAAGGCGATCTGGCAAACCCGGCTCGGCACGGATTTCTTACAGCAAGGAGGAAGGGGTGACCATAAGCGAAAAGCCTCAAAACGAAAGAAAAGAAAAGGGGGGGGGGTGCAGGTCAGTGACTACGTCGGAACTGTCCGAGAAACGACTAAGCAGTGACGGGGAGGAGGCAACCGCCTCCTAGGTCTAAGAAATCGATCTACCTACCGCAAAAGGAGAGGGCTGTGAGTTCAGGGTGCCCTTAAAATTACCCCCTCCCGCCGTAAGTAACACAAGGCCTGAAGTATCCAGGCGGCACTTGTGCGGGGGGACCGACTTAATTCAAAAGAGCTCCTTTCGTCTCACCTTCAAGCTTGAGTCTGTCTAGGGGGAGGAACTCACCCGGAAGAAGGCAATACGTGGATTTTGACAAAGTAGACAAGGGCTTCGTCCGTAGTAGAGACTCAATAGCCCCGGTGTTTAATACCGACCTGGTCCTGAAAAGTCTCCACACCTAAGTTAAGGATTTATCTAAACTTCAATGCGATGTAACACTACCGTCTTGGTGGAACAATGTACCGGTTTCGTGGAAGTGAGAGAGGAAGCTGGACCCTTTCTAGGGGATAGACGTTTGCCGTTGTCCAAGAACGCTCAGGTTTCCGGGGGGTCAAGGGACGGCAGGTGCCTCCTCGTTTGAAGTCACTATTTCCGCGAGTGTCAAAAGCGTCGAAAGTAGACAAGCACCTGCAACGAAGGCTAACGACGTCTGCAGGCCCAGCGGAAGGAGGACTCGAGGCGCGTTCTGTGGTACAGGTGTCCCAAACCGGGGGCCGTCGTGAAGCGAGGAGAGGGGGACGAGTACGAAGAAACAGAATGCGGACGGAAGGGGGGCGCCCGGTCCCGACGCTTAGAATCAAAAAAGATAACCAGGTATCCGCCGGGTCAGTTTTCGGCCTCCTGTCACAAAAAAAAGGAGAGGGCGGATTGGGGCCGCAAAGGCCAAAAATCGGGGCGGACATAATGGCACCCTACCGTCACTCACACCCGGCAAAATTCGACTGGAACAGTCCTAGCCCGGAGAAGGAGCAGAAAAGACGAACACACCAAGAACAACCGCCATTCACGGCGATCCGTTCCAAATGACCAACCGAAAACACGAGAGAAATCCGGCAAATGGATCAGGTCAGCGTATCAGTAAGGTAGTCTTCCACCGGACCACTCCGGAGGTAAGGAGGCCTTTTTGCTGCAAAGGAAGGGGTTCCAAATCCCTGACACCCGCTTCTCAACCGCTGGGCGGGCTAAGCTCGACAACAAGTATAAAGAAATTAAATAGAGTACCGCGGGCAACTCCGCCTCAGTTGCTCCGAGGTAAAGGGGAAGGGGGAAACCGGAAAAGTATTAAAATGGATAATTACCCGCCGGTAAGATACATTTTCCGAAGCTGTATCGGAGAAGATCCGTGGACCTAGGTAGGGTTAGCTTGGAAAGTGTCCGGTCAGGGGGACTGCCCGGAATGGAGCAACGTCCGATGGGGTCGCGGGATCATCCAGGGGGGTCAGATTTTCACTCATACTGTTGTGTGGGGGGGGTGGTTGGGGGTTGGTGGGGGTGGGGTGTGGGGGTGGGTTGTTGGGGTCAGGACTCCTGGAATCTTGCCGCTAGGACCGGCCTGACGGAGGGCGGCGGAAAGGAAGGTGAACTATGCGAAGAAAAATGGGGATAACTCACAGACGGCAAGGCCGCCGCCTCGACTGGTCGGATGCGACCAGAGTCGATCCCTCAGAAGGAAATGGGGGTCATTTTTCGGATCTCCGTACTGTTCCCTCACCCGCAAGTCCTACTGAAAAGTTGCAACGGTGGAGTCTATACTGCTTACAAGAGAGACCGTACAAAACACTACGGATGGGATTTTACAACGCTAAAAAAAACTCCTGGTGAGCCTGAAGTCAGTTCTCTCTTGGACCTTCTGCCGAGGTGGAGATTCGGATCTGGAAAAGAAAGCCGCTACCGAATGTTACTCCTAAAAACGCGGAACTCGACCAATAACTAACACCCCGGCCAAAGAAAGGGGGGAGAAGCCCTTACTGACCCAGACTGTCCTTCCTTTACCAACTCAGTCGAGAGTAGAAACGGAAGACCCTTAAAAAATCCGCACCTGCAGGCCACACTTAAACATTTCATCCGCCCCTACTAGAAAGGGATCAGAGAAACAAGACAAAGAGGGGATGTGGGTTTCCTGTAAAAAGGTACAGCGGGGTTCCCACGGTACGGGCAGCGGAAATCTCCAGACTAACACGCTGGGCCGGTACATAGTGGGCACAGAAGGATTCGCTAACCGGGGGAGGCGGAAACAAAGACAAAACTGAGACCCTAAGGAAAAGGAGGAAAGGGAGCCCCCAGGTGGGGAATTTAAAGAAAAAGTAACGTCCACCTGGAAGAGCTGGGGTCAGCCAGGGTCTGCTTGTGAGAAAGAGTATCTTGGGGGAAACCGTTACTTGACGATGCCGACCTCGAATGCGACCCCTCGTCTCTCGCTGCCCCGTCGACCTAGCGGGGGAGGGGGGGGGGGGAGCACTGCCGTACAGAATGTCGTGCCACCGTCAAGAGGCAGAAGGGTGTCGCTGCAGTGACCGGGAGCCGTCAAACTGGACGTCAGGTCAAAAGAGGCGGGAGACGGAATGTTCCGGTACTGGGGTAGCAGTCTACACGCCCAGCCCGGGGTTTGCTATAAAGGGGGTACTTCAAGTAGGTAAGGCAAACATTCTCACCCCACAACAGTCCCGGTGTGTTAGGGGGGGGGTCTCCTGCCACGGGTCTGAACTTGTACCCTTCCGCTTCCCGGGGGAAAGAGGGTAGGTGAACAACGAAGGTCACCTGGACAGCCCTGACGGCCGCCTCCTTGCAACGCGTGTAAAAAAAACAAAGTCCTCCAGGGAAGGACAAGTCGTCATGCTTGATCGTCATATCGTCTGTGTCAGCTTAAAAAAAAAGGGAAAACTGGATGTCGAGGGGCTACCTCGGCATGTGGGGACTGCACGGCATACACCAAGGTAATCAGACGGGGGATACTGTCATGTCTGGGCTTAGAATGCAACGACTCTGGAGGCCTGGGGGAAAAAACCAGGGTCGAGGAAGGGGAAGGCATCCGGGATCGGAGAGAAAACCTGCAGCGCTGAGGGGCGTGCAGCCAGGAAAAGGGGCCCCCTGGAGAGGGAGAAGTCCAGGGGGAACTGGTGCAAGGTCGGGCCTCGGCAGGGGGAAAGGGGTTCGGTACCACCCAAAGGAAGAGGAATGTAGGCGGGAAAATCCAAGGGGGCACGACCACCACGGCAAGTCCTCCGGCAAATGTCGAGGGAAGGGGAGGACCTAAAATGGGGTGACACGAACTCGTCAAACATTCAACGATCTCTCGACAAAAAAACCACAAGGGAGGGAGAGGAGGAGGAAAGGGGGGGCCCGACCAAAAGGGGAGGACGTCCAGAAACGAACTATCGGGACCTCAACATCGCGGCAAGGCAGAGCCGGTGGTGGCAATTGGCTCCTGACTTCCCCGCCCAGTGTAATGGCCTTCTTGGGGGGGCCCCCCCTGGACACAGCCGTGGGAAAAACCATCTGGCCTCTAAAACCGGGACACTACACTCGGGAGGGTGCCCCCCGGGGAGAATTTCCAACGGGTCTTAACGCCATGGACAAGCGTGATCACTCCACAGAAAGAAAAGGGGCCGGAAAAGCAAAACCCGGTGACTTCCACCAACCCGGACCGCATCGTAGGCCTTCAAGCCAAAGAAAAGAAAAGAACACGAGCAGGCAGATTTCAGAGTGAGAGGAAAAGTCAACAGGAAAGAGGAATACACGAGAACGCCGACCGCCGGGGATCCCCGTCAGAGGAGGACACAACCAGATTCCTAGAGAAAAAGTCACAGAAAAGAAGGGTTTTTGTACCCAAGGGGAAGTCGTGTAGACCAGCCGTGACAGCAGCCGGGTACCTGCCAGCACGCCGGTAGGTGTTCCCGAACCGCCAAAAAGTCTTGCCTTAAGTACTAACACTTTGAACAGGGCCGGGTTCTCGCAGCCAAGGCCGAAAAGGGGGGAAGCGAAGGATTGGGGAACGAATCGCCTCCCCAACTTCTCGGCACCAGGGGTCAGAACCAAAACGGCTTAGGAAACCCGCAACGGTCCGTCCTAACAAAACGAGGAAAGAACCCGAGAAGGGGCAGGGGAAAACCTGAAGAGAACGCTCAAACGTTACGTGTGAAGGAAAATGTATACTTCGGATCCCACACCGCCGCACAGTAGTAGGCAGGTGTGGGCGTCAAAGCGGACGACCTTTCGGTCGAAAGAGAGGGGGGAGGTCACGGCGGGACGTTTGCCCCGACTTAAAGAACGAATGACGTAACATGGCGAACGGTGCCGTACCAAGACCTAAAGGTTGCGGGCGGCCGCTGAAGGAAGCACACTCGCCGGGAGGCGGGCAAAGGCCAAATGGGAAATTCTTTGTTATACAAGCCGCACGCACCCGGAGAATGCGGGCAAGAAACTTAAGATGACTATCGTCCTGAATGATGAGAGATTGTCTCACGGGGAGACAGGGTCTACCGGTTTTGAACTGAGAATACCCGTGTGCCGGTTCACACCAGGAAAGAGCCGTCCGCCGGTAGCGCGCTTACACTAAGAACTTCTTGCCTAAACGGGGAGTTGAAGATGTTCAAAGGGGAGCCGATACGTCCCCGGGGCGGGGTCGAAAGGGGGACCGGGGGGGGCCTCTTCCAAGAATTCCGCCTTAAGGAACCAAGATCTTTCAAGAATGCAGGGGAGTCCGCGGAAGAATTGAAGCGACTGTCCGGATACACAGAACTTATCAGAAGGGACGGCGCCACAAAAAGGAAGTGCAGGTATTCGAGCTAAAAAGCAGAAAATCACGACTTGGAGGGGAGGTCGCACAGGGGGGGTAGCGGTGTAAAGAAACCGCGTAAGGCAAATTCTGCAGATTTGACGAAATTCGGTGTAGACGGACACATAGAAAAAGGCCAGGGCATGACAAGGCCGACCTTCATGAAAGGCTACAAGAACAACGTTGAGTGACTGGGCATTTAAACGTCTCCTGGTCCCCACCTACCGACGACGATTATTTGAAAGGGGGGAGATTTCGTTCATTCCTAGAAAGATTTTCGCATAGTTAACCAGCCGAAGGTAAGAAGCATATCCCCAAGGCAAGACGGAACCGACTGGTATTAAAGGGGGCCTCGTGTAAGGAGGGACACATCTACACCGCGGCGAGACCTACTACCTAAATTCTGCTTCTTCCGACCACAGCTCCTCCTGACACAATGAAAACCTAGACACGGACGACCACCTACCCTCCGCAAAAGAGATGCTATGAATTGCATCATCCGAAGCCGGTCCACCCGGCGTAGGTTACCGGGGTCGAGGCTTTTCTCATGAACTAGACGGGTTTTGACAAACAAAAACGGCGGCCAACCGTCGTGAGGACCTCTGATCACGAAGATCAAAAAAAAGGAGGAAGTTAAAATAGGGATAAGCACGTTTCCTCTCCCTCAAGTTGGGGGGGGGACAAGGTGGAAAGGAAGGCCTAATGCTACAGACCTGCAGACTGCGGTGGGACGACTCACACCAGGAGATCGATCGAGCAGGGGTTAGGGTCTTCTGAAGACGTGGTGGGTCAAGTTGGGACGAGGTGACAAGGGGACGGCCGGGAAGAGGAAAGGGTCGGAACTATCCGCGGTGGAGCCTTCGCTCAGAAAAGAACAAGCACGACGCCGGGAGCTGGATCGAATGGTCTGACGGAGGGCGGAAAGGATCGCTTTTGAATATGCAAGATGGGGGCGGGCACTTCAGCAAGGGAGCCGACACTGACGCCAACTCAGACGTCTGCTTGCGAAAAAGGAAGATGGGCAAACGCAAGCCGGAAATACATGGTTTCGAGGGCTCATCCGCCATCTGGCACGGCCACCCGGGAAACAGCAGCAAGAAATTTCGGGACCCCCGGCGACCCCCACCCGTTAGACACAACTGCAAAAGTCCGTGTACACCAACCACTCGAGACAAAGCGGGAAAAAGGAACAAGAGTACCTACCGCGGAGAGGTGAACTCTGGCACCGGTTGCAAAATCCTACGGCCAGGGCGAAGGAAGAACGAGGCGCGGAAACTCTACGTAACCCCCGCCGGGAGTCCCGAAGCGTCAGAAAGGGAAGTGAAATTCGAAAGCCGGACACTTCATCTAGCTGGAGAGCTGAAGAAACGGACGACAATCAAGAACCGATACCGGGGGGAACATTGGAACCGCGTCGGTCATCCCTCAGTCATTGGCTCTGTCGATGCAAAACGAACCCCGGCGGAGGGGGGGGATAGCTTGAACCGGGTCCCCCCGGCGAACCTCAAAAACCGTGCACGAAAATCGCCTAGACAAGCTGGAGGTCACTGATTTGCCCATGAGAATTCTCTACAAGGTCCTTGGGTCGCTGTTGACATCAAAACAAATTGGAAGGAGCCCTCGTTTGCGGGAAAAAACGAGGCCTAAAAAGAAGAATTTCTGGTCACGGAACGGTCCGCCTGGACTACAATGAGGGAGGTTCACAGGCACACTTAAATAGACGCCTTAGGGGAACAAAAAGGAAGTCTCGCTTCTTGAACCCTACTTGAAGGACGTCGGGGTGGGGGCGAAAAGAACGAATCTGCAAACTGAGTAGTGACCTCGTCGACAGGTCTTTAACTGGGGGGCCTTACGGTTTTCGGGGGGCGGATACTTTCCTGGGGGAAGGGTTTTATTCCGCAGGGCTTTTCCGGGGAAACGACCCAGAGAGGGGGGGAGAGAGCAGTCAACCCAGGGACGCACATGCTCTCCTCGAAAAAAAAAAACCCGGGCCGAAGTTTGACTGGCGAAAAGGAAAAAGCTGCGAAGGGGCAAAACGTGTTAGGGAGTTAAAGCCGACTTGCCGCCCGGGGGGCCCATAGAAAAAGGGCCGCGGGAGGGGGGGAGAGTAAAAAAATACTAACCGAAAGAAGACCGTCCAGACTACATTTACCAGACTTCACGAGGGGTATTAAGACGGAGGAAGGCCCCGGTGCTGTTGTTGCGCCTTCACCACGGGATACACTGTCTTAAGGGGGGGGGTAAAGTAAAAGAGAGGTTACGGGAAGAGGAAACAAATGCCTGTCGTACGGCGGGACGACGGTCATTGCGTGGCCGGAAATGACGAAAGGGGACCGCGGTGGAAAACATGGGAGGACGGAAAAATTACCGCCGATGTCACGGGACAGAGGGGTCTGGAACAAAAACGGGGGCCACCCTGGCGACCGGACCGGCCCACTACGACCGAGGGAACATGAAGCGGTTCGGCCTTCAGGTCCCCCCCCCACGAAACCACAAA
>Ga0179593_1348616_pt1 | contig 12024 bp, 18 predicted proteins | sample CZODoug2_1_08_16_FD_185931 | JGI IMG/M metagenome (GOLD analysis project Ga0179593, IMG submission 185931) | Vadose zone soil fungal communities from Angelo Coast Range Reserve, California, USA - CZODoug2_1_08_16fungal (PacBio error correction) | ecosystem: Environmental > Terrestrial > Soil >...
GAGGAACTAACCCGCTTAACTCCGGTGGACCGGAGGTCTCTCCAGCCGGTCGTTGTGGGTACTGGCAGCGGCTTGATCCAACAGCGTCGATGTGAAAGAGGGGAGCATGGGGGGAAATAAAGGAAGGGAACTGCAGGAGAGTAAGGGACATCTACTGTCGTGACCCGGATATTGAAGGGTTTAGTAGGTTCTGTCCAATCGAGAACGACGACCGAATGGCTCGAACATAGTCTTTACTGAGAGAGCCGCAAGTTGCGTGCGGGAAGGCCGGGAGTCTGGTGCACACGTCATCTTACTCACGCCATCAAAACAGGCGGAGGTTCAGCGCGAGTCACAGTGGGTGTCTAACGAGGGGGAGGTTTGCCAAAGGAAAAGAGGGAAAATGAGCGCCCTGAGGAAAGCCGAAGTAAGTATTGACCGAAGAAGTCACATGGGAGAGGAACAAATGGCTCCATCCCGTTCAGGGCCCTGAACTGTAAAAAGGGAAGTAAAAAGTAGTTCCGCTTCTCCAGAGCGCGCCATTCAAAATACCAAAAAGTCAGAGGCATGGGCTTCAAAGCAGAGCGAAAAAAATACTGAAGGGACGAAATTGTGATGCGCAGCTGGAGAAGGAGGAGGTGAGGAGGGTTGGAAGGGAAGGGGGAGCAGGAAAGAGAGAGGAGAGGGAAGGGGGAGAAAGGAGAAGTGGGGGGAGAGGAGGGGGGGAGTAGGAAGAGGGGGGCAGAGGGGGGTTGGGAAAGAAGAGGGGGGGGAGGGGGGGAAGGAGAGATGGGGAGAGGGAGGGGAGAAGGTTGGGGAGACGTGAAGGAGGCTGGAAAGGAAAAAGGGAGGAAAGGGCAAAAGAGGGGGTGGGGAGAAACGAAAGAAGAAGAAGAAAGGGAGGACGGAAGGGAGACGTGTGGGGGTGTAGGGAGGGGGGAGAGCACGGGGGCTGGGAGCAGGGGAATGGAAGGAGAGGGAAAATAAAGAGAGGGACAAATAGGGGGGGAGAAGAGAGGGGGGGATGGGGGGGAGGGGGGGGGGAGGGGGGGGGAGTCAGGAAAGAAAGGGGGGAGAAGAAGGTCGTAGGAGGGGAAGAGGGGGGGGGAAGGGGGGTGGGGTAAGGGGGGGAGGGGAGGGGGGGGGGGTAAGGAGGGAAGGGAGAACGGGAGAAAAGGCGAGTCGGAAGAGGAGTGAAGATTGGAATGAGGGGGGGGAAAGTGGAGGGGGGGGAGGCGAGGAGAGGATCGGAGTGAAGGGTTGGGATGGGGGAAGACGGGAGGAAGGAAAGGATGGGCGAGGGTGTAAGAGGGAGAAAAAAAGTGGGAGAAAGGACGGGGGGGGGGGAGCGGGAGGGACAAGGGAGATAGGACGCATAGAGGGGGATGGGAGGAAGGGAGTAGCGGTGGGGAGGTAAGGAATGGAGAGAGACTAGTGGCAAAGAGGGGACAAAAAGGGGGGGGGGGAAGAGCGGGGAGGAAGGCGCGTGGGGGGGGAAGGGAGAATGGGCTGAGGGGGAAAGATGGGGAAGAGAGATCGAAGGTAAAAGAGATGGGAGATAGAGGGGAGTGGAGGGCCGTGAAGAGTGGGAGGAGAGAGAGGGTAAGGAGGGGGGGGAAGGAGAAGAGGGGGAAAAAAGAGGGTGAGATGAGGAACGCAGATGAAGAAGAAGTAGGGGAGAATAGAGAGCAAAAAAGGGAAGGGAGGGAGGTAGGGTAGAGATAGAGGGTAGGGGTGGGAATAGGAGGGGGGACGAAGGGGAGGAGATGGGCAGGCTGGAAGGAGGGAAGGAAGAAGGAGGGTAACGAATGGGGGCGGCAGGGTAAGGGGAAGGGGAGGGGGAGGCGAGAGGGCGGGTGCGTGGGCAAGGAGGGGGGGGGAGATATAAGGAGGGGGATAGGGGGGGAAGTTAAGAAGCGGGGACGAACAGGTGGGGGCGGAGAGGGGGGGGAGGGTGGGAAAAGAAGAGAGGGGGGAGGGAGGCGTGCAAGGTGGGGGGACGGGATGGGATAGAATGAAGCAAACAGAGCGAAGTAGGAAAAGAAATAGGAGCAGACGGGGGAGGAGGGAAAAGAAGAGCAGGAATAAGGGGGAAGGGAAGGGTAGGGAGTGGGGGGGTAGGGGGAGGGGGGGATAAGGAAGGGGGATGGGGTAGGAGAAAGGAGGAAGAGAAATATGGGAGGGGCTGCGACGTAGGAAAGATATGAGGGTGGAGGTTGGAGAGGCTGGAGCAAGAAGGGGGAGAGGTACATGGCAGGACAAGTAGGGGGGTAAGCAAAGAAAGGGAAGATGCAGAGGGGGGGGGAGTGGACTGGGGAGGTTATAAGAAGAGGGAAGGAGGAGGCAGGAGGGATGGGGAAGAAAAGGGGGGGAGGTGGTGAGTGAGAAAGGGGGGGGGAGAAGAAGGCAGAGGGGGGTGGTGAAGAAGGAGGAGTGGGGATGGAGGAAGGGTGGAGAGGGAAAGGTAGTAGGGAGAAGAGGAGGGGCGAAGAAGGGGGGGAAACGAGGAAATAAGGAGGTAAAGAAAATGTTGAGGGGAAGGGGGAGAGGAGGGGGAGAGGAAGAAGAAGGCAGGAAGCAAGGGGGGAGGGGGGGGGGGGAGTGGAGGGGAGGGGGGGGGGGGGTGAAAAGGTGAGGGGTGTGAGGATGGGGGGGGGGGGGGCGGAAGGGGCCGGACGGCGGGGTGGTAATAAAAATGGGGGGGGACGGAGAGGAGGGATGGAGGGGGGGGGGGGGGGGGGGGAGGAGGGGGAAGAGGGAGGGGGGAGGTGAGGGGGGGGGGGAGGAAGGTAGACACACCGCTCCAGGCGCTGTGGAACGTTCTCCACGAAGGGGTTTTTTTCCTCTCCTTCGGTCATCAAGAACGTATAGGGTGACGGTGCACCGAACCATTCGCGGACTCTATCGGCAAGGGGAGGATACTCTGAACAATTCTCAACACGAAATGTTCGAACTTAAGGGGGCAAAAACGGGAAAGGGGAGGGGAAAAGATGCCGAGAAAATGCAGAACCAGGAAAAACAGGGAGGTGTTACATCAAGATCAGGAGGAAGATACCACTGGTGAGAGGAACGATTTGCGGTGATCTAAAAGGAGGAAAAGGGCTGGACAATTCGGAAATCGGAAAGGGAGAAAAGGGTAAAAAAAAGAGAGCAGGCCTCACTGCACGGAAATTTGGGCAGTGCTACCGATTGTGGGAGAAAAACGTGAGACCAGCATATAACCTGGGCAAACTGGAGGGAAAGAGCGAAAAGAAAAGCGGAGTTTCCAAATATCGAAAGGAGCACACGAATTAAAAAAGAAACCATCTTCTCGGGGTTGCAAGACCGCGAGGAAGGGCCGGACTCCGGAAATCCGGATTAAAAAGGGTAACCGGGTTCACGATGCAACCTGTGACTATCAGTGAGGGAAAGGAAGGGGGTTTTTCCTGACTGGGTGGTCACAACTTCAGGCGGAGTCGATTGCCAGAAAAGGCGGAACGGAGGAAGTCACCGAAAAGACTTTTCCTTCTCATCGGAGAAGGAGAATCAGAAAAAAGGGGAAGGACTGGGAACGAGAGATCAGCGTGAAAAGCAGTGGTTTGGGAAAAAAGGACGCTGGGATTCCGCACACACCTCCAGATGATGCGCTGGGGGCGGCTGGTGGGAGGAGGGCAGCTTATTCGAGCGGGAAGGAAAGAAGAAGAGATCGACACATCGGCCCCAATGCATCGCGGAGAGGAAACGTTAACTGGAAAAATCCTTATTGGACAGGCCTAGGGGAGGTCCCCGCAAAGGAAAAAAGAGGAACAGCGACAGCGGCCTCCATCTCTAGAAAAAAAAAAGGGGGAGGGAGAAAGAGAGTAGTTAGCCGCCATTCCTGGCTACTCAAGGTATAATGTTGCCGAGGGGGGGACGGGGATACCGAAAGCATGGGGGGGAAGGCCGTCGTGTCGAATGACGAGAGGGAGGCGATGGGAATCTGGCTTCATCAGTCAAGAGAATCGAAAAAAAAAACACAGACTTTCTCAGAACAGCCGCACCGAAAGGGGGAGCGCCGAAAGGAAGGTTCCCCAGCCAACCGGAAAGGGATGCCGTTAAGCCGGGACTGAAGAAAAGGCGGGAAGAACCCGTTTTCTACTTAAGGAGTAGAAGGTCCGATCTGGAAGGAAGGTTGGCTATCCTTTCGAAGGTTAGAAAGGAAAGTCTAAGGGTGGACCAAGGTCCAAAGTGAGAAAGAGAACTTAAGCCCGAATGTACCGGGGGGGGGACCTCTTGAACCAGGGAGGGTTACTTACAAGCCGGAAAAGGGCTGCGTAGAAAGAGCGAAGAAAGGGCGCGGATTGTGACAAAGGCAGATGGGTTTAGGTGGATTTGGTCTTGGTGGAGACCAGTTTGCTCGATCAGGAACTCCGCTGTCTTTCGGAGCTTATCATGAAAAGTCTGCCGACGGCCACAAAGAGTAGAGAAAGGACCTGACTGGAAGATCGATGGGCAGGTACGTACGAGAGAGGGGGGGAGAAGATGACCAGATGGAAAGGGATCCCTCTCCGGGGGCCAAATAGTCACGGGAGACTAGGGATTCTAAAGGCTGCGAAAGCAAAGGCCATTGAATTAGCGGCGAAAACCATAGACGGTGGAGAGGGGAGGGGACTGGGGTGAGTCTGAATCGTCACAGCCAATCACCGGCAAGACGGAAAGTGTTCAAACATTCAAGCAGAAAAGTAGGAAAGGGAGGGGGAGCAGGAGCATGGGGTCCGATAAGAATGAAGAGGGTAGGGACGAAACAGCGTCCTGCTGGGCACACATCCTAGAGGAAAGCTCTGGCATCATGGGTAGGGGGGGGGCCCGACCATCACAAGGATTATGGGCAGGGGAAAGTCAGAAGGGGGAGGGGGGTCCGAATAAGAGGACATAGGAAAAAAAAAGTGGGTGGACTATGCCGGGGAATGGACGACAACTAAGGAACAATCGCACAGGGGAAAAGTACTCCCGGATGAATCGAACGTTCGGACAAAAAGAAGAAGAAAGAGGGTTATTTTTAGCATGGACGGCGGAGGGTCTAACCGCTGAGGGGGTGAAGGGAAATAACAGTTTCGTATTTTCATGAAGCCAGGAAAAAAGGGAGAGGAAGGTCACACGCGGAGCTAAAATAAAGGCGTTGGGAACATTTAAACGGAAGAGTTTCAGGGCCACATCAACAGAGAACGCATTCAAAAGGTCATCGAACTGGAGAGGGGGGGAGAAGGAAATAAGAAAAAAGTCTAGTCCTGATTTCCGGTAGGAACTAACCTGGGCACCAACAGAAGAAACAAAAATCCGGCAGTTGCAGAATCTCCCGGGTCTCAACCTATTCCGGCTCGCGCTCGGAGTTGGGAGAAAAAGGAAAGAAAAGATCCCTACAACGAAAAGGAGGGGTTTATCAAGCCTAGGAAGTAACCCCAAAAGCGGCTTGACGGACGGACGCAATAAATGAGGGACACGAGTACTAGATCCTCAACAAAAAAAAAAAAACTAGAGGCAAGAGAAGAGGGAACCCAAAGAGGGGAAAGCCCAGGGGGTTCCATTCGTCAAAAATATCACAAAGTCGGGGGGTGTGTTTAAGGCCGCGCTTAAACAAGTATAAATAAGTGCGCATTTTGCAAATCCAGGAAGGGAGAGAGGAAGGGACAGCTACGTGAGAAACAGGGAAAGAGGGGAAAAAAAGGAGGGAAGGGTGTAATAGGTCTTTTCAGGGCTGACATACCGGGGGGGGACGAGGGAAAATCTGGACTTTAAAGGGATCGAAACGCCGTTCATGAACTAGGTGCCTTCGGAGGAGGTGTTGAAAAGCCCCGGATTCATCGCTGAATTTCGTAAAGACTCTCGGTCCAATTGAGGTGCTCAAGAAGGAGGGAGGGGGGGCGCAGAGATTTCGCTGGAATTAAACCTGTCAGGAGCCTCCCAAGACCTAGTCATGTTAGGAGGACAGCTTACCTGAGACCAAGAAAGCTAACTGAGAGGGAAAGACTGAGGAAGTGAATGTAGTCCTGGGGCCAAACCGGAGGAGTTTGAGAAATCAACCAAGCATGGACCCAACCCGTCAGCGTCGGAGGGCAGCGGAAAGAGCTGATTCAAAAAAATAAAGGGGGAAGGCACCGGGGGGGAGTAATCAGGGGGGGGATGCTTCCACAACAGAGCAATGGTTCCAGTGAAAGAAGGTTCAAGTATCAGGAACTGCGCAGAAAAGATCTAGTCCCTCTTCGGCCTCTAGGTATCTGGTGCATAGGACAAAAGACTTTCCAATCGGGAGAGTGGGGAGAGGTAAACCCACACATTACGCTTTGAACCGGTGCCAAAAAGGGTCTTGACAGTCTACAGAAATGCTTGGTCTCAGCATCGACGTGCTAGCCGACTAGCCGGATCGTAAAGGCTACGCTAGGGGAGAAGAGGAAAAAGAAGGTAACGTCGGTTTCATAGAAAAAGAAACTTCATAGTTGAAGACTAAAGTCAAAAAAGCGATTTAAGGGGAAAACGCCGATGTTGCAAATTCGGGAAGCAAAGAGGAAGAAAGGGGGTTCCACTGATACGGATCATACTCAAGGGGAAAGGAAGGCGCAAACAAGATCCTCAACCGTATTCCCAACAGTACACAATAGCATAGACCAAGTTGAAAGAGACAGAGGGGAGAGGGAGCGACGCTTCCACCTGTAAGGAGAGGAAGGAAACAGTTTTCAAACTATACTGGAAGAAAAAACTAGGGTTCTTACTTGAAAGATGGGGCCTGCAGGTCTCAACGCGGCAAGGAGGGAAAAAGGGCCTTTTCCTTCCAGCCCAAAAAGGGAGTAAAAAGAAGAAGAAAGAAAAAGGAAGGTCCGGGATAAAAAAGAACTGGAACTGGAGAGAAATGCTTGGTGTTGGACTCTCCAACGCGCTACCGCGGACTTGAGACTGGGGGGAGGGAGGAACTTTTCAGGGCGAGGGAGGGAATTGAGAGAAAAAAAGAGGGAAAGAGGGGCAGCCAAGGGGGGTTCACGCTTCTAGCTGAAGGACACGCTGACACTCCTTGGAGTGATGTCACACCATTCGTGTTCCCAGTAAAAGTTCATAGAATAGCCGGGCCGGTGCCAGCCATCTCTCGCACACGTGAGGAGGGATAGAAAGAGGAGAAGCGTAAGCTTTCTACTCTAGGTGGGTTTGCCTCGGGAAACTTTCCCATCGGAATATGACGTACGGGGAAAAAACTAGGAAGCGCTAAGAGATGCTATTGATAATCTTCATCTTCAAATCGGGAAAGCAGGGAAAGGAAGGGAGGGTACTAAATCCACCACAGAAGCATCGTTAGCGCGACGAGGGGGTATAGTCAAGAGTCCATTGGAAAACTTAAAAACCTTTTCCGTTCCCAATGATGAAGTGGGGCGTTCAGGACGGGAAGGGTATACTCAGGTGTTCTCACGAGAAGGGAAAAAAGGAAGAGGGGGTGCAGGGGGGATGGGCCGCCGTGAAACTACAGGGAATGGAAAGGACGGTTACCTCCACCTTCAGCAGAGCCCTTATTACCCGGAAAATAAGTCAACCGGGGGGAGCAATAGGGAACCGCCGGGGTCTTTAAAAAAAAGGGAAGGGGTAGAAAAGAGAAGGAAGAAGGCGCTCTGGATTGTGGTTGCTTTGGCGGAAAAGGGACGTGTACTCCGGGTCTCATGCCGCTGTTTTGAGGGAGGGGAATCCGGATCAGGAAAAACACCTTGGAAAGGGGCTGCCGACAGAGAAAAAGACGGTAGCGAAAGGGTCCTGCTAAATCAGGGCCGTTGAAGGGTATAGAGAACTAACGGGGGGAAACGAATGAGGAAAGACTTTCCCTCAAGGGGCAGAAAAGAAGAGAGGTAAACTTTCGGCCGTATAGGGAGACTAGCAAATCTGAAGGAACATAGAAGATTGAGGGGCGAGTGGCTCGGGGGGGGGAAGGAGTACTTTGGCGAAGGGAAAACGGAAGAAAGAGGACTTCCTGACATGCGTTCACAGTCAAAGACGTTGAAGGAAATGTACTTCTCATCGGGTCGCCGATAATCAGATGGGGAGAACGAAAAGAGGGATGCAGTGGCACGTTTCCCGAAGGAGAGGTAAAAGCGGAAAAAGGGGAAAGGGGGAAAGAGTGCGGGGTTGGCCCTACTCATCACCGCACTTTTCGAGTGAGGGGGGGGCTGACTCAGTTGACCAGAATTTATGGTCAGAGAAGCGCCAGGAAGAAATCAGAGCAGAAAGGAAGAAACGCCCTTAAGACGAGGGAGAAAGACAGACAGGAGGGGGAGTTGTTAAATCATACGGCAGAGGGCATAATCCATCTGGGAGTAAAATTAATGCCAGTGGCTTTCAAAATCCTCATGCGCAAACGCGTCAGGAAAAAGGGGAAAGAAAAAGGGGAGAGAAAATCCGCTTTGATGACGCCCAGGAGAAGGAAGGAAAAAGGTGCTGTCACACAAAAGGAGAGAGATTGTCGACAAGAAAATGAAGACTGTCCGGTATGTTAAGAGAGAACCTTTGGGCACAAACCGTACTCTACACGACGCGGGGGTTGCGCAAAGAGAAAGGTTCACTACCGCCCTAAGCACGCTGTTGGGATGACCGGGGGACAATATGAGCTCACCAAGGAATCTTTTGGGGAAAAGCAAGAGGACGGGGAAAAACCAACGGGGGGGACTTCGAGAACGCAAGGGAAACAAGAAACACGTGCGGGTTCAGCCCCAACGGAGGGAAAAAAGATAGTAAACAAAAAGGGTAAGTTTCTTGTCTTGCGAGAAGAAAAAAACCAGGAGGGGTGGGTAGCAGCGGGGATGTAAAAGGAAGGGAACAGTTTCTCTCCGGTAGGGCACTAATTAGAGGCGGGGTGTGAAAGGAGGGTCTTGGGCAAAGGTCTCGAGAACATACCGTAAAAAAAGGGCGAGGAAAAGAGGGCTGTAACTTGACTCCTAAGTGAAGGTAGTTACCGCGGGAATTCTATTCTTGTGGAGACCCGGCTAATCCTGGGGCCAGCAGTTCAAAAGGCGGGGGAACTCATCGTCCATCTTTCTCGAGAGACAGGGGGGCAGGGGAGGAGGGACAGGAAAAAAAAACTGAAATGCATACGAAAAAAACAAAACATCCGAAGTCAAGGGGAGGCGCCGCCGCCTTCATGAATCGAGACCAAACATGAAAATCACTCCGAGCCCTGGCTGTGCCCGGAAACTTTAGGGGGAAGCAGGGTAAGGGGCCCAGAGTCCGAAGCTCCATTCGTCTTAGGACACAACTTCGATTCACATGAGTTCAAAGGAAGTGAAAAGAAACAAGGCAGTAAATCAGTGTGAGTCCGGGGACACACAGAGATGCAGGGGTCCATGCATCGCTGGTGTAACATAGGTCTACAAAAACGGCCACGCGAAGAGAGGGGATCAAGCGGCCCTAGTGAGAGGGAAGCGATAGAGGTACCTTGAAAATAACGGTCTTGAGTGGAAATGCCTTAGGCAGAACGCTCGGAAGGCACTCAAGTGTAGGGGGAACTATTCCGAGCAATGGAGGACCGCAATACTCCCTGTCCGACATCGTTCTGCCGACGAAAAAAAGACTGAAGGGTAAGAAGACGAGGGGCGTGATCTGGCCTAGGATGATCGGGATTAGGGAAGAGGGAAGGGAATATGTTTGGAAGGGAAGGTCAATGCCAGAGAAGGATTTAGACGCGTCGCAGGAGGGAGACGGCGCCGGGCAGAGATCACCATTGGGGTTCACGACGGAAAAGCAAAAAGAAAAAAGAGTAGTTGCCCTGAGAGCAAAAAGAGCACACGAACATTAAGAAAAGAAAAACCCTCAATAAGAGAAAGGACGCAAATGAGAAGCTATAGAAGTAGGCACGAGGGGAAGAGCAGAAGACTCTCCGGGACAAGAAAGGGGCAGGTGGAGGGAAGGGGAGGTCAAAACGTCGACTCGGGTCTCAAAGGGAGTCCCTGTTAGTCATTTCAATAAGGGCCGTAGAAGCAACCGGTCTGGAAAGAGGGGAGTCACTCGGACGGAAAGCCAGTCGGGGGTGGGCAAGGACACAAAAAGTCCTAACGCCACCACGCTGGTAATCTCCAACCCCTCGCGCCTAACCGATGCGGATTGAACTGTTGGGCGGGGGTTCCAATCTTGCGTTAGAGCGATATGACATGAGAAGAATCGACATCGCACTCCATCCGAGCGGTCTAGACTAAAGAAAGTGGTTTTTTATGGTTTTTTTGTGTTGTTTGGGTTTTGGTTGGTGGGGGTTTGTTTGTTTTTTTTTGGTGTTTGTTTTGGGGGTTGGGTTTTTTGTGTGGGGGGGGGTTTGGGGTTTTTGTGGTTTTTGGGTTTTGGGGGAAAGTTTGGGGTTTGTGGGGGGGTTTTGGTATATCTCGTCCTGTCATCGCCAAGAAGCGGAGGGGAAAGTAACCAGGAAAAGGGAAAAACATACTACCTTATACCATGCGTAAAAGGAAACCAGATAGTCTCAACAAGGAAGGGAAAAATATAGCGTGAGCTAATAGGGAGGAGTGCCCTCGGGGCTGGGGAATAACTTCCGCTAGGGAGGGAGAAGGAAGGAAGGACGTGTCGCGGGGGCCTCCTCGCCGCGAAGGGCGTCGATTTCGAGAGGAGGAATCGGAACAGACTCGCCTCGAACTAGCTTGGGCCTCCACCAGAAGGCGCATCCGGTGAGCGAAAAGGGTGAGCTAAAAAAAGGGGAGATCCCACAGCGGTCCTTGGCAAAAAAGGGATTGAAGTTAGGAACTTAATCTGTCGTTCCAAGTGCCTTGGAAAAATTGGCTCGAGGAATAGGGAAGGACGTGGAGAAAGAAGGACCGCCGTAGAAACCGAGACAGGGGGAAGAGAAAAGACGGTGAAAAAAACGACATGAAAAGAGAAGTGCTTTCTAGTCACAGGGGGGGCAAATGTTAACCCGCGGTGACTTAAAATTGGGTAAGGCGTAACAGGAGAGCAGAACAGAGGCAGATGGTGGGGTTTTGCTCATGTTCGTTGGGAGAGGGGGGGACTTCGATCAAGTAAGTCGTCAGATATCAGTGAACAAAAGTTTGGATACCTAACCATGTCGACCAGTGCAACTTCTATCGTAATGAGCTAAGGGGTGACGTCTATATCAGAACGAAGAAGGAGCTTCCGGAAGGTTCCTCCTATGGGAATATCACGCAGGCATAGACCCTTTAGAAGAGTCGTAGCAGTCAAAACGTATTGAGAAGGGGGTCGAACCAAAGGTGGGGAATTAGGGAAAGAAAAGGGGACGAAGCGTCCTTGGGGGGGCAAACGTCAAGACTGACAGCCTTAAGTTCCATTGTCGACCGGTGATGGAGGACTCGAAAGAGTTCAAAAGAGAAATGTAAGGGGGAAGGGAAAAAGAAGGACGCTTTTTAGCAATGGTAAAAATCTTGGAAGAGAGTTCCGACCAGGGGGGAACTGTCAGGGTCCCGCACCAAAAGGGGAGTAGGAAAGTGCATTCGAGGGGGAGGGTTTCTCGCTCTTTCCAAGGGTGCAAAGAGGAAGGTGGGGTCGAGTAAGGCGCCGCAATCGGAAAAAAGGAGCCGGGGGCACCAAGGGGTCTAGACTGAACGGAATCCGGTCGGCAGATCAATGGAAGAGGACCGTGATTGGGGAAAAACAGTGACCATTAACGGCGGACTGTAAGGGTCCCCTGAAATGGAGAGGCGTCAGCAAGGGGAGAAGGGAAACATGTAACAGAAAAAAAAGAGCGATACTCAGAGAAAGAAAAATGAAAGAATGGTTGACGCGCCCAGTAAGAGACGGCAGGGGGATTCCCCGGAAAGCCCCAGAAGGAAAAGCAGGCAAGTTCCGGGAGAAGGGGGATGAAGAGGGGGAAGAACAGCTGTTTTTCCAGAAACCTTTGGAACGACCTACGACACCCTACAGGAGCTCAACTCCGGTTCCACGACAGGGGAGCAGGGGAAGGAATCTCACTAGAGTGGCGCAAAATGGAGCTTCAAAGGAACGATGTTAAAGAGCGGCGGAACCACAAAAAAGAAAAAGGGTATCACGAGCCGACACAAGAAGAAAACGGATGACAGAAGGGGGTCG
>Ga0179593_1495549_pt1 | contig 12024 bp, 16 predicted proteins | sample CZODoug2_1_08_16_FD_185931 | JGI IMG/M metagenome (GOLD analysis project Ga0179593, IMG submission 185931) | Vadose zone soil fungal communities from Angelo Coast Range Reserve, California, USA - CZODoug2_1_08_16fungal (PacBio error correction) | ecosystem: Environmental > Terrestrial > Soil >...
TGACTGAGAAGAGGGGCGTTCAGAGAAAGGGGGAAAATCGTGCTAATCCTGTGCAGATGGCCCAAATGAAACAATCGTCCAAGAAGAACAGCGAAAACGGCAGGCCGGTAGTAAGAAGGGAGTGGATAACAAAAGACACGGAGAAAGGAAAAAGGGTCAAGGAAAGGATGGGGAAAAAAAAACGGAGGGAAAAGACGGGTTAGAACGCATACCGCCTGACCCAGGGAGACCCGAAAAAAAGGGAAAAAGAAACTGCGAAAAGAACACGCAAGACAGCCTGTCTCGCTCTAACAGACTGCGACGAAAGGGGGGGTGTTGCCACGCGGAGTCGTTTAGGTAGAGCGGCTCCCGACAGATGAAAAGCTATATATTCCACTCGCCCAGAAACGGACTATAAATGCGCAAAGTCATGAATGCCAACTCCAGGGAATAACGGAGACCCGACCATGGGCAGAACTGGGAGTAGTTCCGAGGCTAGCAACCGATCTGATGTCGAGGAGACGGCTGGGGAGGACGCCTCGAAGAGAGCAGAGGGGGAAAAACAGCGCGCTGCTCAGGGGGTTAAGGAGGAGAGAGGTCTGGAAGCTGGTTGCTTATATCAAGGCGAGGAAAAAGGCCAACAAAAGGGAACTAGAGCGATAAATGGCAACCACCTTAAGTGTCGCAGGAAGAGCAAGAAGCAAGGGACCAGCAGGAGAGAACACTGAAGGGGGGGGTAGACCTTACCCAAGTATACACGGGTTTCTCTTTGGAAAAGAAAATTGGAGGGGAACAATCTTGGGACGATTCAAAAACTATCTGTCAATGATGTTCCGCGGCAATATAACAGTGGTAGGTGGAACAGAGGACGAATTGTGGGTCGTTCACGGGGGTACAATGCGTTCAGAGAGGGACAGGGGGGGAGAACACAGGTCGAGGGAAGGAAGGAAGAAAGGGGCCCTTACACTAAAAACGCGCGGATTAAGAGAATTTGACAATGGAGAATGTTCGTGATATGAGAATCTTCTCGCAAGGCCAGGTTAATAGAACTAAGAGAGGAAGTCGAAGAGGGACAATGCGACCTGGAAAAGCACTCCACGAAGTGAACGTAGGGAAGACGCGTCTACTCGCCGGCCTCAGGGTATAGAGGGAAGAGTACACTAAGGGGGCAATGACGGAGACGCGGAGGGAAAAAAAAATGCATGAAGGTCTATGGAGACCCGTTTGAAGGTAAAAAAGGCGAGATCGACGTACAAAAGGAGGGGGAAGGCATGGGGTCACCCAAGGAAATGCGCATTTATGGCGTCGGGGCTCCACCTACAGGTCTCGCGAGGTCCGGCGCGTTGGGGCGGAGGCAGAGAACAAGTAGATGTTCAGAAAGCATGACTAAATGCGCGGCACTAAAGTAATAGGGACCCAAAGAGCCTTGAGAGTGAAAAAGGAGGGGCACTGAGATGCCAACTCAAGAAAGATGGCAGGGGAAAAAAGGCAACAGGCGCCGGACTCACAAAGGCGAAAACAGAGGGGCGAAAGTCAAGGAGGAGGAAAAGGGGCGAAAGAATTCTGTCGCGGCTAACAGCCGACTACTTGGAACAGGAGCCGGCTTCTCGCGGTAAGAGGGGCGAAATCGACATGGTAAGGGGTGGGCGGGAAGGACCTCCACCTCATCAAAGTGGGAATCAATTCGAGAGAAAAGTATCAAAAACAAGGGGGAGGGGCTTGTTAGAAGAGAGGGAATGCAAAGGAAAAAAGCGGGCGACAGGATTGCTCCCAGCGCTACATACCGCATGAGCAAGATCTACTGGGGGGACTGGGGCCATGAAAAAAAGGAAAAAAGAAAGGAGAGAAAAGGAAAGGAACTGCGTTCCGATGCTTGTGAAATCCTGTTAGTACGGGACCACTCGTAGAACTTTGGAAACTTGTCCGATTCTCCGAGAGAGGTGATCGTCCCTGACGAGAGGGGGGAAAAGGAAGCCGGGGTCAGAGTAGAGAGGGGAGGGGGGCGGGTTCCGGGGGGTTAAAGAATAAGGCGGCAAAGAGACGCTGGTGTCGAGAGGAAAACCGGTGCAGAACCAATAGCATCCTCGGAAAAAGGAGAACCGAAAAGAAAAAAGGACTGTAGGTGAGGTATCGATAGACCATTGTACTGTACCGCACGACGCTTTGTCTTAAGAATCAAACTACAAGAGGGAAAGGGCAGGGGGAAAAAAGAATCAAAGGGAAACGTCAGGAGAGAAAGTCACCTGTCACCGAATGGCGCGAATTGCAAAAAGAAGGGGGCGCGGATAAGCTGGTCGTTGGATAAGAGGACGGGACCAGTCGAGCTCAGCGGAGGCCTTTTCAAACGTTCTCGCCTGAACTGGGAGGCAAAAATTAAACCAAAAGACGCTCCGGTCCGTGGAAGAGGGAGGGGAAAGAAACACCGAAAAGATGTTCCATGATTGGGGGCAAAACCAGGGGGGACCGAAGACCCGGGAGGCAACGTCCTTGGGACTGGCTAGGTGTTGCAATTGAAAAAAAAATCGAAACTCGCTGGGAACAGACTTGGAGAGACCATGGCCCCAAGAAGGCGAAGAAGGCGAAGAAAAAGGGAAAACGAGTGGGTGCAGTAGACTGAAGGAGTACAAGACGCCCAAGAAGAGGAGCGGGTTTTTTTTGGTTCGGCGTGGGACATCCGGGCGTGGAAGGGGGTAAGCAGTGCACAAAAAATCTCCTAAACAAAATGGGGGTCGCCAAGGGGGGGACGTCTGGCCTCTACGGGAGTGAAAAAGACAGTAGTCCTGGGCCGAAAAGGGAAGGGAATAAAAGAAACAGTGCGCGAACAGCAAGAGCAGCGACACCAGGACAGGAGCGAAGCTCCGGAAACCCTTCCGGAAGAAGAATGCCAAAGGGAACTACAAACAGAAGGCCGGAAGCAAAAAATGATTGGCCAGCCGGAAAGGTTAAGGAGTCTTAAAAGGGGACTTAGAGCACAAGAAGGGAGGGCGGTGGAAAAAAAAAGAGGGCAAGAGTGATCCCAGGAACTCGAAAGGAGGGCGAGTGGGTGCGAGTTCGGAATTCGGGGAAGTGCGCGGCACAGGGGGGACTCGAATCGTATGAACGGCAAAGTTAAAGAAACGACGGAAAAAAACTTTTCTCTGGGCGCTGAACCGAGAAAAACACAACAAAGGGGGGGAGGGGAGGAAAAGATAAGACCTCGGGAGCAAAAAACAAGCGTAGTCATCTACCCTTGTCATACACGGACATAGAGGGAACGCCGCGGCAAAGAGAATGTGGGAGAAAAGAAACCGCCCCAGGGGTGGCTCCGCAAGGGTCTTGGGATCTCTTGGGTTTTCCGGATGCTTACAGCTGGCGCGTAAACTCACAGAGGAGTACGTCCGCCCGCACTCCTAGCGACCCCTCAAGCAAATCTGGGATAAGAGGAAAGCCCTGAACACCGGAGCAACGGGGGGGAAAAACCGGGGCACTCCCATCTCGCAGGAATATCCAACAGAACGATACTTTCCTTTCAAATGGCGATCGAAAGGGTGAAGACATCAAAGGGTGGAGGGTGGAGAATCTGAGCAAATTCAGTGTCCCGGTGGGGAGGTTAAATGAGAGGTCGCATAAGGGCGTGATACGAGGGAGCACCGGGTGACCAGGAGAGGACACGTAAAGTAACGGACACGGGGGCTAAGAGAGCAAACTGCACGCTAGATGAAAGGGAAGGACACAGCGAAATCAAGGGGAAACACCGGGAAAAGTGGTGGAACCGAGACGGAAATCCGGGGGAACGGAAGCGGGGGGGGGATGGAGAATCACTGCAATAAACAAATCCCCGTTAGAACGCATCAGTACAGAAAAAACTACCGGATAGCTGTGTGACGGGAGAGTAGCATAGGAAAGAGTCGGCTCAAGTTCGGGAGCTTTAATGGTTCACGTGTCGACAGAAAGGGGGAAAAGGAAGTCACTATTCGCTCTTACGACGCTCAACCATTGACTCTACACTTAGTGTCACGCGAATCAGTAAGGAGGAACTTAGGTCATCCAAAAAAAATCATTGGGCCCTCGGGAAGGGCCTTCATCAGATGCGACCGGACTCAGGTGACCGGTCGGGAACGGGGGGAAGAAAAAGGACTACGCGGGAAAAGAGAGACAAAGATAAACGCAAGATATAGGGGAAATAGAAAAACGGTACCCAGACTCGAACTTCGTCGGGTAAAAGGCTACAGTGAAGGGAAAAGAAGCGTGTCAGGGGGGGGGCAAGACAGGGGAAGAGGAAAATTTCTGGACGGCTTAAACTTCCTTCGGCAAGTACCTACAATTGCTAAATAGAATGAGGAACCTGCCGAGAGACTGTGGTGGAGCCTGGCCACTCCGTTTGTCTAGGGGCATATCAAACTGACCAGGTGAAGTCTAACCCAGAGAGAAAAAAGAAACTAAAAAGGCAGGAACCGTCAACAACTGGGAACTAGGACAAAGGCCGAATCCGAGGTGACGCTGCAATAGGGAAGGGAAAAAGAGAACACAAGAGTCAAAGCTCGGACCACATGCTCCAATTGTCTCAGGACAAGAAGGGCCAAAAAAGTGAGACATGGGGGAGAAGAGGGGTCAACAGGCCTCAAAAAGGTATAACTAGGTATAAGGGACAGACGCTCATCTAGGTTCTTGGCCACAGGCGTTCGCTGGGTTCTGGAAGGGGGGGGAGTGGTGCGGGAAAAAAGGAAAGAAAAAAGGGGATGAGCGGTGCCGATGACCGTGAGCTAGATGAACAACAAAGCTGTAGGGTTGCTAATCACGTTTGAGAGGGTTCATTGGGGCAGGGAGTCGACAGAAGATCCTAAAAAGGACTCCCCAACTAACTCCAAAAAAAAAAGACGGGCCTTAGAAAAAGAGGGTATGCCTGTGAGAGAAGAAGACTCCAATCCTCATCTCCAGAGTCTCCAAAATCCCGCAGAGACGGGTTATTCTGCAAGAGATACCAAGGGGGAAGAGAACTTCTGCTCCGATCAGAGAACCGCATTCAAGAAAAGTTTGTCGGGAAGGGGGTTTTTCACGAGCTTAGGTCGACTGGTCCGGGACAAAAACAGAAGAAGTTCCAATTTATAGGGAGTGTCCGAAGGAGGACGAAAATGATTTTCATCAAAACCATCTTTTTCTTTCCTAAGAGTTCCAAAGGATTCCGGGGGAGATTTCAGCGTCACTCAGGGGAGAGAACTATTCAGCGTCTAGATAGTCTCAAGACTAAGGGGGAAAATCGCAGAGAGAGGATCAAAGAAGCTACCTTTAGAGTGGGGACGAGGGAAAATGAGAGATGAAAAAGCTCTCTATTCAGTCCGGGCTTGTCTCACCGGGATGGATTGGTCATAGGATGAGCGAGTACCGGAAAGTGACATACGAACATGTAAGTACCTCCAATGATCGTGGGGGGGGGAGCGGTCAAAGCACGGTGAAAAAAGGAGAACTGACCGGTCGGGACGAAAATAACTGGTGAAGGGTAACCAGGGTACATAAAGGAAGAAAAAAAGTAAACGCTTCGCGCTCGAACCTCTGACAGTCGACCTCTCAAACGACCGAGAGATACGGGGGGAAAGCCGAAAGTAAGGCTGGTAAGGCAAGCCGACCACTATCCCAGTGAAGCGAGATCTAGGCAGGACGGGGGCAGAAAGGCAATAGGGAAGAACGAAGAAAGCGAGAAAGGAAAGCTAAAAAGTCACAATCGACGTCGCCAAGAATAAAAACGAAACGCATTAACCGGGGGACAACAACTCCAAGGGTAAGGAAGTGGGCGGGAAATATGGAGAATACAGACAAGGCAACGCAGGGTGGTATAATGACCGGGTAGCGAAAACAGCGCTCACTCCGCCTGTGGCCTTCCAGATTCAGCGCTGAAAGGAGTGGAAGAGGAAAACGGAGGGGGCAGTTCAAAGAAAGTTCGCACACGTTTTCCTGGGGGGTGATCGGAGTAAATAGAGTGCGTCCAAGAGGGACTCAAGATAGGCTGCCTAAAGGGTAACAGAGCAAAATAAACGGACGGAGACAACCGGGACGCACTCGTGAACTTGTAGTCAGAACCAGAGGCTCGAAACGGACCAAGAAAGATAAGCAGGGGGAACATCACACAGTTTCGCCGCGCAGGAACGACCTCGCGGGTGCATGTAGAGTCCAAGAAAGAAGAGGGGCCAATAGGGGAGAAGAATGGAAAAGCAAAACGTCCGGCCTCGGGGGACAAGAACTGTTCTCAGCTCGGGGGGTCACTGGGGGAAAAGCTAACACGGAAAGGAACGGACATCTCAGCCGCAGTATCACCACCGGCTGTTCACACACAGAGCAAAAAGGAAGGGCGGGGGCGGAGGAACAAAGAGCGGGTCAGGGATATCGATGTCACTTGCTACGAAAGCAAGGAGGTGGATCTGGCCAAAAACGGCATATTGGAAAAACAAACCCGGAAATAGCATGGGTTCACGCAGGAACAGGTGTACAAGGGGGCGGGTGGGGGGGCCAATACAGCTTGCAATGACTCCGTAGTTAATTGGGGTAAGAACGTGGAGAGCGGGAGGGGGTGGCCTGGGACCAGGAAAAATCTTCGAGGGGCAATCTCCTCACCGTAAAAGGAAAAGGACGAGAACCAGACGAATGACAGGTCCGGGAGAGCAATCACATGCTTTGGCATGGAGGGGCGGAGGGTCCCGGAACTCGGCGGCGGCATTGGAGTTATCCACTTGGTCGCAACGGAAAGGCTCGGAGGGGGGGTTTCGACCCGTGGGAAGGGGCGGGCTTGGCGAGGGTCACCTACCGCCGGGGACCGATTTTAATTTTCAACTCCCACCGTCTGGCGTGGTCTCACAAGGTCAGGAGAGGACGGGGGCCTGCGAACTACGCACCACCCTCTAGTCAAACCGGCCAGAATGTGTCGAAGACTTGGGGGACAACGGAGCAACATGAGCCATGACCTGGAATAGCTCACTAGGACTGGTGGTGACTAACCCAGCCCGCCGGAAGTTATATGATTCCACAAACCAACACAACCAAAAAAACACCAAGAAACAATAAAAGTAGAAAAAATAACAGACAAAAAGGGCTAAAATCGGGGAGGCACACTCGAAAGGCTGTGAGGAAAGTGCACGAGGAGGGACTCCTGAGATCCGCTGGAATTAAGTAGGCATCCTTACCATAACATCTTGGCAAGTACCCTTCAAAAAACGAACGGCCTACACTTTAAGCGAAGTGGGAAAAGGGGGAGGTAAGGGAAAAAGTAGAAGGAGTGGAAAGGGGATAGCCCAAACAGTTGCGGTCTGAAAAACATCAGTTACCTAAGGGTAGTGGTGATGGAGCGGCGGGGGACCGAAATCACGGCGTTTACACGAGATCGCGGCCGTCCAAAGAGGAAAAAAACGTCAAGCGAGTCAGCGAAAAAAATTGCCCGGGCCCCATAAGGGGAGGAAAGAAGAAAAAAAATCGCAGGGGACGCACAGGGGGGCTTCAGGCATGCGTCCATTGAACTACGCGGGGAAAAGAAAAAGGGGAAAAGCCTGGTGGTAGCACAATAGAAAAGAGCCCTAAAGAGAAGGTATGCGGATGCCAACCAACAAAGGTGCCGACCGGTACGCTTTATCTTGATGGGGACGCGCAAAACCAAGAATCTGAAGTCACGTTAGCGGGGACTTTGTGTAAACACCTTGGTTCTCCGTCCGCGTTGCCTCATGGACTCAAAGGAGAGGGAACGAGGTGACGGTGGCGTAGAAAAAGGTAGCATATTATCCCTGATCGATGAAACTGCTTAGTTGCATCCTGAGGGAGATGGTGAAAAAACAGTGGTTGGTCTGCTCACGGTCTGCACATCTAGACTAGGTGAGGGGAATCCTAGGGATCAGAGACAACAAGGGAAGGGGAAGGGAGAAAAAGGAGGAATATAGAATGTACACGCAAAACTTGACTCTGCTATCCCAAAAAAAGTCCAGAAGAGAAGGTCAACCAGAGCCCGCCGGACTTAGCTGCACATAAGCTTCCAGGGGGCGAACATCATCTCAAAGAAAGTTCTCGATGAGGGGGGAAGGAAAAACGAGAGAAGACGAGAAAAAAAGAAGAGGAACGCTAAACTGTGATGCGAAAAAAACTGATCTCCAGGTAACGATGGTGGCCATCGCGCATCCATTATTAGGTGAAATCTACTGACGCTAAAGGAAGGGATTGTAAGTGAAAGGGGGAAGGACAAAGGCAACATAACCTAAGGGGCCACGCGCTGGGCGCGACGCAAGGCTGAAGGGGGGGGGGAACTGTGAGGTGAAAGCCGCAGTTGGGAGAAAATCTGGGTAAAAAGACTGTAAACAAATTATAAAAACTAAACCGCCGTGCAGAGGCAGCCACCGAAAAAGAAAAGAAAAGGACCCCTGCTTAGCAACCTGCTCAGGGGTCTGACATGGAGACGGGCCAACTCCAAGGAGGTGCCTCCACGAAAGGAAAGCTAAGTAGACGAACGGTGAGGGGGAGGAGACCTGTGAATGTAGAGCAAAAAAAGACCTCCCCAAGCGATTGCCAAACACCTGACGGCTTCCAAGAGGGTACTCATAATGCCACTGCGAAAAAATCCGTGCAAGGAAAGGATGGGAAAAAAGAGACAGGGGAGGGGGTCCATGGAAAAACCGTGTATTGGGGGGGGGTAGGAATGTGGGGTTTGTTGGTTGGGTGGTTGTATTTCAGCCTCTATTATGAAGACGCTAAGAGAAGGGGGGCAAAAAAAAAGGGGGAGGGGGGAGTCTCTTCGAGAGGGGGCGGGGCTAGACGCTAAATAGGACTATGAGTAAAACCTAGGAAGTATGTGAACGCCCCGTTACCGGCAATCCAATAATGGTAGAACCCTCTTACTCCAATGTGCGCATATTCACCATTATGCCAGTCAACGGGTGTTCAACCAGACATAAAACAGATCCGCAAATCACGCTCCTCTCCTCATCGTGGGATCGGCTTGCCTATCGGAAGAGACCATCCTTCCTGAGAAAAACCACGACTTGTACAAGCTACGGTGCATGCGTGGGGGCGCCAATATTCAACACGTGAGCGGAAGGCGACGAAAAGAATGCGTAACGTTCGCCGGAAACTGCAAAAAGTCAAGAGGTCATAAGGGAGACTAACAGTTGCGGAGGGGAAAGATAAAAAGAGTGACCTCACACCCCCGCGCTCCCACTTTAACTTTTATCGTGTAGCACGTGAAAAGCGGGGGGCAACTAAACAGGGGGCAGAGAAAACAATTGTCCGGGACTTGGTTTCTCTCCTGCGTCCCCAGACCACGGGAAGGAAGGAATAAACAGAACTGAAGAGAAGAGAGGGAATCAGCTTCTCGGTGGGGTTCCTGAGGAAAATCTAGTAGGGTGAAAATCCGGAAAAGAGGAAGGGGAGGGAAAGAAGAAAGGAGAGGCTTCAGTGACTTTGAACGTTCGCTCAGGGGCAAATGGCAGGTGACATGAGGCGAATGTTCATGAGAGTCAGGGGGGGGCAAGGACCATGGCAACGCAGGTCACTCTGTGGCCCAAACGGCTGGAGAGGAAGACGCAAGACTCCCGGCCCACGGCGGGGAGGGGTGACGGAGACTACGACTCGGGACTAGACAAAGAGAACTACTCCAGGGTAAATCTCCACCCTGACGCGAGAAATAGAAAAGTTCCAAAAGGAAGGAGCGGGGGCGTAGACAAGTCACGATCTTCACGGAGTTGACCCATAAAAGCACCCAGAGGTAGAGTCCGGTTTTGCGGTCACCACGGGTTTGCTCGGCAATTTTTTATGTTAAGGGAGAAGATGACTTGGGAAGGAAGGGAGGGAGCAGTGAGATCTGCGCAGAAGGACACCGAGTTGATGACTTCCGGGGGGAGAGTGTCCCCTAACCGTAAGGCGGCAGCTTTCAGACCTCAAAGAGAGGGACGAGAGAAAGGAAAAGGGGGGGGGGGGGCGGAGAGCGACCGCTGCAGACATGACCTAAAAGGGAAGTAAACACACACGATTACATGGGGCAGGTCGCGACCGGGCAGCGAACTAATCACTTGGGGGGAAGTTCGGACGAAAAGAGTTGCAAACCGACCGGCAAAGAGTCACTCCGGGGGTCGCATTTAGGTTTACAAAACTAAACGATAACGGGGAAAGAGCGGGTGGGATAGAGAAGAGGGTCACTAGCTATTGGGCACTCTTTAAAAAAAAAGAAAAAGGGGTCGGAGCTTATCTTGTCGCAGCGAAAGGCTGCTTTAGGGAGTCTCTGCAGACTTAAAGGGAGCGGAGACACGGGGGAGGAAGAAAGAAAAAGCACAGGCACGAGACGCCCGGGGCGTCGCGAACCAACTCTAAAAAAAAAAAATGGTCACTGAAACCTAAAAGGGGGCGGGAAAAGGCGGGACAAACACGGCTCCGGAGAGAAAGCACCGAGAAAAGAGGAGATCTAGGCAATAGAGCCCGCATTACGAGGCTTCAATGCGTGAGGGGGGAAGCGAGTGAAGCAACCAGGCCCAAGAGATAGCGGGACAAAAATTGCGAGACTGAGAGCGTTCAACGCGAAACCGCATGGATTGAGAGACGAGGGGGAGCTCGAAGATTGTTGGATCAAAAGTAAGGCGGGGATGTGTGCGCGCTGCAGAGTATTGCGAAAAAACAAGCGCCGAGGAGGGGAGAGAAGCGAGTGCGAAAAAGACAAGGTCAAGAAGGCGGGAAGCAGACTCAGCTCTCGGAAACGACCAGGGAAGCTCACGATGGCGAATACAGCGAAAGCCAACTACGCCGAAGGGCTTGCAAAGGGGGGTCAAAGTCGGGTGAAAGTCCTAAACTCGTAACAGCTTATTGAATGTCTGCGCGGAGCAAGTAGAGGTTAGGGGGCATAGGGACCGGGGGGTAGGACAGGAAGATCTAGAAAGGAAAGAAGGTTAGGAACCAGGGTGAGAAGACGGGGGAGCAGAGGGGTCCTTTACGTGAAGGGAGGGAGGCGACGAACGCTCGCCGAAACGAAAGGGAACGGGGATAACCGTAAAAACGAATAAAGGGGGAGGGTCGTGGGGGGCGGGTGTCTGAACACTTTGTGAACGTCCGGCAAAAAAAACCCCCGGGAAAACAACACAAAACACACAAAAAAAAACCTGGCGGGGAGGGGGGGGAGGGGTACGGAAGAAGGGAAGGAGAAAAAAATAACCCCCGGCCCACGCCCCCCTGGAAAAGTTAAGGGAACTTCAAACGGGGGGAACGAAGGAGATGTCTGGAACAGAAAAAGGGGGGGAGAGGAGGGTAGGCGAAGATCTGCGGAACTCAGAGAAGACGGGGCAGGGCCGTCCGATCTCGGAAGACTATCCTCGTAGTCCCATAACTTGGGAGAAGAAGGAAAGGGGTAGTGCAAGGAAACGAAAAAAAAATGAGGTAGGAGGGAAAGCGAAGGACCCCAAACACTATGGGGGTCGGCCGACCAGACCGCTTCCGAATTACGGAAGTGCCTAGTGTATCCTTTAAAAGAACTACCGGAAGGGAGAATCTTCAGGGGGACGCTCCACGGCGGACAGAAACGAAAAGGAAAGAAGTTTCGAAGCAGGGGCTCTCCTAAGTCAGTGTTCAGGTGGTAACATGGACTACCGGTGCGTCGCGTCCTAGGAAAATCCATGAACAAGAAGGTCGGGAACCATAAAAAGGCGGGGGGGGGATCCAGGTAGGAATCGGGCAGGACGACTTGGGAACGAACATTTCATCACACGACTCGTAAAGAAAGGAAACAAAACAACACGGAAAAATGCGAACACACCGGAAGGGCAGAACACCAAGGTAATCTGAGGGACCCGCCGCGGACACGTCAATTGAAACAAGTATGCCTGGTAAGGAAGAACCGGGGAGATCCTCAAAACATTAGGGGAGAAAAGGGGGAAGGGAAGGAAGGGAAAGGTTGCTGATAAAAACGGAAGATGGGACAATCAAATGGTATTTTAGGACGCAGGACATAGCGGAAAGATACATATAAAATGTATTGGAGTGGGGGGGCAACTGCTGGGAAAAAGAGTCCTGGACAAAGTGCACCATCACGCGACCGGGATAATACTAGATGACCCCAAG
>Ga0179593_1584689_pt1 | contig 12024 bp, 8 predicted proteins | sample CZODoug2_1_08_16_FD_185931 | JGI IMG/M metagenome (GOLD analysis project Ga0179593, IMG submission 185931) | Vadose zone soil fungal communities from Angelo Coast Range Reserve, California, USA - CZODoug2_1_08_16fungal (PacBio error correction) | ecosystem: Environmental > Terrestrial > Soil >...
AAAGTCGGTCGGTGTGAAAGGAAACCCTCAATCAATGGAAAGGAAACGTACCGCGGCAACCTTCAAGTCACTGCAAGGGGAAAAAATTGGGGAAAGGAAAGTGAGGAAAAAATTACGTCTTTTAACCCTCAGGGGTTCTGGAAGGCGTACGCAAAAAAAACCAAGGGACTGTAAACCAAACGGAAAAGGAGAGAAACACACTCCAAATAAAAACCCCAAACCCCACCCCCCAAAACCCCAAAAAACCAACCAAAAACCCCAAAAAACCCCCCAACCCCCCCAAAAGAAAAACAAGACCCCCAAACCCCAAAAAAAAAAGACCCCCCCCCCCCCTCTCCGGGAAAAGCCTCAACAAGCCCTATTCCCAGGGTGGGGGGGCAAAAAATCGGGCAAAAAGACCTGTTCAAAGAGACGCCCGCGGTGTGGAGGGTTCGTACACCGCTGCTCTGTGAAGCTTCGGAGAGATTCCCCGCCGAGAGGGAGAGGAGAGGCCAGGGGGGGGATAGAGGGAGGAAAGGTCGGTGGGAACGTATGTCCTTGGCCTGCACTGGGGTAAGGATGGCCGTCAAAGGGGAGGCCTGGACGGCCTAAAGGGAGAACCCTGGAAAACATTGCCGGACAGCGCGTACCTGCCGATAGAGGTCTGGCTTTTCGAAGGTTTGGGGGAAAAAGGGGTGATCGTGGAGGGGGGAATCAGAGGATCAGAGAAAGCCGAAACCTTTGAATTGCACAGCTGCCGTGACGGAGAGAGTTTTGCATCAACGACGGGATTGCAGGAAGAGGAATGGAGCGAAAGTTCAGCTGATCCGTTGGATGAACTGCAAATCGACGCGGGCGAATGCACAATAGTGGCAGGGGGGGACTTGAAGAAGAAAGCGGGTCGGATTGGGGGACTGCGTCCTTCATCAGAAGAGGAAGTAATCCGCTGAAACCGTTCCCCCCAAAGGTTGTAAAACACCAAGAAGGACTTAGGGAGACGAGATCCAAAAGAGGGCGGTCGCCTCGGCCAACTACCGTCGTCGGAATTTTGCTCAGGGGGGGAGTTAACTCCAGACAAGGTATTTCCAAAGAGGCGATACAAAGTCGGACCCGCGACGCCTGCGGGGCCCTTCTTCAACATCAAGATGTGCATTGAGGGCCAGGATCCGCACCGGAAGCTGAACCGACTTTTTACGCGGCGGGGAACTTCAGGGTCCGGGAAGGGTACAGCAAACTTCTGCAGCGGGGCGCATCCTGACGCCACCATCGGAGCTTTTACCCTTGTAAAGCAAAGACACCGTTCGATCAATCGATGCGACGTCGCTACGGAAGATCCGGCAGACTTCCGCTTTGCCGATTATCCGAGATCTCGAGGTGCTGAGAAAGCAAGGGGGGAACACTGGGGGACCGTACGCTTACTGCCAAACCGAAGGAATTGCAGCAGAAGGAGAGAGGGTGCGAAGTGAAGACGGTTAGCGTTTGAAGCCTCGGGCGATTAGAGTAATGTCTTAGGGCACTCCAGGGCCGTGGATGACATATCAATCGGGGGGCCGGGAAACATCCTGGGAAAGCTGCTTGGGGAGTTTCGAAACTTAAAGGGGGGAAGCTTGGATTGGTTATCGTATCTACCGTGAATTGGCAGTTCTCGGGGAAGAGGTGCCGTACGCCGCAAAAAGAAATGGCTGACGCAAAGGCGAAGGGGAATCGGGTCGACCGCAGCGGGACAATTAAAACTGTCGCCGCGGTTCAAGGGGGGGGGGGGAGGTCTGAGGCGAAAGAAAAGTCAAGAGGGCCATTGAAAGTTTTATTGCAGCTGCGATACTTCGGGGGGGTTGCGAGGGACGACCAAGAGTATCGAAATCTTGTCTAAGTGCCGATGCAGCCGTGATTTCGGGAGGACAGAATTTTTCCGAAATTCAAGGAGGAGGCAAAAGAAGACTGAGGCACCAGTGGACTATGACGAAGTGGTAACGGAAACGAACCCGGGGAGCCGTGGGGGGGGGATACCGGCTTTGGAGTAGGTCAGTGTTGGAAAGAAGCCATCGTCTGGAATACGGCTTAGGTTTATTGGGAGGTCTTTGGGGGGACGAGGGGATTCAAAGTGGGCCTCCAGGTATATGGAAGGGCTTTCATTTGGATCGTAAGGGAAACGTTTGATCGTAGTCCGCCACTTTAGGGAAGAAGGGGCGAGGGAAGTCGGTGGTACGCAGAGGAAAGGGATAAGGGTCCTTCGCCCTTTTAGCGCGAATCAGGGGGCTATGTAAAAGAAGGGTTCTGAGGTCGGGAAAAAACCCCAAAGTGAAAAATCACCTGGGGGGAAAGAGGACGTCAGGGGAAAAAACACGCGCTTGCTGCGGGTTCTGTCCACGGGGGGGGGAAAACGGGACGGAAAAAATTAACCGGGGGGGAAAAAAGATCTCTAGGAAACGGAGGGAGCGATAGATTGGGATATGAAAAAAAGGACAACCGTTAAGGTTTCAAACCGCAGAAATTCCGGGGAAGTTTCCGAAAGGGGACAAAAAAAACTAAAGGTCGGGTCGAGGGGAGCTCAAACGATGCCTACATAGACATGGGCGCTAACTCAAAGGACGAAAGACATCCGCATCGAAAAACTACTAAAGGGAGGACCGGAAACAGAAAAAAAAAAAAAAGAGCCTCAAGCCTACATGGCGTCCCGAGATTGCAGAACTATCGCAAAAAAGAAAGAAACATTACACGCAAAGTAACCAAAAAATAAAGGGGATGCTGAAAAAAAGTTAAGGAACAGCTTCTCAAAAAAACATACAAAAAAAAAACCAAATCAACCAAAAAAAGCAAATCCGTCCTTCCAAGGGGTCAAAAAGGCAGAAGAAAACTGAAAGGAAAGTACGTTAACAAGACCGGGGGTGAAAGACGTAAAAAGTGAGTCGAAGAAAGAACCTGCCGCAACCACGCCGGAACCCGGTCGCCGTTGCAGTTCCAATCTAAGTAGAATAGACAATGTTACCCGACTCTAAGGAGAGACCTGGGAAGAACTACGAAAAGAAGGAACATCCGCCACCTCAACGGCGAATACGCGGAGGAGCCATCTTAAAAAGAACCAAGATCGAAGCGCAATCGCCGCATCAAAAACACCAAAATCATCCGATTCCGGACTAAATAACAATTTTAGCGGAAAAAGAACAGTGTCCAAACAGACCCATTCAAAGAGGGGCCGTTTTCGGGTTGAAATCTGCTGAAGACCCGAAACCGAACCACTAAAGGGGGGTTGCATGAATGTAGCAAAAAAGGATCGAGCAGCCCAGAGAAGGGACGTTAAGGAAGAAGAACATTACGAAAAAAACTCTTCCGCCAATTTCGTGCATCAACCAATTCACAGAAGAAAAAGGAAGGAAAGTCCTCGGGGATGAGCAAAAGGAGGTTTCGAAAAGAGGAATAGGGGCATCCGGAAAAAGCATCTCGGAGAGCATCCTAGTCTTTAGACTAACCGATAATCTTGAGGGCTTGCAGGAGAAAAGCACCAGCAACTCTGATAAAACGGATGGAAAGGGACCAGTTATCTTCAATGCGTCAAAAACCTTCCTGTACCCATTGTCTTGCATAGAAGAGCGAGACAATCAGATTGCGGATAGACTCTATCCCGCCAGATCTTCCCGGATCGGACCTTTTCGAATCTGAGAAGAAAACTCAAAACATCCCATTGACCTGTCGAAAAGTTCTTAAACCCTTTAGTGTGAGTGAACAAAGATTAAGCGAATTGAAAACGCCTTCATACCGGGCAACGGAGCAACATTTCAGAAGCTCGACCTAGTCATGGAGGCAAAGGGCAAATTAAAAAAAAATCGCCTTATTGGGGGGTTGACACATAAAAAATCGTCCAGTGAGGAGGACGAAGCCACAGGAGCATCGGCAAGAATGCGAGAGTTCCAAAAAGGGTCGATGCAACAATCCTCGACCGGGGATGGTAGGGGAGCTTGGCTACCGAGAGTAGAAGAAACGACGGAGAAAGGGAGGGAGAAGTGAAGAGAGAAATTTCCATACTTCCTGACTGCAGACTACCTCAGCGACAAAATACAGACGCGCGGTACCTTCGACAGAAGAATCACAAAGGAACGGGATCTTCGAGCAAGCTCAAATCCAAACGAGCATCTTAATCAGTATCGAATCGAAGAGCGCGAATAGAAAAGGGCGTGGGGAAGGGGACCAATGAAAATTCTACGCACACCAGTGCAATCAACTGTTTTTAGGAGAGAAAGACCTGGAAGATGATTTCAAAAGAGCAACGACATTCACATCCCAAAACCTTCATAGCGGCAGAAGAGCTCTGACCCAAGGTTCAAATGTCGAGCAAATGGAAATACCGGATTTCCACAAGTACCAGGACGGCCAAACCCCAGACAAAGGGAATGAGAATCGCGACCCACCAGGAACATTTCAGTGGGGGATAGGTCAGGCAAAAATCTAACCACCCCGATGAACGAAGAAGATAGAGATTGAAAAAGGATCACTACCGATCGATCAGCTGGGGAGAGACCTCCACCACCGCGTCCCGCGAGAAAGTCGGGAACGAACCCGGCACCGAGGGGGCTGCACAAACCTGCCCATGCATCCGCCAAAGGGAGGGATTTGGAGGGCAAGTTTCAAGGAGAATTCGGAGGGGGGGGAAGGAAACTTGAAAACTTGGGGGCACATGTGGAAACGGATAGGGGAAGTGAGTTCAGTGGTATAGTTGTGTACAAGAAAGCCATGGACCGTACCTCGACCAGAAAAGGAACAGGAGGTCCGCTACAGTTCTGAATCTGCCCGCACCTGGACAGGTTGGGGTTAAGTAGGGGGGTCCTTGGGGTCCGGAGGAAATAGGGTGCCGGGGATCTCCATTTAGGAGGGCTTGAGAAAAGGTAAAAACAAGTATCGAAAAAGGAAGGGCGGTAAAATATAGATAAAAAATTCAGAGTGAACGGGCAAGCAAGGTCAAGGAGGCGGGACTCTTCCCTTAAGGAATAACCAAGGTTGGGAATCGGGAGACTCAAGGGAGACTGCCCCGAATGAGGTTACCCTCGGCTGATGGGGATGTCAGACGGACTCCAAAACTGCAACTCAAGGGGAAACAAAAGTAAAGAAGTCTCAAGGCCTAATACTAATCTAAGAAAAAGGACCAAGCCCCGGCACCGGCGGAAAACTTGCATGTGGCACATGAAGGGCCGCAAACCGAATGAAAAGGAGAGAACGACGCCCGGGAGGGGGGAGGGCTAGCAAACCCTCTTGACTGATCGGTCGTAGGGGTTCGCCCACAAGAGGAGCCTCGGGGGAGGGGGGATCTACCACTCCTGGGCTTGGGGATAGGAGAGTTCCAGTGAATTCCCCGAAGGAGGCCATCAACGGGTAAGGGCCGTGTCGACATTGGCGGAGAAAAGTCGGGGGGAATGCACGGGCTGGGGACAAAAGGTTCTCGCTAGAATGCCCCCCCCATAGAATTTCAAGGGCGAAGGGGAAGGGAGTCGGTTTCTTTTTTAGAAAGGCCTTGGGAGCAATCGATTAAAGTCTAAAACGTACAAATGTGAACTTCTCAGCGACCTTGTGGGCCTGCCCTAGAGCGCTCCTTGGTCAGTTGCGACGAAGGGTCATAGACAGAAAGAGCAGGGAGAGTTTGGAGGGGGCTTTCTTCCAAGCCGGCGAATTGCACGAGGGGTGCTTGGGGGAATGATTGGAAAATAGCGGAGCTAGATTGTGCATTGCTTGCAAAAATGACGTCTTGAAGGAAGACTAGGCATCGAAAAACGTCTCCGACGTCGGCTTTGATCGAAAAAGACCGTAGTAAATAAGATGTACAGCTTCGTCAGTTTCACGGTGATTTAACTCCTAAACCTTTAGGGGGAAAAAGGCCGGGGGGAGAGCTAATAGCGGAAAAGAGCAACTACTAAAAGTAATTGGATTCTTCAAAATCAGGCGAGGGGGATTGCGGAAGGGGATCCGAGGAGTCAGGACTGAAGAAGGGAACTGAACTTCGGCACGCCGGGGGGAAGGTCTGTAAGGACGGCGTAGAGAACCGCGATCTGCGCTGGGGATGAAGGGAAGAGGGCCCGTCCTTGCTACGAATTGATGTCACTGGCAAGTAAGTAAGAGCTAGGGCGGTGAGAAAGAGGGGCGTGGTCGAGCTTAGATAAACGGAATGTGCCGCAGACAATTCTATGGGGAGAAGAAAAAAAGGTGGGAAAGCCTCTTTTGGGTCCGACGTGACGCTAATTTTAAAACGGGCAACCCGGGGTTTATCGTGGGGGGGTGGTGCAGAAGGGAGGGGGGACCGACTGAAGGTAGTCGACGTTGGAACCGCCTCGGAGCGCCGAGGTGCTGATGGGTGGGGCACACAGGGGGTGCCGGATACAAAAAAAGGTTCCGCTGTTTTGCTGAAAATCAACATTACGGGGAGGGGGCCGCTTGAGGGCAAAAGGGACTGGCACAAAGGTTGGGCGTGAGGGGGGGACGTTCCGGGGGCATCTGGGGATTCTCGATGCATTGGCTCCTCGCAAAAAGAAAGGAAAACTGGGGAAGGAGTCGGAAAATAGGCCAGGGGTCAATTCCAAACGGTCGCCGAGGGTTCATTGGGAGAAATCGTTACGGCTGGACGACGCGAAAAAGAGCTCTTGGGGGGGGGGGGCTGTGTCAGTCGCTCGTTCTCCCTGGAGTGTTTGTCGATTGCCGATCCGAGCGGAAGCTGCTGGAGAGGGTCTATCAGGGGAAGGATTTCAGAGACCGGAGGGAAAATGGCCGAAGCCTCGAATTGCCAGCGGAGGTGTGCTTTGCAAGGGCAGGGAAGCGTGCGGGAACGTTGGAATGGGAGAGAAGTACTTCAACGGCGACTTCTTGCGTGGGGTTCTGCAGGTTTGGTGCCTTTTGAGATGGGGTTGAACCAGGAGAGGGAATTGGGGGGGAGTCTAAAAAAAAAAGAGTCGGAAGTGGTTGCGGAAGTTTTTTCGTCTGGTGGAGGCACTCTGGAGGTCACCTTGAGTGCGAGAATGGAAGCATAGGGGGGTCTTGAAGAGTATGAAGGCGACGGAGAGCTTGCTGGCGTTTTAATCGTGAGCCTCCCTTTCGCAGGCGGCGGGAAGATTGGGAGGGACCGAGAAATCGGAAGAATTAATGAGAGGAGTTCCTGCGCCTGGAGTTCGCATCATTGTGATAGTCCATCCCGGGGGGGAGATGTCCGGACCAAAGCACGAAACACCCCAAGGAGAACTTGGAAAGGCGGCTGTCCTGAATGCGCCTAGCGGGCTGACGGGGGAGGAGATCAGGGTGGACGGAAGCTCCAAATAACAGAAAAATCAGAAACAAAACCAGGATGAAAAGAGAGAGGCTGTGGTCCAGTTCATGTGAAAGAGCCCTTGTTACACGTAGGGTCAAAAGACCAGAAGCGGAAGGGGGGGAACGAAGAAACCACGAACACTACCGTCTTCTGGTGAACGTATAGGTTTTCGGAGAGTTGGTCGTCCAAGGAGAAAGAAAGTGGACGACTCGCTCCTTAAAATACGCCGACGCCGGACAAGGAAGAGAGTCAAAACGCGGGACAAGAGAAGGAAAAGGAATTACTCAGGGAGGGGGCCAGGAAGAATAAAAAACGATCGGAGAAGCAAAAGAATAAAAAAGAAGGACGCAAGAATAAAAACGCCGAAAAACCCCCCCCCCGACGCCAAGGTGAAATCCACAGCGTCTCCAAAAACACCCAATCAAACCAGAAAAAATGATTCCGAGAGGGGGGAGAGCGAAGGGGCCCACCCCCTCTGCAACAACGAACGCCGAAAAAACGAACTGTGAGAAGGGGGGCGTTAAAGGTAAAGAAGTTGGACCCCGTCTTCGCCAGGAACCCAAAGCCAAAACGCCCGCTGGGCGGAGGAAAAAAGAGAGGGACCAAAGAGCGGCAAAGTAGAGAAAGAAAACACAGGACTAGTCCTCTCCTCCAGCCGTTACCCCGAATCGGCAGCGAACTCAACCACCGGAAAGAAAGGGACTGGTCAAAGGCAAAACGTCTGTCGCGTTCGTCAGCCAGCCGACGACAGAACACAAGGCCAACCCACGGCAAAGGGGGGGGGCGGGAAGACGGGGGACGAAAAGATGGAGGCCGCGTCCCAATACTGCGGCGGTGGGGAAAGCATGAGCAACGGAAGACGAGCGTACCCACAAAAAGCCAAAGAGCAGAGGGAGTATAAACCGACCAAAACATGGCGTGCCGAACCGGCAGGCCCAGCAACACCTAAAAGAACGTTTATGCAGCAGAGGGGGCTCAAAAGGGAAACTCAGAGTCATGAGAAAACAACTTCAGGCCGAGGTCTGGACCAGAGAACCCGAGTCATCTGAAAAGAATGCCGGCGCAAGGAGAAATCCAACACAAACCACTAGTGCTGAAAAAATCTGCTAGGGTACCCTAGCGGAACGGCGGCAACAAACTCGGCGTCCCGGAGAAAGGGCTCGAAAGAGCGGGAAAAAAGCCAAAATCAGGCGTAATAAAGCCTCTCTCGGGAGGCATATCGGGGACGTGGACAATTCGGAAAGAAGGTGAACAGGGCAGGTTACGGCGAAAAAGGGGGAGAAAGTGTTGGAGTCAAGGATCCATGCGAAGCGCGGATTGAAAGACACCGGAAGAAACCGATGCAGGAAGAGCTAGGAAGACCAGTCCCTGGCAGTCCAGTACGAGTCAGCGGATCCGGCCGCAGAAATCGCCAGAGGGGGTGGGAGTACCATAAAGGGAATGAAGTAATGTGGCATAGGAACGTATCGGCAGCGGTTGAGAAGGGGAGGAACAACCGGCGATGGAGGCCGTGTCGGTCGTCAGATTCCGAGCGACAATCTATTCAAAGAACAAAGGCTTAGAGACTGGACGGAAGGATGAATTTCCAGACCTTTACGGTTCCTCACTGAGTTCAACCATCCAATCCGCTCGAAACCCTCTCGTAACCCAATCAAACCAAAAAGCAACTTCGTGAAATCAAGGAGGGAAAGACAAAACAAGTAAAACGAGGGGGCTTAAGTCGCTGATCTCTATCGAAGCGAAAGAGGACAAGGTGGATCTATTAGTACCGGGCAGCACCGTGGGCCAAAGGTTCAGGCGACCGGCTCGGGGAGGGTCGCCCATGATGCCAACGGAAAAGATCCCCAAGGGAAACAGCAGACCGTCAGGCGTGCAGCTACGAGGCCGAGACAAAGAAAAGGTCAGCAAGTGGGCTGCACTTGACGGTACGAAATGCCGAATATTATTACGAATGTCAATTGATGTCAAATTGCAAATCAGTCGACCGCACCGGAAACAGGGGGGTTGTATAAGTCGTATCTCACCACCACGCTGCCCTTCTCTCGATAGTCTTCAATATAAGAGGATTCAGGGGGGAGTGAGAACCCCCTCCACCCCTGCGCGTACTCGATCTAAAAAAGTAAGGTCCCGGAACCAATTGCGGGGCAACCTGCCATAAAAGGTTCCGAGGGATTTTTAGGAGGTCAGGAGATGAGGATGAAGCGGGTTGGCAACGCGGTGGGTGGGGGGTAACGTGAGGGGCCATTGGTTAGAGTTGTGAGGGGACTCCAACCCCCAAGAGCAATCCCTACGTAAATCGGGCCTGCCGGAATCCGCTAAATTGCGGGAGAGACCCGACAAAAAACCAAAGTGGTCAAGTAATCCCTAATTCGGTTCCGGAATGCTCGGTTCACTCGGCGGCCGCCGTGGAGTGGCGGTCAACCTAAACCACCAAACTCCAGGGTAATCAGATCATAAAACCACTTATATGGAAATAGAAGGGAAGGCAGTGTGGCAATCCTCCAAATTGAAGCAGTAAATAGGGGACGCCTCTTCCACGGCGGAAGCCCACCGTTTGGGAACGGGTTCTGATCCGTGGTAGAATAAGGCAGTCCGGTATTTAAAGAGGGCGATGGGGATGCATGGGAGGGACTCACAAAAGAGAAACCACGGAAACGAGAAAAGAGGAAAGTTTGAGCCCTCAATACGACATCTCAGGAATGCAAAAAGAACTACTAGAGGACCGAGAGGGGAGAAGCTGACCACGCAGGGTCCGAAGGCCCGTTTAGGATCAAAAAAAAAATGGGGGGGGTCAACCGCAGACATGAGAGAAATTCTCCCGCCTATCGAGATGCCATCGGCGTGCGTTTGTGTGGAGGCATGTAACCCCAGTTTTTGTCTCTACGGTGCCTGCCGTTCAGGGTCGTGGGGGGCAAGGGAAGGTAAAGGGGAAAGCCATGGGCCCGTCATTGCAGATTACAAGCAAGGAAGCGGGGAAGTCCCTTGGGGGCCAGCGAGGGAAGTCAGTAGGAAAAGGGGGCATTTCCATTGGTTGAGGGTATCGTGGATTTGAGTACGGGGTAAAAGATTAACCGTTCTCCCCTTTGGGAAAAATTTCACTTGTTTATTTGGCCCTCCGGACCCTTTCTAATATCAACTCCTGGTCGATTGCAGCTTTCAGTCAGCGATCAATTTCAGAGAGCGTTGGATTGATTGCTAGGAACGACGAATTTGGGGTTTGGAGAGGGCGGGTCTGATCGGAGAGAATTTTGCGCTGGAGAGGGACAAAAGCGGAAGGGATGTCTGAAAAAAGACCGTCTTCTCCGACGACGTCGGTTTTAGGGACCGGGAGAGTCAGAATAACACCTAAAGGGTAGGTTGTTGAAGAATGGCAGGTGAAATTCCAGCAACCGGATGTCCCTGCTCGATCGAGCGGAAGTTGGGGTGTACGCTACTGCCGAGGGGTGTCTTCGTCAAACAATCAGGCGAGTGGAAGGTAGGGGGGAACGCCTGAAAGTGAAGAAAACGTTAGGGGAGGGATGAACGCAGGCCGCTTGCCTGGAAAAATCTGCAGTCTTCAGAAAGCAGGGTCGCTAATCCCCGATGATCCGCAGTTTCTGACAAAAAACTGGGGGGGATGAACGTTGGATCGAGGAGAACGAACGTCGGAAGGGATACTCTGAACGGAAAATTCCTCTTTTTAGATACCGGAGAAGATAAATTTCAAATCAGGGGAGCAGGGGAGGACAGCTAGCTTTAACCCCCGAAGCGCAAGCCCTGTGGGCTGGATAGTGGAGCGAAAAGTTGAGCAGGACGACCGGAAAGCCTGAGAGGTTGATCAGGGGGTCGGTCGACTCCGGAAAAGAACCTATTTGCACGCCACAGCAAAGGCTTCCTATGGGAAAGTATTAAGGACACCGGAGCATCCGAGGGGGAGGCATCAAAAAGGGGATTCGAAGTCTGTAAAAAAAAAGGGGTCCACGGTTGCGGGGGAAAGGTTGATAAGGCGGGTGCCGAGGGTGACGGGGGTAAGACGGCTCTGTTCGGACCGTTTCGAGCCTGCTGAAAGCCCGCAGGCCTTGGAATGTTCTGGAGAAACCGGAGGCTGGGATGCAACATGAAGAAAGCACGAGCGTCTGTTCGGCTGGTACTAACGCGACGGACAAATCGCTTCAAGCTTGAACATTGTTCTGGGGTGAGGCGCGGGTGCGAAAAAAATTGGAAAGGCCTTCGGGCGTCTGGAGTCGATAGGGGAGCGTTGACAGATCAGCCTATCGCGGCCAGCGGGTGCGCAGATTGAGATAGAGAAGTCGGGGGGAAGGGGGAAGATCTAACAGTGTGTCTATGCACGCGATGGACGTCAACGACCTGGGTTCGGCGGTGTCGCCGTTAGAGAAGCTTGGGGGGCATCGGGGGGAGAAACCAGTAGGAGGGCAGTATTTTATAGAGTTTGGAGCCCGCTGGATTTAAATTGGACGCTGGGAACATCGGGCGTGGCGCATCGAATTGGCGTCAGGCGCTGTGCGCGGGTGTGGGGGGAAAGAAAAAAAGCACTGACTGCAGAAAAAGGGACGGGAGTGTCTGGTTTCCAGGCTCATCTTCTGTCCGGCGGAAGCGATTCGTATTGTTTCCTGAAAGTGGAGTTCGCGAGCTATGTCGGGACGCAGTGGCTGGACTACCAGAATCAAAAGGTCCCGCCCGAAGCTCGGGCTCGAGGGGAGGGAAGGGAAAAGACTCGAGTTCTGCCGAAAAAAGTTGTCACGGTCTGCCTCTCACATGAGAACACA
>Ga0179593_1635369_pt1 | contig 12024 bp, 12 predicted proteins | sample CZODoug2_1_08_16_FD_185931 | JGI IMG/M metagenome (GOLD analysis project Ga0179593, IMG submission 185931) | Vadose zone soil fungal communities from Angelo Coast Range Reserve, California, USA - CZODoug2_1_08_16fungal (PacBio error correction) | ecosystem: Environmental > Terrestrial > Soil >...
GAGGACCTCGGCATAAAATAGAAAAGGACGTCCCATGTACGAAAAAGAGAGAAAACTTTCAACCGACCTCGGATCGGCGCCAGGAAATCCCGAAAAGTTTCGACGTCAGAGGAACCCGGAGAAAGGGGAAAAAATCGAAGAGCGTGCCTCCACGGGGAGACTCCAGGGCGGAGGGGAGGGCCGACACGAACGGGGGAGATGGGGAAAAGTCAGAAAGCGTTGCTATATCCTTCTCAAAATCTTGAGGAGGAGGGAGGCGCGAAAAAAGGTTCTAATCTCATCCAAGCGAAAGCGAAGCGCTGTAAAGACAGGGGCTCCAGTCATGAGGTGGCCATAAGCGGAAAGAATGAGGTCAAAAATGGGGGAACGGAGCTTACAATCTAAAACTCGAAGGAGAAAAACGCCTCTTAGTTCATCACAACCGGAAGGCGTGGGTGATGACGAAGGTAAGTTCACAGCGTGAAAAATCTAGATTCTCTTGATCACCAGGATGAAAGTCAAGCCCGAAACGACACTCCTCTCCCAGACCTGGGCGCGGGAGCCGTGAATCCGAATTAGTAGGAAACGAAGGAGAAAACTCTTTCATCGCGACTCACACAGCGGTTGACGATGCTGGCATGAGAGCCGGGTTGGGGATGCACGTTCCTCAGGGGGAATTGAGGAGTGTTTCGCGGCTGGCGACACGTAGAGCCAGCCGGGAGCTCGGAGGGACAACGCCCCTATTTAGGCAAAGTCCGACGAAAGTCGAGGAGGAGGATGCGCAAAAAATGCGAGGAACTGTATCATACCCAAGGATGGCCCGCTCAGATGGAGGGAATGCTCTCTTCTCTGGGGGGCAAAAGAAATTCTTCTCCCTCCGGACACTTCCCTCATGTTGGGGTCCTTCTATCCTCCTATGTTTCTCCTGCTCTTTTCGGTCGCTCTTCTTGTAGAGTCTGGGATCCCTACGTTCGGTGAAAGGGGAGATGGGCAAAAAAGGACGAAGGACGTGCCCTTCTAAGCTGGTCACAGAAGGCTCAGCGGGGTACCGCGCTGTCGTGGGGAAGCGATCGCAATTTCGAGAAAGGAACAGGGGCAATGCCACCGATGCAAGGGAGGGCAAAGTTCTTGAAAACGTTCCGTTGCAAAAGACGAGGAAGCTGAGACCTGTCGCGGAATGGGAAAAAGAGTGAAAACTTCGGAAGAGAAAGGTGAGGAAAACGCAAGGGAGTGTCAAAGGACGAAGGGAATCCGTGGAGGCGCGTCTCTGGAAACGAATTCGGATGATCGTCGAACGGGCTCTCTGAAGCGAACGGTTCGGCGGCAGGAAGCAGTCTTAATTAGGACTCGAAGCTCCACGAGCGTCAGGAGGGACCTGGTACTCGTTTTTTGGGGGTGGGACGAGGGCATTCCGCATCATCCCGAACGCCGTAGCTAGGAGAGGGGGGGGGAGCTACTTTCTGTAAGAACTTACGACAGGGAGCAGGGAGAGGATCGAAATGGATCATCATCGGAGAAGGACGCCCATGTGTGGGAATATAAGGTCATGTAGCATCTGGGTGGACTACCTCTCCGATGGCAATTTCGAAAGGGATATAAGGGGCGACTCGCCGGTACCACCATCGAGTAAATACGCCGGGAGAAACGTGGGCGGAAGGGAAAGGAGAGGCGACAAAAGAAAAGGCCTGTCAGGGAGGAAATCTTAATGAGATATCCCCCACACAAGAGGGGAGAGAAAAAAACGAGTCCGGGGCGTCTATAAAGGCGCAGGGAAAACCGTGAAAAACTGTCCGCAAGGCTCACGGCCCGAACGACGGAGGGGTGACGGTAAAAAGTCTCGGTCTTCAATAGAAAAGAGGAAAAAAGACACTGGGACATCGTCTAGTTCGCAAAAGGCAGTCCTACACGTAAAGGCAAACCTCCAGGTCGGACGGATCATAGAAGAGGATCCCGCGAGGAAGCGTCGCAGCTTGGCAAGAAAGGGTCGTGGTGGCCTGAAGAAGAACCGAGATAAAGCGAGAAAGGCTGTCGGGAGGCCTGCAGTCAAGAGGAAACCTGAGATGTATGAGGTTCCATTAACTCCAAGGGGGACACGGAAGTTGCGGGGGAGCCGGGAGAGGGAAGGGGAGGCCTGAAAAGAGGGCCTAAGGACGCGCGGAACGAGCCCGCTGTTGAGACAGGGGAAGAGGGAAAAATCTCCGAGAACGCAAAAAAGCCACGGCTAGGGTCCATTCAAAGATACTAGGTGTCTTTGTCGCCGGGAAGACACTTAGTATTCCGAATAAAGGAGTTCCTAAGAAGTTCGAGGGAAAAAAGGATTCACGGTTTGGCAGGCAAGAGAGGGTCGGGGAAGGTGCAGGAAGGGGGAAAAGAGAGCAATTCGTCTCCCCGGGCCGAGAAGAAAAAGAAGACGCGACCGGCAGAGCCTCCCCTTGTTTGACCATACGGACCGATCTGAAAAAACAGTGGCAAATCTGAAAAGCACGCCATCTTGTAGTAAAATTAGGTTGGAAAAGGCTCTTCACTTGAGCGGCAATAAGAGTTACTGCCGGACACAAAGTGGGCAATTGCTCATGCAATCGGGGGGGTCGCATCGATGTCGGGGCGTCGGATGTCGTCCTACGAACACGAGTATTGGGGGGCCGGCCGAGCAAGGCGGGGATAATACGTTGTGGAATCCTCCTGCAGACTTCAATCAACTCGGGGAGCCAGTTAAGTACAACCAAAAAAAAGGATGAAGAAAAGAGAACAACGTGGACTTAGGGCCACTTGGGAGGGGAGCCTCCGGCACGAAAACATATGCAGAGCCATCATGTTTGAGCGGCGGGGCTTAGGAAACATTTGGAAGCAAGAGACGAAAAGTAGCTTGGGGATCCAAAGAGCAGGGGAATTCCACGGCGTAAACCTCAGGAGAACATGTGCTAACCATCGGGAGCGCGAAGAGCGGGAGGGGGGGTTGATTTGTCCGGGGGGGGAACCCCTGCTCCCGTTCCAAGCGGAGGACCGGACACCACGAAGGAGAGGAAGGAAGGGACATCGTCCTTTCCTTTAGAGATGGTGGGGGGGAGAGACAGAGAGGCTAGGCGCATGATCAGCACGACGCATGCCGAGCCACTCTTCAACTTCTTCGGGGGAAAAAAAAAGACAGCCTGAGGAGGTCAGTCCTCTACCTCAAAGTGGCGTCCGGGGAGGGGGACCCGAGGTACGGTGTTCTCGAACGGTTACGAAAAGGAAGCCAGCGGAAAAAGGGAGAAAGGGCCGGGCCGATCCAAGATTCCGGTGAAGTGGCAGAGGTTTTGAAAGGGGGGATCGTCCTCGCCGGGGGGGGGGGGAAGAGGGGGGAGTACTCGCCCTGGTCAATATCTACAAGTGAGTATAGGGGGGGGGGGAAAGGGAGAATCGAGATATGCCTTAGCCCGAACCCCAAAAAAAGCCCAAGGGGAGAAAAAAGGATTTGGGAGGTCGGGGAAGCATGGGAACTACCTATGAAGCAAACATCATTCCTAAATAACTGACGCTGTCCTCGGTAAGGAGATTCGGCAAGAGGGAGAAAGAGAATTAAAAATGATTTCTGCGGCCGGAACGGAAAGGGCTGTGATCCGTACGGGGGAGAAGAACGCCTAGTCGGCCTGAAACTAAAAACAAAGAAAAAAGCCGCAACAAACGGGAGAGGAAACCGTAGCAGATTGGGTTAACGGCGCAATGGGGCAAAGGGGTCTGGTGTCGAATGTCAAAAAAGGAGGCACATCACAACTGAGATCAAAAAAAAGAGGAGGAGAAAATAGAGAGATTTAGGGGGAGTCGCTGGTTCCTCAAAAGAAAGAGGGGACTTCGCGCGTACCCATCGACGGGAGAAAACTCTGTGCGGCGGGGGGCCCGGAATAGATCGCGCGGCTATTAAGAGAAAAGGCAAGAAGACCCGCCTTTACCAGACGAAGGAAGTTCAGAAAGGACACGCATCCTGGAGGATAAGAGCGGAAGAGGGGGGCACCGCATCGGTAAAAACTCTGAAGAGGGGGGGGGGTGGATGGCAGATTTTTTCTCCATCGGTAGGGTTCAAGGAGGCCCAAGGGCTTGGTAGAACGTAGAATACCATAGAAACGTGTGTTTATAGGAGTTGGGAGGGAGGGTGACAAACGGCGAAATACTGAGAAGGATACCACGGCGGCGAAATGTAAACGAAACGGAACAACGACAGAGGGACCCCCGCGGCAGGGAAAGCGACAATAAGTAAAAGAAAAAAAAGTAGAGAGAGGGAGAAGAAGAGATCAAGACGGGGGGAAGGGAATTAGGGGTTCGGACGACCGGGAAGATAGAACGGTCATTATCAAAGAACAGCCACCACACCATGGAGAAACCTCCCTCTCCATAGTACAAAACGAATGTGAATCACAGCGCAGAAACGACGGTAACGTTCCGTGACGACTCCGACCGAAGATAGACGCGCGGAGCGCCCGGGTAGCCGACTTCGGTCTATTCAAGCCATAAAGGGAAGGTAAGAGGAGGTTAGCCTCTCGATCTTGGGGCGAGATCCTGCAGGTTTTCCGGAAGAAGGCGCGAAGCCGAGACTCTCGGAAACGAGAATCAGGCGCGGCCTTAGAAGGGAAAGAAAGCCGAATTCCGCCTCTTGGGAAGGGAAAGGGGTGCAAACAATCTCAGGAAAAGAAAACCGGCGTCCTTAGACGCAGGAAAGGGGGGAAAGAAACAGGAAAAGAAAAAGGTAGTACGCTTGGAAATTTCCCGTCGAAAATCGTCCGGCGAGGGCTGCCCGGCTGCACGCGTTCACAAAGAGCCGAAGCCGCTCACCAGGCTGGCAGAGGAAGGGAATGCAGGCGGCGCCGGCCGGCGCCTCCAACGTCCACACGGTCCGTCGCGAGCCGTCAAGGGGATGCGATTGATCCGCGCGTGCGGTTTTTTCGGGCAATCGAAAGTCGACTCAATCTTGGCAGTTGGAGGAAGGGGCAAAGGAAGGGCACTATGGATGTCGGCAACAGGGAGGAAAGGCAAAATCGTGTTTTAGTAAACACGGGGGGAACGACCATCGTAGGTCGAATTAATGGGGGAGGAAAAAGGGGAACAGCTTGCCCTGCAACGTGCTTCGAACAGCTAAAGGGGCAAAAGGAAAAGTGCACAACGGATGGTGGAAAAGTGAGGACATACAAGTATTTTTGGGGGGAGTGAAGAGGGGAAAAAGGCTAAAAGAGTGGAGCTTTGAAACGGTTCAACAGTAACCTCGACAAGGATGGCGAACGAGGAGGACAAGCGTCGATTCTTGAATAATGAGGCATGCCCCCGGCGCAGGGCTTGGAAAAAAAGGAGAACGGGGTGCCAACTTTCTTACAGGACAATGGAAGGAAACAGGGAAAATTCTATCGCTGCATTGGACAAGTCAAGAATAAATCCGTCTCTCCGAACACCGTGATCGGCCTCGTCGCCATAGAAAGCACTCAGCCGTGCCTTCTGCTAAAAATAAAAATGACGTCTTCATGAGAGTATAAAGAAAGTCGACCCTGGCTGCGCCTTTCGGCTTAAAGCGAGGGGACCAAGGCTCGCACGAAGGCCTCAGGGAATTAATGCTAAGGAAAATTTAGACTGGGGGGGGGACCTGGAAAAGAAAAAAGAACCAAAAGGTAGCGCAGTTGAGCGAATGCGAGGAAGTCTTCGCGATGATCGATGCGTAAAAAAAAAAAAAAGAGCATCAGAAAAGGTCAAGGCCGATCGTTTCCGTGCTGGAGCAGCGTGCGACTCGCGGGTAAAAGGGGGTTTATCAAAACTATTTCGGGACCGTGGATTAAAAAAAGGGAAGAGGAACCCCTCATCTCTTAGGCTAGAGAGGCAAGAGCCGTGCTGTACCGTTTGAGATGCCAAAGAAAAAAAAGCAGGAAAGCTGAATCTCTCAACAACAAGGAGAGTAAGATTTCAAGCCTCAGTAGAAAGACGCGGCAAGACCTAGAACCGGTACTTAGGAACGGGGAACGGCATCCGGACGGATATTCCTCGACGTCCGGTGAACTGTACGGCTCTGGTCGTAAAAATCGATAGTTCCCTAAATATCGAATCAATTGAGAGCTAGGAAAAAGGCACAAGAAAAGATCAACCCCTTTTCACCGCAATGTGACCGTAGGAGTCAGGATGAGTCAAAGGGGTGTCGCCTGGATCAAAGACGTGCTTCGAGGTCGTATACATAGCGAGAAGACAACGATCTCGACAGCGTCTGGGAGCACTGGCTCACCAAAAGAAAGATGTATTGCGTTTTCTCTAAAAGGAAGAGCCTTCGCGGGAGAGTCCGTGAATGATGAAGAAAGCCGGAAACGGGCGGAGACAGCCCGCGGTTAAGAAATATAATTCAAGAGCGGAACGCAGAGTCCGAAAAGTATAGAAAGAGATCGGTGTCGTTGGGGGAGGGTCTACCTCGGCGTGCAGGGTGAAACGTAAGCAACCTCATCAAGGGGGGACATTGCACCGCCGACGGTTGGGAAAAAAAGAACGGGAGTTGTTAAAAAGCCTCTTGAGCCGGGGGGATTGCCACCGTTACAGCTTCGCTCCTTGCCGTAACTCGCGCCGGAACCCGAAGAACTGTTTCAGGGGATTCATTGGGGACACGGCAAAAAGGCTGCATCGTCAAGGCCGTGCCCTCTTCCAGCGCCCATAAGGGTTTTGTCTGTGAGCTTCTTCAATTCGTCGTGCACTTTCAGTATAAACGGGGAGGCAGAAGGGCAGGCCTCAGGTGAATTTTCTCAATCATATCTCAAAAGAGCAGCTTGTCACTGAGAGCACATAAGGGCGCAAAACAATAAATAGGATGGAACAGTGGGCGGGGAAGCCAGCCTCCTGGCAAAGCTTGAGGCCGCCCGAAACCGTGAAGGAACACAAAGAAGAACGCGGGCGCAAAGAAAAACCTTGCCGAGGAAGGCAGGAATGACGTTGGAGGGAGAGGGGCCTGCACGAAAAAAAAAAATGCCAAAAAAATGACATCAGCGTCCAATTGGTGGGGGCGGAGGTTCAGTATGCGGGAACGAAGAAACGTAAGAGGACCTGAACCGATCTGCGAACCGGGAACCGGAATTCAACACGCGTCACCAGAAAGCGCGCAAGTGATGAACATAACTCGCGCTCGGGACAAGCTCTTGGGAGAGGTGTCGGTAGGAAAAAAAGGTTCCTAAGTTCAACAGAGGGGAAGGTAAGTGAGGCAAGACGTACATCGAAGCGCTAGTCAGGCAGCGGAAGGAAGGCGAAAGGGTGATTTAGGGCGGCCAGCCGCTAGATAACTCTACAGGAGGGCGAATGGAGCAAGCATCGTGCGTCGGTGAAAAAGACCTGGCACTCTTCGCTGGCGGCACGCCAACGCCTCCTTGAAAAAGAAAAAGTGGCTCTAGAAACGGGGGGGGAGATCCTTGTTCATCGGGACGAAGGAGTCGAAAGTCAGGGCCCGAAAGCATCCAAGAAAGAAGGGAGTTAGGGAAAAACAGGGGCGAGGATTTGTTGCTTACATTTGGACTCGTCCTGGACTTTCGATTGGGGAATGAAAAGAAACTCGCAAAGGGGAAAATCCATCGCCCGAGGGAGAGGCGGGGGAAAAAGGGGAGAAGGTCTATCGAGAAGCCACCTCAAATTCACCAAAAGGGGGAGTTCACTGTGTCTTGAAAGAAAGGGGGGGACAATAAAAGATGCGGAGCAAGGGCCTTAAGCGATCAGCTTCCGCGGTCGAGCGGCTTGACGTCGGCCGGCAAGGAGAAAAGGGGGTCTGGAAAGAGGAAATATGAGGATCGCCGAAGGCGGCCGGAGCGTAAAAATCTGGCGTACTATCGACGAAGCTCTCTAAAAAAAAAACTCCAGAACGGGGGGGTCTAGTAAAATTCCAGAAGATGGCGTAAATCTCGAATCCCGAAAGGCTAATATTCACCATTAATCAAATCCGGGGCGAGTGAGGAAGAAAAAAAAAAAAAAAAACCGGATAGGAAGGGAGGAGGAAAAAAGGGGTTCTATTGGAGAACGACTGGACCAGAACCTACTTTAGGTCTCTTAACTCAGGAAGGGTAAACGGTGGGTCACCACGAGGGGGAGGAGGGCGCGACCTCGATCTATCGGGGGTCGCCGGGAGGAGACTTAGACTGCCCGACTGGTCGGATCACGAAAAGGGAAGGGAAAGGGGGTGGAGTGAAGGCCTCCTACAGGCCTTTAGTATGAAGGAATAAGGAGCCGCATCGTAATTTTAAGCGGGGGAGGGGTAAGGGATGCAATATTTGTGCTGAAAAAAAAATATGGCTCTGCGAACAGAGGGGACACATCTCCCGTTGGGGAGAGGTGGGGGCTCTAAGTAGAAACTAACCCCTCACCCCCTCCCTAAGGGTACAGGGGGGAAGCGTACGAGTCTACAAAAAACCAAAGTCACAAAGCGACAGAAATCCCATGTTCTGAACTCAGAAGAAGACCTCTTGACGGATTCAGTGGCGAAAAAGAAAAAAAGAAAAGGTTGCGGACGTCAACAGCAACGGAAAAAAGAGAAGGTCGCCTAAAAGTTCGAGCGCCAAAGGTGGACGCGAGGCGTAGAAAAGGGCAATCTCGGCCCGGGGAAGGACAGCGCGATAAGGTTTCTAATATAAGGGGAGAAAGGGGGATCTGAACAGGAAACAAAAAAAAGTCCGGGAAGTCTTTCAAATGAATCACCATCTGAGAGTGCAGGGAGATCTGGAATTGGAGGTTTCCTAATACTCCCTAAAGCTGAAAAAGATGGAAAGAGGAAGGGTGTTCTCAAGGTTGAAACGCGAAGACCCTTCGTCAGCCGCTCGAGTGTGGGGCGGCCGGAGTCGCTTTTGCTGGGTTGGCGCCAGGTCTTTGAACCAGGGGAACTCAGTCAAAAGGAAGAGGGAGGCTCTTGCTTCTTGCAGTGGGGACAAGGAAGACCAGACAAGCCGCTCAAGCTGGCGCTGATGCCGATAGCAGTAGGGAGAAGGAGGCGCCCAAAAGGAATTAATGGGGACATCCGTCAGTGCAAGAAAAATAAGAAGACGAGGGGGGAGGGGGTTTCCCTGGTCTCGAAAAGACGGTTGCAGGAGGCGGCGAAAAGGAAAGCCATCTGAGTATCTAGGGGAAGGCAGATGGGGTCGGAGGAAAGAAGGACATCCACGGGAAAGTCAAGGTGATCTATTAGTGATAAAATGCGCAACAGGGCCGGGAGAACCGCTTCTACTAAAAGGAAAGGGGCCAAAAAAAGGGGAAAAGGGAGAACATGACAATATGTGATGGAATGAGTAAACGGCCTTACGACGGCGTGGCTTGGGCAAGACGGGACTTCAATTTCTTCTCTGGGGGGGAAGGTCAAGGGAAAGAGGAGGGAAAAATCCGGAAAAGTGAAAAGGCAGGGATTTTCACGAGGAACCAACCTGAAAATTGCCGAGTTCAAAACTGAAAGAGGGACTCAGGGGCATGAACGGAAATTAGACTAGGAAGAGGGCGGAAGGACACCTAATGAGATTCCTCTCTCCTATCTCTAGCGAAGAATCAAGAAGGTTGGAAGGAGCGATCTTAAGGACTTAGAGGAGAAAACCTGGAGACGGGGGGAGAAAGGGACATCTTAACGTGGAGGAAAAGGATCAAGAGGCCTTTCCTCATTCTAAAATTCATCATGTATTTCACTTTAAAAAAGAGGTCTGGGTAGCATGCTCGAAATCCCTAAATGGGGCACAGCGCTGCTTATGGAGAGAAAATGGAGAAGAATTTCCGGTCACTACCTTCGACGGAAAAAGAGTATGGAGAAAACACCCACTTTATCGGAGGGAAGAAGAAGACGGGTGAGGGAGGGAAATGTCGGGGAGCAGGGCCAAAGACGCCGATGTAAGTTTCTCGCCGAAGGGTCGGGAAAGGGGAAGAACGGCAGGGGAACCTTCAAACCGAATATATTAATGTTGAAAAGGACCAGTTTGTAGGGGGGGAGACAAGGCCTTATCACCGGGAATGTCTAAACGAAGGAAATACTTACTCTCTCACACAAGAGGGGAAAATATGAAAATATAGTTAGGGACTGAAAGGGAGGAAGGGAATCAGAATCATCCGAAAGGGACTCTGGGGGACGGAATCGCTTCCAGAGGAAACTTAGATGCCGAAGCGTTGGGGGGTTAAATAGAAAAAACGCTTTCTAAACGAAAGGGAAGAGGGAACCTTGGGACATAGGAAGGGGGAGCAAAAAAGATCCCTGAAGATCTGCACCGCCTGGGTGACCTATGTCAAAAGGACTTTGGGGGGGACGTCCGTCTCGAAAAAGAAGGAGGGGCGGGGACTGCATATCTCAATTTCGCCGAAAAAGGAAAAAGCGTCGGGTAGGGAAAGCTTGCGCAGGCCGAACCGAGATTTCGTTGTTAAAAAAGAACATGGAAAGGAGGCATCTCCTGACGGAAGGCGCTGGCGGGAAATGATTGAAAAAGGCCGAAAGGCCCCCCTCTGAGACGAGCAACGCGGTTGAAACCTAAGGAGGATCGAGCGCAAAGGCCACATCAGGGAAAAAACTAGGGGAAGAAGGAGGCTAAGGCAGGGGGGGAGTTTCTTTTAAAGCGGGTAGATGGAGTACAGAGAGCTCAATGAAGTCGAAAAAAGTGCCGAAGAATATCTAGTCAGCAATGGGGGACGGAAAGTTTGCAAAAAGGTCGCTTTGTTATAAAAAAATTCAAAAGGGCTGAAAAAAGGGAAAAGGTCTCGCCGGGGAAGGAGGGAAAGACCAGCTCGACGTTTCGAGGCTTCCGGAAAGGCCAAGCAAGCATTCGTCAGGGGAGTCCTTTAAAAAAAAAATCTGTTGAAAGGGTGGGGGGGAAAGGGAAAAAGGGGAGTTCGTGCACGGGAAAGGAACGTGAAAGGCGCCTCCGTGCAGGATCGCCCATGGGTGCGCAAATCGACGGCCCTCTGATGGAATCTGGGTCTACTCGAAAAAGAGGGGCTCTGTTCAACGACGAAGAAGATAGGGATTGAGGTCACTACTTTGGAGGAACGAAGGATTCTTCTCTACCGGAGGGTCTAGCCAGGGGGACCAAAAAAAAGGGAAGCGTATCATGCAAAAACGAGACGAAAATGGACGAGACGGAAACGGTTGACGGGGCGCCGGGCACGCGAAAGACCTGCGAGACAGACGCCAGCATTGTTAAATGCGTTTCTGAAGGGGTTAACACTAGGGGCAAAAGCCGTACGCGGGTATTAAGTACCGCCATCGAACGGGAAGAAGAACGGCGTCACCAAAAAGAAGGAGTGGAAAAACCATCACGGCGGAACAAGGGACTGGAGTTGGAAGAAAAAAGGTGCAGGGAGGCACCCCTAAATCCGCGGGAAAGAAGAATTCTACGAGGGAGAGGAGAGTGGGAAGACGCTTAAAGAAGAATCTGTGGGAGTTCAGGAACAGCTCGGCGTCCTGAAAATCAGAGAATAAGAGGTATCTCGCCACGCGCTTCTTTGGCATCCAGCCCGTTAACGGGACGACAATACGCCTGGGGGTGAGAAAAAAAAAACAGGGGGAAAAAAAAAATAGCTCAAATTTGGGAAGATTAGGAAGAAAGAAATAAGCTCGCCGCCGTAGGGGGCCAGGGACGCAGATGAAGAGGGTCTGAACATTTTGGGGTCGAAGGGGGGGAAAGAATACAGTAGGGTGTGAATGCAGAGGGGTGCGACGAGACCATCAGGGGGCTCTCCGAAAGGAAGGGGGTGAAGGGATTTCCGATGGGAGCGGAAACAAAAACCCTATATCCCAGGGAGGGCACTGCCTGAGGGTGCAGAAAGATCGGAAAGAAAAAACCATCATTAAATCCATGGAACCATTCAAAGAAGCGTGAGACAAGGAGGAATGAGGTATGCAGCGGCGAGGAAGAAATAGGGAAAAGGAAGAGGAAGTCTTCTTTGGGCCCGGAGGAAAAGTAGACGAAAAAAATGAAAAAAAAAGAGTCGACGATCGAGAAAGGAGAAGCTCCAACAGAGGAAAAAGGGGGGTTCGCTTCCAAGTGAACAGAGAGGCTAAAGAGCCAGAATTTTCAATAGGGTCTTCAAAAAGAGGAAAGGGAAACACGACAA
>Ga0179593_1815788_pt1 | contig 12024 bp, 24 predicted proteins | sample CZODoug2_1_08_16_FD_185931 | JGI IMG/M metagenome (GOLD analysis project Ga0179593, IMG submission 185931) | Vadose zone soil fungal communities from Angelo Coast Range Reserve, California, USA - CZODoug2_1_08_16fungal (PacBio error correction) | ecosystem: Environmental > Terrestrial > Soil >...
GGGAGAGGGGAAGCGGTAAGGAAGGGCCAGAAAAAGAGGCTTTAATCGCCCGGTGCTTGCCCCTAAGAAGAACTACAGGTCCCCCCACCTGACGAAAAAGGAAAAAAAAAGGGGAGAAAAGCAAGGGGGGAAGACGGGGGAAAAGAGGGGAACTAATTTTTTTTCGGAAAGGGGCACTTGGCGAATCTTTTGTCGTGAGCAGGAAGGAAAAAAAGGGATAAAAGAGAAACAAGAAAAAAAACGGTTGGTTTTTCATTCCCATTATTTGAGGGCGTTGTTGGAAGCAATGCTGGCCCGGTAGGGAAAGCGAGGAGGAGACGAAAAGGGGAAACGGAGCCGACTTCGCTGTTCGCTTTTTGAAAAAAAGAAAGGTTTTCTTAAATTTGGGGGGAAAGAAAGGGGGAAAATTAAACTCAAAGGAACCGCCCGTGGTGGGGGAAAAGGGGTGGGGCGAAGAGGTGCAAAATTTTCCACGATTGGAAGGTATGGACTCGGAGAACAAAAAGGGGAAAAAAAAAAAAAAGAAAATCAAACGTTTTTTTTTGGAAATTTTTTCCACCAGGCAGGGAACAGAAGGGAAAGAAAGAAAAACCGAAGAGATCACCACTCAGGGAAAAAGGTTGAGGCGACATCGTTCCCGGGAATGACGGGGGTACGCCCCGCTGAATTTCCTGGATTACGGAAAATAAGAGAAAAAATCGGGGATGCCTCGTTAGAAAAAAGAGAAGCCGAATGGTCCTCAATCCCGAGGACGGTCGAAAGAAACCAACTTCCAGCGTGGGGGGAAGGAGTGTGAAAGAGGGGGGGGGGGCAAAAAAAGAGGCAGCAAAGCAAGCTTAAACCAGTAAATTATGGGGGGAGGGGTAATTTTATGAAAATACGGATGAAGGGAGGGAGAAAAGGGTGGAATGATTTTACCGGAGGGAGAGGCCGAGAAGTGTTGCAAACCATTCCGGGAAAAAGGTCCATCAATTGCATTGTGAAACAAAAAAAAAGGAAATCCCCGGAAAAAGAAATGACCGGAGAGAAAGGGGAACAGTGGAGGTCCCTCTTTTCTCTGGGCCCAAGTCGAAGAAGCATTGCCGGTGTGGATTCGCAAAAAGGAAAGAAGAAAAAAGACGGTTTTGAAGGGGAAAAACAGAGGAAAAAAGAAACAAGGAAGCCATAATTTGCTGAAAAAACTTTTTCTCCTTAAGTCCACGGAAAAAAAAGAAAACTGTTGACCCGGCCAGGAAAAAAAAAAGGGGACGATGATCCGGTTGGGTTTTGCCCGACAAAGAAAAAAAAATAACTTTTGTGAAGCCGAAAGGGAAGGGAAAGAGGAAAGGAAAGAAGGTGGCGAACAAGGTTTTTCCAATCGAGAAAAAAAGGAGGTATTGGGCACTTGCAAACAGTGAAAGGGGGAAAAAAAGACTAAGTGGGGGTTGGGGAAAGAAAAGCCGCCGAATTGATTTTTACAAAACCGCCATAGGGGGGGGGGGACCATTTTTTTCGTCCCGGGACGGAAAAACCCAAAAGAGATCAAAAGAAAAAGTGGGAAGGAACAACAGGCTGACCCCCTAATTCCCCAGCAAAAAGTAGAAACACCTAGATTTTTTTCGCCGGAAGATAGTAACGCTTGACGGGGAAGAGGGAGGGATGTGGCCCCCCGGTCAAAGGATGAACCTTGACCTGCACGGTTGGGGAACGAGAAAAAGGGAAGAATTTGGAAAGGGGCACAATATCCTCAAGGAGAAAAAAATTGCCCCCTCATGTTTTTCCGAATCAAGAGGGTTTTTTTTTTTTCCGAACGGAGGGAAAAAGAAAGGAGTCAGAAAGAACACAGGGGGAAGGGGAAGAATTCTTCAAATTTTTGGGCCGAAGGAAAGGAAAAGGAAATACATCCTCAGGTGAAAAAAGAGGGGGAAAGGAGGTAAACCGTGGGGAACAACCGTGAAAAAGGGAAAAGGGAAAAAGGCAGAGTGGTCCCCGTTTCCGGAAGCAAAGGGAAAAAATGCGCTGGCGAGGTTTTTGGGAAAAAAAGAAAAGCAAAAACGGGGGGACGACCGGAAGGGGGACAAGGGAGAAGAGAACTCTCTGTGTAGAGGAAAAAGGGCGGATTTCGTCAACAATGCAGGGGGGTCGAGAGAAGGGGCGCCAAAGGGAAGAGCAAGAGGGAAAGACTCTCTCAACAACAAAAAGGGGAAAGCACAGGCCCATTTTTCAAAAGGGCGGGAAGGGAGGAAAGGGAAAAAAAACCAGAAAAGGCACCGAGCGAAAAACAGCCTGGTTTGACGAAATTCCGGAGAGGAAAGGGGTGTCTCTACACAAAGACCCCTCCCGGGAATTGGAGAGAAAACCAAGGGGGGCGGGAAAAAACTAAACGACTCGCCAAAAAAGGGGAAAAAAAATGAAAAAAAAAAACTCGAAAAAAAAAAACCGAATGTCCTCAACTTTGATGAAAAAAGCGCCTTTTTCTCCGGGGCCCAGGAAATCAATTCAGGGGGCCAAAGTGCAAGGGGAAAAAAAAGGGGACACACGAAAAAATCGTGACCCTGGCAAGAAACAGGGCTTTTTGCTCGGTTTTCCCTCAGAAAAGGGGGAAAAAGGGGGAAGAAAAGACCGCCTTGTGGGGAGGGAGAAAAGAAAGAAAAGCAAAAGCAAGCACAGTGAGGACCTTTTTCGATCCAGGAAAAAAGAATGAGGGCAATTTTTTTGCAAAGGATGGGGTCGAAAAAAAAAAAGGGAAACACCGGGGGGGAGGGTGTCACCTTGCAGGTCAAGGGGTCGAGAAAAAAGACTAACGAACTGTTTGACCCGGAAAGAAACAAGAAAAGCGGGGGGAACCAAAGACGGGCCCCCTCCGACGGCGAAAAATCTAGGGAGTGCTGGTATTATGATTCGCCGGGGGGGAAGGGGGGGGGGAAAAGAAAAAAACGGTGAGGGGTGAAAGAAGAAGAAAGCCCCTTTTCTCCCTTCGACAAAAAAAGCGTTCATTTTAACATCGCCCGATGAGGGGGGGAATTTGGTGAGAAAAACCGCTCCACTGAAGAAAGAAGGAAAAAGGAAAAGGGGGGCCAACTTTCAATAAGAGAAGCTTTGGGGAAAAAGGGTGTCCATCGAGGAAAAAAAAAGAAAAAAAAGAGGGAGAGAATTTCCAGTTGCGCGGGAAAGGGGGAAGAAAAGAGCATAACCCAACCGCTTCCATCGTGGAACAGAAAAAAGGGGATGAAAAACCGAAAAAGAAAAAAAAGGAAGGCGCATGGAACACCGTGACTTTCAATGCGAAAGTTTTTTTAAAAAGTTCCCTGGGAAAAGGACAGGGGGTGGGGGAAAGAAAAGATGACCAGGGGGGTGCAAAGGAGAAAGAGTCGCCGAGGCCTGGGGAAAAGCGCCATTGCGGAGAAAAAGAAAAAGGGGGGAAAAAACTCGACCTCGCAAGAGGGAAAAGGGGAGGGAGCGGGTCCAAAGAGCCCCGAAGGAAACGAAAAGGGAGAAAAAGGGGAAACATTCTTCGCGCCGGAAAAAAAGGAACACACGATTGATTCAACTACCAATATCGGGGTGGGGGGGGTCCAACATGCAATGGAAAAAAAAAGGGAAAAAAGGATTACGTGCCCCGGGGGGATGAACCCGGGGGGGGGTAAAACACTCCTTGCGATAAAAGAAGGGGGAAAAAAGCCAGCCCCATGAAGAAAGGAGGGAAAGATAAGAAATAACAGCCCAAACTGTAAAAGAGTTTGCGAACTCAAAAGGAAACAGGAAAAAAAAGGGGGGACAGACATCCTGGAAGGAAGGAAAAGATGGAAAAGGGTTTTACGGTTTGCGCCGCAGGGATTTGCCGGCTCATAAGGAAGAGGAATATAAAAAAAAAGCAGGAAAAAAGGAAAGGAAAACAAAGAGAAAAATCTCTCCGGAAGAAAGAGCGGCCCGTAAAACAAATAAAAGGGGAAAAGAAAAACAATCAACAGGAAAAAAAAGAAATCAAAGGCTCCTAATGGGCAAGAGGAGAAAGAAAAATTGCAAGAAAGAAAAGGGGGGATTACGGAAACTCGAAAAAAAAAAAAACTTGGGTAGCCCTTACCGAGTATTAAAAAGAAGGTGGACAAATGGGAAAGGGGGACTCCTCATCCCAACCTCAAAAAGAAAAAGAGGGTGGGAAGCGTCAGAGAAGATTAACAAAAATCTCATAACTGATAAGCGGAAAAAAAAAAAATGCCAATTTTTTGACTGGTACATAGAAAAGGGGGGGGAAGGAGAAAGTCCGGGGGGGGAAAAAAAAAGGAAAAAAAGGGAAAAAAGGAGGGAATAACTTCCCGCCCATTGCTTTCAAGAAAAAAATACTTTTTGATAACCGGGGTTTTTTGAAGAGGGGGGGGAGGACCATGTGGGGACCGAGAAGAAAAAGGAGGGGGAAAAAGGGAATGATATAAACTAAAATTTCGCCAGGGGCCGCGAAAAAAATTAGCAAGGAAAGAAAAAAAAGAGTGGGGGGACCGGGACCACCCTTTTGTCCTCGAAACAGTCAGGGTTGGCCTGGGAAGAGAAAAAAAAAAAAAGGGATAGCAAAGCACAGGAAAAAAGATAAGGGGGGCTCCCCATTTTGGGGGGAGGACGGCAAAACGCTTTTTTAAGGGAAGACTGGCGAGCCCGAAAACACAAAGGGGGGGAAAGTTAGGGCAAACCAGCGGAAAAGCCAAAAGGGGGGTACCAGGTCCAAATGTGCGACAAAAGAAGAAAGGGGCATTGAGGAAAATATCAAAGAGAAAAGGAAATAAAGGCCCCCTCCAACTGACTACAGGAAAAAAAGGGTGCAATCAATCATTTCCTCGACAGGGGAAAAAAAAAAGGGAAAAAAAACCTTGGGGGGAAGCAATGGAACTTGGAGGAAGGAGGAGAAAAGAAGTTTTCACGGCCCATTATTAATAAACCAGTCCTAGAAAGGAGAGGTTTAAAGTCCAAATTAGGGTAGGAGAAAAGAAAAAGGACCAAAAACCGTACAAAAGAAAAAAAAAAAAAAAATAGCGAAAAGCAGGGAATAAAATTATATTACCCCATTGAAAAAAGAAGAACTTCGCGTTTCCTGCCCTTCCTCAAGTGGAGGTGGTTGGCAAAGGAGGTCGGGGGGAAAAGAGGAAAAGGAAAAGCACCGTTTTTTTGCGGTTTTGTGCTTTCCTGGAGGGGGGAAGAAAAGAAAAATAAAAAAAAAAATGAACATTTCGGGGAAAAGAGGGACACCCAAGGCCCTTTGCAATCACGTTTTGGGGGGCCAATTTTACCTACTGGACCATTCATTGGGTTTGCGAACCGACTTAGGGCACCCCTGTCAGAGAAAAAAAGGGTCCGGGATGACCTGGGCAAAAAAATGGGGACCCGCCTTATTTCCCTGGAAATTTCGAAAAAAGGAGCACGGAAAAGAAAAAAAGGGAGAAACTGATCTAATATTCGCCGAAAGGGGACGGTTTTGACCCAGAAAAGAACAACGGGAAGCAGTTTTGGGGGGAAGGAAAAAAGGGGAGCCAATGTACGGTCCTTAATTCTCTAGGAAAAAAGGGCGGTTCGCAAGCTCTGAACCCAGTTATTAAGTGCTTGGTAGATCAGAGGTCATTGGAAAAAGAAAAAGGGAGGGAAAAGGTTTCCCTTAAAGTGAAAGAAAGAGAAACGGTTTTTCAAGAGGTGAGAAAAAACCAAAAAAAGGAAAAGGGGGGGGGGGAAAAAAAAGAAAGAGAAGGGGGAAAAAATTTTTACAGGACCCGACGGGGAAAAGATAGAAGTTCGTTGGGGATCCAGCAATGACGGGAGGGAAAAGAGATGGGGAAAAGGGACACGTAAGGTTCCCTCAAAGGGAAAGACTTGGAAAAAACCCTCCGCAACCATTGCCCATTGGAGGGAAGGGGGTGATGGTCTCTGCCCTGAGCCGATGAAAAAAAAATGAGAAAAGGGAGTACGCGTTGAAAAGGGGAAAAAAATTGAGGAAGGGAAAAAGAAGGAAGAATAAAGGAAAGGGGCGTATTTACTAAAAAGGAAAAGGACAGCGAAGCCCTCCTTTGGAAGAGGAGGAAGGGGGAAAAAGAAGAATTATAAAATTGGTGGGGGAAAGGGGGGGGGTTTGGAACTCTTTTGACATAATTTTTGGAAAAAAAAGAAAAAAAAACCAATGTGCGAGAAGACTTAGAAGGGAAAAAAAAAAAGGAGGGGAAAAGGGGTGGGAAATCTCTCCCTTATTGTGACAAAAAAAGGAAAGGAAAGAGATTGCTGACGTTTCGAGGGGGGAAGAGGGAAAAGGTATTGAAGCAATCGGACAGAGGGGGGAAAAGAAAGAAAGGGTGAGGAGGGACGTGCAAGCTCTAAAAAGGGGGAAAAACAGCAAAAGTTGTCTATTGGGGGGGGAAGAAAGAGGGGACCGAAAAAGAAAGCTTGAGAAAAGAAAAAAAGGGGGAGAGGGAGGAGCTAATTGCATCCAGGCCAGGGGGACGTGTTGACGGTTTCTTCGAGAGGAAAAAGGGGGAAAGAGAGACGTAACCCTGAAAGAAAAAAAAAAAAAAGGGAGGGTTTCGCCTCCAATTTTTCCTCGAAGGGTTGCGCGCCAAAAGGAAGAAGAAAGTATTGAGGAAGGGGGGGTTCCGCAAGGAGGGAGAACGCGGCAGGAGACATCCACAAATTCGGTCATCGGATGGTCTTCAATTTTGGGCCCGGAGGGAACACGAGGAAAGAAAAATAATCCAAAAGGTCCCCGATGGGGGAAAAAAAAAACAAAAGGGGGGGGCCGTTACTTGGCCCCACGCCCGGGAAGGGGCGGAGACAAAGGCGCCCTTGTCCCCCGTGGCCAGGGAAGAAAAAGGGGGGGAAAGAAGGGGACTAAGTGGAAAAAAAAGGGGGGGGGGGGAGCGAACGCCCAATTTCTCGCCGGTTTAACGAAAGGTGACAAAATTGCCGGGGCCGACGTAATCAGGACAGGGGGAGAAGGAAAAAAATGGCGTGAGGGAGGAAAAAAGGAGAGAGAGGAAGGGGAGGCCTCAGAACGGCCGCCGGTCGATGGGAAGAAAAAAAAAACGGGGGCTGTTGTTAATTTCCACTCTCTCAACAACCAAAACGAGGAAAAGAAACCCATGTTTAAAAAGGCGCTAGAAAAGAAAAACACGGAGGCCTTTTTCCCTTGGAGCCGACCAAAGAGAGCACCGAGACCTCAAAAAAATACCAAAGGGAAAATCTCCGGGAAGAAAAAAAAAAGAGAGGACCGCTCGCCGGCCAATTTGAAAGAGGAAGTTAGACCGCCGAGCATTGGGCGTGAAAGAGGAAAAGAAAAAAGGTGGAGTACGCCAGACAGATTGGGGGAAGAAAAAAGGGGAAACTCACTTTGATTCCGGAAAATGGAAGCGCCCGCTTTTAAAGGGCGAAGGAAACGCCACCAAGGGGGGCCAAATACGGGAAAAAAAGGGGAAGGTGAAGAAACCCCAATCGGTGACCCTGCAGGGGGGCACAGGGCTTTTGCCTCGGTTCCTTCCGGCCAAAAAAGAAAAAAGGAAAGGAGGATGACAAGTGGATTGAAAGAAAAAAAAGGGGGGGAAAAATTTTTTTTTTCGATCAGGGGGGGAAAAAAAAATCCTGAGGCAAGGTGGGAGCACGAGAAAGGAATATTGCGAGAAAGGGGGAAGGAAGGGGGGGGAAGCGTTCACCGTGCAGGTCAAGGGGGGGAGACTTTTTGACACCCCGGCCAAAATGGAAAACCCGTCACCGAAAAGAAGAAAGGGGGAGGGGGTATGGCCATCGGAAAAAAAAATCGAGTCAGAAAAGAACAGGAGGGGGCCTCAAGAGTGAGGAAAGAGGGAAAGTTGGTTTTAGCCGAACCCAATCGAAAGGGGTTGTGATCTACACCCTTTTGGTGCTTAAAAAAACGTAAAAAAGGGGGGGGGGGGAAAAGGGGGAAAAGCGCCCGATAAAAGCAATCGGGCCTTTGATTCCAATCCAAAAGAAAAAAAAAAGGGCAAAACAAAAAACGTGCCCGCAAAAGGAAGAAAGGGAAAAAAAAAAAAGAAAAAAAGAAAGGGGTGGTTGTGCCAAACGTGCCAAAAAAAACCTTTGTTTTTTTCCGCAGGAATGACAAGGGGGAAAAAAAAGGTCGCGAAAGGGGAAAAAAAAAAGAAAGGGGGGGGGGAAGAAAAAGAAGGGTGAAAAATTATGGAAGAAAAGAGCAAGCAGTTCAACCCAAACCCAATCATGAAGGGGACCAAAGCGCATCACTTCCCAGAAACAAGGAAAAAGGGGGAAACCGGGTAAATGGCGAAATTTTTTTTCGGAAAAAAAGGGGGTAAAAAATCAACGGAAACGTCCGCCCTGTGGGAAAAAAAAAAAGAAATAGGAACGGGTGGAAAAAAAAGAAGGAAAGGGCGCGGAAGAGATGCCCTCCTACTCTTCAAGTGAGGGGGTGAGGAAAAGGAAAAAACCAACAAAAAGAAGGCAGGAACCTGGAAAAAAAAGGGAAGGAAAACATTCCTTTTCGCGCCGTCAATTGAAGGAAAAGATGAAAAATAAACGACATATTTTCGTGTTTTTTTAAAGGGGGAGGGGAAAAAGAAGTAGGAAGTCACTGGAGGGACTTGGCAAAGGGGAAAAAAAAATATATCAACCCTTTCGTGAAAAAAAATCGAGAAAAGAAGACCAAAAATAGGCAATGCCCGTAATCCATCCCGAAGGGAAAAAGACATAATACTGGTTCCCTCCGGCTTAGGAAAAACTGGGTGGCCCAAATTAAGAAAAAAAAAAAAAAGAGAGAGAGGAAAACGCTTGCCAGTTTTAAATCGTGCGCGGAAGAACCAGGGAGCAGTCCAAAAGGGAGCATAGTAGGAAAGGGAAAAAAGCGGTTCCTGCCGAACAGGAAATCATCGGAGTAAAAAAGAAGACAAGAAGGGGAAGAAAAATAGAGGAAAGGGGGAAAAATAGTCTTTTTTATCTTGAAGGTCCCCAGTTATGTAAATGACTGGGTGGCAAAAAAACAGCCCATGGGGGGGTCCGCGGGAAAAAAGAGAGGTAAATACAATAAGAAATTTTTCCAAAAAAAACCATCAGCAAAAAAAAAAAACAAAACGACTTGAAGTCGCAAAAGAAAGGAAAAAAAAAAAAAAAAGGAAACAATGGACTCAAATCTTCAGACCGAAAGCGGAAACAAAAGCACCGTTTTTGCCAATTGGGGTGACTGGGAAAAAGTCAAATTTGAGGGATTCTCTATTGGAGGGGAAAGGAAAAAAAGCGGTCAAATAACTGCCCGCAATGCCGGAAAAACAATCCCAAAAATAAGGGGGGAGAAAAAAAAAGGTGTCTAAAACATCGGCTGGGAAGAAAAAAGAGAAAAATGGAATGGGGGAAACTCGATTTTTTCGGCCAAAGAAGCTAAAAAAATTAGCACAAATCAGGATCAAAAGGCTTGCTTGAAAAAGGGGGGGGAAAGGGGAGGCCAAAAAAAAGCCTGTCGTCAGTTTAGGGAAAAAAGCAAGGTTTCTCTTGATAGGGAAGAAAAAAACCGGGAGACAAAAAAAAGAAAGGGGGAAAACCTCCGGCAAAAGATTTTTCCCCCCTCTGGTTTGAAGAAAAAGAATAAGAATCGACAAGAAAAAAGGAAGGTAGGAGGAAAGGGAAGAGGAGGAAAAAAAAAAGAGTAAAAGCTTTTTTGCCGGCGGTACAGGAAAGAGAGTTTAATCGCCAGTGGCTTGCAAGAAAAAAAAAAAAAAAAGGAGAGAAATGAGGAGGAGAAAAGGTAAACCAGGAAGGTTTGCATTCGAAAAGGGAAAGGGAGAGAAAGGACGGTCTAATTTTTCAAAAGGAAAGGGGAAAAATGTTTCTATCCCCATTAAGTCACGCCAGGAGAAGGGAGACCGGAGAACCAAGAAAAAAAAGAAGGGGGGAGTATCCCTTTTCCGGAAGTGGTTACGCTTTTTGCCTTGTCCCCAAATCGGCAAGAAATAAAGGGGAGCAGTCGGGGCACGTCGAAACGGAAAAAAAAAAAAAAAAAAAAAAAAAGTTCAGGAAAAAAGGAGTTTTGAATTGCCGCGCAGGAGAGGGGCGGTGGGATGGCGCCCCCCCTTTTTGGGCAGCCAGGGGGCAAAACGACATTCTGGGGAAAAACGGAAATCGGTCGCTACCAATTGCAAGGGGTTTTTTTGGAGTTGCCACCAGTCACAAGGGGGAAAAAAAAATGAAACATTGGGTCGGCAAATAGGAAAAAAAAAAGAAAAGAGTGGGCAACCCTTCGCGATTGATGCGCAAGAAGGAAGAGAAATGGGCAAATTGTTATTGTTGCGATGAAACGGAGTTCAGAAAAGAAAAAAGGGCGAGCCGGAAACCGCGCTGCCTCGTAAGGACGACTGGCCCGGCATCCGAGGACGTGAAAATCAGAAAGTCGTTTTGGAAGAAAAAAAAAGAAAGGGGGAGAAGGATTCTCGATTGGCAAAAAAAGGGCACCCGTGCGTTCGCCAAGCGCGGAAACACACAGGAAGGAAGTTCTTAGGGGAAATGCCGTGCAGGGGGAAAAGAAAAGTGGGAAAAAGGGAGGAGGCCCTACGTCCGGTAAACGAAGGGGCGAGAAGTGTTTGCAAACCATGACGGGAAAGGGGGGGGCCAGAAGAGGGAAATTGTTACAGGGGAAAAAAAAAGGGAAAAGGGGTGGAGAAAAAGTAGGGGGATCATCAATTGAACGGCAGGAAAAAATGTTTGGACCTTTGTGGACGGACAAAAGAGGGGCACAAAGGTAAAACTCAGAAATTGAAAAAGGGGGGGAAAAAAAGGGAGGGGAAAAGCGCCATGAGCTCTGAAAGCCAGGAAAGAAAAGGGAGAACGTTTTTCTGACACGGGAAAAGAAAAAGAAAGAGAGCATTTGGGTAACGAAAAAAAAGGGAGAAAAAAAAAAGTGAAAAAAACGCTTTTGAAGATGCGCCGGGGGGGGGAAGAACGAAGTGGATGATTTGGTTGTGAACGAAGGGAAAAAAACTCTTGAACCAATAATTTTTTGGGAAATAAAGAAAAAAGAACCCCTGTAAAAATTTAATCTCGAAGACCGGGAAAAATGAGAGGAAAAGGGGTGGGGAAAGCTCCCAGCTTGGGAGGGAAAAGGAAAACAGGAAAGAGAAGGAAGAAAGGGGGGGGGGGGGGGGAAGGAGTTTTTTGGAAATTGAAGGGGGGGGTACACACGCATCGGCGCTGTGTAACAAAGGAAAAGAGCGGGGTGTTCGTCCCTGAAGCGAGAAAGAAAAGGGGGGAGGAGAAAAAAAGCAAAATTTTGTCGATGGGGGGGAACAGGGAACTCCTATCCCAGCAAGCGGAGACGTCTTCTGACTGGGTCAAGTCAAAGGGCAGCCCCATGCAGGTAAAAACGAAAAAAAAAAAGAGGGGGGCGGAGATATTGATTTGTCGCCGTGTCAAAGAGAAACCTTGACCTTGCACCGGGGGGGAACGCCTCCCGGAAAAGGAAAAAAAGCTACAGGGGTTTCTCGAAGGAAAAAAAGGAAGGAGGAGAAAAAAAAAGAAAAAATTGCCTCAGGTAAGTGTGGGAAAGGTGGTCACCCTGGCATCGAACGGTGGGAGGGGCGGGAAAGGTTTTGGGGGAAAAAAAAAAAAAAAAAAAAAGGGGAAGAACACCACAATTCGGTCAAGAAGGGGGGGAAAGGGGCAATTTGGTCCAAGGACCGAGAAAAAAAAAGAAAAATCATGAAAGTCACCGTGGTCCACCGGGAAGGGGGGAGGGAAGAAGGGGGAAGGGAAAACTTTGCCCACGCCGTGAAAGAAAAAAAAAAGGGGCGCTTGTCCCGTTTCCGGAATCAAAAAGGAGGAGGCAGGGCACTGGAAAGTTTTTGGCCAGAAGGGGAAAGAAAGAAAGGGGAGGGAAAAAAACCCTGGCGCGTGAAGATATTCGAGGAGGGACTGTAGGAAGGAACGGCAAACTCCAGATCGAGATTCCAAAAAGCTTGAGGAGATAGGCTTTTCAAAATCGGAGGGGGAAAAAGAAAAAAAAGAGGGGGGAGAAAAAAAAGAAAAAAGGGGAAAAATTGCCTTTGG
>Ga0179593_1338811_pt1 | contig 12023 bp, 17 predicted proteins | sample CZODoug2_1_08_16_FD_185931 | JGI IMG/M metagenome (GOLD analysis project Ga0179593, IMG submission 185931) | Vadose zone soil fungal communities from Angelo Coast Range Reserve, California, USA - CZODoug2_1_08_16fungal (PacBio error correction) | ecosystem: Environmental > Terrestrial > Soil >...
ACACAGTACAGAAACAATGTGGCGGGAAAGGATCAAACCGGGTAGAAGACATGCAAAAGGCCGGTTGGGGCAATCAAATCGAGCACGAGACGAGGAATGCAGAGAGGAGGGCCCTATGCACGGGAGAGACGAAAAAACTACCTCCGATCTGTTGTATGCGGAACAAGAAGGGAAAGGGGGAGTGTGGAGTCGGCCAATCCTGGGGACTGATGCAATCTGGAAGATCAACTTTGAGAAAAACTGGGGGAACCCAAGAAAATGGCCGGACCATGCGAGCGGAAGCGCCAGAATAAGAGTAGGGGGGAAGGGGGGGGAATCGGAGCCAGAAGAAGGTCTCACATAACGCCAAGCACCAGTGAAGCCGGATACAGAGATATACTCACAAAGGGGAAGGGAACCCGGAAGTAGCGGTGGCGGATTGGTCACGAGTTCGGGAAGGGGGGGTGGTTCAGATCAAAACTCGGGAACAAGACCAAGAAAAAACACTGGAAAAGAGCAGGGGGCCCGATAGTCTGTCAAGAGGGGGGGCGAATTCACAAAATCTCATCAAGGGCGGTGGGTCAAAGATGGAAACGAGGAGTACGAAGCAAGTCAACATCACTCACAATCGTCATGCGAACTCACTCAGTGACGCCTGTACGGTCGGAACAAGGAAACCGAGAATCCAGCCTCGCCCGGAGGCGGGGGGGGAAGGGGATGGGAAGAGGTTCAGGGGAGGCAAGGCCGACGCGGGAAAAAAACGGAGGGAAAGAGAAACAGGAAAAACGGCGAAACTCTCCCGCTGAACAGTACAGGTCGGGAGGGAAATCAAGCGCGTTAGGGGGGGGTAAGGGCGTGGCGGGGGGAGCCCCAGTCCTAAGAAGGATTTTGAGTGCCATCCCAGAATAGTCCTGCCGTAGAATTAGCTACAAAGGAAGGATCATATGAATATCTTCGGGGAAGTAGCAAGAAAGAATCGGCAGGGAAAATCACCTTATGGTGTGCAAGTCAACAGGAGGAGCAAGGGGTTGAGCTACTAAAACTGGTTGACGAAACTGACTAAGAAAAAAACCATAAAAGGAGGTTCTCAAAAAGAACAAAGACGCTATTGCCCGAGTTTTCCAAGTGGGACAGGGGGGAAGGAAAACGCACGGACAAAACGAAAAATTAGCCTGCGTCAGGGGAGAAGCCGAGCTTGGAAGTCCCAAGGGTGAAGAGTCATACAACTAGTTCAAGTCAGTACTATGACGGCGTCTAGTCCAGGGGACAAAAGAAATCGGTAGTGGGAGGGAGTGGTGTGGCCTGTCATGAAACAAGTGGGAAAAGGAATGTGGTTGAGAGAGAACGAGAAAAAACCACTATATGAGAGGTTGCAGACGAAGTCGACAGTGGAAAAAACTCCAAAACCCAGGGGGGGGTCTGGAGAACAAGAATTTATATGGAGACAAAGAAGGGCCCGAAAGTACAGGGAAAGGGTGAGCAGGTCAAAGGTAAAACTATCGGGGGGAAAGCATCGAAGAATAGGAAGGGTAGAACAAACAGATAGCAGAGGCTTGCCGGGAAGACAGCAAAAGTGTACTGTGCTATGAGGGAAGGTAGGGAGAGGGATGTAGAACAAGGTGGACGCTAGGAATTCTTTTGGAGGGCTACAGACCCGCATTGCTGAACGGAGACCTGAGAAAGGAGGGCATCCATACCTCATGAAAGAAGTTATTCGGGATTCAAAACAGTAATAGAATAACCAGGGGGAGTGGGGAGGGGCAAAAGAAGTGAGAAGGGGTAAACGAACTGTAAAGTCAGAGTCTAAGGGAGTTGATCGGGGAAGGTCAAGGGAAGTTAAGAAAAGGAAACAGCGGCGCCAATAACAAGACGGTTCTCGTCCCGCGCATAAACAAAGGGTGCATCGAATCCAAAACTCAAATCCAACGGGGAAAAAATCAACGGGCGGAAAGGAAATATCGGGGAAAAAGAATCTTACGATGAAAGTCTCTCGCGTAGGCACACAAGAGCCTACACGCCATAAAAGGCTTTAAACGGAGAAATAAAGAAAGATGATCAACGAAGAAAAGAGGGGGCAAAATCACTAATTGGTGCCAAGACGCTGTAAGGGATAGGAAAAACCCAGAAGATCTATGGGGGACACAAAGCGAATAAGGGATATAGGCAGGAAAATTAAAAGGCACGAAAGGAAACTGACCAGGTTCTGTTCTCACGGAAGGCAGGAAAAATTGGAGGGGGAAGCATAGGGGAGAAAAGGGAGACAAAGAAGGAAGAGCATCTATAATTACTAAAAACAAAGGGCGAATTTTTACTAAATAGAGACATCTGAGACGGATTGGAAAAGGGCCGCACAAAGAGGAAAAGGATGCGGAAGACCCAGAGACCTGGTTCGGTCTTAGCTCATGGAGCGAGGGGGAAGGTCAAAATAAGAATAGCAAAGTGCGGCACGTGTTCGGGGCGAGGGGGGGGTGACGGAAGAGTCGCAGTCGGCGTGCGCTAAACCCCGGGAACAACGGGGGAAACCAAAGAAGGAAAGAGGGAAGACTGGGAGGGGAAGACTGATGGGAGTGATGCAAACCGGGGGAATCGGAAGGGGCGTGCATTGGTTACTCCGGAGACTCAAAAAGGTGAGGAGGGCCAAAACCCGATCAGAGACAAAATCGCGAGGGGGGGAGGGAATTGTTGCAGTCAGGGAGAAGAGGGGGGCAAAAGATCAGGTTCACGGTCACAGCGGGAAAGGATCAAGCTGGGACGCCCGCGATTTGGAGAAAAGAAGCACAGTAGGGTGAAGCAGGTGGAGGCAGTAAAAGGAATAAGACTCTGACGGATCGTGAGTCACCGGCACTAAAATCAACTTATTGTGGGGGAAAACAAAATACTAGTTCTCGAAGGGCTAGGGGGCGATCCAGTGTGCATTTAATAGAGTAAACATTATAAGGCCTTACAAGGTATCTTGTATGGAGAGAAAAAACAATGGGAGGGAGAACGAAGCGAAGGGAGGGAAGAAAAGAACATAATGGGGCAAACCGTTGAAAAAACTAGACCCGAAATGTAGGGGAAGGGAGAAGGCAATAGCGAGGGGCAGGAAAATGCGAGAGAGAAGAGAAAGGGGAGCTTAACCTCTATGGGGAAAATGAGGACGAGAAAGGGCAGGCTGTATGGATCAAGACAAGGGGATGTGGCAGGGAATAGCACCGAATGGGGGGGGACGGAACAAAAGTTGTGGGGAAGGTGCTGGCGCTACGGGAGGGAGATTGCAAACAAAAGCCCAATCCAGGGGGACAAAGGGTAGGGGGGGGACCAGGGTGTTCAGCCCGAAACATCAGAGGGGGATGTGAAGACAAGGCAGAACTTCATAGGGACTGGAGGGTTGATTAGGGGGGGTAGTGCGCCTTATCGACGAACAATCGGCCACGCATCTACATAAACCTGGATTAGTCTCCAGTGCGATGTAGGAGTGATGTGAATGATAAGCGTAGGGGGAAGGTTAACGAGAGTCTTGTAAGCGGGGAGGACTGGCCTCAAAAGAGCGCGTACCGAACGGGATGCAATTCTCTCTGCTGGAATTCCCTGCCCGAAAAAATGGGAGGTGAAGATGGGTAGGGGTCTTTAGGAGGGAAAAGGGGGAGATATAACTCGGTTTTCGTGGGGGGGGGAATAAGGGGTTGACCTTCCCATGGCTAGTGGGAACCGGGAAACGGCAAACAATCTGGGATCAGACTGATCATGAACTCGGCAACGGGAACACAAAAGGCAATGTATAACTACAAAGTAGGCCGAGGGTTATAAAGCCCGTGTACAGATTCGCGTAATGAAGTCGAAAAGAAAAAAGGAAACTAAACAATCGAAAGGAGAAAATGAGGTCTAATCGAAAAGTAGCTCTCGAAGACGACCAAGATCTGGTGGAAAGAAAGGCCTGGAAAAGCGAATGAAGGGAGGCACCTCAGGTGGGGTTATAGGTGAGTGTTGATGATGTATGAAGCGGAGGGGGCCTGGGCGGGGGAGGGTGAACGGGCGCCCTCAAGCTAGGGAAAATACCGGGAAAAGGTGGGGTGGAATGTAAAAAAATCAAGTGTAGATCTACTCAAGGCGTCTTCAGTTGTAGGGGGAGGGAAAAGAGGTTATAAGAACTTTGATTCGTGGGAAAAACCAGAAATGGGGGGAACTGCGAAAAGTCTGATTAAAAAAGGAGGCTAAATAAATACTAAACGGATCGGTCATGACGTCGATGCGGTGGGGGGGGAGGTTCTCTCTAAGGGGGGCGGATAGGGTGTAGGTGGGATCGGAACGTGAGTTAAAAATATGGAGCTATCCAGGGGAAAAAAAGGGGGGGGGTAGCCGATGGATTAGGAAATGTCGAAGTGTCTGAAAAGGGACTAGGAGTTAGGGGGAAGGGGCGGGGTAGGGAACCCAGAGAGCATGCTTTAGGAGCAGGCAGAGATGGGAGGGGAAAAAGAACTACAGCAAAGAAGAATCTGGGTTGGTGAAAAGGGAAGCTAAGGAGGTTAGGAGAAGACACGGGGGGGAAGGGGTCCTTCAAAGGGAGAACTCCTACGGAGGGGAGGGGGATGAAGGGAAGTAAGTAAAATGGAGGAGTCATGGCTCATATAGGGGATCATATTGAAACGTAAGTAGCAGGGGGAGACATACCGCTCAAGAATAGTCCTCTCTCGAAGGCGGGAATGAAGAAGAAAGGCGCAAATGGGGGGGGCGGGGGGACAGAAAGAAAAGGAAGGAAGGGCTGCGAAGTACACGTGGGTGGGGAGACGTGGAATCCTCCTATCACCGCTGTTTAGATCCTCGATTAGGAAAGGAAAAATGGGGAAAGACATGAAGTCGGGGAAGGGGGGGGGGAAAAGAATTGAAAATGCACGGAGACAGGGAAGTTTGTGTGAGGGAAAAAAGCCGAGGGGGCTGGCGCCGAGGGGAGAGGCTTTGTTGTGCTGTAGAAGTAAGAGGTTAAAGAGGCGGCAAAAGCAAAGGGAAAAAGAAAAGAAAAAAGAGACGGCAGCAACAAGCGCGAAAGTCAAAAAACACGAAAGGGCACGCCAAAAAAAGGGGGAGGAGAAGAAAGAGCGCATATTAGCCCCCAGAAAAATTTAAAAGTAAACGAGTCATCAACCGGCTTTCATGCGTATCTATTGTAAAAAAGTTTAGAAAGATCAAGGAGATAGATAGAAAAGGAGGTCAGGTGGGAAGACAGGAACAAGTAATGGCAGGAAGGATGCGTCATGCTCCGTCGGAAGGAAGGACATCAGAAATGATACATTATCTTATCCCCGGTAAGAAGAAAATCAGGAAAGGGAAATAATAAGGGAGAAAGACCCGCGAGGAAAACTGCACCTATGTATGAAGGAACGCAAAAAAGCACCTGATGTCATGAACCACGTGGACACAATTAGAGTGGGGAGGTGGGAAAAAAAAAAGAAAGCGGGCTAAAGGAGAACTGGTGCGTCACGCAAGAGAAGCTGCGAAAAAGTAACTCAATTGTAAATAGGAAGTAAGGGGGACAAAAAATGGCCGTAAAAGGGCTAAAAAGATGAGCAAGGAGAACAGATAAGGACAGGGGTTATTCTGGGGTGAGAATACGGGGTACATCACTGGAAAAAAAATGATGGCAAACAATATCAATCAAAAGCCCGATACCAAGGAGATAAACACGAAAATTAGATGCCCTCTACAAGGAATCAAACGAGGGGTCAAAGAGTACGGAGGGGAAAAGGGGGCTTGGTTTCATGATATAACAGATCAATAAATTAAAGTCGAGAAAAAAGTCCGACAGAAAGGAGGAGACTGAGGGAGGAAGAAGGGGGGGGTGGATTCAAAATAAAAGTTTTCATAGATTAGGGCGGGAAGGATAACGGGAGAAACACGATAAAGATCCTCGGGAGGAGGTATGAAAGCCCTAAAAACACAAACTCACCCGGGGTCTAGGGAGTCTGAGAGGGAAAGTGAAGGAAGATCGTCTATTCCCCGGCTGACATACTAAAGGTTAGAGGAGAAGACTCACGAAAGCGAAGCGCTGGGGTGGGGTTCGGTCTTTGCAGGGAGGAGGAATGAAGAGGTAAACGTGGTCGAGGGAGTGCAAAGCCTGGCGGTAAAATTCACTAAACTCTCATGTTAGGATGAACTAGGAGAAGGAGCCCGCGGGGGGACAAAGGGAATCCAAAAAAGGAAGAAAAAAAAAAAAAACAGGGGAGTAAGAACATGAGGGACTATAAAATGCTAAGATCGAAAATGGTTCAGTCGGATACACTGAATTGAAAAAGCCGAGTAAAATGAGATGTGACGTCAAAAGTGTGAAACAGTGGGTCTCTATTAACAACCCAACAATAGTACTTCCGAACACTCAAATGGGAAACCGCCGGGAAAGTCGGGTGAGACATTGAAGAAAAAGCGAGAAAAGAGGGGAATTCGAAATCTAAGGAATGTTATACCATCATGGAGAAGGACTGGTTAAGGAGGTCAGAAAACAGACAAAACAGCCGACGATTGGGAAAAATTAGCGAGGGTAAGGGGAGGAGAACATTCATAAAGTGGGGGAATATAGAGGGAATACCTACCAACAAAGAAATACAAAATCAAAAACAGGGGGGGTTAAGAAACAGCGAGGTCTTGAAAAAAAAAATTTCAAGTTGCGGGGGGGAACGAAAAAGGTCGAGGGAGAAAGCATAGGGACGAGCTGGGGAGAGATGAGAAAAAACAGAGTAATACTCAATGCAGCACGGTAGAGGATGAAAGAAGGGGACAGAAATCTACTGGGAAGAAATAGTCGGAGGGTACCTTCGGATCTAAGAGGATAAAGAGAAAAGTACTCATATCCGGGGGAAGAGGACACATGTGGCAGGGTGACGGAAAAGTTCAAAAAGAGATAATATGTAACATAGGTATGATCAAACTAAAAGTCGCAAGGCGAAACCATTTAGTTGGGCACAAGTATTGAAGTACTGGGGCGGGCAACGGGAGAGTCGAAGGCAGGGAAGGAGGGTTGATGGCCGCCTTGGCGTGCAAAGGGGCCCGAAAAAAACAGCGTCCTGAGAAAAACTCGAAGCAACCGTCAGACGGAAATGCAGGCGAGGAAAGGCGAAGGGGAGAATAAGAAACCTCTGCAAACTGGGCACGCGCAAGCCTGACAGAGCCGATCTATCTCCTGAGGAAAACGAGAGGAGAAGGGGAAATTGGTGGGAAAAAGGAGGGGGCAAAGCTTAAGCAAGGAGGAAAGAAAAAAAGAAAGAAGAAAATCGGCCGGGGGAGCCATTAAAAAGGCATCTAACCCAAAGGAGATCCAGGTCCAAGACCAGTGAGGGGGAGGAGGTCCAGAGAATAGACACACACTAAAATAGAAGAGGCACCAAACAGGGGGGATATCACAGAGATAGGAGAGGACGAAGTCACTACTTCAACGAAAAGCAAAAGTACAAACAGGGACGGGGGACTTGGACGGCCGTGGAAACAAAGGTCGGAGAGAGGGGAGCCCGAGGGAAAAAGACAAAAAATACCAGACCTCGCAAAAGAAAAACAGTCTTATTATGGAAATATCTCTTAAATGGGGAGGGGGACAAGCACGCTGGATAAGGAAGGGAGGTGTCTTCAGGATCATAAAGGAGGTTGCGTGGGAGCTGGTACAGTCTAGAGAAGGACGAGATATCATTTATACGGTGGGTATAAAGAGGAATAGTATCGTCAGGGAGGGGGGGAGGATTAGGGAAAGGGATCAAATTCATGTCATAGTGCATAATGGAATATGCTTCAGGGTGTGAAATCTAACAGTTTATTGGTGAAAATAGACTTAGAAAAGGGGGGATACATGAAAAAAAAGATCTGAAGAAAAAAGTCTAGAGAGGGAAAAGACAGGAAGTTTTCAGGGGGAAAACTGCCGGAGCGTGTGGGTAATCTCCTCACGGAGTCCGAACAGGAAGAACGGCATGGAGGGGGGGAGGAAGACGGGGTCAAAGAGGAAAAGAGTTACATGTTGGCCAAACGGAGGGGTTTCTTCACTCATAAATTATCTCAGCGACCGAGGAGTTCGGCGGAAAAAAAAAACAGTATGGTACAACATCACTGGTCGACTGGTGGGCTGGTACCAGGTGACTGAGGGAAAGGCTTTGGGGGGGAAGGAAGGGTCGGGGGAATCGAAAAAGGGGTCGGAGGGGAATCCAGAAGTAATATAAAGGACTATAAAAAGACCTATAAACAAATAAAATTAGAGCCTTAACAGAAGGAGGAAGGGGGGAGTAGGAAGAAGACGGCAGATTCGAATAGAAGCATCTAGACCTCGCAGAACATATCCTTAAAATAGACGTCATAGGAATATGAAAACGGGGGATCAATCAAGGGAGGGAAAAGGTTGAAGAGAAAAGGAGGTGGAGTAAAACTGGTTTGGGGGGCGTGGGAAAAAGGGTGAACCTGAAAATCGCAGGAAAGATCAGAGGGGGAAATCGGAGAATCTCGTGGAAATCTGATAAGTGGGGGGTTTAGCAGGGAAGGGCCTTTCGGTCGGGAACCCAGTAACTCCTGCGAAGAGGGGGAGGGGCCACGCGAAAGGAAAGTCTTAGAAAAATAGGTCTCACTGCTATGTGATCAAATCTTCAATAAGAACCTCGGGGTTGGACGTCAGAGTGTGTCGTAGAGGGGAAAGGGTTGAAAAGGGGGGGAAGTGGCAAAGGTAAAGGTGATGTGGGGCTTAAAAAGGGTAACTGTCACTCTACGGATCAGGTACGGCGCCTTGAAGGGAGCCACCGGTGAAGACGGAAAGGGACCTGACAACAAAAGGAGAAGGACTCTAAGGGGGGGTCAACGAATACTCAGAATCCGCGTTGATATCGTGATTGCAAAACTTAGGAAAAAGGGAGGGGAAAGACCTAACCCCTAAAGGAGAGGGAAGAGAGGAGGGGATTGTACTCCAGATAGGGATGCTTACCGCTTTTCACTAAATAACGGGGGAGAAAAAATTAATCCCGGAGAAATGAGCCGCTCAGCGGGGAGGGGGGGGTGGATGGGATTGAACTAAAAGGTCGCTGCGCGGGTGGGGGGTTTAACGAACAGAGAGACGAATTAAAGCCCGGAAGGGTTGCAAGCACAATGAGCCTGAAATCAGCGCGCGGTCTGGGGCATGGGAAGTGAGTATAAACTAAGATTATTGAAAAAACTCAAAGCACGCAAGAAGGAACACGAAGGAACTTTCAGGGAAAACCTTCTGGTTTGGGGGGGGGGACAATCGAGGTGAAAAGGCGGCGGAAAATTTACGGGAGAGAAGTGAAAGGTAAAGGGGGAAAAGATCTGACAGGAGGAGGTTAACAATGCCGTAGGTGGGGTCGGAGCGGGGAGACCTTTCTCAAAAGTCGAAGGGAGAAGAGTCGGTCCAGCAGAACATGCGACTCTGCGCTGGTGTCAACGAACAGCATGAAGGTAGGTCGATAGGGCAGAAGGACGATAGAAGACTCGGGGGCTCGTGAGAATGCTTTTAGGACCGGCGTCCAATTCTCCAGTTGGGGAGCATACAGCAGAATATTACTGGGGAAGGCGCCTCGAGGTCCGCTCTGCTTCAGGCATCGTCTTCAACGGGGTAGACTAAAAGAGCAGCAGGGGGGATACAAATGAGAAGTGAGGGTGGGGCTCGCAAAGTGTTCACTCGGGTCTTCAGAGTGGGATACAAGCTTCCAGGGAAGGGGGGAAATAAAGGAGGACCGAGAGGAAAAAATATCCTGAAGGTTTTTGTGTAATCAGACTTTTTTGGAAGGATTTGAAGGCTGGGGGGGGGTTTGCGGAGAAAAGAAGAGGATAAGAAGAAAAAAAAAAGATGTGTATTGGAGGGGGAAAAGGGTAGTAGTTCTGCGCAGCACCCCAACCCGTATCAAAGCAGGAAACACCACCAAAAGGATAGGGAAACGCCAAAAACATTCGGATAGGGGGGGGGGACTAGAGGGGGAGAGGAATCCGCCATTTGGGAGGTCTGAAATAAAACCACCAACTCTTCATATCAAAAAAAAAAAGTTAGCGAACATCAGCAACGAGAGAGAGGAACCAGGACTGAAGGTGAGGGAAGGAACCCTCCGGAGGAACATCGTCTCCTCGAAGAGGTCCTGGAGAGAGTACTTCTACCTGGGAGATATGCAACTGTTGAGAATGAGAAATTTAAAAGAACATCTCTCCTAACCGAGGCTTATAGGGCGGGGGTCTCGGGGGGGACACAGGACATAATCAGGGGGTTCTTAAAAGAAAGTAAGGGAAGATGAGACGAGAGGAAGGGGAAGCGAGGGCGCCGAAACAAGGTTGACGCACAAGGGGTGAAGGCCCAAAGAAGACAAGTTGGAAAACTGGCGAAAGGAAACCTACAGTAGGGGGAACGGGGAATATGGCGAGTCAGGCTAAGGACAGGCAAAGACGGGGAAAGAAACCCAGGAAGAAAAAAAAAAAATAAGGGCAACCGACGCAAGGAATCTCTTGGTACAAGATGTTCGATTGGCTTTGAGGGGTGCATAGAAAGAGCAATAACCCTCAAAGGACCCAATATCCGTGCTCTAAATTCAGAATAAGGCAGTTACAGGCTTTGGGGGAAGAAAAATAACGGGGGAGGTTACAATAGGTTATGGATCGTTTCGAAAAAAACTACAGCAAGGTCATACCTCTTAAGCAGAAAGAAAAAGCAACTCAAAGAGCGCGGCACGGCATTGCAAAGAAAATGAAACATATAGAGTAACGTAGGACAGAGAAGTTAGGCGAGGAACAGATCCTGAGAAGGGGGGGCGAGCGGGCTGATGGGGGGAGGGAGGGGGGGAAGAAATTCGTGTCTCCTCTGAATCTAGAAGAAACAGCTGCTAGGATTATGACATAGGGGAGGGGGGGAAGGGACGAAGAGGGATAGGAGAAAAGCGTGTTGGGGGGGAAGTAACCGGCTCATCCATGGTCGAAAGAAAGGCCTTAAAAACTCAAGAAAGCTAAAAAGGCGGGAAAATCACAAACAGAAAAAAAAACGGATGGACGCGTTTGAAAAAAAAGGGGGTGAATGCGAGAACGACACGACGGCAAACGAAGATTTAGAAGGGGGAAAAAAGGTCCGCGTGTTGCAAACGCGACTGGAGGCGAGAAAGGAAATCAAGATATGCCACGAAGCAGGTTTAAATGTGGGTAGGCAAATTGGCCAAGAACAGCACCCGAAAACGGAAAATGATCATGCTAGGAGAGAAAGAAGGAAGAAAATGGTCACTGTAAGGGAGGTCGGCATAGATAAACAGACCGACAACTGGGTTGATAACACAAGGGGGTAGTTCCCCGGCATACGAGGGATTGAATCACGGTGAGGAAGGGTAGAATCCTTGGAAAGGAGAGTTTTTCGAAAGAATCTATATTCCGATCTGACAGCAAAACCTTCACTCTGAAATGCGGAGTCAGAAGGTCATTGGGAAGGGGAGAGGGACCAAGGGGGGGGGCGTCAGAGTCTTAGATTGAAACAGGAAAAGGCTGTGTACTGATTTCTGGAGGAAGTCGACAAAGGGCAAAAAGGGAAGGGGGGGAACACTATATCAGGCAAGGAGAAAAGGGGTATCCTCCATCCCCAGGGCACCATTTTCTGGTGGTCCCAAATGTTTCATTGTAACGCCAATCGATACCAGAGCCGACTTGAGGAGGGAAGGACAGGGTTTGGGGGGGAAAAGGGGAAATGTCTCTGAAAAAAAGAGGGGGGGCCCCCGTCCGCGTGGGCGTCTCATTAAAGTAATCGTCTGAAGAAAAAAGAAGAGAATAAAGAAATCCCTTTGATAGAAAGAGCATACTTTATTACTATAAAGACACACATTAAAAGGGAGCGTAGCAAGGAAAAAGAAAAATGGGCAGAAAAGACGTAGGGCAAGATAAGCAAGAAGTAAGAGGGAAAGTAGATCCAGAATTCGCTGTCGAGTCAGAGATCAAAAGGAGAAGAAAAGATGAGCCAAGGAAGAAAGAGATATTAGGGGGGCCCCTTGCGCCGGACCTACCTCAACTACCTTGAGGTTAAAATGGCAAATAAAAAGGTAAGGGAAAAGGACTTGACTGACTAAAAAAAGCGA
>Ga0179593_1582607_pt1 | contig 12023 bp, 17 predicted proteins | sample CZODoug2_1_08_16_FD_185931 | JGI IMG/M metagenome (GOLD analysis project Ga0179593, IMG submission 185931) | Vadose zone soil fungal communities from Angelo Coast Range Reserve, California, USA - CZODoug2_1_08_16fungal (PacBio error correction) | ecosystem: Environmental > Terrestrial > Soil >...
AAAGTGGCTCCAGGAAAGAAAAAAGTCAAAGAAAAGCCATTGCGGAGAAGTCAAAAACGAATGTAAAATATCCTGGAATTACCCCTAAAACTAGTCCCGGGCATGCCAGTCATTCGTCTCGGGGGCCGGAACCAAAAAAAGAGTTGGTTTGAAAAAAAAAGTGTGAGAGACGCTTATGTTGCCGCAAAAAAGAAAAAGGGAGGACTGGAAGGGGGAAAAGGACAAGGGACGAGCTTAAGGAAATCGACTGAAGGGTCGCGGCACCGAAGCTGATTAATCATCTGTGTAGCGCAAATCAAGCACAGGGAAGCTGGAAAAGGGAAAAAAAAGGGGGAAGGGAAAAATGGGCCAGACAAGGAAAAGAATAGTTTGGAAGACAAAGTTAACACAGGCTAGGGGGGGGGGGTTGGACACAGATAAACAGCACCATAAAGGGAAAGCAAACGGGAAAAAAATAAGGTGAGGTAAGGGCCTCAGCTCCGAAATGTTTATCTACGCGAAAAGGGGGGGCCAAACAGATTGAGGGAGGAAAAAGGAAAGAACAGGGGGGAGAAACAGCAACGGCAAAAAAGGGGGAACTTCCGAAGTGAGAGAATATATCGTACTCCAAAAAAAAGGCAACGCAAGTGGGATTTCCCGCTTCCAGCCCCATGCGAACCAGCAGTCGTAGGAGCAGCTGCAGATGCCGTCGGAAGCAGGGGTAGTCAAAAAGAGGGAAGGGGGGAGCTGGGGGGGAAAAACGACGTCGGCAAAACAATAACGGAAAAAAAAGGGCAAACCGGGATGAAAGAGGCACCTTACTTTATCGGGCCCCAGAAGAGAAAACGCAGACCCATCGGCAAAGGAAATCAGAAAGAAAAAAAGGGGGGGAAAAGCAATCATCAAGGGACGAAATATGTCTATCACAAAGGAAGACAAAAAGACCTGCGGGAAACTACGGCGGATGAGAGGTCAATGTGTCGGAGGGTTCCAAACCGATGTGGATCCTTGAACCAAGGGAAAAAGGGGAAAAGGAAACGGGTGGCGGGTTTCTTGGTTCTCAAAAACAGCCACCACGGAAAAAAAAGCATGAGAGGAAAGAAAAAAAAACCGGGCCTTCCACCACCAAAGGTGGAAAGGGGTCGCCGTGAAAGGAGGGGGGTGCAGAGGAAAAACCGTCAAATGTCTCGCAAACGTCGGGAGGGGGAAAAACGGAGGGGGGGAAAAAAGGGGGGCGGGCCGAACTGAAGACCAAGACACTAAGGGGGATGACGAGCAACACCTTCGGGATGGGGGGCGTCAGCTCCAGCCGGAAAACGAACCCGTTAGCTGAAAAAAGGTGGGGGGCCAATTGCAATATCTCTTCCAGCACAAAACCAGATGGCAGAGTGGCGCGGGGATAAAAACCAAGAAGAAAAATCGATGGGGGAGTTGACCGGGAAAAAAATAGTCATTCCCTCCAAAAGCATTTTGAGCCAAGGCAATGTCATAGAGGGGCCCAATACGGAAACAAAGAGGTGGCCGGGACTGAGGGGGAAAAGGTGGATGGAAGGGGCGATCATTGTGTTTGGTTCATTTTGCAAAAAAATAAAAAGTTGGGGACTGTCCAAGGGGCAGAACTTTAAAAAAACTTAGAACCCCAACAATGAATCGCCAAACCTAACAAAAGGGAAGAAGGTTGGGCAAGGGGGGGACAAAACAGAACGGGAGTTTTCAGCGGAGTCAGTGAAGTGGACCCTCCAGAAACTGAGAAACACAAAAACCACGAAAAGAAGAGAGGAATGAGTCCTTCGCCATGTCCCACAGAAAGGGGGGACGGGGGAAAAATGGGGCTAGGTTAGCAGCGAGGATTGGAAAGTGGGTCATGGGAAAGGGCGCCCAAGTCCACCGGAAGAAAAGGGGGGTAAATATCGCCGTCATCCACTCAAAAGAAGCAACGGCAAAAGGAAAAAGGTTGGGAGGCCCTATGACATGAAAGGGAGGCCACGCGGAGACCTCGTGGTTAACAGAACCGGATTGCGAAAAAAAAGGAAGGCCTATCCACTGATTTCGTGTCGCCGCGCCTACTAAAATTTGTCGGAACAACTGCCAGGGGGAGGGGGGGGGAAACTAAGGGAGGGGGGGGTGAAGCTTGCGCTCAACAAGACAAAAACCGAAGGTCTCCTCGAAAGCCATAGTCTCTCTGGTGACTTTGGTCTCGGGAAACGAACCCGACCAGTTACGGGACATCAGCCACAGATAACACTTGCGGTCCGAGAAAAAAACCACACCGGGCCAGCGAAAACGGTGACCAAAGGGACTGGGTTTTAAAAGAAGTCTTAAGACAAGGGAGGTCCCTGGAGTGGGCTGGAAACGAAAAAAACCTCGGCCCAGGCGCCGTCGGTGCTGTTGGGAGAAAGACGAACATCGGGGTGGGAACGTGAAACACTGGACAGATAAAATCGCCGCGGGAACAGAAAGAAAGGAGGGGGCTTATCTCGTCCAGGGGAAAAAAAGGCTGTGCAGATTGAGCAAGTTTGCGTCTGTTTGGTACTGGCGATGGAGCGTACGTAGTACGATGTATAAAAGTGGGGGGAGGAAAGCGTTCATCACGGTGCGGGGGGGGCCGGGGCCGCCAAGGGGACTGGAGCGCGGTGCCAAGCGGAAAAAACAGGACGGCGCAACTGCCAAGAGAGAAAAAGTCAGACGGCAAGCTGATCGCAAATCGAGGTTGACGCATGGGCAAGGGGGGAGACGTCTCTTGTGAAAGGGGAGTTCCAGTGGGAGGGAAGAAAGGCCCGCAAACAAAAAAAAGACGGGAGAAAACACCAGCTGAAGCTCACAAACTGTTGAAAGGAGGCCAATAACCGATGGTGAATGTCGCGTCGCTAAAACAAAGGGTGCTCTAGAGGCAGAGAGGGGAAATGCACAGAAAGTGGAAAAAAGGGGCGCAGAAAACTGTCGCTGAATGTTGGAAAACTACAAAAACCAGGAGTCACACTCCCTGTACAAGCCGAATTTCGGCCGTGGGAAAAAGGGCAAGACCAGCACCAAAAAAAAAACTTCCCGTTGAAAAACGGGAGACGAGCTTAGTGGCTGCTACAACAAGTGGATTCAAGAGCTCCAGCCGAAAGAACCTCATTAAGTGGGGATGGTCTGAGAGAAGAACGGGGGTAAAAGACAAGGGTGGTTTCGGACTCTAAAAAAGGAAAGGAAGAGAGGCATGAAAAGAAGAAAGCGGACTAAAACACCTCGGGGAAGAAAATGAATGGCCCAAATCCCGCAAAGGCAAGTGAGTGAAGAGAAATGAAGAGATCAGAGGGTTGATTAGTCACACACTGGGAGTTGGGGAGAGACCCTTGCCGGAGAATCCAAAAGAGAGAGAAAAACAAAAGGGAGGAGGAAGGAAAGAAGATTGGAAGAGAAAAAGTCCACCAGATCCCCGACACTCCAGGTTGGGGAGCCGAATCAAAAAAGGACATGAAGGTATTCGTAAATCCTCATTTTCCAAGAAAAAAGCTTGCCGGGCGAGGCAGTTTTTAGAGTCAACTGTGGGGGGGGGGGGGGGGGGGGACAGGGGGGAGGAGGGGGACGAGACCTGCTTCCTGAGTCAAAAAAACGGAAAACCCCGTTTGGGGTACTAGAGGTTAGCGTCACGGGGAAAGGCTGCGGGGGAGAAAAGTCCTGAGGACCAGGAGAGATTGAATCAAAATGTCAAAAAAAAAGGACCCACTCAAGCAGGGGGCCGAAAAGGCCGGGACGGTAAAAAGGGGAGGGAAAAGGTGGTCCATGCCCAACACCAGAAAGAGGGAAAAAGGGAAGTGGACACAAATGGGGGGAGAAAGGGTGTTGGACACGGATCCAAAAAACAGCGCCAGTCAATGACTCATCGACATTTATGGGTTACCGAAACGTCGCAAAGGACCGGGCAACTAGTATGAAGCAACACGGGGGTTAGCAGACAGCAAATGGCCACCCATCGGTAGGAGCAGGCAACTTCCGTGGAGAACTGAAGGGTCAAAGCCGATAAAATGTCCGGGGAAAAGGTCGGAAAAGAAAAAAAAAACAAAAAAGGGAAACAGCCAATGGGGTGACCATGAACCAAAGAAAAACCCTGCCGCCAAGGAAAGAAGTAAGGGAAAAACGACCGTAGACCGAATGACAAAGGCAGAGGACAGACGCGGAACTTTGGGTGCCCGGCAACAAGGGAGCTGAAGGGGGGGCGAGGGGCAAAGGCAACGCTCGAACAGTGTGTCAAAAAGGATAACGCCGCAGAAAAAAAAGGGAAGAACGCTGGCAGACCAAACAGGACATCGTCCAAAAAAAGAATCTTACGCCAATTCCAAAACCTAAAACTACGCAGGGTAAAGGAAATCTGAGAAAAAAAGGAAACGAGCCCCGAGGCCACTTATGGATAAAATCCGGGCTGGCAAGCGTCGGGGATTATTTTGGGGTCAAGTGTCTTCAGTAAAAACACGAGGTGGGAAAAGGGAGCAGGAAAACGGGGACACCCCCTTGGGTAAGTGTTCGTCGGAACTTATAACAGAACCTACCGGGACTATAGACGGAAAAAAAGGGGACAGGGGGAAAGGGGGGGGGGTCCAAAAAAGGTGGACCGTTCTCTGCAAGGGGTTGGGTACGACAACGGCATTTTCTCACCCTGTCGGGCAATCCAGGTGGGGAAGAATGGGGGGGAGAGCAAAGTAAGAACTACAAAAAAAGGAAAGCAGGGGCTTACAGAAAAGACCCTCGGTGGAACACTGCGGAGCTCCAGGAAAAAGTAAACGAAGGGAGAGGAAGGAGCAATGGGTGAAGAAGAAAGAAGGAAAAAACCTTCTGCAAAGCGGGAAAGAGGATTCCCTTCCAGCCCGCAATCCGCGCAAATAAGGGGGGAACAAATAACATGGAAGGGAAACGGTCACCGCAAAAAAACGGCGAGCCAGCCCCTAAGGAGGCCGAAATGCAGGAAAATCTGGCCCGGTGAGGCAGAATTGTGAATTGAGGAGACATGGGTTGGGGGGGGGGAGGGACTTTGAATGCAAGAGTGACTGTCCAGGGGTCAAACCCCCACCCTGAGAGACAACATCAAAGAAGCCGGCCTAATCCCGAGGTCCGGGCAACAAGGGGAAAGTGGGCCTGTTTCAAGACAAAGGCAGGACCCATCTAAATAAAAAAGAAAAGGAAACAACCACAAACGGGAAGGAGGGAAAAAGAAGAGAGGGAAGGAGGGAGACGAAAAGAAAATAGATGAAAAACTTCCAAGGGGACAGGGGGGGCACAGGGAATCTTCGTTTACGCGGGAAAGAAAATTTGACGGTGTAGAGAAGGGGGGCAACTTGGCGGGACCAGAAACCGGGGAAAAAAAAAAACATTAAAAAAAATAAACAAGATAAGGCAGTCCAGGACAACATCCCGAAGCAAAACACGAGTGACGATGTGCCGGGCCTATTAACATTAAGGGGGGCGAAAAGGAGGCCGAAGGTAGGAAACAAGCTTAGGCATGGAGGAAGGACAAAGAGGAAAGCCTGGGGGAGTCATCCGCCGCGGGACATTGGGGCTAATACAACGCATCCGGAAAACGCTAAAGGAGGTTTTTCCATGACCGGGCGCTAAGAAAAGGGGGGGGATGCCTTCGACAAAAAAAGGCAGCGGCGGGAGGGGGGGCTTGAATCAGAGCGCCAAAAAAAAAAGTACCACATTCAAAAACAAGAAAAAGACTTGACCGGGGGTCTCTACCAAAAAAAAGAAAGGGGGGGAACCTTTAAATTCACCCTTAAATGGGGATCATCACGTTCTCGCGTCCACGGGGGAAAGGGACGTTCAAGAAAAAAAAAAAAAGGGGGAGATCGGGTGGTCTGTTCGGAAGGAATCCCACAGAGGGGGGGGGAAACTAAAAATGGAATATCATCTCCAAAACTGACTGGAGAAAAAAAAAAGAGTGTCGTATAAAGGGACACAGCCGGCAACGGAGCAAAATGGGAAAAAAAAAGTATCGGTTAACCGGGAGATGGAGCGAGAAGACGGAAAAAGTCTACCGAACCGGGCCCCACTTCACTAGTTCTTCTTGGTATTGGGGGGGGGGGGGGGGGTGGCCGAACAAAGGTATCGCGTGGCAAAAAAAAAAAAACGCAGAAAAAAGGCGCACCAGGGGGGAAAAAGCGAGGGGGAAGCAATTGCAGCTGGGGGACGAACCACGGTCGCATTGAACTGGCATCAAAAATGGTCGTGAAAAAACTTGTGGAGGCCAGATAAAAAGCAGGAAAAAAAAAGGGATCGGGGGGGGAGCAAAAACGAGCTCCAGAAGTGTATTGACGCAAGAGACCGAGGTGGCAAAAATGTTCCGTAGGTGTATAACCGAAAAAATGAAAAAAGGACTTTGAACGTGGGAGTGATTTAGGTCACCCCCCTCATAAATGGAAGGCGTGAAACTTAAAAAAAAAGGGGAGTGGGGATCGTGCAAAAAAAAAAAAAAAAGAGGGTCATACACCGTGTGTAAAACCTATTCCGTGGGACCGGGCAACCTCAAGACCAGACTCCCAAGAAAAAATTCACGCCGCACTTGGAGTGGCGCCCGACGGTGGTCATCAGAAAAAAAACAACGGGACCCCAGGAGATTTGGAAAAAAAAAAAAAAAAGCGCTCGCTCGGTAGACAAAGGAAGGGGGGTAACAACCCTCTCAGGCACTCGCCTGAACAATAAAAAATCGAAGTGGGAAACACTCGGGAAAGAAAGGAAGAGGAAAAAAGGGGCAATCAAAGAAAAAGGAAGGGGAATAGAATAATATTGAAAGCGAAGGTGATTGAGGGGCAAAAGGGGGGGGGAGGGGGGACCGGGTTTGACGCTTGTCCCGGAGCATCAAGCTCTCTCAAACCAAAGGAAGAAAATATTGTCAAAGGCACGCGTCCGAAAAAAACTTCGGAGAACTAATCAACCTTCAAAAAGATGCTAGGGTAAATACTATTATAAGAAGTGGGGGAAGGGGCGAAGACCATGAAAGAGATCCGTCCCCCACGGGTTGACAGTGAGAGGGCGCTGATTGGGGAAAGCGAGACTTGCTTCATTGTATGGTAAAACGGTAAAAACCCGGGGTTGTCCTACAAAGAAAACGAGTCAGGGGGAAAAAGGAGAAAAAGGGGAAAAAGGGGGTCAGCGGGGAACAACGGGAGCACGGGAAAGGGGGAAAAAAGCACACGCCTGTTTTGTCGGACCCTCCAAGGGAGGGAGCGGATGTCTGGTAAGGGGAGCAGGTGCGGAAACGGGGGGTCAAAATACAGCCTAATGGTTGGGTAAAAACGGGAGTTGGGGAAAAGCTCGGGGGACAAAAGCTTTGTGGAACAGTATCCACTCAGGGATCATTGACAAGGCACGAATTTAGTGAGGAGAACGTACGTAGAAGACTCAGAAGAAAAGGGGGGGGGGAGAAAACGCCGAAAGCATGGGACACCACCGGGGTACGGGTCTGCCCCGCCAAAGTCAGTGAAGGCATCGCGAACCAGATCACCGAAACACAAAGCCTTAGCCGAAAAGGGCGGCCGGTCAAACAGGCAAAAAAAAAAAAAAGTTAAACCATATGAAGCGGGCAGCCCACATCTAAAAGGAACGAGGAAAGGAAATCATCATGGAAAAATTCGTCTCTGGTTGGGGGGGTAAGGGACCGGCTCTGTGCCTTTGCGTGGAAAAAAACAGAAAAAAAGCCATGCACGTTGGCGAAGAAACTCCGCATCCACCGGGGAAAGCTGGGGGTCATACCGTTACCGGTAGAAGCTTACCAAGGGAATCACGTAAACACACGTAAAACCATAGACAGGGTAAAAAAAAGAAACAAGGGGGACACGCAATCTCTGCAATCACAGCCAATGGGAAAACCGAAAGGACGAGAGACCAAAAGGAAGAAAGAAAGCAAAAGGGGCCTGGTGAAAAGAGGGGGTAAGGTGAGGAGGATCTGTCCCAGGGTTGTTCTGGCGGGTGAAAAAAAAACCGTGGGAAGGACTCCAGACACAGAAACAAAGACCTTGGGCGGCGTGGGGTTCTGAAAGAAACTCACCGACCGCAGATTAAAAGACCTTTCAGTCAAAAAGTGAGACCGGGGCTTGAACGTCGGGCGCCGACAAAGGGAAAAGGGCAATACTGCAAAAAGACCCGTCGAAATCGTACGAAATGGTTCCGGCTCTGTCGGAAAGAAAAAAAGAAACAAAGAAACAAGACGAAGAAGTGAATTCGAGCGGGAAAGGTAAAGGTTGGGAAGATACCACAGGAAAACCGCAAGAACGGGAAGACTGCCTGGGGGTATTAAAAATAGATGACCCACGCAGGGGCAAAAAAAAAGCAAAAACATGGGGGGAACGTGCAGCGGTTGCTAAACTTCCATTAAAGCAATCTGACTACCAAAACCATAAAGGGCAGGCATCAAACGGGGGGGGGGAGAAAAAAAGGAAGATGAAAATGAGGCCCGAAAAAAATGCGGAAAAGCTGTGCCAGGTTCTTTATTGATGACTTCATTGGGGTGGTTTTAAACGGGGCTGGGATGGCAAAAACGGGGGGGGAATGTCGGTCATAAAGGGGCCCCCAGGGGAAAAAAGACTGAACTCTCTCCTCCTAAGGGCCCTGGGGGGGAACATGTGCATTTAAGAAGGGTGTCAAAGAATGAAAACAAGAGGGGCAATCACCTCTCCAAGAAAAAAAAAAAAAAAAACGGAAGGAAAGGGAAAATGGGAGAAGAGGGTCATTCGAAAACGAGGGGGAAGGAAAAAAGGGACCGTTGGCCAGAGGACGGTCGGTTAAAGGACAGGAGGGTGTATGATATCAGGGGTAACCGGTCACTTGAACCATTTACAGTCAAACGTGGCCACGCTAACCAGAATACACAGTTACAAATGCAAAGAAAAAAAAAAGGGCACATGTTACGGTGGGCCGGGATGTACATTCCTTTGCCTCCAATCTCTGGGATCAGAACTGTCAAAAAAAGGAGTGCACGGACGAAAAAGGGGAGGACAAATAATCCCGCACACGCCTGGAGGAAAGGACAGGAGAGCAGCGGACAGGCGGATCAACCAAACCTTCGCTTACTACGGTCGTTTTTTTTCCACTGGCTAAGAAAGAAAAAAAAAAGGAAAGGTTCCTGGGGCGGCGAAAAACCGTTCTTGAGTCTGAGGTTCCTTGGGACTCTCACAACTCCAACATTGACATCATCCAAGGCTGGGGCGGGGGGTGTGACGGTGGGGGGCCGTACCACGAAAAAAATGGGGCCAAAGGAAAAACACCAACATGATTGGGGTACTCACATTGGCTTGAGAGGGAAACTTCAAAAAATCAAAATTTCTGTGTCGAGAAAAAAACAAGGGGGGGGGGAAAACCTAGGGGGGGCGGGCGAAAGATTTAAAAAGAGGGGGGGTTTACACAGAACAATATCATCCCGATGTACAATCAAGGATTCTCGGACTGCCTGAAAAAAGACTGCCACCTAGAAAAGGGAGGGGCAAAAACGGGTTGCGGAGGGAAAAAAAGGGGCAAGGTGCGTAAGCGGGACGATTGGTCAGGTCCCCAAGACCAGATCAATCCAATTAGCGGTGGGGGTTGAAGCCACGTGTTCAAAAAAAAAGGGGGGTGCACAGCGCCAACGCAGAAGAAACGAGAAAAAAAAAAGCGAAATAAAACCGGCCCATCTGAAAAAACAGATCTACCGGAAGAGGGGGGGCGATGACTCATGGAAGAGGGTCCTGTAAAAAAATTGGATGGGACCAGGTGGTGGAGGATCAAGCAAAGAAAAAAGCGAGTATCGGTGCTAAGAACCTTGCGCTCAAAGGGACTGGTGACAGACGACCGAGGGCCCAGTAGTGAGAAAAGGAGTGAACTCAGAGATTGGTCAGGGCCCGTGACTACAAGAATGTAAGGGCCTCGGGAAATTGACGGAGGAAAGTCAGGGTTTGATCGAAACAAGCAAAAGACAGGGGGGGGTCCACACACCAAAAATGTTAAACTATTTCCGGGGATGGGTGCCGTGCACAGTGGGGGAAAAAAATGAAAACCACTCCAATACCCGCCCAATCGCCCTCGTGAGTGCGCAAAAACTCGGTGACTGAAAAAGACCGCCGCTAAAAAGAGATAATTGTCCAAAGTGACAAAAAAAAAAAAAGAATCACGGGTGAAGGGGGGGGGGGGGAACAGAAAGGGAAAGAAAACAGGACAAGGGAACAATAAGAGCAGCGAAGGGCACCACCGCTGGGAAGAAGAATGAAGGGCAATACCACAGCTTATTGGAAATAAGGATAGAGTGAATAGAGGAAAATGAGGCGTCACAGAAATTGGGGGAAATCGGGAAGAAAGAGAAGAGAAAAAAACAACGGAGTGTGAGGAAAAGAAGGAGGAAATTGAATTGCTCAAGGGGGGAAAAAACGTCACCGGCAACCGCCAACTCAGGGGGGCGACTAATCAACCTTCAAAGCATTACTCCTTAAATCAGAACCTAAAGCTGAAAAATTGAAGATGCTCAGTTTCAACCGAGGGGGGTGGGGGGAAAAAGGAGAAATGGCGGAATTGTTCAGAAAGAACTGCTTCTTGAAGAGGGAGGAAAAGGACACAAAAGGGGGAGACCGAGCGTCAAAGGTGTCACTGAAGGAAGGCCCTATCTATTTAAAAATCATCACCAAAAAAAAAAATCAGGAGCACAAAGAGGCGAAGGGACGGGAAGGTAGCAACAAGGGCGGGAAAAAAAGAATCAAACAGAAAACGAATGGGGTTTGTAACACAACTGGCGTGCACGTCTGGGGGAACTTTTGTTCACAGACCGTACGAGGAAAAAACCAATGGACAAACAAGGGGGAAAAAGTAAAGGAAGACAGGCCCGAAGAAGCCGGTTCGAAAGACGGACCAGCATGTGGACCACCTTCGGTAGTCGGCCTGCAAGAAGTGCCCTGATCCAGGCTCGTCACAAAAACTCAAAAATCAAGGTAGGAGGAAGAAAAATAGTCCTAACACCAAGGCAAACGAATGGAACCAAGCAAAACCGCCAAAGCAAGGTGAAATCTCCGGTGGTAAAAAAAAGAGGCCGTTGAGCATGGGTCGAGGGAAGGAATCTGCCCCGTGGCACCTTTAACACCGGAGAACCGAGAACGTGGCAACTCAATAAAACATCCCGAAAAATGCCGGATTACGCTGTGGCAAGGTGAGACAGAAAAGAATCAACCCATCAGTAACGCGGACAAAAAGCACAATTAACGACGCAAAACGGGACCCCGCCAATCTGCGCCACAAGGTACCCTGCGAGAAATCAGGGGGGGTGAAAGGAACTTCGGGAGAAAAAGGGGGATCCTGTTCAAAAAACAGTGAGGCAGGTAACAAAAAAACGGTACTTTTTCGCAAACAACGTAAACGCGCCAATTGGGGGGGAGGGGGAAGGGAACGAGCAAGACCAGAAATCAAAACCACGGGAAAGCAGAAGGAAGTCAGGAAGGTGGCTGGGAAAAAAGACTGTGTGACCGTTCGCCTTGCAAAGGGGGGGGGTCAAAACAGGCAAAATGGGGGGCGAGGGGAAAAGGAGGACCCCTGGAGAGCAGATGGTCGGGGGATTGGCACGCAGATCAAGAAAATACTAAGGTAATGAGAAAAGAAAGCAACAAAAGGAAGGGGGGGGGGGCGTTAGGGAACAAACGGGAAAAAAAAAAAAAAAGGGGAAAACAGATTGTCGCCAAAGACAAGATTAAACAAAAACTGGACAAGACCCCAGGAAGGGCAAAGGAGAGAAGAAAATTTTCAGGACCAGCAATCTGGGGGGGCGTCAGTTTGAACCAGAAGGGAAGCCGGATTAAGACTAACAACCAAAGACCAAAACTTTCGCAATGTTCCAAAAGGGCCCCACCAATCTGTAAAAAGGGAGGAGAGGGGGAGGTGAGACGGGGGGGGAAGAACTGTGTTAGACGGGGGGGGAATGGCACGTGGACTGTCAGGGGTCAGGAAACGGGCAAAGCAAGAAAGGACAAACGAATCCTCGCAAGCCGAAACGAGGAGAATCCGGGGCAAGGGGGGGGGGGTCCAGTTAAACCTGTTGAAAAAGTCAATGGAAACGAGCG